>Ga0099830_10001870_pt1 | contig 10924 bp, 9 predicted proteins | sample CZO8metaG_4_FD_79337 | JGI IMG/M metagenome (GOLD analysis project Ga0099830, IMG submission 79337) | Vadose zone soil microbial communities from the Eel River Critical Zone Observatory, Northern California, USA - CZOApr15con2H3.8 metaG | ecosystem: Environmental > Terrestrial > Soil > Vadose...
CTCCTAGTGGACGTTAAAGTCGGTGCTGGAAATGGCGCGGGCGATCACGTTCTCCTGAATCTGAATCAAATCGTTGTCGGCGTAGGTCATGCCGAGAATGGTCAGCACGTCACTGCCGCGCGCGACGACGACTAGCGTGCTGGACCACTGGTGCTCATCGGCCATGCCGGTGTACTTGAATTCGATGGCAGGCGATCCGCCGACAACTGTCTTGCGGCGCGAAATCATGTGGTAGTTGGTATAAATTTCGCGCAAACGTTTTTCCACGCCGTTCGCGGAAACGTCAAGCGAATCTTTGGTTTGCTCCTGGCCGACCACCATCAAAGTGGATTCGTTGGAAGTGCCCATGGCCACGATGGCATTGGGCAAAGCTTTGCGCGCGTCTTCGATAATTTCCCAACTGGGCGCTTTGTACATTTTGAATCCGTGAGAAAAATTTGTGTACAGCGTGCCTTGAACTTGTTCTTTGTTGGCGGGGGGCTCCGGCTCCTTCGGCGCGGAGAGGGATGAAGCGGCGAGAGGCGAAGCCGCGATGATGGCACTACTGGATGGCGGTGCCGCAGGCTTGATCGCTGGCGGCGTGACGTTTGCGGTGTGCGAGGCTGCAGGGAGTTCGGGGCGGACGGGTTCGGTGGAGAGTTTTGCCTGTGTGGGCCGCGGATCAGAAGGTTCGGCACCATTCGCCGTGGAATCGCCGGCCGAAGTTGCGGCTGGTCCAGGAATTTGTTTCTTCTCCGGAGCTTTCGCAGGCTTGGCTGCGGCGCTTGGAGCGGCGGAGCCATGCGTGGTCGGGATGATGGAAGCGATTTTGTCTTTTTCGACCAGGACGAACCCGAAGTCAGTCTTGATCTTAAACATGTTGTCTTCGTAGGCGACGATGACGCCGTAAAGTTTTTTACCGTCCTTGAGGCGAATTTCGTCGGAGAAGGCGCTAGTGGCAGTCAGGCAGAGCGCGGCGCAGAAGAATGCAAGTTTTGCGGGGACACGCATGAGAAAAGTATCGCGCCGGGCTTGGGGTGGGGCAAGGGTTGTGGAGTGGCTGGTTGCGGGAAGGGTACTGGAGGAATTGCAGCGAACACAGTGCAGCGAATAGAGAGCAGTGGGCAGCGAGACGAGGGAGGGTCGAGGGCTGTTCCAATTCCTTTGCGGGCTCCAAGTTGAGCCTGCGTCCGAACGGAACGGCAAATTAAAATTAGAAAATGTATGGCAACTAAAAGACTTACAGGCGCGTTTGTTGGATGTGTGGCAAAGAAAGGGGTTACAGGCGCGTTTTCCGTACGTGCCGGGCTGAATCCCGGCACTACGAAAGCCACGAAGCCGTTTTGGGTGAGTTCTGACGGCGGCAGGTGCTAGCGGTTTTTTTCGAATTTGAACTCGATTCAGTTATTTGCAAATCGCGTTTAAGGAAAGAAAGGCCCCACCCTTGCCAGAATCAAAGGCGCAAGGATGGGGCACCCTCCGTGCTCGCTGAGATCTGAATGGATGGTATTGGATCGCAAACCGAATAATTTTTGCCAACGATGAAAATTATGAGCCTTGGGGTTAAAGGGTTTGAAGGAATAAGGAATTTTCGGCTTCCGCCATCCTTGTGGAGCGCTTGACTTCTCGAGCCTTCATAAGTGATTTTGAAGTGGAGTGTACTTTCACGGGAGAATGATCTGTATGGCGAAAGTTCGTGTGAGTTCGTTTGCCATTTCGCTGGATGGTTACGGTGCAGGTCCGCGCCAAGACATGGATAATCCTCTCGGTGTGGGAGGTCCCGACCTGTTCGAGTGGTTTTTTGCGACTCGCACATGGCAGCAGATGCACGGGAAAGAAGGCGGCTCGACGGGCCTGGACGACGAATGGGCGAGACGTGGCATGGAGAACGTGGGCGCGTGGATCCTGGGACGAAATATGTTTGGACCGATTCGTGGACCATGGCCGGATGAAGCGTGGAAGGGATGGTGGGGCGATACGCCGCCCTATCACGTCCCAGTCTTTGTTTTGACGCACCACCCGCGAAACGCGATTGAGATGAAGGGCGGGACGACGTTCCATTTCGTGACCGAGGGAATCCACGCTGCTTTGCAGGGCGCGAAAGATGTCGGCGGCGGTAAAGATGTCCGCATCGGAGGCGGAGTCGCGACCATCCGGCAGTATGTGCAGGCAGGTCTGATCGACGAGCTGCACCTGGCCGCACGTCCGATTCTGCTCGGTTCGGGCGAGAATTTATTCGCCGGGATTGACATGCCCGCTCTGGGTTATCAATGCACCACGCATGTGTCGAGCGAGCTCGCGACGCATGTCGTTCTCACAAGACGCTAAATACGTGTTCGGATCAGGCCACCCGCGAGCGGCGCGCGGAGGATTGGAGAAACCAAGACCTATCGATTCATGGTCTCAATCCGGCTAGTTGATTTGGAGTTTCGACCAGAATGAGCATTTGTGGTCGTCGGCGAAGTCAGTGCTCTCTGAAATTCCGCTGGGTGCGAAGACCTGCACATTCGCACGTCCTGGTTCAAACTTGCGCCATCGCCGCTGGCTTTGGCCGTTCGGATCGCCAGTTTTGGCAAACGTCGCCCAGGCTTCGCTGAAGGCGTCGGAGAGTTGGCGCTGAGCGGGACTAAATTGCGCGGGGTCCGCTCCCAGACCAGCCAGCGGCGTTCGGAAGATGTACACCAAACCACTCGAGTGGAAGGATCCCATGCTGTCCATGCCAGGCGGTGTCTTCAGGGTGGTGATGTCCTGCGGGTCGTTGAACTCGAAGGCGTACACGGGCACGTATTTTGAGATGTCCGAGCTGACGTTCAATGCAGGGCAGCTGAACATGAAGTCCGTGAGCACGGTGGTTAGAGCGAGAGCGGGTGTGCCTGACGCGCGGTACGGATACTGCTGGAGCACCGTGCGGCTCTTCCTGGCGCCGACGAGCAAGCCAGTTGCCGCCCAGTATTTATAGAGCGGGAGGGCCTTGCCATCGGGCGTCGCGAGGGAGATGAAGAACCGTCCCTCGTCATGATTGGTGCCGTTCATCACGGGTACGCGATTGAAGGAGCCCCGCTCAAAGGCAGTCCGCAGCGATAGGGGCAGAAGCGGCGCGCCGTACACGGGAGCCCACACCATATTTCCAAGTGGGCGCTTGCCTGGCACGACCTGGGCAGCTAACTTCGCTGGATCAATTTTGCGCAGGCACGCCAGGTTTCCGTTTTTGCAGCCGAGTTTGTCGGCATAGTCGAGATTGCGCTTGGTGGAGTCGGCAGCGGCGCCGCTGTTATTTGGACTGGTGCAAGGCCCGCTCTGGATGATGGCTTTGTGGAAGAGCCCGGCCGCGGCGAGTGAAGCGAGTTGCGCGCAAACGCTCATTGCGCCGGCGGACTCTCCGAAGAGAGTGACGTTGCCGGGATCGCCGCCGAAGGCCGCGATATTGCTTTGGACCCAGCGGAGGGCGGCCTGTTGGTCCAACAGGCCGTAATTGCCCGAGGCGCCATCCGACGACTCGGCCTCCAGGCTGGGGAGAGCGAGGAATCCGATGGAACCAAGCCGGTAATTCAGCGTGACCACGACAACGCCGTGTTTCTGGGCAAGCACACTGGCGTCGTATTCGTTGCCCGCCCCGAAGATGAAGGCGCCGCCATGAATCCAAACCATGGTTGGCAAGCGGTTGTTCGGCGTAGCGCTGCTGGGCGAGTACACGTTGAGATACAGGCAATCTTCGCTGCCAAGAATCTTGCCTTTGGTTTGATCTTCGCCCTCGAGCATTCCTGTGGCGACTTGGAAGCAGACATTTCCGAACGCGCTCGCGTCGTGTGGAGATGTCCAGGCCGCCGGGCTTTGCGGGGCTTTCCACCGCAGGTCACCGACAGGAGGGGCGGCGTAGGGAATGCCAAAGAATGTTCGAGCTGCTCCCGCCTGACGGCCGACGACAGGCCCTTTATCGGTTTGTACGGTAATAGATTCCTGAGCAAGCGCGATTGCGTTGCTCAGAAACAAGGCAAACAACAACGACCAGATGGTGCGAGTCATGATGGGTTCAGACTCAGCGAACTCCGTACAGGCTGACTTTAGGCTGCCTTCTCGAAGTGGCTTTGCCGTACCACAGATCAACGCTTCGAATGATGCGGCGATCACCAGGCAGGTCGATGATGCGGGTTTGGCCGCCAGCAGGAATGAGATCGCGTATCGCAAGCTCTTCCTGCGATCCATTTCCGTAGCGGACAATCACGCGGTCGAAACGTATTGCGCCGCCGCTCACACGCAACTGTATTGCGCGGAAGGCCCCGTCCGACCGTCCCACTCTGATGGTGTCATGGTCGACCGCTCCGTCCACATGGGCGTCCCCAAAATGATCCATGCGTCCGCCCTGGGCAAATAGCGAGGTGCAGGAAGCAAGCAGAAATACACCCAACATCCGTATCATTTTATGTTTTTTGAGCATCTTCATTCTCCTATCGTAAGTGAGCTGTTACCGCAGGAGACTGATTACTTCGAATTGTTGATTACTTCCGACTTGAGATTTGGGCTTAGAGCCTGGGAGACAGTGCTGCGTTCGGGGCGGCCTCGAGATAGTAGTACTTCGGTGGCTTTTGTCAATCACTGCAAGGTGAATACATGGCTGCGTGGAGGGGGGGATTTCGAACCGTGGTCGAGATATATGCCGACGCTGCTACACACAATGACGGCTTGAGAGCGAGACGCTGGCACAAAATGCCGGAAGCACACTTGGGCGCTTTTTTGTCAGAGTTTCAGAAGTCAGGGTCGATGATTCGCGCGAGCAGCGCGCCGCGCTTTGAGAGATAGCAGAGTATTTTTCGGAACGATGATGGGAATGTTACGGAGCGAAGAAGTGAGGAGGAAGAGCCGGGCGCTCTACGAGTCGAGACGAGTTCCGCGCGGCTCTAGGAAAACCACAAGTGTCGAATGGGTTGATTAACAGGCGGCTGCCGGCTCGTGAGAGCCGAGATGGCAATGGAGCCGACAGCGCCTGTTTCCCGTTTCCTCTACCGCGGAGCAGTATAGCGAACAAAAAGCGAAAGTCAAGACAGTAATTCAGAATCGAGAAAATGAGCGCCCGCCTCGGTGCAACGAAGAGGCGGGCGCTGGTTTCATTGAACCGGCTTCGCGCTTTCTGCTGGCTAGGAGTTTTCATCCTTGTCTTGCAGAGAAAGCGTGGTGACGAAGCCGAAACGGCGGCCGGTGGCGTTGGCTTCGGCGTGTGCGCCGGGCACGCGACGGTCGTTATAGTCGGTGCACTCGCGCACGGGAAAGGGAACCAGGCCGTTGGGGCTGACGATGCGGCAGAAAGTCTCCACCTCGCCGCTGCGATAGCCTTTGCGGACGGTGCCCCAGACGCAGGTGGCGCAAAGCGCAGCTCCGCGGACGGCGGCGAATGACTTCCATCGAATCACAGACATGGTTCTCCTTTCTCGAAGGAGCCCATTGTGTTGTGCGCCTTCGCTTATTGTTTTTGTGGCGGTTGCTGCGCGTGCAGTGTCGTGGCGGGGATGATCTCCGCATCTTCCCCTTCGATTTCCTGGAATTGTTTGGAGGTGACGAAGCCTATGCTTCGTCCCGCCTTTTTTGTGAGCAAAATCCAGGCAATCTTTTCCATATCGCGCTTGCTGGGGAGACGGCTATCGTCATAAGAAGAGCACTGGCTGACCGGAAAATGCATTAACTGGGAGGGCCAGACTCCCTGACAGCGCACTTGCTGTTCAGACGCAGAGAATCCCCTGACGAGGTGGACGTAACGGCACGTCACGCATAAGGACGCGGAACCCTGCGGGGTGCCGTCCTTAATTTTTACGGTGACCATGACAAACTCTTTTCTAAGAAGCGCACGGCTTCGGAAGGCGCTCGTGGTGTTGCAGAGTGCGCAGACACCTCGGGCACGATTCACATGAGAATACTCATGCGCCAATGCGGCGGAATATGCTGCCAAAAACTGCCTGCGTCAGCAAAATTCGCGGTGAAGAACGGACTAGCGGGCGGAATAGACCAGCCCGCTGCGGTGAATCGTCTTCACCGGCAACGCTTCAGTACGGTCGAGTTGTATCGAACGCCGCATGATCGTGGTCTTTCCGTAAAAGTTCGGCCGCACGATGGCCGTAAGGAGTCGGCCAGGTTCGCATGAGAGCCGAACACAACCAAATGAAAAAAATTGAATGACGAAAAGCGAGGGTCGAATGGCGAAAAACGGCATTGAACAGTAATGGCGAGACGCTGAGTCTCGCGCAGAAATTGGGCGTCGCGATGACACCAGCACGACACTAAACAGCAATTAGTTGACGCCTTTGAGATATTTGTCGAACCAGGCGACGCTGCGGCGGATGGAGTCGATCTGGTTTTCGCGTTTTTCGAAGCCGTGGCCTTCGTTGGGGTAGTAGTGCGCGTCAACGGTCTTGCCGTCTTTCTTGAGCAGTTCGACGACTTGCTCGGCTTCTTCTTGTGGCACGCGGGGATCATTGCCGCCTTGCAAAACGAGGAGTGGCGCTTTGACGTTGTGGATGTAGGTGATGGGAGAAGCGGCGTCGTAGACCGAGCGATCTTTGACAGGATCGCCGAGAAGGCTTTGTTCGTATTGCTGGAGCATGGGATCGGAGTGCTTCAACATCGTCATCCAATCAATGATGCCGTAGAGCTCGACGGAAGCGGCCCACACATCGGGCGTTTTGCCGATGCCCATGAGAGCCATGAAACCGCCATAGGAGCCGCCAGTGATGCCGATTTTTTTCGGATTGACGTAGCCGGTAGCTTCGAGAAATTTTGCCGCGAACACTTCATCCTGAAGATCGCCGCCGCCGAGATCCTTGAAGTTGGCTTTTTGAAAGTCGATGCCGTAGCCGGTGGAGCCGCGGACATTGGGTTCAATGCAGACATACCCGCGGGAGACGAATGCGGCTACGCGTGGGCTCCAATAGTCGGCAGACTGTCCGGTGGGGCCGCCGTGAGGCAAAACCAGCGCGGGATTGGACTGATCGCGTTTGAGGTTGAAGGGAATCCAAAGCAGCGCGCTGATGGTTTTTCCGTCGAAAGATTTGTAGCTGACGATGTGCGAAGGCGCGCGAGGCGCGGAACCCAGGCTGGCGATGGCGGAAAAAGTTAATTGCAAGGAATTGCGCGACGTCAGGTCGTACACCCACAAATCGCCAGGCTGAACGGAGCTTTCATGGGAGAAAAGCAGGCGATCGCCGGAAGGAGAAAAAGAGTTTGGATTAGCGGCCGGACCGTTGACACCTGCGGGGATGGAAAGTTTTTCTGATTTTGTGGAGGCGAGGTCGCCAAGGAAAACATCGGTGCGGCCGTCAGCGTTGATGGTGTAGATGAAGCGCTTGCCGTCGGGAGAGAAATCAGCAGCGCCAGCTTCCCATTTGGTGTCGGTGACCCAGTTGGGGTTTTTGGAAGCGATGTTCAGGAGCGCGACGTTTTGATAGCCGCTTTTTTGGTTGGAAGTGATGAGAAGGTTTTTGCCATCTTTGGAAAGTGATGAAGCCAGATTCAGGGATTGCCCCTGGTGAGGAGTGAGATCGGTAGTTTTTCCGCTCGCGACATCAATCGCATACACATCGGCGTCTGTGAAGCTGACCTCGACGCGATTTGCATAGAGAGTCTTGCCGTCAGAACTCCAGGCGACAGAACTCCAAAGATGATTTGGCGTGCTCTCGTGTGTGAGAAGCGTAACTTTGCGCGTGCCCCAATCTAGCAGCGCGATGTCGTACACGGTGGCTTCTTTTGGTTTGTAGTTGAGCGCGATGGTCTTGCCGTCGGGCGACCAGCGCGGACCTTCTTCGCGGATGTCGGGAGTGTTGGTCAAATTGATTGTTTCGCCGCCGTCGCTGGGAATTGCGAATAGGTCCCAAAGTTCGTTTCCAGCAGTGTCTTGTTGAAAGACGATCCATTTGCCATCGGGCGACCAGGTTTCCGCGTATTGACGTTCGTCAGACTGCGCGAGCTGGATAGGCCAGCCACCGCTGGCGTTGACTTTCCAAAGGTTCGAACGGCCGGAAATATCGGTGGTAAAGACGATTTCTTTACCGTTGGGCGACCAGGAAGCGCTGGAGACGGAGCGGGTGAAGTAAAGGTCGTCAATGGGCAGGGGCCGAGCAGCGGAATTGGACTCGGAATCGAGCGATTTTGGATCGGTGATTTGGCGAGTGTCAGGACCGGAGGATTGCGCGAAGCAAGAAGCGCAGAGCGAGAGAACGAGCAGGCAAAAGAACGTGGTTCGCAGTGAGTTCATTGGACCTCGACTGAAGAGCAAGGTGGATTGCGCCCGAGTAAACAGCAGGCGAATTGTACACCCGGAAGGGATTGCGATAGCACGAGCGGGAGATCGCAACCCTTGTTTAGGGTTGCACGTCTAGAGGCCCAGCCCCGAAAGGTCCGGGGTAAACATGCTGCGCTCCCGCGGGAGACGCAGAGCCGCGCTAAAAGAGTTTGCGGAAGGTCCAGAACAAGAAGCCGGAGAGAGTCATGGCCACCGGCAGAGTCAGGACCCAGGCCATCAGCAAGTTGCGGACAGTGCCCCACTGCAAGCCAGAATGATTTGCCGCCATCGTGCCCGCGACGCCCGAAGATAAAACGTGAGTGGTACTGACGGGCAAGCCAAAATAGTCGGCCGCGCCGATGGTGGCCATGGCGGTGATTTCAGCAGCTGCGCCTTGCGCGTAGGTTAAGTGATTCTTGCCGATTTTTTCTCCTACAGTGACCACGATGCGCTTCCAGCCGACCATGGTGCCAAGTCCCAGAGCGATGGCGACGGCGACTTTTACCCACAACGGAATGAAGCGCGTGGCCTTGTCAATGTGGCCCTTGTAGTTTTTCAGCGTGGCGGCATCAGCAGTCGAAATTTCCGGTTTGCTGCTTTTCTGCATGATACGCAGGGCTTCGCTGGTCAGGTACATGTCATTGCGAAAGTTGCGCACCTGGTCGTTGGGCACGTTCTTGAGATCCTTGAATTGAGCCATTTCCGTGCCGACGTCGTTGATTAGGGCGCGCATGGCAAGCATGGTGTTGGGCTTGAATTCCTTGGTGCGAATGAAATCCGTGACATCATCGCGGGGATCGCCAATGGCGGCGCTTTGCTCAACATATTTGTTCAGGGAGTCAGCGGCTTGACGTGAGACAGCGATAAAGTCCTGTGTTTGCGTCGGAGTGATGGCGTGGTTCAGCGCGTAAGTCGTGGGCACGGTGCCGATGAGGATAAGCATGATGAGGCCCATGCCTTTTTGGCCGTCGTTCGAACCGTGAAAGAAACTGACGCCAGTGCAGGTGAGCATCAGCAAACCGCGAATCCAGAACGGCGGTGGCGCGCTGCCTTCGGGCGCCTGGTACAGCTTCCTGTCCTTCACCAGGACTTTGGTCACCAGCAGCAGCAGGCCTGCACAGATGAAGCCAACAATCGGCGAAATGAGCAGCGATTTTCCAACGTTAGCCGCTTGGCCCCAATCCACGCCGCTGGTTCCGCTGCGCACGCTCATCAACTGATTGGTGATGCCGACGCCAATGATCGAGCCGATGAGGGTGTGCGAACTCGAAGCCGGCAATCCGAAATACCAGGTGCCCAGGTTCCAAAGAATCGCCGCAACCAGCAGCGCAAAAACCATTGCGAATCCGGCGTTGCTGCCAACCTGCAGAATCAGTTCGACGGGCAGCAACGAGATAATTCCAAAGGCCACGATTCCTGTCGAGGAGACGACGCCCAGGAAATTGAAGAAGCCGCTCCACACCACCGCAATGTGGGGGTCGAGAGTGTGCGTATAAATGACGGTGGCCACGGCGTTGGCGGTATCGCGGAATCCGTTTACGAATTCAAATCCAGCGCCACGAACAACGCGAGGCCCAACAGGAAGTATGGAAGCACGGAAGTTACGTGCAGATTGACTAGATCCCGCGACAGGCTCCAACCGATATAAGCAATTCCAACGACCAGCACGCCGATAAAAATCAGCGTTCCGACAAAACCGGGACCTTTGGAAAATTTCTCGTGAACTGCGGAAGGGCTGGTTGGGGCGGCTGCAACGGTAGACATAAGACTCCTTCGAGTCAGACGTAAGAGGGATGGGAACGGACTGGGGAGTTATACGAGACGGGTGTTACGCGGCGGTGAATGCGGCATTTCGGTTCATTCACATGACCCCAAAAAACGTGCCGTTGACAATGCTCGGAGGGCGCGGCAACGTGGAAAGGTTATGACATGACCGAGTCAGCAAGCGGTTTTGAGAGATAAACCAAAGATGTGGGCGCGAGACGGTTTTGCTGAGGAGAAGCAATGGCTTCGGACGCTTCGAAGGATTTCGACGCAATCGTGATTGGTTCTGGGCAGGGTGGGACGCCGCTATGCCAGGCGCTGGCGGGCGCCGGGATGCGCACCGCGCTTGTGGAGCGCGAACATGTCGGGGGAACTTGCATCAACGAAGGATGTACGCCCACGAAGACCATGGTCGCGAGCGCGCGTGTTGCGTACCTGGCGCGACGGGGCGCGGATTATGGCGTGCACACTGGCGAGTTAACGATTGATCTGACAAAAGTGCGCGAGCGCAAACGTGCGATTGTGGATAGTTTCCGCAATGGCAGCCAATCCAGAATCGAAAAAACAAGAAACTTGCAATTGTTATTTGGTGACGCTGAGTTTATTGGACCGAAAACGATTCGCGTACGAAAAAAGGACGGCGGTGAACTTGCCCTTGCCGCAAACCAGATATTTATCAATGCGGGATGCCGGCCGTTGGTGCCAAAGATCGTAGGGCTGGACGATGTTCCATACCTGAATAGCACCAGCATCATGGAATTGGATGCTGTGCCGAAGCATTTGTTGGTAATTGGAGGCGGTTATATCGGACTTGAGTTTGGCCAGATGTTTCGCCGCTTCGGCAGTCGCGTGACCGTTGTGCAATCTGGGGCGCAATTGCTGTCTGGTGAAGATCCGGATATCGCAGACGCGGTGCTA
>Ga0099830_10001871_pt1 | contig 10923 bp, 8 predicted proteins | sample CZO8metaG_4_FD_79337 | JGI IMG/M metagenome (GOLD analysis project Ga0099830, IMG submission 79337) | Vadose zone soil microbial communities from the Eel River Critical Zone Observatory, Northern California, USA - CZOApr15con2H3.8 metaG | ecosystem: Environmental > Terrestrial > Soil > Vadose...
AGCGTCGTGAAAAAAGTTGCTAGAACTTCGGTGAGCGGCACCGCGGCGTAGTTTGCAGTGAAGGGGCAGAGAGCCGCCATCCAAAGTGGTGCCGCGGCGACACGGCCGCGACTTGCCTCAGATTTGCCAACCGCCAGGCGCGCGGCAATGCCAGCGGCCAGCACGCACGTGGCGAGGTCCACGAAGCCTTGCACCAACATGACGGCTTTCCTGCCGGGGCCTGCCCAGAAATAGATAATCGCCAGAAACGCCGGATAACCTGGCATCCGAGCATCCGACGGCAAGAGTTGTCCATTCGAGTAGAAGCTGTACACGCCGTGGTAGAGCCAGTTACGCGCGAGCTCTTCGTAGTAAGGCGTATCTCCGGAGTAGAAAGGGAAACGCCAGATGAAAAAAAGACGCAAGAGCAATCCCGCGAGGAGCGCCGGCAAGAGATGCTTGTAGAGAGGCTTTGGGAACATTTTGGCGACCGAAAAGAAATTCGGATCGCAAAAGTATTGTAACTGGAAGTGGCCGGGACGCCTGGATTTGGCACTCTCGTTACGGGAAGTTATGATGGCACTTAAGGTATGGTGACGGACATGTTGTGGTTTTCAGCCAGGGGGGCGCGCGGTTCGAGGGTTGCGTAATTCCTTGCGCTTTCTGAGGCAGGTAGAAGGCCGCACAGGCGCTCATGCAGAATACACGCCGGGAGCGAGATGATATTCTTGCTCGCCTGAAGGCACTTGGCTGGGCATGTGCCGAAGCTATCGCGGAGACGACTCGCGCGCGACGGGCATTTGCGAGGCCGATTCAGCCAATCCCCGGTGTTGCGCGACATGCTGCAATCAGTTGGAAGAGCGTCACGAAGTGGAACGTGCCTCTACGAATAGTGAGGAGCAAGACAGCTCATGGCGAGAAGCCGCTATGCGGTCAGTTTGGTCTTTCTCACTTTTTTCGTGATCTCCTTGCTGACCAATATTCTTGGCCCCATTGTGCCGGACATCATCAGCAGTTTTCACGTTAGTCTGACTGCCGCGGGATTTCTGGCATTTGCTTTCTTCATTGCGTATGGAGTGATGTCCATCCCGGCCGGCTTTTTGGTGGAACGATTCACTGAAAAACCTGTGATGGCGCTGGCCTTTTTGGCTGGGACGCTGGGATCACTGAGTTTCGCCCTATTTCCCGGATACCACGTAGCCATCATTTCCTACTTCACCATCGGCGCCGGGATGGCCGTTTTGCAGGTGGCCATCAATCCGCTGTTGCGCGTCGCCGGCGGGGAAGAGCACTACGCATTTAATTCGACATTGGCCCAATTGGTTTTCGGCAGCGCGTCATTTATTAGTCCGCGAATTTATTCTTATCTAGTGCTGAACCTGAAGGACCCTTCACTCGATCAAAACTTCCTCTTGCGCATCTTGCGAAGGCTGACCCCGGCGGAGTTGCCGTGGGCCTCAATCTACTGGATTTTCGCTGTTTCCGCGCTGGTGATGGTGGTCGTTTTGTTCTTTTCCAAGTTTCCTAAGGTCCAGCACACAGAAGAAGAACGCGTGGGTTCTTTGGACATGTACCGAACCCTGGCGCGCCAACGAGTTGTTTGGCTTTACTTTGCAGCGATGTTTGCTTACGTCGGTTGCGAACAAGGAACCGCCGACTGGGCGTCGAGTTTTCTTCACCAGTATCACGGTTTGGATCCCCACACCGTCGGTGCGGCTGCGGTTTCCTGGTTTTGGGGTTTGCTCACGGTAGGTTGTCTGGCGGGGATGTTACTGCTGAAGATATTCGACAGCCGCAGAGTGCTCATCGGTGCGTGCGTGGGGGCTCTGCTCTCTTTGTCTGCGGCCTTGTTTGGTCCCGCTAAGGTTTCCATAATTGCTTTTCCCGCAATCGGTCTGTTTGCTTCGGTGATGTGGCCCATCGTGGTGTCGCTCGCACTCAATTCCGTCGTGGAGTTCCACGGTTCTTTTTCGGGCATTCTAGGTACCGGAATCATAGGCGGAGCTGTAGTGCCGGTGATCATTGGGCGCATCGGAGACTACGCAGGACTACGCGGCGGCTTGTCATTTCTGTACGTGACGTTTGGGTTTGTGCTCAGCGTCGGCTTGTGGGCAAGCCCGATGATCAACAATGCCACCATTCGTCTCAAGAAAACGTCTGGCGAGGTCGCTATTTGATGGAGGTTGTTCGCGGAGATGAACTCAGACACCAACCATGTTGAAGGGTCAGAGACAATTCATTGACATTAAAGAATTAAGTGGTCGGGGTGGGCACAAAAGTTGGCACACTCGAATGGTACGCTGGCCCAGGATTCGTACACGGGGTCGCACGACGTTCGCACGCATCCTATGACAAACGTCTTTCGCCGGTTGGGTGGGATCTTGTTGCCTGAACGTAATTCCTACGCGTGCAACTCTACAAGGCGCTGACGGCGAACTTTGATTTTGCTTTCCTCCTTACGCGCAGCCGCCAGGTCGTAGGCCAGTTGCATATGCAACCACGTCTCCGGCGTGCTCTCGAAGGCCTTACTTCTCAATCTCGTTTTTGAAAACAAATGAGTTAGAAAAATATTTGATAGTGGCACGATGTACGGAAATGTGGCTCCGCATGTATAGGGTCCCCCGAATTTTCCCCCTAGCGAAGATCGTCCCGTGGGTTCAGTCAGGTAGCTTGGGCTGAGGCCGAACCCTTTCAGCAACCGACGGGACTTGGCAGGCTGCGCGCTGAACATTGTGCAAACGAGTCGCCGCCGAATTGCTCATGGCTCAGAATATAAGCTTCAGACCGACTTGCATCGTCCGATTGCCCGAGGCATTGGTCACGACGCCAAACAGCGGGTTTGACAAATCCATACTCGCCGGATTGTTCCAAGTTTTTAAGTTGAACAGATTGTAGATCTCCCATCGGAAGTCCAAGTGCGCCCGCTCTTTAATGGGAATGGTGCGCGCCAAGGAAATGTTCTCGCGGAACCGTCCCGGCGAACGTGTTGCGCCGTTCAAGCGGGGAGCGTTGCCGAAAGGGTCGACACGGGGATCGGTTCTGCGCTGGAAGGCAGTGCGGTTCAGATACGGTCCGTTGCTGGGGTCGAACCGATCTCCCACAATCGGCGCGCGCCAGTCCAGCGAGGTCACGTTCGGGCGCGCCCGACCGCCCATCAGGAAATTTGAGTAGCCGTCGTCGACGACACCCAACGGATAGCCGCTTTGTCCATAAATGAATGCGGCGACGTTCCAATCGCCGAGAACGTGCCCAAAGACGCCTGAGCTAAAGTAACGGCGCCTGGGGCCAAATGGCAGGTCGTAGCTGGCGGTGAGCTTGAACATGTGCGCCATATCCAGCACTCCGTACGACTTCTCGACTCGCCGGTTCCAGTTGTTCTGAGCCGCGCCGGCGCCAACGCCTGATCCGACGACGCCCGCAATCCAGGGTTCCGATGAATCGGCATCGGTGAGCAGTTTGGACCACGTGTAATCGGCCAACATGCTCAAACCGCCCGAAAAGCGTTTCGTCAGCTTCACAATAAGCGCATCGTATCTGGAGTTACCGCTGTGATTATTCATGCCTCCCGTACCGACGCCCGTATACTGGGGCCACTGACGGAGCGATTGACCAAGCGTTGCGCGAGCGCCCAGCAATTGCTTGAAGTTCGGGAAGGGCGGCTGGAAACCGAGCGCGACTACGGCCGGGTCATCGATGGGTTTATTCAATAGACGTCCGAGGGAAGCATATTGCAGCGGAATCTGCATGTAATTCACACGATCGGACGCTAGGTGTGTGCCTTTACTTCCGGCGTAGGTCACATCAAGGACGAAGTTGCCGCCAAGTACTCGTGAGACTGCAAGATTCCAGCTGTTTGTGCTTGGCAACTTCGCGATCTCCGCAGCGGGCCACCAAGTCACACCAAAGCCCGCGTTGAATCCAGGGTCGATAAAGGGCGGTGCTTTCCAAGTCGGGAATCCCTGGTCCCAATAAAACGCTGGCGTGATGCCTTGATCCACTGATGTCCAGGTGGGAGAGCTGGTAAAACCTGTACTCGATGGGGTGAGGCCCGGCGCCTTCTCCGATGCGTAGAAGATTCCGAAGCCCGCGCGAACTACAGTCTTCTTGTTAACCTGATAGGCCAGACCGAATCGTGGACCCCAGCCGTGGGCGTTGTTCCACAAGTGGCGATTGCCGGTCCGGCCGGGACCGGAACCGAGGAAAACCAGTGCGCCCAGGTAGTTGTTTGCGGCTGGATTGGGAACCGTTGGGTCAAAGGTCGACATGCGGTCGTGCTTCTCATACGCACCGATGTTCAGCTCATAGCGCAAGCCGATGTTCATGGTCAATTTAGGCGTAATCTTCCAGTCGTCTTGCACGTAAAACGCATGATAAGGAAACCGCAACATTCCGCTGAAGGGCACACTAAAGCCGCCCTGATGCAGGGCACCAAGCATGAAGCTTGCGAAAGAGTTTCCCGAATTGCCACTGCTGTCAGCGGGGGCCGCGGTTTCGAGGCGATTAAAGCGGAAATCTCCGGCAGCATTGTTCCGGTTATTTGTGTTTAACATCAGCAACTGGAAACTGTAGCCAAACTTGAAGCTGTGATTGCTCTTGATCCATGAAAGATTCTCATCAAGGCCGTAAACAGTGTGGTATTCATCCCATAGTTTGGAGCTATCCCAGCTGTAATAGTTGTCCGTCTGAAAGTTCACTGGCGGGAAGCTGTAGTTGGAATACGGATTGTTCTTGACGGCGCCGCCGAGCTTGTCACCCCAGTTTTGCCCTTCGGGAAACGCGGTAACGTCGTGCTCGGGATGAGTGAGGCGGTGGGCCCCTAAGGTCACGGTATTGACGAGGGTCGGCGTGATCAGGTGAGTATCATTGATGCGAAAAACGTTCCCGTAGTATTGGTCGCCTTGATAATATTGGCGACCGGCTAGAGGATAGGGAAGCGAACCGCCCCAATTCATGGGATTGGTCAGATCCGTGTCATATGCATTGTTGAAATGCATGCCGTTGCGCGACCAAGTGAATGCCAATCGGTTCTTCCCACCGAAGCTCTGATCGAGCTTTATGAGATAGGCGTTTTCGGTGCGCTTTCTGGGGCCGGTGCCCACGGTGTTGTAGTTGAGCCGCAATCCCGGCGCATTGGGAGCCGGAGAGTATCGGGCAATCGCCTTGGACAGCGCACTGAGGCGGTCCGGCGGAATGATATTGCCGGGAAACGGGTCGCGGATAAATCCCCCACTGCCGTCGCTCCGGGTCGTGGCCGGATCATAGATCGGGATCAGCGTACCGTCCGGTTTCCTCCACTCTGAAAAGTCGCCGGCGGTCATCCTCTGGCTGGGAATGGTGAGCTGTGACACACCGGACGTGCTTGGAAAGCGGTAGCCTTCGAAGGAGAAAAAGTACCAGGTTTTGTTCCGGCCGTTGTAGATCTTCGGCAGGTAGACGGGGCCGCCGACATTCGCGCCGAAGTCGTTGCGATGATAAATTGGTTTGGAGCGACCCAGTTTGTTGTTGAGCCAGCTATTCGCGTCGAGCCGCTCGCTTTGGTAGTAGTCGAACAGCGCTCCATGCAGCTCGTTAGCGCCGGATTTCGTTGTCACCGAGATGTTTCCGCCGCTAGCCCGGCTGTGCTCGGCCTTGAATACCGCCGTATCTATTCGAAATTCCTCCACCGAATCAATTGGTGGAGTCAACCGGTTCATGTAACCGACGTGATTACGCCAGCCCATCTCTACCGAAAGGCCGTCCACGCTGACGTTCCAATCGTGCTGCTGGCCGCCACCTACCTGAAAGTCGTCCCACGCGCTCTCGCCATTGCCACTTTTGACCTGCGGCAGCATCATCATGATGCTGAACGCGTTACGCATGCCACCCCCGATACCGGCGATGGGAACCGGTACATCCCGGACGAGCTTTTGCTCCATCGTCGTGGAGACCTCGGTGGATTCAGTTCTAAGCGGCGGTGTCTCGGCGCTAACATGCACCCTCTCACTGACTTGGCCCACTTGGAGGACGGTGTCCACGCGCACGTTGTCGCCGCTCGACAATGCGATATTGGATCGGACCCAGCTCTTGAATCCCGCCTGCGTTACGGTGAGTTCATAGTAGCCAACCAACAGGTTTGGTATCACGTAGTTCCCAGTCGACGACGTAACCGTGGCTGCCTGCGCGCCGGTGGCCATGTTTCGAGCGACGACGGTCGCGTTGGGTATAATTCCCTGGCTGGTGTCGGTCACCAAGCCTGTAATGGTTCCGGTAACCGTCTGGGCAAAGCCAGGGTGCAGCCACGCTGCACTTAAAGTGATAAGAGCAGCACAACGGAAGAGCGGGCGAAACATAGTCTCACTCCTTTGCATGCGACGTGATTTTGAGGGTAAAAGAAAAGCAGAGTAGGCTTTCTTTTGGGGCTCCGCATACTAAACCCCCACACCATTTGCTGATATTGCGCCTGCCGCGACAAAGAGTGCAACGTTAGGAGAGTTCCTAACGTCGTGTGGATCAAACTGATTTTATTGCCCTTAGCTGGCCTGCAAGCCCGCAACGGTAGATACTTTTGCCGGTCGTGCTTCCCCACAGCAGCGCGATCACCAATCTCAAGCTTCTCAAGCCCAACCTGAGTTAGGGCAGCGTGGCATTCAACCCTATCTGCACATCATTTTGGGAGGCATTGTCGATCTGCGCTGGACCCCGGAAAATGTTTCCCGTAATGACTGCACAGTTGACGGCTTTTCCCAACGAGATGTGCCGCAACTTTTGACGGAATTCACACCCTCGGACCAAGAGACTCCCTGAGTTTGCTTGAATTGCCGCGCGGTCTCCCTCTCTTCCCCACTGCACGAACGTGCAATCGCTGAAGCCTACGGTTCCTTGGCCATCGATCTTGGCGATTTGATTGCACGGTCCCCAGAACGCACTGTTGCTTATGCGGACCACTCCCTTATTGCTGGCACGGACCTCGACCATGGTCGGATCACTGCCGTGAAAAGAGGTGAACTCTCCGTTCGCAATGAGAAGTCCGTAGGGCGCGCTTTGCTCTACAACGACAGCGCGATTGCAATCGTCGGCGCCGATGCCCAGGAAGTTGCCGTTGCAGTTCCCGGTATTTGTTTCTATGAATCTATATCCGACACGGTAACCAAAGCAGAAGGTATTGAGTACATATTCCCAATCGGCACGACCGAAGACAAAGGCTTCGCCGTTGGCTGTCTGCCACTGGTAAACCGGGCTGTGCGAGTTCCACCACGGATTGAAGTGGACATTCTCGATGCGGCCGATGTCGTATATTGCGTCGACCCAAATGCCCCGCCGCAAGGGTTGACCAGTGATGTTCCGAATGTTATGGCGCTCGTTATGACTTGCGTCGATACCCTGGAAGGGGTTGAGTAGCTCCAAATCAAAAGCCGCTGGATTCTTGCCTCGCATGGCAATGGCCCACGGATAAGGGATGGGCTCTCCATCGAGTACCTGATTCGGGTAATAAATAGTCAGGCCGCTGACCGAACTGTTTGTATTCAGAGTGAGAAGCGGGTGTCCGTCCTCATGCCCCTGACCAGCCGTCGCGAATAGAGCGCTCCCGTCCTCTCCCGGCTTCGGCTGTCCATGATCCCTGATGCCGTTATGCGACGGAACGCAGCCGAACGAGCCACGAAGCGACGCTCCATCGGGGATGGTGAGGGTTCCCTTTAGGAGATACCGTCCTGGCGGCGCATACACGGTGCCAGGCCCCGATTTGTACACAGCATCAAGGGCACGCTGGAACGCGGCGGTGTCGTCGCTTATCGCATCTCCGGTGGCGCCGAAGCTTTTGACGTTCTCCACGAGTGGCGCACGTGTTTCGTCATTCTCCGCCCTCTTCGCAATCCTGTGTGAATCCAACAACGACGTCATTCCTGCGACCGTTCCGAGGGATAGGAGTTCGCGGCGCGATGTCGGCTTCATGTTTTTGTGTTAATCCTCCGCGGGTTGGATTCAGCCCACCAAAACTTGCGCGCTTTGCCGAAGCTCGTACTGGAGCCTCATTCCGTTGGATCTCATCAGCTCGCTTGCTCCGTGGCGGCTTGTCCTCATAGAGAGGATTTAGTCGTCACGGAGGACGCGACCATCCATAGGCCCATAGCGCCTAAAGATCACAGTAATTGACTGTCAGAGCAAATGACAACGTTAGTGCCGCTCCTAAGACGATGACACTGTGCTGCAAGGAAAGGAGTTATCGAACAGCTCAGCAGCTAACGGTAGCTACTCTCCCGTGAGGTTGCCTTGGGATCGTGGTTCCTCGTGCACTGTTTCGCTCCCAGCCGTGCCAGTTTGTTATCCATGTGGACTTTCAGCATGGCGTGCACAGCTGGTGCCATGCCCCGCTGCCGCTTCTTAGGGAACCCTTGCGACGAAGGCTGTTGTGCTGTTTGAGCGGCATAATCCTCTGATATGGCCGCCGATAGAAGCAGCATTCGGTAACCTCCCGATATCACGGCCGACTAACGGGCATAATAGACATCAACGATTGGACAAATGCAAAATCCTGTTGACACGCTCATAGGCCATCGATAAAGTCTGAGCCACTTAGCCTTTGCGCCAGAACCCAGCCATGCAACTTGCAACCCCCACCGACACTCGGAAAGCGGAAATCGGGAGAGTTGTACAGACTGAGCAAGATATTGCATCACTGCAGCTGCACCTGAAGGAATTGATTGATGGGGCTGTATTTAAGAGCAGCCATCGCAGCGGCCAGTTTCTGAAATATATCTTAGAACAGGCAATCGCGGGTCACTTCGAATCCTTGAAGGAGCGCGTAATTGGCGTCGAAGTGTTTGGACGCTCTCCGTCTTATGACACGGGTGACGATGCGATTGTTCGGGTCACGGCGAGCGACGTTCGACGCCGCCTTTTGCAACACTATGGCAAGTATGGTGCGACCTCCGAGTTTAGGATTATCCTCCCTTTAGGGTCTTACATTCCGGAGATCATTCGTAGGCCTCACACTAAGGTGGACCTGCACGAGCCGGATGCAGGACAACATCACCAGTCTAAGGTGGGGTGGCAGGGACTGCCTACAGCGCACACAGAGTCCCAGAACTTGATTTCTTCTGCCGATCCGACTCAGGAATCTCGAACCTCAAGGATTCGGAGCGGGATTCCCTGGATGCGCCTCGGCTTTGTTCTCACTGCCCTCAATCTCATTGTGGGCGTTGCCATGTTCTGGACCACTCATGCTTCTAAACCGGCAAGCGTGCCGGCCGCTGTCCTTCCATGGTCGACATTTTTCAATTCTCCAAATTCAACGCACGTGATCACCAGCGACCCCAACATTGCGGAGATTCAGGGATTCACGGGTGGCCAAATCTCGGTATCCGATTATGCTAATCACAAGTACATTCCCGAACCGAATACGCTGACACCCGACATTGATCGGTTCTGCCGCGTCATCCTGCGAGGGGATAAGGCTGCCGCCGTGGACACGGTGATCGCTGTAAATATTGCGCAGATAGCTCAGGCCAGCTTGAGAAAGATTAAGGTGCACGGCGCCCGAAACATTCAGCTCTCAGACCTGAAAACCGATGATAACTTTATTCTCCTGGGGAGCCCGCGTTCAGACCCCTGGTCTGCTCTTTTCAGCGATGAGCTGGACTTCAGGTTTGTCTTTGATAAGGATTCGGGGCAGGAGATCATTCGCAACGTTCATCCGCACCCGCATGAGTTGCCGTCGTACATCCCGACGGCTCCCGGTTGGGCTACGGGGCAATCGTTCGCCCTCATTGCGTTTGTTAAAAATCCCGATCAAAACGGGCATGTCCTCCTCTTGGCGGGGGAGAATCGCGAAGGCACCGAAGCGGCTGGAAGACTCGTCACCGACTTGGCTCGTCTTTCGGACGCGTTGCAGAAATGTGGTGTTCCTCCTTCTGGTCCACTCCAACACTTCGAGCTGCTGTTGCGCTTAAATATGATGGCGGGTTCCCCAAACAACGTCGATGTCGTGGCCTGTCATGTTTTGCCGGGAACGTCTGTCCATTGACGATGCCAATTTCATAATTTTGAATTCACTCTTGTAGCCCCACCGGGCATAAACTAAGACCAAAGCACCAAGGACGTAATCGACCGGCCCGGTCGCAACCTGTCGGTCCCCCCTAAAGATTCCCATAGGCAACCAGCGGGACTCTGTGGCGAGCTCTCCGAAATGGTCGAATTGTCAGGCGCGTTTTTTGAAGAGAGCGCTTCGTGGGTTCTGCGACAGCTATTCCCGAGAGCAACAAAAACTGCTCGATCGAGAGCTTTGGCCCGACAACTCGATTCCGAGCACTGGAAGCGGACAGGTCCAAGAGGACTTTCGCAATATGTTCAGGTTGATGTCCAGTGTGGTGGAAATGCACTAGGTGGAGAAGCGCTCTCCCGCGCTACCGGCGCTATGCAGGATGCGCTGCTCGAGACCGCCCAAAGCAAGCTTTTGTGAATGGCATCGTGAACACCGTTGCAGATTACATGCATGAGGCGATAGCTGAGTTTCGAATACTGGGATTCTGCGTCGATTGCGAAGTCTCGAATATGGCATCACATGGATGACCGATAAAGGCGACTGCATCAAACGCGTTAAGGCCTGATGACCGTGCCGTCCCGTCGCCGCGTGGTCCCCCAGGAATAATCGAAATTTGGCGGACCAGCAGGAATCGGGAATTTCGCCGCGAGCTTTTCGTCAACCTCGATGCCCAGGCCTGGCTTCTCCTGGGCCAGCATGTAGCCGTTCTTGACTTCGGGGCAGCCCACAAATACCTCCTGCGTCTCTTTCGGGAAACCGCTCCCTTCGTGGACGCCAAAGTTGTAGCTCGCCAGCTCGAGTGCCAGTTGCGCGGCGTGCGCCAGTGGCGACGCGTCACCCGGCCCGTGCCAGGCGGTACGGACGCCGAAGAACTCGCTCAGCGCGGCGACTTTGCGCGCCGGACTCAAACCGCCGATCTGCGAAAT
>Ga0099830_10001894_pt1 | contig 10881 bp, 8 predicted proteins | sample CZO8metaG_4_FD_79337 | JGI IMG/M metagenome (GOLD analysis project Ga0099830, IMG submission 79337) | Vadose zone soil microbial communities from the Eel River Critical Zone Observatory, Northern California, USA - CZOApr15con2H3.8 metaG | ecosystem: Environmental > Terrestrial > Soil > Vadose...
CTTCGGCTTTCTCCACCGGCTGGATCTGGATATTGAGAAGAGCGCTCATCTCGTCGGCGAACTCCTTGCGGTGTCGCGGGTTCGGACTATAGACCTTGACGCGCTTGATCTTGCGGATCTCGCGGAGCGCAATCAGATGGTGCCTGGCCTGATTCTGCGAGCCGAGCATGCCGATGCTCTCGGCGTTTTTCCGCGCAAAGACGTCCGTGCCGACGGCGCTGTTCGCGGCTGTCCTGAGCGCTGACACGCCGCTCAGGCTCAGCTCCTTCGGCTTGGGCTCGCCGATGATCAAGCAGCGAAGCTCGCCGTTCTCGGCGTCGTAGAGCACCTGCACGGGGCGCCCGCGCACGGGAAAAGCTTCGATTGAATGCCCGCCCTGCGTCGGGTTGGTCGTCCACTCGCAATGGGTCATGAGACCGGTCACGCCGACACCCGGCAAGCCGCCCTGATGGACACTCACGCGCACGTTGGACGGTATGTGCGTGCGATGGCGCACCTCGCTGAAGTCCGGGTGCTTATTCCACTGAACGAATCCCTCTCTCACGACCTCGACCGCCTCCTTCATCGTGATGAGACCGTCGATCTCCTCCGGGCGCAAGACCAAGATCATAAAAACCCCCTCTCGTAAACTATTGATCTACATGTAAGCAACAGAACATCATCTCTCCACATGATGACGACTTTTTACGACGGGATTTACCGCAGATACAAACAGCGCTGAACAAGGCAAAATGCAAATTGCAAAATTATTTTTTCCATTTTTCACTTTGCTATTTGCATCAGGTGAATCGGCAAAGATGGCTGTCCCGCTCCATCAAAGGCTCCTGTGATTCTTTTGTACCGGCTTATGGCCGCCACCCTTTGGCCTGCAGCTCATCGCCCAACTTCCGGGTAAGCGAAAAATCAAAGATCTTCTCCAGAGCCGGGGGCTCCCTAAGCGCCACCCGGCCGACGATGTGCTCCAGCGATTTTCTCTGCAAGGCTTCGCTGATCGTGCCGTCTTCAGTCACCCCGGGGCGAACCAGGTCGTAGATCCTTCCCGCCATATCCTCTTTGAGTCTGAGAAAGCGCGACAAGACCTGGATCGTTGCCGAACGACTGTCGCGGAAAGTGCGGAATCCCTTGAGTGATCCGCGCACAAACTTCTCCGCTAGCGCAGGCTCGGATTCGAGAAGCTGCTCGGACGCGAGTATGCTTCCCTGCAGCTCCACGATGTCCTGTTCAATAAAAGAGACCAGCTGGCGGAATCCTGCTTCCTGTGCCAAGAAGTTGCTGGGAATGGAAAGCATAGCCGCGTCCACGGAACCCGCCTTCAAGGCGGCAAAGCGCGCGGTGCCCGCGCCCATCGGCATGATCACCACCTCTCGGCCTCCTTCGATCCCGTGCTTTTTCAGCAGATCGCGCAGGATTGAATCGGGTCCGCTGCCGAGGCTCGAGACACCGACCTTCTTTCCTCTCAAGTCTCCAATGGAGCGAATCTCCGGTTTGCTAAAAAGCCAGAACATCGGGCGGCTGAAGGTGGTGAAGAGAAAACGGATCGGCGCCCCTCTGAGCACCGGCAGAAGTCCGGCACCGCCCACGGTGGCGAACTTCACATTTCCACCGATAAGCGCCTGCACAGCAATTGCCGACGGCATCACAATCAACTCGACATCCAGACCCTCCTCCCGGTAGTAGCCTCTCTCCTTGGCGACGGCAAAGGTCGTGGAAGCAGGAGAGACCGCAGGAACCGCGACCGGGATCTTCCTAAACTCCTGTGCCTCTGCCTGGAGAAATTCTCCGAGGAGAAAAAATAAAGCGAGCAGAATGCTTTTCAGTCTGTTCCGCATACCCAAGCCCGACCTAAGGTCGAGGATACCACGATCAACGCTAAGCCGGACACGGCTGCTGCAACAATCTAAGTAATGCTTATTTCGGGACAAAAGAATGGTCGGGGCGACCGGATTTGAACCGGTGACCACACGCACCCCAAGCGTTTCAGACAATAATCAACTTCACTTTAAAATCGGTAACTAGCGAATTTTTCCTGGTTGTTGTGCCATGATCTCGCACAATTTAACGCAAGATTTCGACTAAAACAGAAAAAAGTCCTCACCAAAGTCCTCACCAGATTTTACAAAATCCCGAAACTCCTTTTCTCTCTCCGGTCAAAACACCTGAAGTAAATTTACCACGGCATCATTAAGTTTTCTATGAATTTCTCTCCCTCTCGCAACGCGTCGGGACTGGGGCCACGGTACTTTGCAGACTCCTGGGCAAGAATCCCCCGCTGGTTGCCACAGAGGAATCGTTCACAAGGCGCAAACCCTCGAGGTCGTCTCTGAGTTTAACCCTCTCCAAAGGAAGGGAATCGGAGGCGGCGAATCTCGCCAGGTGGTAAGCGGCGCAGTTCCTGGAGAAACTCTGGACGACCTTTGCCTCTGGAATTGGCCTTCGTTCCTTCATGCTCGTGTGGCTGGGAAAGAATCCAATAATTTTCCCGGCAAACTTTTCGCTACTAAGCTGACCTTCATGTACTTATCTTTCAAAGTGATTGCCTGACAAACATCGATCAGCGAAGCAGATTTCCCACTTAAGCCACTAAAAGTTACATCACAGTGCTGCCGTCACTTTGCACAAGCTCTAATCTTCTTGAGTGCAGCGGGTTGACAGCGTAAACCGCATCGGCTTAAATCACCCTGGTAGAGGGAAGACCGCAATGGAGAAAAACCAAAGATATTACAGGGACGTCCGAGAGCATCTGAAGGCGCTCGAGGAGCGAGGAAAGCTAGTGCGGATCCAACGCGAGATCAATAAAGATACGGAGTTGATGCCCTTAGTGCGCTGGCAATTTCGCGGTCTGGAGGAGCAAGATCGAAAAGCCTTTCTTTTTGAAAATGTCGTGGATGTAAAAGGCAGGCGCTATGCGATGCCGGTTTCGGTCGGAACCCTGGCTGCTAGCACCGAGATTTACTCAATCGGGCTCATGTGCCGACCGGAGGAGGTCCACGAGCGCTGGACCAGAGCCCAGATGGAACCCCTAGCACCAGTGGCCGTTCGCTCCGGCCCTGTGCACGAGGTGATTTGGCAAGGAAAGGATCTCCTGGGCGGGCACGGACTGGATATGATTCCGGTACCCATCTCAACCCCTGGTTTTGATAACGCGCCCTATCTCACCTCAGCGAACTGGGTCACCAAAGATCCTGAGACCGGCATCTATAACATCGGCAACTACCGCGGGCAGATCAAGGCACCGAACCGTACAGGCGGACTGTTTCTCGGACAGCATATGGGCCAGCACTGGCTAAAGTGCAAGGGGAGAGGCGCGCCGCTTGAGGCTGCAATTGTCATCGGCGTCATTCCAAGCGTGGCTTATGCCGCCACGGTCAAGCTCCCTTATGATTTCGATGAATATCGTCTGGCCGGCGGCCTGGGAGGAGAACCGGTCGAGCTAGTAAAGTGCGTCACGGTGGATTTGGAGATTCCGGCGACGGCAGAAATAGTGGTGGAGGGAATTATCTCGACAGATACCCTGGAGCCCGAAGGACCCTTTGGCGAATATCCAGGCTACATTGGCCACCGAGGGCTCGCCCCTTATATGGAGGTCACCTGTATCACACATCGTCGCGATGCCATTTACACTGCCCTCATGAGCCAATTCCCGCCAAGCGAGTCGAGCAAAATCAAACATACCGGAACGGAGAAGGTCATCTATAAATTTTTAAGATACGACACCGGCAACCCCGCTGTCTTGGATGTCGCTCTGCATGACGAGGTAAGTGGCAGCGGGCAGGCCTATTGCGTGATCAAGATGAGAAAGACCTCCAAGGCGGATGTCTGGCGCGCGTTGAACGCCACAGCCGGCTACGTGGGAAGCTATGCAAAGGTCACCATTGCTGTCGATGAAGATATCGATATCCGTGATCCAGCGATGATCAATTGGGCGCTCTGTTTTAGCGTGAGGCCCGATCAGGATGTGGTCATCGCTAAAGGAAAGTCTCCCGGCTTAGACCCTTCTTGCTATCCGCCTGGCGTTCCGCGGCACGAAAGCAGAATGGCCTCCACCGCGGCGCTCCTTATCGATGCTACCCGGCCCTGGCCCTATCCTCCCATATCGCTCCCCAAAAGAGAGTTTATGGAAAGGGCAAAGATTACTTGGGAGGAGCTAGGGTTGCCTCCGCTCAAGCCCCGGGTGCCGTGGTATGGATACAGCCTTGGAGACTGGACCAAAGAGGATGAGGAGGAGGCTGAGCTGGCTCTCAAGGGAGACCACTTTGTTACCGGGGAAAAGGCCAAGAGCCGGAGAGTCAAGGCTTAGCGTTGCCAAAATTACGAAAGGGAGGGGCTCGACGTCGCGCACCGCAAACCACAACCCCGGTTTGGCCCGCCTCCAGTGATCTTTGTGATTTCAAACCTTGCGGCATCATTCCACCTCCTTGAAGGAGCGCCTCGCGTTATACTTAGTTTGCCCTGGCTAGCGGCTATCGACCGAAAAGTTCTTTGAGGATTTTTTCCTCTTCTTCAGTGCGCTTTGAGGCGCTCTCCGCATAGCTGACCCAATACCTGTCCCCCGCTTTATAGTTGTTCACCCAATATCGGGCGCCCGGCTTGGGAGCCATGTACGAAGGTACGTGATCCGAGGGAACATCGGCTCGGCGGCTCACCTGTTCCATTGCCTTGCTCCAAGCGGTCTGGCCTTCTTTCCCAAGAAGCCAATTAACGAAGACCTTTGCTGCGTTGGGATGTGGAGCTCTGTTCATTAAACTCACGCCTCCGAAACTGTCAGAGACATAGGCGCCCATATCCTTGAATTCAGGTATAACTCCGAAACTGAGCCCGCGCTGTGCAAGTTGGTACATAAGGCTGCTCGGGCCCAAAAGCATGGCATATTTACCTTGGGTCACCCACTCGATCTGTCGGCGGTAGTCCCGGTCCACGGCGCCAGCTTGAGCGTGGATCTTTCGATAATAGTCCGTAGCCCTCTCTGCACCCAATACTCGCCAAACCCACTGGAAAATGACATACGCCGCACTCGGGAGGAGCGGATCGTTGATCACAATCCTGCCTTTCCACTTGGGATTCAATAGGTCGTTAGGTCCATCGATTTCCTCTGGCTTGACCTGCTGAAGGTTATACATAAGCAGCGGAAAGATCGTGCTCGTGAAAACCAGGTGATGGAGAGCGGCGCTATCAGAAAATTCGAGGCGGCCATCGCGCCAGTACTTAAGCTCGGCGACTTCCGGCAGTATCAACGCTGGTCGCACGGGGTCGAGAGCTCCAATGGGCCTCAAATTGAAGTTCGCGACTAGGTTATTGCCGTTAAAGACATCAACGCTGTATATCCCGGCATCTCGCTCGGCTCTTATCTTGGCGACATGGTCGCTACCGCGCGCGCCTGAATATTCAATTCTAATATCAGGGAAGGCCTGGGTGAATCCTTCAACGATCGCCTTCCGAACAACTTCCCCGGGCGGCCCAAAGACCACCACTCTACCTTCTTTTTTTGCCTCACGAAGAACTGTATCCCAGGTTTGTTTCCAGTCCCCTTTGGTTTGGGCCCAAAGCGGTGGAAGCAAAGCAAGGAGCAAAAAACAAGAAAAGCAGAGCGCCGCGCCAAAACGGATGAGAGAACACTTAAATCTTTCCTCTGAATTCATAACCTTTCTCCTTTCAATCCTGGTCGGATGAGATTTGAATCCAGCGTCGGCCTTCCTCTCCTCACTCTCGACTAGTGGAGCGCGCTGCCGCCGTCCACCACGATCATCTGCTCGGTCATAAACTCGCTGTCATCAGAGGCTAGAAAGACCACCGTGCCGGCGAGATCCTCAGGCACCTGGCTGCGTCTGATCGCGCGAGTCGCCAGCGCCCTCTCGTCCGCGTTTGGCCCTCTGCGCCTTACCACCTCGCTCAACGTGTGACCCGGGGCGATCGTGTTGACTGTGATGCCGAATTCACCTACCTCCCTCGCGAGAGCGCGGGTAAAAGCTACCACCGCGCCTTTGGAGGTAACGTAGTGGAGGAACCACGGGGTGCCTTGCAGAACGGTGCCAGAGGAAATATTGATGATTCGTCCCTTCCTCTGAAGCTTCATGGAGGAGAGCACCGCCCGGCAGCAAATGAAGAGCCCCTTGACGTTCACCATCATCACCCGGTCCCACTCATCGAGGGGAATCTGGTCAAAGGGCCTCCGCTCGAGCTCGCCAAAGAGGGCGGCGTTATTTACCAAGATGTCGACGCGCCTAAAACGCGCAACTGTGTTCCGCACCATCTCCTCGACGCTCTGAGGGTCTACTACATCAGCGCGCAGTGCCAAGGCCTCGCCCCCTTGCGCGCTGATTTCATGAGCCGTAGCCCCAGGGTCGAGAACGTCAGTCACCACTACCTTCGCGCCCTCAGAGGCCAGGCGCAGCGCGTAGACCCGGCCGATTCCCTGCGCGCTGCCGGTGACGATGGCTACTCTGTCTTTAAGACGCATCGTTCCTCCGTTTCAGATGGCAAAGAAGCGCGCAGCGTTCTCACCCAGGACCTTTTCCTTCAGCCGGTCCGGCAGATCGGTTCGCTGCCGCCAACGGCTGACATAATTCTCCTCAGCAGAGGGATCGGCATGGGGAAAATCCGAAGAGCACATGAGCCCATCTTCCCCTAGATGCTTCAGCAGATAGCTGAAGTCTTCCTCTCCTTCACAATTTACGAAGACTCGTCCCTCGCGAAACAGCTCTTCCGGGTCTCGGTAATAGGCGGGATCGTATCTACTGGCGATCTTTGGCCGGCGGCCCTCGCCGCGGATCACCGAAGGCGGACTCACCCGGCGCCGGAGCTGTTTGATAGCATAGGGAATCCATTCGGAACCGCTTTCGAAGAAGCCCATTCGCAGTTTAGGAAAGCGGGTGGGGAGACCCGCAGCCATGGCATAGGTGAAGCCCCAGATGACGGGAACCGTAGCCGAGACGAAGAAAGACTGTTCATCGACAAAAAGATTCGTCAACTGGGGAGTGGACCACCCCAAATGGACGCAGACCGGGAGATCCAGGTTGGCCGCCTCTTCGTAAACGGGAAAGAAGGCAGGGTCGGCCAATGTCTGGTCCCAGACCATCCCCATGGTAAAAATCCCTGCGGCCCCAAGCTCCTTAACGCGACGCATCTCTTTGATCGCTGCCTCCGTGTCTCGGAACGGGACCAGCGCCACCCAGCGGACTCTCCCTTTGGACTTCGCGCAGGCCCGCCCCATGTAGCTGTTGTACGCGTGGAACAAGGCGCCTTCGAGCTTTATATCCTCAGCAAGAGAAGCCAGGAACATGGTGGCGAAAACCACTTGGATGTCGATCTCGAAGCGATCCAGATCCCGAAGGCGTGTCTCAATGTCCTCAAGGGTCTGCGATTCAAGCTGGACGGCTGTCTTCTTGGACCTTTCATCTTTGGGGACGAAGAAGGTCGTTCTTCCCTTACCCCCCATGGTCGGATAGGTTCTACCCTCGATGATCCAGCAACCGTTGAAATCCGCGCGTTCTGTGTCGGTGGGAAGATAGACGAGGAGCGGCCTCCTCGGATAAAATTCCTCGCCGAGCTCGCGAAACATGATTTCGGGCTCAATAACATGCCCATCCGCATCGATTACACGCATCGCTTTTTTCCTCCTTTTTTTTATTCGGCTATTTACCAAAGAGTTCCTTCACGGCTTTGTCTTCTTCCTGCGACCTTACTACGTTTTCCTCAACATAACTCACCCAGTACCGGTCGCCAGGCTTATAATCGCTAGTCCAGTACTTTCCGCCAGGCTTTGGTATCCGATAAGAGGGAACATGGTCGGTCGGGACATCCAGCCGCCGGCTGGGCTCGCCCATGACCTTGCTCCAAGCCATCTGTCCTTCCTTGCCCAACAGCCAATTTAGAAATACCTTGACAGCATTAGAATGGGGAGCCCTATTGATGAGACTGAGACTGCCGAAGGCCGGAGAGGTGTAGCCGCCGTAGTCCTTGAATTCCGGCAACAACCCGAACTTAAGCCCGCGCTGCAATAGTTGGTTTTCAAGGCCGGTTGGGCTCACTAGTATGGCGTATTTCCCTTGGGCTACCCACTCGACCATGCGGCGAACGTCCTGGTCGACGGCGCCAGCTTGAGCGCGGATCTTTTTATAGTAATCTTTAGCCTTGTCTGCCCCCAAGACCCTCCAGATCCACTGGAAGGTGACATGTCCTGAGCCGCCGAGCATAGGGTCGTTGATGACGATCTTCCCTGCCCACTTTGGGTTAAGCAGCTCGTACAGCTCGTCAATCTCATCCGGTTTAACTTCCTTAAGATTATAGGTGACGATGGGCCAGAGCTGATTTATAAACACCAGGTTGTAAAGCCCCTCAGCGTCAGCGAACTGAAGGCGGTTCTCCATCCAGTGCTTAAGATCTGCAACCTCGGGCAGTATAAGAGCAAGTTTGATGGGATCGGCGGCCTTTATGCCCTTGATGCGCGCGATGGCGGTAGTCGTTCCGCTGATAATAAGATCGACGCTGTAGACGCCGCCATCTCTTTCAGCCCTGAGCTTCGTGGCCTGATCCCTGCCGGAGGCGCCAGAATACTCGATGTCAATATCAGGGAAGGCCTTTTTAAAGCCTTGAGAAAGTGCCTCTCCGACTGCGCCTGGCGGTCCCCAGACCACCACCTTGCCTTCCTTCTTCGCCGCGCTCAGAATTTTTTCCCAGCGCTCTCTCCAATCGGGCGCCGGCTGCGCGGGCGCGGCCCGGGGTAAAAGCAGAGAGAAAGCGGCCAGTATCAGGCTGAATAGAATAATGCACAGGTCAACGCGTCTGTTTCTCATAGCCTACCTCCTGTCAGTTAGAGTTTGTAAAACCTCCTGGCATTTTCTCCCAGGATCATCCCTTTATGCTCGTCTTTAAGATCTCTTCGCTCCAGGATCTCCTCGATCTCACGTTTGCAGTCATGCAAGGGAATTTCGTGCGGGAAATCAGAGGCAAACATGAAAGGTTCGGGCCCTACTCTCTCGATGGCATAGGCCAGGGCCTTCTCGTTTCCCTCGCAGCCCACAAAGATCCTACCGCTCCGGAAATATTCCTCGGGCCTCTTCTTCAATGAGAGTCCCCCGTACTCTAACTCTCTTTCCAATCGATCGATCACCAGTGGAATCCATGCCGTCCCGCCCTCGAGAAATCCAACCCTCAGTTTCGGGAACGCATCGAGCGCGCCATCTACGATCATCCCATTCATGGCGATCGCCAGCGGAAAAGGCATCCCAAGCACTCTGGTCGCGGGGAAAACCGTGTAGGTATTAAAACCCAAGTTGATGTAACTGCCTCCATGCACTGCAACCACGCAATCGAGCCGCTCGGCTTCCTCATAGATCGGCCAGTACTCTTTGGCGCTGACGTGTCGGTTGAGGCCGTTAGACGGGATCATGGCGCCCGCCATCTTGAGCTCTTTGACCGCTCTCCTCAACTCTGCAACTGCGGCGGGAACGTCCTGCATCGGGATCAGCGCCACTCCCTTAAGGCGCGGGCTGAACTTTATATATTTTTCGTAAAGCCAGTTATTGTAGGTCCTGGCGTAGCCCAGTGCCCAGTTAGGGAAAGTTACATGGCCGTAGGATAGCCCCTGAGTCGGATAAAGCACTGTGTAGTCCGTCCCTGTCTTATCAAGAAATTCGAGCCACTTCTCAGGGCCGACGCTTGGGTCGAAAGTTCCAGGCTCCCGGGGAAGGCCGTTGGGAGTGTGAAAGCCATCTAGAGTCGGCAACAATTGACGATACGTGAGATAGCGTTCGTTAAACGGTGGTTCAATAAACTCGTTCAGCTCCCGCTCGTTCTCCATGACGTGGCCGTCAGAATCAACATAACCTTTCGCCATTTTTTTCCCTCCTTTTCCTCTAGCGTCTCACAGGCCCTGAAGCAGGGTGCCTGAAGATCTTGATGCCAGCGGTCTTTTCAATGTACCGGCCGAATCTGAACTTTAACTCCACATCATCCACCGGCACGCCCCCGGTCTTCTCCCGAACCGGCTCTACCTCCAGCACCGCGAACGTGTAGCCGGGCTGGAGCGCGACCAAGTCGAAATCGGCCTTGAGGCGTTCGAGGGAGTCAAAATAAAAGACTCGTTCTATACCCACGGATCGCGCCATGGCCACATAGTCGTTACGCTGAATATTGGGCAGACGGACGGAACCGGTGGCATTGTAGACCCGGTTGGAAACCAGGAAGTGCTTAAGGTTGGGAAGGTTGAGTTCCCTTTCCACCATCAACATGCCGGGGTTCATGACAAAGGCCCCGTCTCCCATAAAGACCCAAACAGGAAGTTTCGGCGCGCCGAGGGCAATACCAGCCCCAAACATTGAGATGAGGCTCATGGAGGCGCCTAAGTAGAAAACGCGATCCATGTCCTGGGTTATTCTCCACCACATCCCCGAGGTGGAACCCGCGGAAGTGATGACAATGCCATCGGTCTGGCGGCCGGCAAAATATTCAAAGCATTCTCGCAACTCCATGGGTCTCCTCCTAAACCTGCCCGCGTAGCACGGGTTCTGTAAAAGCAACCACGGTGGGTCGGTTCATGACACGGGAGTGCCTGAACGCATCCGGAATTCTAAAGATCTTATCCCTCTCATCCACAATCAGATAGGGCAGGCTGATGGATTGCATCAGCGGTTCTAGGTATAGGCCATTGGAAACGTGATGCGCTCGGGGATCGCCTATGGCTCCCCTCAGCGTGGTGAAAAGGAACAGCGGTATGTGATAGCTGTAATTGATCTTCGTAATCGCGTAGACGCATGTCGTAAGACCCGAAGCGCCCATCAAGGCAAGCGCGGGAATCCCACCGAAAAAGGCCCCCGAGCAGAGGCCGATGGCAGACTCCTCCCGATTGACCGGGACGTGGATAAAGCGTTTGTCCGTATCAATGGC
>Ga0099830_10001909_pt1 | contig 10857 bp, 16 predicted proteins | sample CZO8metaG_4_FD_79337 | JGI IMG/M metagenome (GOLD analysis project Ga0099830, IMG submission 79337) | Vadose zone soil microbial communities from the Eel River Critical Zone Observatory, Northern California, USA - CZOApr15con2H3.8 metaG | ecosystem: Environmental > Terrestrial > Soil > Vadose...
CTCCCAGATTCATCGCCCCGCTCTCCCGGCCCCGTTCACCACCACACCGTCGTGGTCGTTCTGTGAGGCGCGAATCCCCGGGATGCCCCGGCTCTCGACCTGATCAACCTTGCGCCAGAAGAGGATGGCAATCGCCCATGAGGGAATTTCGTAGGCACCAACTCTCGTCATGTCCGGCCTCCCTTACCCTTGAGAGGGTGGACCCGACGGGGGAGGTTCCGCGCGGCGGGCCCAGGCTTGCGCGTTGTTGCGAAACACTCGGGCCCCCGCCTCACCAGGGCCCCCAAGGGCCTTCGAACAAGGGGGCGGCTTCATGCTCCCAGGCCGCGGTTTGCCGCTCCCGATCCAGCTTCTGCTCGAAGCCAAGTCTTGCGTACTCCTGGTACTGGGCCTCGTTCCCGAGGTAGAGGCACTTGCAGAACCGGGCATCGGGCCACACGAAGTAGAGGCGATCCTGCCGCTTGTAGACGAGGATCTTCCGCTGGGTCAGCGCCTGGAGGGAGGCCAGCCTCTCGGGGGTGTCCGCGCGTCGCACTTCGAACCCGGCGGCCACGAGGCCCTGCTCGTTCGCCTGGGCATAGCGCTCGGCGTAGGACGCACACCCGACCAGCGAGAGCACCGTGGCAACAATCAGGATCCGTACGCCGACCCAGGTGATGGCCCGTGCCCCGCGCCGGATCAGAACCAGGGCCACGGTCCCCATAGCCCCCAGTTCATCGTCCCGTACAGGTCGTTCTGGGCCCCCATCAGCTCCTCGTCGGCGAGCCGCTTCTGGAGCGCGAGCCGCTGGTACTCCTGGTACTGCGGCTCCGTGCCGACGTACAGGCAGCGACACACCTCCGGATCGGCGTAGACGTAGTACAGCCGCCCTTCGCGCTCCTGCGGGACGAGCCTTTGCGGCGGCAGGGCTCGCAAGCTGGCGAGCTTCTCCGGGGTGTCGCTGAGCTTCATCTGAAAGCCGGCCGCCGAAAGGACCTGCTCGGTATCCAGCGTCTCGTGTCGTCGAATGGTGGCGCACCCGCCCAGCGCGATCACCACCGCGGCGAGAACGACTACGCTCCGCATCCTGGTCATCTCATCCCCCGAGAGCGCGCTAGGGGCCCGGGTCGAAGCAGGTGGAGATCACCCCTTCGACGCAGACACACTCGATGGGCTCGCCGTGGGGGCCGCGGCCGATCACGACGCTGCTGGTGCAGCCGGGCGACGGTCGCGTCCGCCCCATCACCTGCACCGCCAGCACCACCACCAGCACGGCGAGCCCCGCCAGGACCCACCAGAACGTCTTCACCGGTCCACTAGAGGGCCCGGAGGAAGGCCACGAGGTCCTTCTTCTCCGCCGGTGTCAGCTGCGTTCCGAGCACGAGGTTGAAGAACTCCACCGTGTCGTCGAGAGTCAGGAGCCGGCCGTCATGCATATAGGGTGGCGAGTCCTTGATCCCCCGCAGCGGGAACGTCTTGATCGACCCGTCGCCGATGGCCCGCATGTTGTTGATTGTCACGGGCTTGAAGAAGCGCTCGGCCTGTAGGTTGTGCATCAGGTTGTCGGTGTAGTACGGGGCCACGTGGCAGCTCGCGCACGTGCCCTTGCCGAAGAACACGGCCTGCCCGCGCAGCTCGGCCGGCGTCGCCTTCTTGGGGTCGAGCTTTCCATAGACGTCCAGCTTCGGCGCGGGCGGAAAGTCCAGGATCTCCTGGAACTCGGCCATGAAGTGGACCTGGCTGCCGCGCTCCAGGATGTTGACGCCCTTCTTGGTGGCGATGACGGGGTCGCCGTCGAAATACGCGGCCCGCTGCTCGAACTCGGTGAAGTCCTCGACGGTCTTCAGCGCGCGCTGGGAGCCGAACAGCCGCTGGATGTTCACGCCGCGCAGCGACGTGGTCTCGATGCGATGGCGAAACTCCTGCGGCCGGATGTCGCCGACCTGGTGGTCGGCCCCGTTGGTGTGGCCGTTCTGGTGGCAGTCGAAGCACGCCACCCCGAGGCTCGGATGCTCGCTCCGGCGATCCGCGGTCGCGTTGAACTGCTGCTGGGGAAACGGGGTCAGCAGGAGCCGCAGCCCCTCGAGCTGCTTCGGATTCAGGATCCCGTTGAAGAGGCCATAGTAATTGTCGGTGGTGACCAGCTTCCCCTGCGACACGTCGCCCAGGTCCGGACGGGTGGTCAGGTAGATCGGGGCCGGGAACTCGGGCAGGAAACGGTCGGGCAGGTCGAAGTCGAGATCGAAGCGGGTCAAGTCCCTTCCCGTCTGCTTCTTGACCTCCGAGATCATGAATAGAGGGAAGACCATCCCTCCCTCGGGGTGGTTCTCGTGCGGCAAGGGCATGAAGCCGGCAGGGTACAGCCCCCGGTCACGGATCTCGTCCGGAGTCATCTTCGCGAGCGCTTCCCAGGAGACTCCCGCGGGAAGCCGGACGCGGACGCCTTCCTGGATGGCCTTCCCTTTGCTCATCGTGGCGCCGGCGGTCGGCCGATCGTCGAGGTCGTAGCGCGCATTCAGCAGGTCCATCTGGCGCTTCATGACCGCGGCCTTCGCGGCGCTCATCCGGGCGAAGACCGTTCGAAAGTCGTCCTCGTTCACGGAAATATAGCTGGAGCCGGCGCCCTGGGCCCGGGCACCCAGAACACCGATCAGCATCCCCACGACGACGAGACCGACCGTAGCCAGACCGATCTTCCATCCTCGACGCATGTTCATGATCTCCTCGATCCGACCTGACGAATCAGGGCCAGGGCCAAGACCAACGGTCCCAGACAGTCCACCTCGCCGCGCTCGCCTGCTCCTCGGCGATCTCCTTCTCGACCTGGAGCTTCTGATACGTCTGATACTGCCGCTCGCTTCCCGCGTAGAGGCACTGGCACACGTCGGGATCGGCGTACACGTAGCGCGCCTCGCCGTTCTGCATCTCCTTGACGAACACCCGCGCCTCCAGCGTCCGGAGATGAGCGAGCTCCTCAGCCGTGGCGGCCGGCTCGGCCTGGAACCCCGCCGCGGTGAGGAGCTGCTCGGTCCAGTGGGTCTCGTTCGCCCGGATCGCCGCGCAGCCGGTGAGCGCGAGGATCAGAGCGATCATGGGCACCAGCTTCTGCATCGGTTACGTCCGGGGGGACTCGATCTCGCCCTGCTCGCCACTCTGGTCACCCCAGCGCGGCGCTTCCACCTCACCCTGCTCACCGCTCGCACTGCCCCAGCGCGGCGACTCGATCTCGCCCTGCTCGCCGCTCGCACTGCCCCAGCGCGGCGACTCGATCTCGCCCTGCTCGCCGCTCGCATCGCCCCACCGCGCGAGCTCCACCTGGGCGCGGTGCTCCGTGATGTTTCCGTCGTCGATCACGTCCTGGGCCCGCGCGCTCTGAATGCCCATGCCGGGCACCGCGGCGGTGAATCCCGTACCCAGCAGCAGTGACAACCCCACCGTCAACCATCCCTTGCGGCTCATCTCGACTCCTCCTTTTGGTGTTATGTTAAATGTCCTGCACTCGTCCTTCAGACGACCTGGCTCGGGGGGCCGCCGCCGGGCCTCGCCTTTTTCGGCAAGAACGTGATAGCGATCAGCCACCTGCGCGTTCCTGCGGAGATCTTTCGCACCCCGGATCGGCGGGCGGGATACCCCCGTCAAAGAAACAGGAGGACCTCAATGCGACGTGCAGTGGTGGGGTCGATGGTGGTTGGTGCGCTCGTGTCGCTGCTGGTCAGACTGGCCTGGGTCCAGGCGAAGGATCTCGACGCGACGCTGACGATCTGGCCTACCCGCGGAGACGCAACCCGCTGACATGCGAGGGAGCGACGCGACGGCCCTGGTCGCGATCGGCGTCTTCAAGCTCTCGAAGAGCATCCTGCTCGCGGCGCTGGCTCTTGGCCTGTTCCACTACGCCCCTCATGACATCGCGGCCGTTCTGACGCGGCTGGCGACCGCCGTGCACGTCGATCCCGACGGACGGCATCTCGGGCGTGCCCTCCACACGATCGCCGCACTCGATGCTCGGTGGGTGACCGCGGTCCGTGCCGGTCTGCTCGTCTATTCGGCGTTGTTCCTCACCGAGGGCATCGGCCTGGTGCTCCAGAAGGGATGGGGCAAGTGGTGGGGGCTCATCGTCACCGGCTCCTTCATCCCCCTGGAGCTGTACGAAAGCGCGCGGCATCCGAGCGCGCTCCGTATCCTGGTCCTCTTCGTCAACCTCGCGATCGTCTGGTACCTGGCCCGGAGTCTCCGGCGTCGTCAGGACGCCGGTACCGGCACCCACGTCTCCGGGCAGCTCCCCACGCTCGGGTAGTACGCCCGGTAGCTCGGGCAGTAGTACCAGTAGCCGGGAGCCGCGTACCCGTAGGCCGGTGGGTAGTAACCGTAGTATCCGTAATAGGGGTAGACGGGTCCGAACCCGAAGCCGCCATGGAACCCGTGGTGCCCGCCGAAGCCATGGTGCCCGAAGGCCCCGCCCGGGTGCCCGCCTCCGGATCCGTGACCGGCCATTCCTCGCGCCTGGCTGGGCGCGTTAACCGCAAGCACGATCGCCAGAGCGGCGATCGCCACGAATACCAACCTTCTCGCGCGTCTTAGCGTGTCCACGGTGTCGCCTCGCTTTCTCTTCACACCCCTTGAGACGACACCGTGTCGCGGCGGATTCACCTCGCCCGGACTAGCGGAAAAGGTTGACCTTCGCCAGGTCGATGATCTCGTCGCCCCGACCGCTCAGCACCGCGCGGAGCATGAAGAGGCCAAATCCGGTCATCTGCTCGAGGGTGATCGTCGGGGGCATCGACAGCTCCTGGCGGGAGACGAGCACCTCGACCAGCGCGGGCCCGTCGTGCGCGAGAGCCTGGCCGATCATCGGCCGCACCTGCTCCGGTGTCTCCGCGGTCAGGCCGAGGAGACCGGCCGCCTCAGCCATCCTGGCGAAATCCGGATTGCGCAGGTCCGTGGCGAAATCGAGGATCCCGGCCGCCTTCATCTCCAGCTCGACGAAGGCGAGGGCGTCGTTCCTGAACACGACCACCTTGACCGGCAGATCGTGCTGGCGGAGCGTGAGCAGGTCGCCCAAGAGCATGGCGAGGCCGCCGTCGCCGGACAGCGAGACGACCTGGCGCCCCCGATGACTGGCCTGGGCCCCGATGGCCTGCGGGAGCGCATTGGCCATGGACCCATGGTTGAAGGAGCCGAGGAGCCGACGCCGGCCATTCATGGCGAGGTAGCGCGCCGCCCAGATCGTCGGGGTGCCCACGTCGCAGGTAAAGATCGCGTCCGTCGCGGCCAGCTCGTTGACCACCCGGGCCACGTACTGGGGATGGATAGGCGTCTTGCCCGGCTCGCCGACCGCCAGCTCGTCGAGGCCCTTGCGCGCCTTCTGATAGTGCGCGAGCGAGGCCTGGAGGTGCCGGTCGTCCTCGTGCTGGGTCAGCCTGGGCAGGAGCGCGGCGAGGGTGCTCTGGATGTCGCCCACGAGACCGTGATCGAGGCGGGCGCGCCGGCCGAGCTGTTCTCCTCGGAGGTCGATCTGGACGATCGTGGCGTCGTTCGGCAAGAACTGCCGGTACGGAAAATCCGTCCCCAGCATCAGGAGCGCGTCGCAGTTCATCATCGCGTGATAGCCGGATGCGAATCCGATCAGCCCGGTCATGCCGACGTCGAACGGGTTGTCGTACTCGATGAACTCCTTCCCGCGCATCGCGTGCACGATCGGCGCCTTGAGCGTGCTCGCGAGCTGGACCAGCTCCGCGTGGGCTCCCGCACACCCCGCGCCCCCGAGGATCGTGACCTTCTCCGCGGCATTGAGGACCTTGGCCAGCGCCGCGATCTCCGTGTCGGAAGGACAGAGGCTCGGCTTCGACTGGGCAAAGGGCGGGCCCGCGGGATGCTCGACCGCGTCGCGCAGGGCGATGTCTCCGGGCAGCGCGATCACCGAGACCCCCCGGCGCGACAGCGCGGTCTGGATCGCGATCTCCAGGACGCGCGGCATCTGCTCCGGCTGGGAGACCAGCTCGCAGTAGTGGCTGCACTGGGCGAAGAGGTGCTCCGGACGGGTCTCCTGGAAGTACCCGCTGCCGATCTCGGGGCTGGGAATCTGCGCGGCGATGGCCAGGACGGGCACCCGGCTCCGGTGGCAGTCGTAGAGCCCGTTGATCAGGTGCAGGTTGCCGGGACCGCAGCTCCCCGCGCAGACCGCCAACCGTCCCGTGAGATGCGCTTCCGCGCCCGCGGCGAACGCGGCCGTCTCCTCGTGGCGCACCGCGGTCCATCCCATGGACTCGCGTCCGCGGATCGAGTCCGTGATGCCGTTGAGCGAGTCGCCCGCCAGTCCGTAGATTCGCTCCACGCCGTGGGCGGCCAGAATGTCCACCAGGACGTCCGCCACTCTCTTCCCCATCGTGCCACCCTCCTGGCGCGCGCCGCGGTCCAGCCTGTTCCGCCCGCCGGTCGACGTCGTCTCAGCGGCCGTGCCCGCCACCGCCGTGCCCTCCGGAGAACCCTCCGCCCCCGTGGAACCCGCCCCCGCCGTGGAACCCGCCGCCCCCCCGAGACCCGCCACCCGCGACCCCTCCGCCGCCAGGCCCCCGGTTGGAGCCGCCGAGTCGCTGCTCGCCGAGCTGCCGGCCCTGATGCCACTGCTCGTGCTCGGCGGTCGGCCCTCTCACGCCCTCCCAGCCGCCGGCGCGGTTATGCTGAAGCCACTGGCCGCCTTCGCGCCGGTACACGTGGCCATCGCGCCCTGCGTACGCGTCGATCCCGGATCGCCCGACTCGACCGCTCCCCACATGGCCCCCGACCTGGCCAGGCCGGCCGGTGAAGCGGGCGCGGTCGCCCCAGTGATGGAAAACGTTCACCCGACCGAAGCCATGATGCCGGAAGTGATGCCGGAAGGCGAAGCCGAACTCGAAGTCGGTGAAGAAGCCGACGCCGAAGCCCAGGTCGAACGGACCCCAGCCCCAGGTGACCGGCCCTGGATACCAGAAGTCCCCCGCCCAATCCGGATAGTCATAGCCGGTGCCGTAGACCACGACCCGTCCGGCGCCACGACCGTACCCAGATAGCCGGGCGTGTAGCCGGTGTACACGACGTCGGGCGTCGCGCCGTACACGTAGGCGTAGGTCACGTAGTGGAGCAGCGAGCTGGCCGGAATCGTGTAGATCACGGGCGGGACGCTGGTGGCCACCGCCCAGGGCCCAGTCGGCAACGGGGCGACGAACCACACGCCGTTCTGGAGCGCGTAGTACGTCGAAGCGTCGACGCGGATGACCGGCACCGACGCGTTCACCACGTACTGGAGCGGGGTCCCCTCGAGGGCCTTGAGCTGCGGCGGCCCGTCGTATCGAACGTCGAGCTGCGCCCGGCGGCTGATCGTGGCCGTTTGCGGGATGTCGTTGGCGATCACGGCCTCCCGCGCCTGCGGCGTCCCGGGAACGGAGGCGAGCACCTCTCCCTTTGGATGGCTCTCGGGGATGGCCGCGAAGTCCCGAGGGAGCCGGTCGCCGCTCACGAACTGCCACGGCCCCTGGAGGGACGTGGCGCGGAACCACCGACCCGAGAGCAGCACGTAGTAGGCCTGCTCCGGCGTGTACAGGAAGAGATCCTCGTCGGAGTTCGTCACCTCCAGGATGCCGGTGGCGGCCACCGGCGCGAAGGCCGGCTGGCCTCTCACCACGAGGAGCTCGGCCGGGGTGGTGCTCACGTAGATGGTCGGGGTGGATCCGGCCTGGAGCAGCGGCGCGAGATCGGGGTCCACGTCGTTGAGGAGATCCACCTGCCCGCCCCTGACCGCGGCCTGCTTGGCCACCTCCAGGGAGGACGACGGGTTGCTCACCGCCGCCCAGGGCCCGTCGAGCTTCGGAGCCGCGAGCCACTGATTCCGCAGCCACAGGTAGTAGCGGCCCGCCGACTGGTCGAGCAGGAGCAGGACGCGCGTGTTGATCACCCGCAGGAGCGACGTGCCCGCGACCGACCGCAGGGCGGACTGGCCGTCGATGCGCAGGAGCAGCGCGGGCGCTTGGCTCACGATGATCCGCGGGGGGTCGTTGCGCACTGCGACGACGCCGCCGGGGTTCTCGGCCTGCTCGATCTCGAGCTCGGCCTGGAGGCGATCGAGCGCAATCGTCAGCGGCGCATCCGAGAGCGAGCGCTGGAGCGCGGCGAGGTAGCCGGCCCCGCCGTCCGGCACGGTCGGGAAGTCGGCCTTGGAGATGGTCAGATCCTCGAGCGTGACCATCCTGGTCTCCTTGTCCACCTGGGTCCGGGCCGTGAACCAGATCACCCCGTACCGCGGCTCCGGCGACGCCTGGCTCTCGACCGCCACCGCCGAACGGCCGTCGAGCCGCCCCTGCTCCCAGCGATCGTACTGGGGCTGGAAGATCGAGAAGGTGTTGTCCCCGCTGGTGAGCTCGCGAGGCCACGCGTCGGCCGGCGGCTCACTCGTGGTCGGCCCCATCGCTTCTCCGGTCGCGGGCATGGCGGTCGTGCACGCGGTCAGGCCTGGCGCCAACAGCAGCACGGAGAGGAGGGCCGCGAGCACCCTCCGGCTGGATCCATCCCAAAGCCTGGTCATCGTCATCTCCCTCTATCGCGCGGCGGGTTCGGCGAAATCGAACGAGAACGATGCTACCGCCACCCGGTACGAATGCCGGTTGGCGGGCACCGGGATATCGAAGTGGGCCTGGCCCTGTCCCGGTACGCTCTCGAGCGTGGGCCCGATCACGGTCGAGACCGTCTCGCCGGCTGCGTCGATCTCGCTGACCCGGAGCTGCACGTTCAGGGCGGTGCGCCCGTAGTCGTTGCGCACGGAGCCCTCGAGTCGCGAGCGGCCGGAACGATCCGGGCTCGCCACCCACTCCACGCGGAGGAGCTGGGCGGGCCGGGCCGGACCGTCCTCGAACATCGCGGCCCCCGCCGCCGCATCCTCGCCCGCCGCCTGTCCCACTCCCGGCAGACCGATCGTGAGTCCCGTCAGCAGTGAAACCGCCACCACGCGCCACGCTCTTCCACGCATCGCCAACCTCCGCTCGTCCTGGTCACTTCTGTACCTGTGACGAGCGCCGGGGGGGCGGCGGCGCCCCACCGCGGGGTTTCCGCAAGAGCGCGCAACGCGGGGCGCGGAGTGGCTGCTTGTCGAATCTTGCGAAAAGCTCCGGGTCCCCTTCTCCGCCCGGTCCGGGCCTCCTCCAAAGGGCGTGAGCCAGATCTCGCTGCGACCGGCTCCGTTCTGTGGCGCGTTGCTCGCGGCCCTCGACGCCTCCGAAGGCCGTCGGCGCCGGCGCAAGCGCGACACGACCCCGGACGCGATCGGCATGTCGCTCAAGCGCTCTCTGCTCGACGCGGCGATCGCGGACGACCCCGATCCCGACACCTTCGAGGGCTGGCTCCTCGACCGCTGCCTGGACAGAGCCGATGCGGCCTCCTTCGGAGGGCTCCAGGCCATGGCCCGCGACATCCTCACCGAGTGGCGGCTCGCCGCGGCCTCCCCCGCCTTCCGGCACTGGCTGGAAGCCGGCGCCCCATCCGAGGATCGCTGACCCAGCCGAACCGGGCACTGCCGTGCCCGATTCCTCCCCCTCCGGCAGGGGCCGACCCCACCAAGGTCGGGTAGACCGCACCCGCTCCAAGCCGTAGCCTTCGGAACGTGGATGCGAACGACATGCGGCTGGTTTCCATCGTGGACGACGACGAGTCACTGCGCCGGTCGGTCAAGAATCTCCTGACCTCGGTCGGCTTCCGAGTCGAGACGTTCCCGTCCGCGGAGGCCTTCTTACAATCCGCTCTTCGGGCCGACACCCGCTGTGTGGTGCTCGACCTGCGGATGCCCGGGATGAGCGGCCTGGACCTTCTCATGCATCTGGCCGCCACCGGCGCTCCGATCCCCGTGGTCATTCTGACCGCTCACAGCGACGACGAAGCGCGCCGGCGAACCCTGCAGGCCGGCGCCGTCGCATTCCTTGGAAAGCCGTTCCACGGCGAGGCCCTGCTGGGCGCCGTGAGAAGGGCGCTAGCCGAGAACCCAGGAGGAAGATGACGATGACGACGATGCCACAGCTCACGAGCGCGGGATCGAGCGCGCTCGATACCTCGGGATGGCCGACTCCAGTCCACCGGGAGATCGGCACGCTCCCCTTGTCGAGACTGAGACGGGTCACCGACTACATCCGGGAGCACCTCGATCAGCATCTGACGCTGGCGCAGCTCGGAGCGGTGGTCTACATGAGCCCCTACCACTTCGCCCGCCTCTTCCAGCACAGCACGGGCCTGCCGCCCCACCGCTTCGTGGTGCGCGCCCGGATCGACCACGCCGCCACCCTGCTGGCCGCGCCGGAGCCGTCCATCGCCCGCATCGCGCAGGTGGTGGGCTTCCGCACCCCGAGTCACTTCGCCACGGTGTTCCACCGACTCATGGGCGTCACGCCGAGCGAGTACCGCGCGAGACACCTTTGCACGGACCGGTCACATCGAGAGGGAGACCGAGATGGGATGGCATAACCAGGTGATGGAACGACACCGTCAGGAGCCAGCGATCGATGAGGCTCCGCTCATCCGCCGCCGCGCGACCGTGGATCGGGACGCGGACCTGGTGGAGCGGCTGCGCCGGCAGGAGGCGGGGGCCACCGAGGCGCTCGTGGCCGCGTACGGCGATCGGGCCTACCGCCTGGCGGTCCGCATCACCGGCAACAGCTCGGATGCCGAGGAGGTCGTGCAGGACGCCCTCTGGGCCGCCACCCGCAAGATCGATACCTTCCGCGGGACCGCCGCCTTCGGGTCCTGGGTCTACCGCATCACCGCCAACGCCGCCTATCAGAAACGGCGGGGGCGGCGGGTCGAGCGCAACGGCGTGTCGTGGGACGAGTTCGGCCCCTCCTTCGACGAGCTGGGCCAGCACGTGCA
>Ga0099830_10001917_pt1 | contig 10846 bp, 10 predicted proteins | sample CZO8metaG_4_FD_79337 | JGI IMG/M metagenome (GOLD analysis project Ga0099830, IMG submission 79337) | Vadose zone soil microbial communities from the Eel River Critical Zone Observatory, Northern California, USA - CZOApr15con2H3.8 metaG | ecosystem: Environmental > Terrestrial > Soil > Vadose...
CAGTGGGCTTGCTTCTTAGTGATGGTTCGGAGGCGCATCGTGCGTTGCCGCTTGAGGCTACGGATACCACGCCCTGTGACAATCATCGCCTTGCCTGTATTAGTCGTGACGGCGGCCAGATGGATTTCGCCCAAGTCTACTGTTGCGTGTACGTCCCCTGGAGCGTCTTCTGCTTGCGGGACTTCCACACAGACATGCAGTTCAAAGCCGTTCTTCCAGACGAGCGTGCATGCCCCACTGTGTTCAGGCAGATCAAGAGGCAATACGAGAGACTTACGCCCTTTGCCCATTGGCAGTACCACTCGCCCGTGTTCACGGCTCACGGCCTGAGCAGGCCACATGACGGGAAAGAACCGCTTGGTTTTCAAGGGATACTTCATCTGGTGGTTAGAAGGCTTGAGTTGCCGTGTGATCTCGACATTAGCAAGGAAGGCATGCACGATCATTTGGACGGACTGACTATGCAGGGCAAATCTGCCCTTGGTCGCCTTTTGCAACTCATTGCGTCCAAGCCATCTGACATGCTCTTGCCGTGCTGCTTTATGGGCCTCCATACAGAGGTTCCAGACCTGAGCTGCTTCCATCTGAGCCACTTTCAGGCGTTGGAACATCGCATGAGAGAGATTGTCGAGTCGGTAGATTTTTACGGTGTTCATGCGTATAATTATCGCATGGAAACAAGTGGTTTGCAAGTGGGTAAAACCAGATATACCCACTACTCGATAGCCTATCATCTGGTATGGATACCCAAATACCGGCGCAAGATACTCACGGGGGAAGTGCAAGCGGAAACGAAACGCTTGATTACCGAGTGCTGTGAGCGGCAGGGGCTGACACTCTTGGCCCTGGAAACGGACATCGATCATATCCATGTCTTTGTCAGTGCGCCACCACGGTTCAGCCCTGCCTTGATTGCGAATCTCTTGAAAGGACATTCCTCGCGGTACTTGCGCGAGAAGTTTCCTCGTCTCAAAAAGGTGTGTGGAAAGGAGCACCTATGGACCAGTTCGTATTATGTTGGGACGGCGGGTACGGTCTCAGCAGAGACAATCAAGCGGTACATCATGGAATGTCAGGGCAAATAGTGCGATATGGGCTGGGTCGCTTTCATCCCGCCCCCTGGAACGGGGCGGGACTTCCCGCTCCCTTCATTAATCCGAACATGTACACACATAAGTTCGGTATGAGCACCGTGCACTAGGGTGTCATCACACCACCATAGTTGGCTGACGGGCCAGCTGCAGTAAACCACAGCCTGCCAGCGGCGTCGAGCGTGAGACCGTAGGGAGCACCCGATGGTAGGGAAAGCGGGAAGAACGTGTACGTGGCATTGCCTGGTGCGTAGCGTACGAGCGAACGGGCACCATTGTTGACGAACCACACATCACCATTGTGTGCGACGACCAACCCATAGAGGGCCGCAGGGTTCCCTTGCATCGTAGGCACTGGCAGTTCGATGATCTTGCCGGTCCTCCTGTCAATCATGCCCAACCTGCCCGGTACAATTTCGGTGAACCAGATACGTCCACTGGCATCGCTTGCCATCGAGAAGACCTGCGCCTGTGGATCGGCCAGGCGGTAGAGCGTGATGCGGCCCGTGGCGGGATCGAGATGGCCAACGGCACCGCCTGTCAGGTCACCGAACCAGACCTGCCCATCAGGTGTCACTGTGAGGCTGAAAGGAAAAGCGTAGATTTTCGGAGCAGGAGGAGGTACCGGCCAGGTCTGGAGCACGCCTATGGTCGGATCAAGCCGCCCAATGCGCCCAGCCACTGGTGCTGTAAACCAGAGCTTGCCCGAGGTATCGAACTGGAGATCCTGTGGTCCCATTGGGCGACCATTGCTGGTTCCGAGCGGGAAAGCGCGAAACGTTTGCTTCGTCGGGTCAAAACGCCCGATATAGTTTGCGCCCTGTTCAACGAACCAGACATTGCCATGTGTGTCTATCGTAGTGGTCATGAGGCCGTTCTTCCCGTTGGGAGGCTCCCAGGTCGTGACCACGCCTGTGCGTGAATCGAGCCGGGCGAGGCGATTGGCGTACATCTCGCCCACCCAGAGGTTCCCTTGCGCATCCACCGCCGGTTGCATCAAACCAACGTTGGACGATGGGAACGAGTAGAGGCGCATCTGCGCAGGGTGGGCAATTGCCACGGCTGCCGGTGTTCCACTCCCTGCGCTTGCCGTCGTGATGGGAGCGGGTGAGGAGGCAGACGGTGTCCCATTCGCCTGACCCGAACCTCGGCCTCCGGTGCCGGAGAGCACGAAGATCGTGACGATGCCCATCAACAGTATGATCAACAGAAACCAGGCATCACGTCGGCGGCGAGCCGACCAGCGACCCATATGAGCAGCATTGTATGTGCCCGATTGAGGAGCCTTTGCCTCGCTCTGCTCTAATAATGCATGATGCGGTTGCTGTGTTGCTCGTGGTTTGATCTCAGGTATCATGTCACCAGTCCTATGTCGGTAGTGCGATTCTCTTCCCCAGGAACCATTACCCCGGAGTTCTTTCCTGCATACGCTCTACTGTTAACGGTAGTACTATTGACAATTGTAGCATGTGCCTTCATCCCCTCGTCAAGTACATGGAAACATCGATGCTGGCGATCATCTGGAGAGCAGCGGCGAGTCGAGACGCCGGAAGCAATGAGAGAGAACGCCGGATCCTACTTGTGCTCTCTTATCTGCCTGCTCCACCTTTGAGGTTCTTTCTCACTGCCTCTACGACCTGGCGAATAGCGTCGACCACCAATTCAGGTTGGTCAATGTGGATTTTGTGGCCGCTCTTGGCAGCAATGAGAAGTTTGCCCTGTGATGAAAGGCCGACTAACGCTGCCTGCATCTGCTGCCAGATCTGCTCCGCCTGTTCCGCTTCTCCACTCAAGAGGTTGCCCGTGAACATATCAGGGATCCCATGTGAGAGAACGACGAGCGGCAGGTCGATGGGCAGATGAAGCCTGTCGGTCACTGCTGCGCTCCCTATGCTCTCTGCCATCCAGGCACACTCAGCGGCTGCGGCGTCGAGGGTTTTTCGCAGGCTTCCGGCGGGGACCAGCGGTGCAATTTCTGACGGCAGCTTCCTCACAAAATCAAGCGCAGCATCTACCCCGCGAAGCCACAGAAACAAACGCACCAGACCAAGCCGGTTCATGATCGACAGGAAGCGAAATTTCCGCCGACTGGCGGCCAGAAAATACCGAAACTCCGTGGGATTGTGCATCGCGATGTCTGTAGATAGCGCATCGACCAACACCATCCCGGCAACCTCGTCCGGGTACATGCCAGCATAGGTACACATATTGAGTCCGCCGAATGAATGGCCTACCAGCACATACGGCCCTGGGATTGCAGCAGTGATCAGCAGCGTGTGCAACTCCCTGGCGATTTGCTGACTGGTACGAGGTCCTGGGCCAGGATCACTCCAGGCGTATCCGGCCCGATCATAGCTGCACGCACAGGTGAACCGAGCCACTTCTGGCTGGACGAGGCCCCAGATCGGCGAGACATGGCACATCCCAGAGTCCATCACCACGGTCGGACTCCCTTCACCTGAAGAGGAGACGTGCAGGCGATAGCCGCCGACATCCACACGTTTGCCTGGTGGGGGATGCTTGCGCGCATCACCGACGATACCAAGCGTTTGATAGAGCGCGCCCACGAACGACAAGACGAGCAGGAGCGCGAGTACCCCACCACTGCCAATACCAATGATACGTGCAACCTGTTGGAGATCCACGGGAAATGCTGCCTGCCTTTCTCGCTGTTGAGTAACACTCTTCTGTCTAGGAGATGATACGACAGATGAGGGCTCAATGGTACCACAGGAGAGGCGGAAACTCCATCTGGTTGCAGAGGTGTTCCAGTGTGAGCATGGAAGAGAAAGAGCACTCCAGGGCCTCTCCATCCATTGCGGACAGTGCCAACTACTGATGACCCTACGCTTGGGACTCTCGTCAGGGTCAGCCGTTACGCAAGCACGCCCACCTCCTCACACGACTCCATTTCTTTCTCGACCATCTACTATTATCAGTAGTACTTATAATAGTAGTACGTGTGCCAATTGTATCACAGTGTTGTATACTCTGAACAGAGGTAAGTGAGGAAGCGAATGATGATCCATGAAGGGCAGCTATCGAGACTGCTCGCGCTGCCCTGTGTATTTGACAGTGCTTATCAGAGGCTTGGTCGGCCGCACGGGAGGCAGTGTCCCATTGAAGGGGTTACGCAGCTACAAGGAGACCGCCAACAACCATCACACCGGCTCCCAGGAGTCGGCTTCTGATCTGTCCTTCTCCTAGCAACCACCATGCCCAGAGGATTGTCAAGACTGCACTCAGCTTGAAAAGGGTGGTCACATACCCAACCAGGCCCAGGGCAATAGCCGTGAAGCCAAAGAGTGGGGCGATACCTGCGATGAGCACCGTAAGCGCTAGAGCGCGTGGGTGGGCAACAAGGCCCTTCCATCTGCGCTTTTGCATGTCTTCTTGCGAGCCAGACCACAATGCACCTGGCGTGAGCAGCAGCACCATGAGGAACGTTCCCAGGAGCGCCACCACGGGACCACTCTTCGGCGTCATATGGTCAATCGCGAGCTTTTCCAGTGCAGTGGTAGTCCCCCACAGAGCCGAGGCAAGAATGGCGAGCATCGTTCCTGGCTGATGTAGCAAGAGGTGCAGGGGAGCCAGCAAGCCTGTTTGCGCCTCCTCAATTTCCAACAGGTACATGCCCAAGAGTACCACCACCACACCCAGCGTTTGCCGGAGCCCTGGCACCTCGCCAAGCATGACCCAGGCAACGAGCAGCGTAAAGGCCGGATTGAACGTCAGTAAAGGACTCACCAGCGAGGCATCGGCTTTCGAGAGAGCTACCGTCGAAAGAAGCGTAGCTGCCCAGTTGAGGACGACCGAGGCCAGCAGAGCCACGACAAAGACTCCATCCACGTGGGGCATCTGAACCGCACAGGATAGCGGGAGACCACTCTGCCGGATGATGGGACACTGCGTGAGGAGCAGTGTCCCCAATGCTAGAATGGGCAGCGAGGCCGCATTCGTGATCCAGGCCACCTGGGCCGGCCGCGCATCGCGCAACAGGCGTTTGTTCAGAATGGGCAGAAACGAGGTCAGCATTGTGGCAACGAGCGCGAAGAAAACAGACATATTACGCCTCTGGAGCAGATACAACTCCCATCATTGACCTCCCCTACGAAACCAGGGAGGCAGGCTCAGCTGCAAGATTTTTCGGTTCACTGCTGAGAGGTATCATATCACCTTATTCGTCATTGAAAACACATACTATCTACAGCAGTACCTATTACGACTGTACTTTTGTCAACTGTACTACAATACCATATACTATAACCATAGGTAAGGGAGGAATGGCATGATCACCCACGACGGAGGAGAGGTGCAACTCATGAGGACATTGCCAAAGGTTGTGGTCGTCGGCGCTGGACACAACGGACTGATTGCGGCTTGCTATCTAGCGCGGGCAGGCTGCAATGTCCTTGTGTTGGAACAGAGCGCCCGACCGGGTGGTGGAGCACGCACAGAAGAGACGGTGCCTGGCTACCGCTTTGACCTGCATTCGGTCGCTCACAATATCATCAATATGACGGATATTCCCGCAGACCTCGACCTTGCCGGGGCTGGTTTAGAGTACATCGAGATGAATCCGTTCTCGGTGGCCATTCGCGCTGACGGTCGCCGTATCCGGTTCCATCGCTCCATTGAAGCGACGGTCGCCTCAATCGCCGAGATCGATCGGCATGAGGCCGATGCGTACGCGGCATTTATGGATATTGCGCTACCCGTGGTGCGTGCTGTACTTCCTTCCATTCGTGGAGAAGGTGGGCTCGGAGAGCTCCCTACACGGGTGGTGAACGTTGCCCAGGCTCTGCATCATGAGCCGCTCACGCTCATCCGTGATCTACTGGGCCCGTACGACTCGCTTCTCAGGCGCTGGCTGCGAAGCGACCTCACTCGGGGACCGGTCAGTGCCTTCGCCGCTCACGCCAATGTAGGACCCAATGTTCCCGGTGGGGCACTCTTTGCCTTCTGGCAAGCAGCATACCACTTGTTCGGCCAGTGGCACGCCAAGGGCGGGGCAGGAGCACTCACCGATGCCCTGCTGCGCCGCCTTGCTTCCTATGGTGGTCAGGTCCGCTGTGCGGCGCCTGTCGTGCGCATTGATGCGTCCGGGGGACGAGTCCGGGCGGTGGTGCTTGCAGATGGCGAGTCGATTGAGACGGGCGCGGTCATCACCGCCATCAACCCAAAGACGGCTCTGCTTGAACTGCTCGATCCGCCACTGGGAGGGTATGACGGTGCCGACCTCGCCGCTGCTCGCATGTCCAACGTGGTGCAGGCACTGGTGCATGTGGCAACCGATCGCTTGCCCCCGTACCCAAACAGCCAGCCTGGTGACTACCATGGGTTGCAGAGCTACGTCGACACCCTCCAGGAGATGACGCACGGATTCATCCAGGCTGAGGCGGGGCTGTTGCCGGATCCTCTCCCACTGTACGCCTTTACCACCTCCGCCATCGACGATACGCTGGCTCCTCTTGATCATCACACAGTATATCTCGCCTGCCCAGCGGCACCAGGCCGGATCGATGGCGGGTGGGATGCCTGGCGCGATGCGTTCATTGCGCGCTGCCTGGACGTCGTTGAGTCGCGGGCACCCGGTTTTCGTAGCAGTATCCAGGGCGTGTCGGCATTCACGCCTCTCGATATGGAGCGAATGGAAAAGTGGCCGCTTGGCCATCCCATGCACCTCGATATCACGTTGGACCAGCTCGGTCCACTGCGTCCGACCCGACACCTCGCGAACCACCGGACCCCTATTGAAGGACTGTATATCTCGGGTGCGGGGACCAATCCCACCGGCGGCATCGCGGGGACGCCGGGTCGTCTGGCCGCACAGGCATTGCTCACTGATCAGGGCAGATGATGACGCTTTCGCCTTCTTTTACGCGCCCGCCGGTGAGATTACCGGCGTCTCCACACGTGCAGTAGCCGCGTGGCTGGTCTCCTGGCTCGTGCTCCATCAACTCTGGGGGAAGAGGCAGGAATACATCAGCTTGTGTTTCTGTTATCATAGTACTATAATCGATAGTACTATCTTACAAAGATATTAGATCTATCGAGCAAGCGATAACTATCATAGGCCCATAGCGGCATAATGAGTGAACGCTGAACAATGCTCTCGCTCTTGTGGAACACCTTGCTTCGAGCAGATGGGAAATTGTTCCTCTCTCTGAGGGAGGACGATGCTCGAAGAACGTGTTGTCAGAAGATAGTACCAGCAGAGGCTCTCTGCTAAAGAGATACAGACGAAAGTGAGGACACCCATGATGTGTTGTGGATATTGGTCCGGCGGATGGACCTGGCTCGTCATACCTGTGGTGATGCTGCTTGTGATTGCTCTTATAGCGGTACTCATCTGGGCGCTCGTACGTTGGCTGAACAGGAAACCAACGATCCCGGCACCACACGACTCTTATCCCATCGCCAGCGAACCTCCAGCACTTGAGGTGCTGCAGCAGCGCTATGCACGCGGTGAGATCGATACGGCAACCTTCGAGAACATGCGGGAACGGCTTGTGGCATCTGGCGCGCGTGACGACTCCCGCCAGGAGTTGCATCACAATCAATGATCGTACTGTCTTTGATAGTATGATCCCCAGTTGTACCTTTGACAATTGTACGATAAAGCTTTATACTTGAACTAGATGGAAAAAAGGAGCATCGCCTTGGGTGGCACGATCACTATGTCAGCTGAGTGTTGAGGACCCAGCAATTGTGCTGATGTAGATGAAAGGGAACCGGCAGTCGAAAACCAGAGAGAGGAATGGCAGGTTCTGCTGCCAAGAAGAGGAGTTGACAGATGACGACCGAACCGGATATCAGCGTGTTTCGGCCCGATCGACCGGGTATCCGTAAGGTGCTCGGCGATCTGGAGGCCGAGATCATGGAACTCATCTGGGCGCGTCCGCCTGGTCAGGGCACACTGGTGCGTGAAGTGTTTGAAATCTTGTATGAGCGTCGACGCATCGCCTACACGACGGTGATGAACACCATGACGCGCCTGGCTAAAAAGCGCCTTTTGCGAGTGGAGAAGCAAGACCTGGCCTATGTGTATTATCCCAATTTTACCCAGCAGGAGTTCGTCTCACGCTTCGTCGGTCGCATCCTCGAGGACCTGTTTGTTAATTTCTCCGGTGCCACACTTGAAAGTCTGGGGAAACTGCCTGATCAAGGGGCTGCTGCCCATGCCTACCAGCTTTTAGACGAGATCACGCGCCGCCGTGCCGAGGAGGAGGGCGAGTAGTGCATACCTTACTTGGCCTCTCAAGTACCCTGCTGGTGATCCTGGGAAGCTACCTGACACTCGGTTATTTGCGCCGTCTCGGCGACTGGTCGCAGCGGCGCGCTGTGCAGTGTTTCGTCCTCGTGGTGCCAATGGTGAGCCTCGGCCTGGGTCTCGGTGGATTGCACCACTTCATCGGTCTCGCCTGCTTGCGAGACGCGCCATCCTGGGACTCCCTGCTCGGCGTTGCGCTGCCAGTCGGCATGGGGCTGATTGCCCTTGGCGCGCTTGTCCTGGGAGTGGCACGACTCGCGCTTATGGAGCGGGTCGTCGTCCGCAGAAGCGTGTCCGCTGGTCCACAGCTCCAATCGCTCGCCGATGATCTGGCGGAACGGCTTGGTGCAGTTCGCCCTCGTGTGCGTCTCTGCGCCTACACTCGACCGCTGGCGCTTACCTGTGGGATGTTCCGACCGACGATCCTGCTCTCGACCTGGATGGTCGATCATCTCGACCGACGCGAGCTTGAGGCGGTGCTGGCCCATGAATTGGAGCATGTGGCGCGGCGTGACTACCTGGTGATCTGGCTGGCAACGGTGCTACGCGATGCCTTCTTCTACGTGCCAACGAGCTGGGCAGCCTACCGCCAACTCCAGCAGGAAAAAGAGCTGGCCTGCGACGATTTGGCCGTCGGTGCAACCCATCGACCACTGGCCCTGGCCAGTGCGCTGGCGAAGGTCTGGCAGCACGCGGTCGGGGGACCACAGTTCGCCCAGTTCGGGGCCGCACAGCACCTGGTACGGGAGGGCGAGTCGATCAATGACCGAATCGAGCGCTTACTTGCTACACCTGGACCAACAGCAGGCAGACAACACTCGCACAAAGGCACGTTGGCTACCAGTCTTCCAACATTGGTCGGGCTGCTTCTCCTGGAGGCAGCCAATGTGGTCTTCGTGCTAGCGCTCATGGGATGTGGCCCTGCCTTGTTGCTTGGGAAACCGTTTTGATGGAGAAGGAATTGGTGTCCTTTGCGATCAACGCGGTATTCTCGGTACTGAGAGTGAAGTGGTGCCCGCTGTCCTGCCCCGCATCTGCTGTCGGCATTCTCCCATGACACTATTATCCCTACTCCCCACGCCTGCGGGCAGCTAGAAGGTACGACTGGCATACCGAGACGAATGTCCAGGAACTGCTCGCCACGGGCACCGGCCGCCAAAAGGGGATTCAGCCTTCGTCAAATATCTACTATCATTGATCGTACTCTTGACAGAAGTACGATGGACTTCTATAATCCAAATAGGGTATTGGGCAAAGTCCTTTGTGTCACATCGCGCGTAGTATGTACAGAGAAGGTAACTACTCAGGTAGGATCAGTGATGAAGCCGGTTGCAAGGCCAGATCGTAAGGTATCTTCGCTTGCGAAATCGTTGCCTCATCAAGTTTTGGAAGAGGTCCAAAGTGAATACCTGAGTCGTTACAGTTGGTTAAATTGTTTCTTGGAGAGTTTGTGCACAACATTACAGGCTCTCCTACTTCAGAAAGTGAGAAAAACTTATGCGACGGATTACGCCTTTCAGGATGGGATTCCTGGGCGTTGTTGCCTCTTTGGTGTTCGTGTTCGGTCTGTTACTCTCTACCGGTACGGCATCAGCACACACTGCATCAGCGCAGACTCCTGCATCAGCACACACTGCAAGCTGGGGCTGTGGTTCCGAGTTTGACAACTGTAATTCCGAGTTTGACAACGGTGGTTTCGGGTTTAACCAGTGTGGTGATTTCGAGTTTAGCGACTGTGGCTTCGGCGGCGGGTTTAACAACTTTGACAACTTCGGGTTTAACCAGTTTAACCAGTGTGGTGATTTCGGGTTTAACGACGATGGTTTCAATTGCGGCTTCGGGTTTAACCAGTTTAACAACTGCGATTCCTTTAATGGAGACTTTTTCTTCCAGTCCGGGGATTGCGGAAACAACTTCTTCTTCCATCGCCACCATCGCCACCACTTCTTCTTCTGCCACCGGCGTCACCACCACCACCACCGCTTTTGCTTCTGAGAGTGGGCATCCTGGTGGAAGCAGCCACCGTCACCACGGCGACTAGATGAACTTCTGGCTTGGCCCAAACACCTGACGAGTCAAGGTATCAGTGAAGGGACATCCTTCACTGGTATTTTTTAAGGATACCGAAGTAGCCGCTGTATGCCTGTCCCCAGATCATATGTGCACACATACTCCTCTGCTCCTTTGGCCTCTACTTGAGCATCGTTCTCGATTGGTGATGTGTCCTTCCTTCATTGGAACACGGTTTTTGTGATATATCTACTATTCTTGATCGTACTCTTGACGACTGTACCATTGACTCCTATAATCTTATCAGGGTGTTTGGCGACCGTCGCATAAGCACAGTAAGAACGAGATTTGAGGTAAAAGAGTCCCGCTTCAAATGTGTAGGGGGCCAAGCACCCTGCTTATCTGGAACCAGGTTGAGCAGCAACACGAGGGAGGCCCATGCGTTCCTGCACAACCGTTGTGTAACGTCGCA
>Ga0099830_10001919_pt1 | contig 10841 bp, 4 predicted proteins | sample CZO8metaG_4_FD_79337 | JGI IMG/M metagenome (GOLD analysis project Ga0099830, IMG submission 79337) | Vadose zone soil microbial communities from the Eel River Critical Zone Observatory, Northern California, USA - CZOApr15con2H3.8 metaG | ecosystem: Environmental > Terrestrial > Soil > Vadose...
ACCATGATGCCGCTCGTCGGAGCATCGGCCAACGTGCTGGGAAGATAGATTTCGGGTCTGGGCGGCCACTGTAAGCCGCTATTTTTGGCGTCGGCGACGACGCCAATGATCTTGAAATAAGGGTCGTGAGGCCAATCAGGCCAAGTTTCATAGTCGCTGAACCTGACTTGCTGGCCGATGGGGTTTTCTTCGCCAAAACGATCTCGAACGAATGCCCGATTGACGATGACCGCGTGATGGACTGAATCGACGTCATTTTGAGAAAAAAGAGTTCCGCGAAGCAGGGGCAAGCCTAGAGTTTGGAAGTAGCCCTCGGTACAGAAGATCGCTGCGGTGTTTCTGTTTAGAGGAGGCGTTTTTCCGCTGATGACGACTGTTGTCCAACCAAACGTGTAGGGCGGGAAAAACGTAGTTTCGGTGGCGGCCAAGACGCCGGGGAATTGAGTAACGCGATCCAGAACCTGGCGGAAGAGAAAATGCTTTTGCTGCGCGGTCTCGTATTGGCCCTCGGGAAATGAAATGTCCACATAAACAACCTTGGAAGGATTGAAACCAAGATTCACATTTTGGAGCGCAAAGAGGCTGCGCATGATCAGGCCGGAACAGATTGACAGAACGACTGCGAGAGCGACCTCTGCGACGACCAGCGAGTAACGAAGTTTCCCCTGGCGTGAGTCGGTACTCACTCCCTTTCCGGCGCTCGTCAGCGCGATTTGGGAGTCGGCACGAAGGGCATAAAGGGCAGGGGCTAATCCGCAGATTACAGCGGTCACGATTGTCGCGCAGAGGGAAAAGAGCAAAACGGCCGGGCTGAGAGTGATGACGGCCTCGGGCGGGATTGTATCCGGAGGGATCACGGCAACCATTGCTTTCAATCCGAGATAAGCGAACAAGCAACCGAGAGCGCAACTGGCAAGCGCCAGGGAGAAACTCTCAACCAACAATTGACGCACCAGGCGAAGATGACTTGCGCCCAAAGCGGAGCGAATGCCGAATTCTCTTTCTCGCGTCGTGGCTCGCTCCAGGAGGAGGTTCGCGACATTGCTGCACGCGATGAGGAGCAATATCGTGACCCCGGCCATTAACGCGAAGAGGCCGAACTTGAAGTCACCGCCGACAGACTGGCTGTTGAAGGTGTTGACTACAATTTTGAAGTGAGGGGGAAAATAGATAGGATCGGCTTTTTGAAGCGGCTCAGCGATGAGTTGGAGGTCGGCAGCAGCGGTTCCGGCGATGACGCCGGGCTTGAGGTGACCAACAGTCCAGATTTCGTTTGACACAATTCCAGCGCCTGGCACAAAAGTATCTTTGGTGATATCCAGAGGCAGCCAAAGATCGAAACCGCCGATTTGAAAACGCGGAGGCATGATGCCGACTAAGGTCATGCGAGTGTCATTGAGGGTGTGGGTGCTGCCGAGGATGTTCCGGTCGCGGTGGAAGAGGTTGGTCCATAGTTTGTAACTAATCACGAAAACGGGAGGGGCACCGGGCTTGGCGTCTTCGTCGGTGAGTGACCGTCCCAGGAGGGGCGGTATGCCTAGCGATTCGAAGGTGCCGGGTGTGACCGAGGCGCCGGTGAATTCCTCCGTGGCATTTCCGCGGGTGAAATGGATCTTGCGGTAGACCAGGCCGAACATGTCGTCGAAGGTGTGATTCTGTTCCTTGAAATCGACGAAGGCCGCGGCGGGAAAGCGCCATGCTCTGAATTGTTCGGCAGAAAAAACGACGAAGGTAGCGAGGCGTTCAGAATTTTTGTAGGGATAGGGATTAAGGAGAAGGCCGTCGATGATGCTGAAGATGACTGTGGTGGAGCCGATGCCTAGGGCGAGGGTGAGTACGGCGACGGCGGTGAAGCCAGGATTCTTGCGGAGTTGGCGTAGGGCCAAGCGAAAGTCGAGGAAGATGGACTCTAAGCGCGAAAACGAGCGAGTGTCGCGGACAGATTCCTTTATTTGTTCGATACCTCCAAGTTTTATCAGAGCGACGCGACGAGCTTCTTCCGGCGTCATGCCCCTGCGTAGATTGTCCCCGACGTACATCTCGAGGTGGCTCGCCAACTCCGCGTCGAGTTCTTGATCGAGCCGTTCTTTGCGGAACAGATTGCGGAAGCGTTGGAGCCACACTCTTAGAGCACCCATTGCGATTTCACTCACTCGTAGCGCAGGGCGACCATGGGATCGACGCGGGTGGCGCGGCGTGCGGGGAGGTAGCACGCGAGCAAGCCGACCACGACAACAACAACGGCAACGAGTCCATATGTCCAGGGATCAGAAACCGAGATGCCTGAGATTTCGCTAGTCAGGAACCGAGAGAATCCGTAGCTGGCCAACAAGCCGATGACCACACCGCTGGCAATGATCCGCAGGCTATTGGTGAAGACCATACCCAGAATATCGGTTCGCTGCGCGCCGAGTGCTATGCGAATCCCGAGCTCGTGTGTCTGTCGTGAGACTGTGTAGGCAACGACGCTGAAGATTCCGATCACGACCAGCAGCAAACCGATGAGGGCGAAGCTTCCCAGGGTGAAGAGTTCAAATTGTGGGCGCCGGTAAAACTCGTTCAAAGAACCCTCGAGTGTTCCAGAAGCTGCAATCTCAACATTGGGATCAATCGCGCGCACTTCTTGCTCAATGTTTTTGAGAAGCACCGCGGGATTGGTGACAGTTCTTGCCATGTAAGTGCGCCAGCTGAATCCCTGGACGCTATAAGGTATGAAAACTTGCGGAAAAGCCCGCCACGACCTGTTTTGGTCGTCAATCGCCTTGTAGTCGCGAACGATCCCAACGATCTCGAAATAGGTATTGTGCGGCACATCCAGGAACGGACGATCGAGCACCTGCAGCTTGACCTGATGGCCAATGGGATCCTCGCCGGGAAAATATTGCCGAGAGAATGTTTCATTCACAACCATGACGTGGCGCTGCGCGTTCATGTCGTCTTCGGAGAGGAGCCTACCGTGAAGAAGTGGAAGCCCGAGTATCTGGAAATAACCTTCACTGCAGATTTCAAAGCGAGTCTCCCAGCGCTCGGTGTGAGGTTTGCCAGGAATGATAGTGTCGCTCCAGTCGTACTGTAACGGTGGCGGAAGCATCGATTCGGAAACGGAGGTAACGCCAGGAAGCGATTGCATTCGATCGAGGAGCTGACGAGTCAGGGCATTTTTCTTTTGTCTGGTGACGTCAATATCAGTGTTGTATTCCTTGGGAAGTGACAGACGAAAATGCAGAACGTTTTGCGGATTAAATCCCAAGTCCACACGCGTGAGGATGAGAAAGCTACGCATCATCAGGCCAGCACCGATCAACAACACGATAGACAGCGCTACCTCACCGACGACAAGTCCGGCCCGGAGCCGCCCATGCTGAAAATGTCCTTCGACATTTCTTCCTGCACCAATGAGCCGAGACTGTAGGTCTGTTCCCAAAACATGTAGAACTGGAGCGACACCACAGAGCATTGTCGTTACGAGCGTGAGCCCCAAAGCCGCGAAAAGGACGGGCACACTCATGCGAATCACAACTTCTTCGGGCAGGGCACCCGCCGGAATCAGCGCAACCACGACTTTCAGAAGAAGATATGCCAAGGCGCAGCCGAGGATCGAGGCGGCCAGAGCAAGCACGAGGCTTTCCGCAAACAGCTGTCGTACCAGCCGAATGCGGCTTGCACCCAGCGTTGCGCGCATGGCCATCTCCCGCTCGCGTGCGGTGGCGCGCAGCAATAAAAGATTTGCCACGTTGCTGCAGGCGATCAAGAGCAGCAGCAGGACAGCGGCAAGCAAGGCATAGAGCGTCTTTCTGAATCCCCCGATAATGCTGTCAAGCAATGTTTGGGGCACGATCGCGAATTTGTCCGGGAGCATTTCACTTCGGTATGTCTTCTGGAGTGCGTGGGCAATGGCGTCGAGGTCGGCCCCGGCGGTTTGGACGCTCACGCCCGGTTTGAGCCGTCCCACCAGAGCCGCCGGCTCGAGAGTCGCTCATTGGGAGCCAGAAACTCGCGCCAAAAAAATTGAATCTCCGCGGCATAATTCCGATAAGAATTCTGGGCTTTCCGTCGAGGATGAAAACTGTGTTGAGGATCTTCGGGTCAGCTGCGAATTTATCCTGCCAGAGACGGTAGTTCATGATGAACACGGGCGGAGCGGCCGGGCGGCCATCTTCTTCTGAAAATGTGCGACCGAGGAGTGGAGGTACGCCCAGGAATTCAAACGTGTTGGTCGTTACCTCCTCGCCTCGCGGCCAACGGCGAATAGATTTGCCGTTGTCGTACAAGAGGAAGTAACCGTTGCGGACGATGACGTCTTCAAACACGTGATTTTGTTCACGAAAAGCGCGAATCTCCTCTGCGCCGAAAAAGTTACGGCCCTTCCAACCGCCAACGCTGGCCAGATTTTGGATTGCAAAGACCACGTAACGGTTGAAGTTCTTGTACGGCAACGGATCAAAGAAAACATTGTAGACAACGCTGAACATGACCGTCGTGGCGCCAATGCCCAATGCAAGCGCGAAGATGGAGACGAAAGAGAGACCTCTGTTCCTTGCGAGCGAGCGCAGGGCGAAACGCAAATCCTGCTGCAGACCTTCTAATAGCGGGATGCCACGGGAGTAACGATGGCTCTCTTTTGTTTGTTCGAGGCCGCCAAGTTTGATGAATGCGACACGACGAGCTTCTTCCGGCATAAAGCCCGCGCGGAGATTGTCCTCGATGTGCATCTCAAGGTGGCTCGCCAGCTCCGCGTCGAGTTCTCGATCGAGCCGTTCTTTGCGGAACAAGTTGCAGAAGCGATGGAACCACGCTCGTAGAACGCTCATCGATTTCCACTCACTCGTAGCGCAGCGCGACCAGGGGATCAACGCGGGTGGCTCGGCGGGCCGGCAGATAGCAGGCCAGGAGGCCGGCGGCGAGCAGTGCCAGAGGAGCCAAGACGAACGCTCCGGGATCGAATGCCGAAACGCCCCAGAGCTGCGACTGCAAAATGCGTACGGAAAGAAATGCAACCAACAGGCCGAGGAAGAGGCCATTGCCGACCAGCAAAACTCCCTTGCGAAGTACCAGCGTGAGAATGTCGCTGCGTTGGGCTCCCAGAGCCATGCGTACGCCAAGCTCCTGCGTCTGCAGGGCAACGGAATAGGACATGACGCCGAACAAACCGATCAGAGCGAGGCCGGGGCCGATGCCCGCGCAGGTGCCAAAGGAAATCAGGCGAAATTTAGGTTTCACATACTCATGAGTGTGCAGCAATCCTTCCAGCGTATCGGGGTGGGAAAGAATTGGATTGGGGTCCACATCAGCAAGTACTTGCCGGAAAGTATTGACGAACAAGTTTGGATTAGCTGCCGTGCGTACAAGGATATTGCGATCGCCGAAACCGCTGAAAGTATAGGGAACAAAGGCTTCCGGCTGGACGGATTGTTGCAAACCGACATTCCTGAAATCACTGACGATGCCCACGATTTCAAAATAGGCATCGTGAGGAGTTCCGGGAATTTGATCGAGAACATTGAATTTAATTTGCTGGCCGATGGGATTCTGGTTCGGGAAATATTGATCGGACAGCGTCTGATTGACTACGGCGATGCGGCGCGCCGGGGCCACATCGGACGAAGAGATCAGTCTTCCACGCAACAAGCGCGAGCCCAGGGTCTGGAAATATCCTTCACTGCAGGCTTCAAAACTAGTAGTCCAATGCTTGTCGTGAGGTTTGCCCGGAATGGTGACATCCTCAGTCCGCGGTCCGCCTTCTATCGGCCAGCCGAGAGCGGTTGCGGCGCTCACAACACCGGGAATCGCGGAAATGCGAGCGAGCGCCTGCTCAAAATACGCGCGCTTACTTTCCGCTGAATCGTACTGGTGACCTGGAAAATGAATGTCGGCGACGAACATATTTTTCGTGCTGATGCCGGGATCGAAGTTGGTGATGGCAATAAAGCTGCGAATGACGAGTCCTGCAAAGACCAGCAAGAGCAATTGGCGGATCAAACACCCGCGGCTAGCTCCAAGCGCGCTGCGCAAGGCAATTAATTTTGCGCGTGCGCTGTGGTGCGTGAGCAAGAGGCTTGCGACGTTGCTAGACGAGATGAGGAGCAAAAGCGCGACCACGCCAATCAGAAAGAACATCGTTTGCTTAAAATCGCCAACGATGGCGTCGCTGAAGCCGCGAGTGTTGATATGGAATTTTTCAGGATAATCGTCTTTATGCAGAGGCACAAGACGCTGCGCGATCGCGAACAGGTCGGCGTTCGCTGTGTCCCGGCTGATGCCTTTTTTGAGAATTCCATTGGGGAAGAAAAAGTAAGGCGCGTTGTTCGCCATGGCGTCGGCCATGGAGGGTTCGGTCCGGTCCCCGGAGATTAGAGCGTAGAAGTCGGCGCCGAAAAGGTAGAACCGGGGCGGCATTACGCCAATGACTGTGCGCGCCTGGTTATCGATAATCATCGTCTTGCCGACAACGGACTTGTCCTGCTGAAATTCCTTTTTCCAATATTCGTAACCGAGAAGCACGACTGGGTCGGCGCCCGGCTGCGCATCGCGTTCCATCAGGCTACGCCCGAGCATTGGAGGCACGCCGTAGAATTCCGTGGCGTTTGGCGTCATCACGCAACCGTGCACCAGCCCAGTAACGCCGTTGCGAGCGTAGAGCACGTCCCAACTGGAGACGCCAACGATGTCTTCAAAGGTGTGATTCTGTTTGCGAAACGCGACTATCTCATCGAGATGAAACACCGGGCGAAACTGCTTGGTGGCATCGCGGTCGTCCATGACACTGATGGCCCTCAGTCGATTTGCATCCCGATAGGGAAACGGGTTCAGGACGCCGTTGTAGAAAATGCTGAAGACGATTGAGGAGAATCCTATTCCAAGGGCCAGAGCGAGAATCGCTACTACGCAGAAGCCGGAACTTTTACGCAGCATGCGTAACGCAAAACGCAGATCACGAAACAGCGTTTCGAGCCACGCGATGCCTCGATGATCGCGGTAATTTTCCTTGGTCTGTGCAATGCCACCTAATTGAATCAGGGCTTGTCTGCGCGCCTCTTCAGCTGACATGCCGTTCTCGCGATTTTCGTCAATGGCCAAATCCAGGTGCACCGCCACCTCCGCGTCGAGTTCCTGATCCAGCCGTGCACGGCGGAAGAGAGGCAAGAACCGCTGAAGCGATTGGCGCAACCGGTCGATCACGGTTCGACCTCCTCTCCCGGCAGCGCGAGCACGCGATCCATCACGGTTGAGAGTCTCTGCCAGTACGCCGCGTCCTCGGTCAGCTGTTTGCGGCCGCGTTTGGTGATCGAATAAAACTTGGCTTTGCGATTGTTGTCGGAGGTTCCCCATTCGGCGGAAATCCATCCACGTTGCTGCAGCCTGACGAGGGAAGCATAGATGGTGCCCTGGTTGAGCAATACTTCGTCGCCGCTGGCTTGCTCAATACGCCGGGCGATTCCGTAGCCGTGGAGCGGGCCCATGGAGGCGAGAGTTTGCAGGACCATCAGATCCAGGGTGCCCTGCAGTAGGTCGAGTTTGGTATGGCCCACAAGAACTCCTGAGCTGCAGCCACAGGAAAGTAGCAAATCCTCTGTGGGAATGCCACAGGAAAAATGGAATCGCTAAATCCCTGTGGGCTGGAGACGTGCTGCAAACGCGGGCGCATGATGCTACCTTGTGCTGACAGCACGATAAACAGAACGCGGGTAAGGTCAAGGGAGGCTGGCATGTCGATACGGCCGGTGAAGAGACTGATTAAGGCTAAGCCTACGATGGAGGGCGCGGGAGTGCACTTGCGGCGTGCGTTTGGATTTGGGAATACCACGGAGTTTGATCCGTTTTTGCTGCTGGACGATTTTCGCAACGATGTGCCGGAAGATTATCTGGCGGGATTTCCCTGGCATCCGCACCGTGGAATCGAAACGATTACGTATGTGCTGGCGGGAACGGTGGATCACGCCGACAGCATCGGGAACAAGGGCGCGATTTCGCCGGGCGATGTGCAATGGATGACGGCGGGGAGCGGCATCATTCACCAGGAGATGCCGAAGGGTGATGCCGCTGGACGAATGCATGGATTTCAGTTGTGGGCGAATTTGCCGGCTTCGCTGAAGATGACGGCGCCCCGGTATCAGGAAGTGAAATCGCTGGAAATTCCGGTGATTACGGACGACGACGGGACGCATGTACGAGTGATCTGCGGAAGTTTCTGGGGCAAGAGTGGGCCGGTGGATGGAATCGCGGCTGATCCTGTGTATCTGGATGTATCGATCGCGCCGGGGCGGAGAAAATCGCTGCCAGTGGGAACTACGCGGCATGCATTTGCTTACGTGTTTGCCGGCGGCGGTAAATTTTGCAATGCGTCGGATCCGCTGGCGGTGCCGACGGAACCGGTGGGCTGGCTGGATACTACACCGCCATTGGAAGCGGATAACCGTTCGCTGGTTTTGTTTGATCGCGGCGATGAAGTCGTAGTGCAGGCTGGCGAAGAAGGCATTCGGTTCTTGCTGGTGTCAGGCAAACCCCTGGAAGAACCCGTTGCATGGTATGGGCCGATCGTGATGAATACACAGGAACAGTTGCAGCAGGCGTTTCGCGAGCTGGACAAGGGGACGTTTTTGAAGGGCGGGAAGAAGTAGGAAACAGAGACTAGAGTTTGAGGGAGCGGAGGCGGAGGGCGTTGGCGATTACGGAGACGGAGCTGAAGCTCATGGCGGCGCTGGCGATCATGGGGCTGAGGAGCCAGCCGAAGACGGGGTAGAGCGCACCGGCGGCGATGGGAATGCCGAGCGCATTGTAGAGAAAAGCGAAAAGCAAATTCTGTTTGATGTTGCGGATAGTGGCGCGGCTGAGTTTTCTTGCGCGTAAGATGCCGCGCAGATCGCCTTTGAGTAGGGTGATGCCGGCGCTCTCGATGGCAACGTCAGTGCCGGTACCCATAGCGATACCGACATCAGCGGCGGCGAGGGCGGGTGCGTCGTTCACACCGTCGCCGGCCATCGCGACGACTCGGCCTGCCTTTTTCAGGTCGGCGATGATCTCCGCTTTTTGCTTTGGCAGTACTTCCGCATACACTTCTTCTAATTGCAAGTCCTTCGCAATGGCCTCTGCAGTGAGTTTTCGATCGCCGGTCAGCATTACAATGCGGATGCCCTGGGCGCGCAGTTCAGTGATTGCTTGCGGCGTGGTTTCTTTGACGGGGTCGGCAAGCACGATGATGCCTGCCGTTATGTTGTTGACAGCCACCAGTACGAACGTGACGGCGAAAGGATGACTCGAGCCAAACCCCGTCTTAAGGTTTTGCGCTTGCTGAGGTTCCTGCACGTTTTTGGATTTAAGAAATTCCGGCGTGCCTACGATAACGCGGACCCCGGAAATGTCCGCCTCCACGCCGCCACCGAACGTCGCGGAAAAATCGTTAGCTTCGGCAAGGTGCAGGTCCTTCTCTTCCGCCGCGCGAACGATAGCGCGCGCCAGAGGATGTTCGCTGGGACGCTCCACGCTCGCCGCCAATTGCAAAAGATCATCTTCAGTGAGGCCACTTTCCTTCGCCACCGCGGTCGAAACGACTGTGGGCTTGCCTTGGGTGAGGGTACCGGTTTTGTCAACTACGAGGGTGTCGATGGCGGCGAGTTTTTCCAGAGCTTCGGCGTTGCGAATTAGGACGCCGACGTGAGCGCCCTTGCCAACGGCTACCATGATCGACATTGGCGTGGCCAGGCCGAGTGCACAGGGGCAGGCAATGATGAGGACGGCGACGGCGTTTACCATAGCGTGCGCTAGGCGCGGTTGTGGTCCGATGACGGACCACGCGATAAATGTGAGAATTGCGGCGGCGACGACTGCGGGGACGAAAATGGCGGCGACTCTGTCAGCGAGGCGCTGCATCGGGGCGCGGCTGCGTTGCGCCTCGCTCACCAGTTTTACTATTTGCGCTAGCGTGGTTTCGCTGCCGATGCGTTCGGCGCGCATGACGAAGCTGCCGCTGGCGTTGAGCGTGCCGCCGGTAAGTTGATCGCCGACGGATTTTTCTACTGGCATGGGTTCGCCGGTGACCATCGATTCGTCTACGGCGCTTGCGCCTTCGAGGAGCGCGCCATCTACGGGGATCCGTTCGCCGGGACGGACGCGAAGGCGATCGCCTTTTTGGACGAGATCGAGTGCAATGTCCTGTTCGGCGTTGCCGTCGCCAAGCCGATGCGCGGTTTGCGGGGCAAGTTTCAGTAGCGCGCGAATGGCGGAAGAAGTCTTTGCCCGCGCACGCGATTCTAGAACCTGCCCAAGCAAAACCAATGTAGTGATGACTGCGGCAGCCTCGAAATAAACGGGAACGTTGCCGTCCATTTCGCGGAAAGAGGCCGGGAAGAGTTGCGGAAAGATTGTTGCGGCAACGCTGTCGAGGAACGCAGCACCTGTGCCGAGGCCGATGAGCGTGAACATATTGAGACTGCGATTGACGAGCGATGACCAGAAACGTTCGAAGAACGGCCGGCCTCCCCAGAGGACAACCGGAGTTGCGAGCAGCAACTCGATCCAGTTGCGTAGCGCGCCGGATAAGTGCAATCCCAGTTTTGCGCCAAACATTCCGAGTACAAGAACAGGAACGCTCAGGATCGCGCTAAAGAAAAACCGCTTGCGCATCGAAATGTATTCGGCGTCAGGAGCTTCGTCGGCGACGATGTCCATGGGCTCGAGCGCCATTCCGCACTTTGGACACGAGCCGAGGCCGAGCTGAACAATTTCGGGATGCATTGGGCAGGTGTAACGGGTCTGCTGTCCTGGCGCTGGTGCCCGAGGAGCAGCAGGCCGTATCGAAGCGAGCGTTGCGATTGCGCTGGACGGTGCGGCGGTTGGGGAAGGGT
>Ga0099830_10001921_pt1 | contig 10838 bp, 10 predicted proteins | sample CZO8metaG_4_FD_79337 | JGI IMG/M metagenome (GOLD analysis project Ga0099830, IMG submission 79337) | Vadose zone soil microbial communities from the Eel River Critical Zone Observatory, Northern California, USA - CZOApr15con2H3.8 metaG | ecosystem: Environmental > Terrestrial > Soil > Vadose...
AGCAGACCGGTTTCGATCACCGCTTCGTATGGCCGCGGCGGGAGCGCGATCCTCACTCGCGTCATAACTTCTCCGTTGGGCTCTCATCATAGCGTAATCGAATGCGCAGCCGCAGGGCTGGTCGCGTGATAACATTTGGCGCTTATGAAGTGCCCGCCAGCCGAAACCGATTTCCTGGTGATTGGCGCCGGCGTTGCTGGACTGCGGGCAGCCATTGAATTGGCGGCCGCGGGCAGGGTGGCCGTCCTGGCCAAACGAGAGGTCACTGACTCCACCACGCAACTGGCGGAAGGCGGAAACGCCGCCGCGCTCAGCGACGAAGACGAAATCCATCTTCATCTGCAGGATACGCTCAGTGCCGGCGATGGGCTGTGTAACCCTGACGCTGCCAAAGCGCTGCTCGAAGAAGGCCCGGAGCGCATGGAAGAACTCATTCATTGGGGTAGGGACCTTGACCGCCACCGCACCAAGCTGGTTCTCGCCCCCGAAGGCGCGCACAGCCGCAACCGCGTCCTGCACGCCCACGGTGACTCCGCAGGACGCGAGATCCTGCGTGCCCTCCAGGCCAAAGCCAAGACGCTGAGCAATATTTCTGTCTGCGAGTTCGAATTCTCCACGGACTTGCGTGTGGAAGGCGGCCGTGTCTGCGGTATGCACCTGCTCAGCGAAAAAGGCGAACAGCAGGAAATGACCGCTTCGGCTGTCTTGCTCGCCACCGGCGGGCTGGGGCAGCTTTATCGCAACACGACCAATTCTGCGGCTGCAACGGGAGATGGTGTGGCCATGGCTTTTCGCGCCGGCGCAGAAGTCAGCGACATGGAGTTCATCCAGTTTCATCCCACAGCTCTGTATCTGAGGAGTGCGCCGCGCTTCGTGCTCCCCGAGGAGCTACGCGGAGAAGGCGCCTACCTGCGTAACCTCGAGATGCACCGCTTCATGCCTAAGTATCACCCCATGGCCGAACTGGCGCCGCACGACGTGGTGGCGCGGGCCATGGTGCATGAACTCGAAGTCAGCCGGGCAAAGGATCCGGTCGTTTACCTGGACCTCACCCATCTGAACACGCAGCCTGTAAAGGCGCGGTTTCCGCGCATCTACGCCACGTGTATGCAGTTCAATATCGATATCACCACGGACCTCATTCCCGTCCGTCCCGCGGCACATTACGCAATGGGCGGCATCCGCACCGATCTCGAAGGGCGTGCCACGCTGCCTGGGCTGTATGCCGCTGGCGAAGCGGCTGCGACCGGGGTACACGGCGCCAATCGTCTGGCCAGCAATTCCCTGCTCGAAGGCCTGGTGTTCGGCGCAAGAGCGGGCAGAAAGATGCGCGAGGCACTTCGTCATGCGCCGGCCAAGCTGGAAAAGAGTCCGCGTGCAGCCTATTCCAACGGTCCGGTGGACGCCGGCACGGAGGAAATCGTCCGGGACATCCAGGATCTGATGTGGCAGGACGTGGGCGTCGTACGCACTGGAGCAGCTCTGCAGCGAGCCATTCAGCACCTGGAAACGCTCTCCCCGCGTATGGCACACGCGTTAACACGGCGGACCTATGAAGCGCGCAACATCCATCTTGCGGGCCTGCTCGTGGCCCGGTCCGCACTGGCGCGCGAGGAAAGCCGCGGCGCCCACTACCGTATCGACTTCCCTTCCCATAACGACGTGAAGTTCCTGAAACACTCGATTATCAAAGGTGATTCCATCCGCTTCGCTTGAGATTTGCGATTTTCAATTTCCGATTGCGATTTCGGTTGTGGCTTGGTTTTCAATTGGCAGTTGGCAATTGAAAATTGACAGTCGTAACGCGCTCCCCGCGGTTATCTTGCCTTCGTCTTTGGGCGCACCACGGAAACCAGCACCGAGACGAGCAATACTCCTGCCACCACCCCCAGCGCCCAGCCGGTTGGAATCTGGTAGTAGTGCGAAATCAGCATCTTGGCACCGACGAAAATCAGCACTACCGACAGTCCGTAGTGCAAGTAGTGGAAGAATTCCATCATGCCCGCCAGCGCGAAGTACATGGAGCGCAAGCCGAGAATGGCGAAAATGTTTGACGTGTACACAATGAACGCATTGAGCGTGATGGCCAGAACCGCGGGAATGGAATCAACGGCAAAGAGCAGGTCTGTGGTCTCAACTACCAGTAGCACCACCAGCAAGGGCGTCGCGTACAGACCGGTGCGCCGCACGAAGAACTTGCTGCCCTCATAATCTTCGGTCACCGGCATCCAGCGGCGGAACAGGCGCAGCACCGGGTTTTTCTCGGGGTGGATTTCCACGCTTTCCTGGCGGAAAAACTGGATGCCGCTGTACACCAGAAACGCGCCGAAGAGATAGACGATCCAGTGGAACTGCGTGATGAGGCCGACGCCGACCAAAACAAAAATGCCACGCATTAACAGCGCGCCCAGAAGCCCCCAGAACAGCACCTTGTGCTGGTGAAGCGCGGGCACGCGGAAATAGCGGAAGATCAAAAGAAAAACAAAAAGATTGTCCACGCTGAGGGAGAGTTCAATCACGTAACCGGTGACGAACTCCAGGGTGACGACGTGTCCGCGCCAGAAGTAAAGCAGCACGGCGAAAGCGGCTGCCAGCGCGATCCACATAGCGCTCCAGGCTAGTGCCTCGCGAAATTTCACCCTATGGGCCCGGCGGTGGAAGACCCCAAGATCCAGGACCAGCATCGCCAGCACGAACAGGTTGAACAGGATCCAGAAAAGTATCAATCAGAACCCCGGAGCCGAATCACGATTGACGATTTGCAAAGAACGATTGCGTTCGTGAAATACCGATTGGGATGCGTTCGTCAATCGACAATCTTAAATCGTCAATCGTCACTGCTAGTTCGTTCTTCCCCGCTTGCCGCTTTCCCATTGCTTCCAGATACCGAATGTCTTCAACTGCTCATCGAGGTGAGTCTCACGCATGGTCTGTTCGACCTGCGCGCGGTTCAAGCGCGGGCCCAGCCTGTCCGGGGCATCGGCGATGGCAAATGTAACTGCGGCGGCTTCGGCCACATGTTTCTTCAACTGCGGCAGGTCCACCTTATCGAAGGTGTCGGACATGGCATGGTAGTTGATCAAGTAATTAGCTTCCTCTTGATTGGCCGCCAGCGTAGGGACGCCTTCCAGCATGAAGTCGAAATTGTCGGTGCCCCATTCGGCGTCGGTCGTTAGAGTGGTTGCGTCAAACTGCGTCAGGGGTGCAACGAGGTTGGTGGCGGCACCGACCACGTCCTTCCGCCCGCCGAGCGAAAAGCCGGTAGTCCGGCCGATGCCTTCATCGAAAATGACCACGCCGACAGCCTTGTCCAGCTCATTATGATGGGCCACAACATAAGCGTACGATCCCATCAACCCTTCCTCTTCGCCAGAAAAAAGAATGAAGCGAATGCTACGTCGCGGGCGCAGGCCGGAGGTCTTGATAGCGCGAAGCGCGTCGATTACCAAAGCTGCGTTACAACCGTTGTCCAGCGCTCCGGTGCCGAGTTCCCACGAGTCGAGATGCGCGCCCAGCACGACGAACTCGTCCGGTTTTTCGCCGCCCCATAGCTCGGCCACTACGTTCTCGGCGGTAATCGGCCCGCCAATGTGGTTGGGAATGGAAAGATCGGCGTACAGTTTCTGGCCTGAAGCTAGCAGGCGCGCCATGCGCGCGGCATCTTCCCGCGCCACCATCACCATGGGAAGCCGGTCGATCTCGCCAGCGGTGGCATTGGTGTGCCGGTAGAGCAGGTCATACGGCCGGGTGGACTGAAAAGCAATGGCCATGGCCTTCGTTTGGACGGCACGATCAATAATGGGCGGCGCCTTCAGGTATTCAGCGAACAGGTCGTCCCACTTGCGCATCTCCTCGGAATGAACCAGCAGGATGGCGCCGGCGAGATTGCCTGCTTTGGCAAAGTCCTCGGCAGTTCCCTCAGCCACGTCGATCACGGGCACGTGCTGCTGTGCCGCGAGCGCAGGGCCCCAGGCCACGGATACAACCCGCACTTTGAACTGCTCCGGAGTTACCACGCTCATTTGCGTGTCGCCTTCCGCCCAGGAAAACGGGATGGTGAACTTCTCAGTATGGACGCTGTCCGCGCCCGCAGCGTTGAACGCCTGGACACCCCAGTTCACGGCTTTTTGCATGGCCGGCGTGCCCGGCACCCGGCCGCCGATCTCGTCGGTCAGGCGGCGGAGATTGGTCTCGAGCCAAGAGGGTTTCAGAGCTTCGCCGATCAGTCGATCACTCGGATCCTGGGCAAACGCTGCGCAAAGTAGTACAGCCGGAAGGAAAAGACAGATTTTCATTCGCATAACGCGGCATTAGAAATGAAAATCAGGAAAAGAGCAAAAGCTGTCAGACCTCAGCGCTCGGACCTCAGGCGTCGGGCATCGGACTTTGGTCGGCAAGGCCCGAGGTCTGAAGTCTGCGGTCCGAGTCTGACCTCTGAGGTCCGAGGTCCGACGCCGCCTTCACTTCTTATCCAGCAACTGCACCGTTTCCAGGATCACGCTGCCGACGATCTCCAGGCTCTTGGGGCTGAGCTTGTCGAGCGTGTCCTGCGGCGTATGCCAGAAGACGTTGTCGTAGCCGTAATCGAAATCAATTAGGTCGGCGCATGGCACGCCCAGATGCATGAAAGGGGTATGGTCATCCTCCTCGCCGACGGTGCGTCCGAAGAAATGGGACTGATAGCCCAGCCGCGTGGCTGCTTGATAGACCAGATCCTCGAGCCAGGGAGTGGAGTTAGCATCCCGATCAATGTTCAGGTCCGCGTCCCCAATCATATCGGCCAACAGGAAAGCCTTAATCTGCTTGAGCGTCCCGTCGTTCCGCCATTTCTCCGCCAGGTGACGTGTGCCGTAGAGGCTGTCGGTCGCAGTCCACTGCTTCACGGCCTCTTCGCCGTCGGTCCACAGCAGCCACACGCTGTAGCCGTCGCGCTTCTTGCCGCGCAATTGGTTCGCCAGTTCGAGGAGGATCGCGGTCGAAGAGCCTCCATCGTTGGTGCCCACATAGCCGGTGTTCCGCAGCGGATAGTTCGTGTCATAGTGACCGGCAATCACGATGATGCCATCGCGCGTGCCGGGAAACTTGGCCATGATGTTGCGCACGGGAAACTTGCCCTCGGGAGTGTCGGCTGTGAAGGCGTCGTCCTCCACCGTGTCGCCCTTCAGGTGGGAGAGAATGTAGGCTTCAAGTTTCTTGTGATTTGCGCTTCCGATGGGACGCGGACCAAAGGCGACCACTTCGTGGACGTACTGCATAGCGCGAGCGGAATTAATCGACGGCGCCGGGCCGGGATCGGCAGGTAAAGCAGAGGAATCCGGCGACGCGGGACTAAGGTTGGAGGCCAGTGCCGCCTTCGGTGCGTCGGCGGATTTGTCCCGGGCACAGGCGGTCAGGATCAGGGATAAGATCAGGCACGCCGCCGTTTTCACTGTGCCTTTCGCGCCCGCGCTCTGCGCTGCTTAGGATGCACCAGCCAGGCAATGACGATGCTCACCACGTAGAGCGCCACCATGGGGGCGGCAAAGATGCACATGTTTAGGATGTCCGTGGTCGGCGTAACAATTGCGGCAATAATGAAGATCACTAAGATGGAGTAGCGCAGATTGCGCCACATCCAACCAGCGGTGACGATGCCCATCAGCGCCAGGAAGAAGACCAGGATCGGCAATTCGAAAATGATGCCCATCCCGATGATGATGGTCAGAAACAGGTCGGTGTATTCGCCGATAGTGATCATCGGCTGAAACTGCTTTCCGTACTCGATCAGGAAGTTCAAGGCCGCCGGATAGACCACCTTATAGCCGAACCCGCCGCCGGCCAGGAACAGAGCGACCGTGGAGAACATGAATGGAAACACGTAGCGCTTCTCGTGCCGGTACAGTCCGGGGGAGATGAAAAGCCATAACTGATACAGCACAAATGGCGAAGTCAGGAACACGCCCGCGAGGAATGCAACCTTCAAGTAAAGGTTGAAGGGCTCGGTGGGGTTCAGGTAAACCAGTTTCTCGGGCATTCCATTGCGGTGCAGCGCTTCCATGATGGGCCGCTGCATGAACTCGTAGATGCGCTCGGCGTATCTCCAGGACGCGAAGAAGCCGACCGTCACCGCGAGAATGCAGTAGATGATCCTGCGCCGCAGTTCTTCGAGGTGGTCGAGGAAGCTCATGGCGGGCATGGCTTCCTGGGGTTGTCCTGCGGGAGGCGCTTCCGCGGCAATTTCAGGCATCGGGGGCCTTGGCGGGAGAATTCAGTTCGGGGCTGGGCACGGATTCGGGCTGGTGGTTTCCGGCGGCTACCGAGCCCACGGGCGGCTCGGCGGGCGGCAGGATGGTCTGGCGGTTGGGTTCCACGTCCAACTGCGAAATCTCCGATTCGATCTGCGCCTTGAACTCATTGGAGGCACGCCTGAACTCGTTGAGCGCCCGCCCGATCTGGCGCCCGATCTCCGGCAACTTCTTGGGCCCGAAGATGATCAGGGCCAGCAGGAAGATGAAAAGCATCTCTGGAAAGCCCAGGTTCATGGACTCAATGATACTGCCGGAGCGAATTGCCATCAATCCGGAGGCGAAACACGTCAACCTCCTTACCCCAGGGTGGTTACTTAGGGGTGGCAGGCGCGGCTTTTCGTCCCGGAGAGACATGCTATACTGCGCCTAGAGCGGTGGCCGGGGCATTTTCTCGCCCGAACCGAAGGAAACTAAAGATGGTTCGTAGTTCTCGTCGCACACTCTTCCTGGTGGTTTTCGTACTTGTTACCTGCGGCTTCTTAGGGATGCTCTTCGGGCAGAAGATCAACCCGGCTGCGGCCCCTGGTGCTGATTCCGACATTCGTGACAGCCTGCGCCAGTTCACCACGGTGTATGACGTAGTGGAACAGAACTACGCTGAGCCGGTAAATGCGGATAAAGCCATCTACAACGGGGCTATCCCGGGTATGCTGCATGTGCTCGATCCACATTCCAATTTCTTTGATCCCAAGTCCTACGCCCTGCTGCGTGAAGACCAACGCGGTAAGTATTACGGGGTGGGCATGACGGTCGGCCCGCGCAACAACAAGGTCATCGTCATTGCACCGTTCGTGGGTACACCCGCATACCGCGCCGGCATTCGTCCCGGCGACATCATCGCTGCCGTGGATGGGAAGCCCACCGACAACATGAGCACGGGCGATGTGGCTGATCTGCTCAAGGGCCCCAAAGGGACTACCGTTCACATCACCATACTGCGCGAGGGCGCGGACAAACCGCTGGAGTTCACGGTAGTTCGCGACGAGATTCCGCGTTACAGCGTGGACCTCCACTTCCTCATCCGCCCCGGTATCGGCTATATGCACGTCTCTGGATTCAACGAGACCACGGAGCATGAAGTCGCCGACGCGCTGGAGCAAATGGGTGATATGAAGGGATTGATTCTGGACCTGCGCCAGAATCCTGGCGGTTTACTCAGCGAAGGCGTTGGGGTGGCCGATAAGTTCCTGCGCAAGGGTCAATTGATCGTTTCCCACCACGGACGCTCTTCCCCGGAAAAGCGCTATGTGGCCAGTCACGGGAACGGGGGCAAAGAATATCCGCTGGTCGTGTTGGTAAACCGGGGTACGGCTTCGGCGGCTGAAATCGTCGCTGGGGCGATCCAGGATCATGACCGTGGCCTGATCGTGGGTGAGACCACGTTCGGCAAAGGGCTGGTTCAAACAGTCTATCCGCTCTCGGAAAACACTGGCCTGGCCCTGACCACCGCCAAGTACTACACCCCGAGCGGCCGGCTGATTCAACGCGACTATTCCAGCGTCTCGCTCTATGACTACTACTTCAACCGCGAGAGCGAAGACAGCACCAACAACCACGAGGTCAAGCTCACTGACAGCGGCCGCACGGTGTACGGCGGCGGCGGCATCGCGCCCGACGTGAAAATTGCAGCCGTGAAGAGTAACCGCTTCCAAGACTCGCTGCTGCAGCATTATGCCTTCTTCAACTTCGCCAAGCATTACGTCGTCAGTCACCATCCCGGCAAGAGCTTCGAGGTGGATGACGCGGTGCTGCACGAGTTTCGCAAGTTCCTCGACGGGGAGAAGATTGCCTACACCGAGGCGGACCTGCTGGAGAATAACGACTGGCTGCGCTCCAACATTAAGAGTGAGATATTCGTGGATGCTTTTGGCCAGGAAGAAGGCTTGAAGGTGCGAGAAGAAACGGATCCGCAGGTGGTCAAGGCACTGGAACTTCTGCCCCAGGCGAAGCAACTGGCCGACAACGCCCGGCGCGTGATCGCGGAGCGCAGTGGGATCCACGGCCTGAGCCGGTAATTCCCTGTATGAGTATCACAAGAAGGCCCGAGCCCTCCGGGCCTTCTTTTTGGGGACGGTAAACCGAAGGATGCCGGTCGTAACACGTCGTGACCTGAGCGTCGTGACCTTAGGAACGAGCTCCGCGCTAAGAGCTAGAAGTTAAAGGCTCACCCGACATTGACTTGCTCCTCCACCTATGTGAGAATCCGCCCATAATCCGCTCTCGTCGGGGCCACTTCCCGCGTGGGTCGGCCACCAGTCTGGAGCTTTCGCATGGCTACTCCAATTTGTCGCTTCCGGCAACTTATGCCTGAGCTAGAACCCTGTCTGCCGTGTACCTGGGCATGCTGAGGGAAGAAGGATTGTGGATGTTGGCCGCCGTGTTTGCCGCCGCCGCCGGGTGGACCGACTGGCGCTCTCGCCGGATCCCGAACTGGCTTACGCTGCCGGGGCTGGTGCTTGCGATCGCGGCGAACACTCTGGCCTGGGGCTGGACAGGCGCCAAGGACTCTTTGCTGGGGGCCGGCTTGGGTCTGGCACTGCTGCTGCCGTTCGTGCTGGTTAGGAGCCTCGGCGCGGGTGACTGGAAGCTGGTGGGGGCGCTGGGCGCTTTTTTGGGCCCAAAACGAGTTTTGCCGGGGTCAGGCTGGCCTGGCGAGGTTCTGATCGCTGTGCTGCTGAGGACGATTTTGGTTGCTGGTGTGATGGCTGTGATTCTGGTGGTGTGGAAGAAACGAGTGCGGCAGACATTGCGCAATCTCTGGCATATGCTGGCGGCTTTGTTCACTCTTCACTTGCCCGGACCGGAACTTTCGCTCGATAATCCGGAGTCGCTGAAGGTACCGTTCGGCGTCGCGCTTGCGATCACAGTTATTCTTTATGCTGCCAGGCAGACGTGGGGAATATCCTAACGCTTATGAAACGATGGAATCTGGGACGGTGGAAAAAGGCCGCAGGCGAAACCAGGGGCCAGGAGATCGCTGAGGCCGCCGTCGTGCTGCCGTTGGTTTTCACGCTCCTGCTGGGGATCTACTGGTTCGGGCGGGCGTACAACATCTATGCCACGATTACGCATGCGGCCCGTGAAGGCGCCCGGGTTGCCGTGGTGTCGAACTGCGCCACCTGCGGCAACACTGCGCCCAGCACGGCGGCCATCACATCCAGAGTGACACAAACACTCCAGGCTTCCAAGATTGATCCCGGGCAGATCGGAGCCTCTACCCCGCCTCTGTCGCTGCCCCCTTGCCCCGGGTCGCTCCCGCCGAACACCTGCCAGTTAGACAGCACCACAAACATCACCGTCTGCACCAATGTTCAGCTCACTCCAACTACGAGCACCGGCCCGCCGGCCTGCGGACTCGCCGTCAGTTTCCGGTATCCGTACCAGTTTTTGCTTCCTTTCACCTCTTTGAACATGCAGAAGATTTGGCTCAAAGCCAACGTGCAGATGCTAGGAGAAAACTAGTGCGAGCCTTGGGCAAACTAATTTCCGCGAGAAAGTTCAAGTCTGCGCTCAGCGCCCTTCATAGCACGGAAGCCTCCCAGTTGCTGGAATTCGCCGTGGCTCTGCCGTTGTTAGTGGTTTTTGTGGTGGGAATTTTCGATTTCGGGGACGCCTTCAACTTGAAGCAGAAGTTGAACAACGCTGTGCGTGAGGGCGCACGCTTCGCTTCAACTCTGCCCACAAATGATCTTTCCCAAGTGGGTGCGTGCAACGCTCCCACTTCAGTTTGCGCGATCCGGGATCTGGTGGATTCCTACCTGCTGGCGGGAAGAATCAACGATTGCAGTCTGAGCACGCAGTCTCCGACGTGGTCAGCCGCTACCATGACCGCGACTTTTGCTTCCGGAACTGGCTGTCCCGGAACGCTGACCTTTAAGGTGGAACGCGAGTATTCTTTCCAAACCGTGATAGACGGCACCACCTTCGACGTGGTCAGCACCCGCGTCAGCCTCAGCTATCCCTATCGTTGGCACTTCAATCGCGTGATTCAGTTCGTGGCGCCAGGAGCCAGCTACGCGGGAGTCACTCAGATTTCTACTGACGCGATTGTGTCCAACATGGACTGAGGATGCTATGAGCAACCCGAGACTGATTTCACCATCGCACCATCGAGAACAAGGACAGACCATCGTGCTCGTCGCGCTTGCCCTCGTGACTTTGCTGGCGATGGCGGCACTGGCCATCGACGTAGTTACGCTCTACGTGGCCCGCAGCGAGATGCAGCGCGCCGCCGATGCCGCTGCTCTTGCGGGAGCCAAGGCGTTCGTCGATTCTGGCGTGACTACTGATCCCTCCAACACCAATCTGCAGACCTTGGCCCAGGATATGGCCAATGCGACTATTAGTTCCATGGTGCAGCAAAACAAGATCGCCGGTGCCCCGCCGGTGTTGGCGTCACCGCCTGCTTTCAGCTTTACTAATGCCGGAAATCCGACGCTCAGTGTCACGCTGCAAAGAACCGACCTGCCCACATTTTTCGCCCGCATCTGGGGAGGCAGACTGGCGACCGTGACCGCTTCCGCCACTGCAGAAGCTTACAATCCTTCCAAC
>Ga0099830_10001931_pt1 | contig 10807 bp, 6 predicted proteins | sample CZO8metaG_4_FD_79337 | JGI IMG/M metagenome (GOLD analysis project Ga0099830, IMG submission 79337) | Vadose zone soil microbial communities from the Eel River Critical Zone Observatory, Northern California, USA - CZOApr15con2H3.8 metaG | ecosystem: Environmental > Terrestrial > Soil > Vadose...
CGGCTCTGGATGAACCGGGCAGGAGGAGATGTCCACGACTTGATGACTCTGCGGCAGATAGAGACCCGCGAGGACTTCGCCCTTCGACCGACGCACAACGAGCTTGACGCGCGCGCGGTATCCCAGCCGGTGCGGAGATGGAACCACGGCGGGCACCTCAATGTGGCGCAGCGACGGATAAGCGGCCAGCGCCTGAGCCACGATTTGTTGTTTTCTTCTCAATTGCTCCGGATAAGGGAGATTGATAAACGGGCAGCCGACACAGTCCGGATAATGAGGACAGGGCGGAATGTACTCGCCGCGCTGGCCTTGAAGCGCTCCCTTCCGGTGCGTCAGAGCAGACTCATCTCTTTGAAAAGCCACGGACAAGAAATATAGGCTGGAACAGGCGGGGTCAACCACGGGTCGAAACATGCCGGAAACGAGCCCGGAAATGAGCGCAATGGTATTTGTGTGGATGGTATACGCAAGTAGCTTAATTTACTATCTTAAACCTACTTTAAGATCGGCATTTCAATCGGAAATGAACTGGGTTATAATGACGTCATGACTATCCAGTATGAAACGCCCAGCCGCTGGATCGGGTATGAGCCTGCAGCTATCCAGGCGGAGTTGTTGGGCGCGAAAGCGGCGATGTTGGCGCTGACTCAGATCCCTTACCAACGCGGCTGGGCGGAGCAGCTTCATCAGCTTCAACTCAAGCGGGAAGTTGCGGGAACATCACGCATCGAGGGGGCTGAGTTTACAGAGAAAGAACTGGACGCGGCGATGCGTGAGACGCCCGAACACCTTGAAACACGGTCGCAGCGCCAGGCGGCTTGCGCCCTTACCACCTATCGGTGGATCGCCCAATTGGATTCCGCCCGTCCGATCGACGAATCCTTAGTGCGCGAGATCCATCGCCGCATCGTTTCCGGATGCGATGACGATCACTGCCCGCCGGGACAGCTTCGCACGCGGGATCAAAATGTAACTTTCGGCGCTCCCCGGCACCGCGGCGTTGAAGACGGGGACGACTGCGAGACCGCTTTGCGGCAACTTTGTCAGGCCGCGCGAACCGTTTTTCGCGACCACGACCCGCTCATTCAGCCTCTTGCGCTTCACTATCACTTCGCCGCGATGCATCCGTTTCTCGACGGCAACGGCCGTACGGCGCGCGCCTTGGAAGCTCTGATGCTCCAGCGCGTCGGTTTGCGTGACACACTGTTTATCGCCATGTCGAACTATTATTACGAGCAAAAGCCCGGCTATCTCGCCGCGCTCAGCGAAACACGCGCTTTGAATCACGACCTGACGCCGTTTCTCAAGTTTGCGCTCAAAGGCATCGAGAGCCAATGCCGGAGGCTTTTCTCGGAGATTCGTCTACACGTTGCCAAGGCACTCTACCGGAATACCGTCACGGACTTATTCGGCCGGCTGAAATCGCCGCGCAAGCGCGTGATGTCGGACCGGCATGTGCAACTGCTGCAACTGCTGCTGGACGAAGAAAGTCTGACTCTTGCGGTGCTCGAAGAGCGGACGGAGCACTTCTATAAAGTGGGCAATTTCCGGAAGGCGTTGATCCGCGACCTGAACTATCTGATACAGCTACAGGCGATTCAAGTTAAACAGTTACCCGACAAGAGCGACGTTCTTCTATCGATCAACCTGGAGTGGCCGACGCAAATCACCGAGACTGAGTTTTTCAAGCGAGTCAAAGAGATGCCGAAAGCAAAGGTTCACGGGTTCCTGTCATCCTAGGACTGCCGCGGCTTTCCCATCAAGACTACGTAAACGCGCTGATTCATGAGTTCTCAACTGCTCCGGATAGGGCAGGTTGATAAACGGGCAGCCGATACAATCGGGATAATGAGGGCAAGGCGGAATGTACTCGCCGCGCCGATGTTGATACGCTCCCCTCCGGCGCGTCAGAGGTGCCTCGTCTCGTTGAAAAGCCACGGACAAGAAATATAGGCTGGAACAGACGGGGTCAACAAAGGAGTAAGCCGCACCCGAAGCCAGGATTAGAAAGCCAGATCCCAGGGACGCTTCTTCACTTTGACCGTCAGGACTTGCGACTCGGCTTCTCAGCGATCACGGTCGAGAATTCTTTGCGCGTCCCCTCAGGGGCGGGAAAGGTCTGGTAGCGCGATTCCAAGATGGTCCAACCGGCAAACCGTTCCTCCAGCTCGTTCCGACGGAAGAGGCAGTAGTTGTCCGGGTCGAACATGCCCATGTAGGTCGTGCCCTCAATGAGCACGTTGACAATGGCTCGCCCTCCCGGGTTGACGTGTTCATGGATGGCTGACAGCAGCTTGAGCGCACTTTCATGCCGGAAAAACATGAGTAACCCGATGGCGACGATCGTGTCGTACGACTGGTCGAAGGTCCAGCTCTCGATGTCCGCCGGTATGGCCCGTACCGAAAGCCTTTCCCGGCTCGCGTCTGTGTTGATGCGGGTGACAGCAGCTGGGCTGGCATCCACCGCCACGACGCGGTGGCCTCGTCGCCCTGCTTCTAAACTCAGGTTGCCAAGCCCAGAGCCAAGATCGAGAATTTCGCCTGTGAGATAGTCGAGAGCCAGGGTCTCGAATGGGTTCAGGGCATAGTCTTGGTCTCTAACCTGTCGTCGGAACTGGGTGTCAAAAAACTCTACGGATCTCTTATGGACCACGTCGTCCATGTTGAGCGCGTCAGGATAGAGGGCAAACTTCTACGCCTCGATCAACAAAGTTCCCGCCGTGAGGCTCGTCTTATTTTTTCCTTTTGCCTTTTTATTTTTGAATTTTACTAAGGCAGATTTGTCGTTCCCATCAGGTAGCGGTCGCACTCGCGTGCCGCGCCGCGTCCTTCATTGATCGCCCAGACGATCAGGCTCTGGCCGCGCCGCATGTCGCCGGCGGCGAAGACTCCATCGACGCTCGTCATGTATCTCTCGTACTCCGCTTTGGCGTTCGAGCGGGGATCGCGCTCGACGGCAAGGTCGGCAAGAACGGTCTCCTCCGGACCGAGGAAGCCCATGGCGAGCAGCACGAGGTCGGCGGGATAGACTTTTTCCGTGCCGGGTATTTTCTTCGGCACCGGGGCCCCGCCGTTGTTGCCTTTCACCCACTCGACGCCAACCGTATGAAGTTCTTTGACATGCCCGTTCTCATCCCCAAGGAACTTTTCGGGTGTGGTTACATAGACGCGTGGATCATCGCCGAAGCGAGCTTTCGCTTCCGCCTGACCGTAGTCCAGAAGATAGACCTTGGGCCATTCCGGCCAGGGATTGTCGGGCTGTCTCGTGTCAGGAGGCCGGGGCAAGATTTCGAGCTGCGTGAGGCTCTTGCATTTGTGACGCATCGCCGTGCCCACACAGTCCGTGCCGGTATCGCCGCCGCCAACGACGATGACATGCTTGTCCGTGGCTGAGATGTACTTGCCGTCCTTGAGGCCAGAGTCGAGCAAGCTCTTGGTGTTGTCGTGGAGGAACTCCATGGCGAAGTGGATGCCTTTGAGATCCCGTCCCGGAATGGGCAAGTCACGAGGCTTGGTGGCGCCACAACAGAGCACCACCGCGTCGAACTCCTCGCGTAGTTTCGTTGCGGCGATGTCGACGCCGACCGCAGTGCTCGTGACGAATTTGACGCCTTCTTCGGCCATCAGGTCGACGCGCCGCTGGACAATAGATTTATCGAGCTTCATGTTCGGGATGCCGTACATGAGCAAGCCGCCGATGCGGTCGTCGCGCTCGTACACCGTCACCCAGTGACCGGCGCGATTCAGTTGGGCTGCGGCTGCGAGCCCCGCCGGGCCCGAGCCGACGACGGCTACCTTCTTGCCGGTGCGCTTTTCCGGCGGCTCGGCTTTGACCCATCCTTGAGCAAAGCCGTTATCGATAATCGCGCACTCGATATTTTTGATCGTGACTGGCGGATCGGTGATCCCCAGCACACACGATCCTTCACACGGGGCAGGGCAGACCCGGCCGGTAAACTCAGGAAAGTTGTTCGTCTTATGCAGGCGCTCCAGCGCCTCTTTCCACAAACCGCGGTAGACGAGATCGTTCCACTCCGGGATCAGGTTGTTGATCGGGCAGCCTGAGGCCATGCCGCTGATGAGCGTCCCCGTGTGGCAGAAGGGAATGCCGCAGTCCATGCAGCGGCCCCCTTGTTGCTGGAGCTTGGCCTCCGAAAAGTGATCGTGAAATTCCTGCCAGTCGCTCACCCTTTCCAGCGGCGACCGATCCGGCGGCAGCTCACGCTGAAATTCCATGAATCCAGTCGGTTTCCCCATGCCTACTACGTCTCCTCCATTACAAAAAATCGTGACCGGCGCGTCTCTTCAGCGGCTCTTTCAGACAAGCTCAGCGCCGCTAGAATGTTGAATTTTGAATTCTCAGTTTTGAATTAAGAGGATTTCAATTCAAAATTAAAAATTCAAAACTAAGAATTTGAAACGGCTAGTTCCCGCTGACCCGAGCGACGTCGTTTTTGTTGGCCTCAAAGGCGGCCATGACCGCCTCGTCGCCAACCAACCCCTGACTCTGCGCCTTTTGAAGGGCCTCGAGCATGCGCCGGTAGTCCTTGGGCATTACTTTGACGAACTTCGGCGCGGTCTCCTCCCAGAGAGCCAAGAGCTTCCACGCCCGCTCGCTGTGAGTGTAGACCGCATGGCGCTTGAGCAGCTCCTCGACCTCTTGCAAGTCCGCTTCGTCAACGTGTTCAAGCGCTACCGTTTCGGGATTGCAGCGGTTCTTAAAGCTGCCGTCCTCATCGAGCACGTAGGCGATGCCGCCCGACATGCCGGCGGCGAAATTCCGTCCGGTCGTCCCGATCACCACGACCCGGCCGCCGGTCATGTACTCGCAGGCGTGGTCGCCCACGCCTTCGACCACCGCCCGCACGCCGCTGTTCCTGACGCAGAAGCGTTCGCCGGCCATGCCGCGAATATAAGCCTCGCCGTTGGTCGCGCCGTAAAATGCCACGTTGCCGACGATGATGTTCTCTTCCGGGGCGAAGGTGGAACCCTCCGGAGGATAGAGAATGACCTTGCCTCCCGAAAGCCCTTTGCCGAAATAGTCGTTGGCGTCTCCCTCGAGCTCGAGTGTCATGCCCGGCGGCACGAACGCGCCGAAGCTCTGGCCGGCGGAGCCCTGGAAATGGAAGTGAATCGTATCTTCCGCAAGTCCCTCCGGTCCGAAGCGCCGAGTGACCTCGCTGCCCAAGATTGTGCCCACGACGCGATTGGTATTTCGGATCGGCAGCGTCGCCTTGACTTTTTCTCCGCGCGCCAGGGCGGGCGCGGCCACATCGAGAAGCACCTGGTTGTCGAGCGCATTCTCCAACCCATGATTTTGCGGGATCTGACAGTAGCGGCCGACTTCCGGACCAACCTCAGGCTGATAGAGAATCGCCGAATAATCCAGTCCCTTGGCCTTGCAGTGGTTGACGGCGCGGCTCATTTCAATCTTGTCCGAGCGGCCAACCATCTCATTGACCGTGCGGAAGCCGAGTTTCGCCATGGTCTCGCGCATCTCTTGCGCGATGAAGCGCATGAAGTTGACGGCATGCGAAGGATCGCCCTCGTACTTCTTACGCAAGACCGGATTCTGCGTCGCTATGCCGACCGGGCAGGTATCCAGGTGACAGACCCGCATCATGATGCAGCCCAACGTCACCAATGCCGCGGTCGCAAAGCCAAACTCTTCCGCTCCCAAAAGCGCGGCGATGATAACGTCGCGGCCGGTCTTCAGCTGTCCGTCGGTTTCCACCGCGATGCGGCTGCGCAGATTGTTGAGAACCAGCGTTTGATGCGTCTCCGCGACTCCAAGCTCCCACGGCAAGCCGGCATGCTTGATGCTGGTTTGCGGCGAAGCGCCCGTGCCGCCGTCGTGGCCACTGATCAAGACGACATCCGCATGGCCCTTGGCCACACCGGCAGCAATCGTGCCCACGCCTATTTCAGCGACCAGCTTGACGCTGATGCGGGCGTGGTGGTTGGCGTTCTTCAGGTCGTGAATCAGTTGGGCCAAATCCTCGATCGAGTAGATGTCGTGGTGCGGCGGCGGCGAGATGAGACCGACTCCGGGCGTCGAATAGCGCACCTTTGCGATCCACGGATAGACCTTCCGGCCGGGCAGCTCGCCCCCTTCACCCGGCTTGGCGCCCTGGGCCATTTTGATTTGCAGCTCTTTCGCTTGAGTGAGGTAATAGCTGGTCACTCCGAAACGTCCAGAAGCAACCTGTTTGATCGCGCTGTTGCGCGAATCTCCATTGGGGTCGGGAACATAGCGCGCCGGATCTTCACCGCCTTCGCCTGTGTTGCTCTTGCCGCCGATGCGGTTCATGGCGATGGCCAGGGCTTCATGCGCTTCCTTGCTGATCGAGCCGTACGACATCGCGCCGGTCTTGAAGCGCTTGACGATCGTCTCCACCGGCTCCACATCTTCGATGGGAATGGGCTGGCGCGCATACTTGATCTCCATGAGTCCCCGCAAGGTCGCCATCCGCTCGGACTGATCGTCGATGAGTTTCGTGTACTCTTTGAACGTGGCGTAATCGTTGTTGCGGCAGGCCTTCTGCAAGAGATGAATCGTCTTCGGATTGAAGAGGTGCAGCTCCCCGTCCTTCCGGTATTGGTACTGCCCGTAGACTTCGAGCGTATGGCCGTTGAGCGGAAAGGTCGGGAAAGCCCTCGCGTGTTGCTCTTGCGCTTCGCGCGCGATCTCTTCCAGGCCGATGCCTCCGACTCTGGACGGCGTCCAGGTGAAGTATTTATCGATCAGCTCCTGCCCCAGGCCGACCGCTTCGAAGATCTGCGCGCCGCAGTAGGACTTGATGGTCGAGATTCCCATCTTCGCCATCACCTTCACCACGCCCTTGACGACCGCCTTGATGTAGCCTTTCACCGCGTCGTGGTAGGTGGTCTTCTCCAACATCCCTTCGGTGATCATGTCATTCAGACACTCGAAGGCGAGATAGGGATTGATCGCCTGCACGCCGTAGCCCAGCAGCAGACAGAAATGGTGAACTTCCCGAGGCTCTCCGGACTCGAGCACCAGCCCGACGCGGGTGCGTGTGCCGGAGCGGATGAGATGATGATGCAGGCCCGAGGAGGCCAACAAGGCGGGAATCGGCGCATGGGTGCGATCGACCCCTTTGTCCGACAGGATCAAAATCGTCGCGCCATCGGCGATCGCCTTGTCCGCCGCGCCGAACAGTGCATCCAACTCCCTTTCGAGGCCGGCCTTGCCTTCCTTGGGATTGAAAAGAATCGGCAGCGTCGCCGACTTGATGCCCGGTAGATCGATCTGGCGCAGTTTCTCCATTTCTGAATTTTTGAGAATCGGAATCGAAAGCCTGAGTAGCCGGCAACTCTCCGGTTTCGGCTCCACCAGATTGCCTTCCGAACCGAGGGTGAGGGTCGTCGAGGTAATCAACTCCTCACGGATCGGATCGATCGGCGGGTTGGTCACCTGGGCGAAGAGCTGCTTGAAATAGTTGTAGAGCAGCTGCGGCTTGTCGGACAGGACGGCCAGCGGCGTGTCGGTTCCCATCGAGCCGACCGGCTGGATTGCATTCTGCGCCATCGGGCCGATGTTGACGCGCAGGTCCTCGAAGCTGTAGCCGAATGTCTGCAAGCGCTGCAACGTGGTTTGATGATGATACGATGGTTGTTTTTCAGGAACACTCGGCAACGCATCAAAGCGCACCAAGTGATCTTTCAGCCATTGATGATACGGACGGGCGGTCGCCATCTCCAGCTTGATCTCTTCGTCGCTGATGATGCGCCCCTTCTCCGTGTCGACCAAAAACATCCGGCCGGGCTGCAGGCGCCGTTTTTCCAAGACCCGCTCGGGGGGCACGTCGAGCACGCCGACCTCCGAGGCCATGATCACGAGGTCGTCTTTGGTGACGTAGTAGCGCGACGGGCGCAAGCCGTTGCGGTCGAGCACCGCTCCGACTATTGTCCCGTCGGTGAAGGCGATCGAGGCCGGACCATCCCACGGCTCCATCAGGCTGCTGTGGTACTCGTAAAACGCCCGCTTGCGGTCATCCATGCTCTCATGATTTTCCCACGGCTCCGGGATCATCATCATCATCGCGTGGGGCAGGGAGCGCCCGCTCAACGCCAGAAACTCAAGGCAGTTGTCGAATTTGGCGGAATCGCTGCCGTCTTCCTGAATGACCGGAAACAGCTTGGAGATGTCGTCGCCGAACAGTCCTGAAGCCAGCATCGCCTGCCGCGCATGCATCCAGTTCTCGTTGCCGCGCAGCGTGTTGATCTCGCCGTTGTGAATCAGGTAGCGATAGGGATGGGCACGGCCCCAACTCGGAAAGGTGTTCGTGCTGAAGCGCGAGTGCACCACGGCGATGGCGGACTCAACCAAAGGGTCGGAAAGATCGGGGTAGAAGGTGACGAGCTGCCTCGGCGTCAGCATGCCTTTGTAGATGAGAGTCTTGTAGGACAGACTGGAAAAATAGAAATAGTCGCCGCCGGCTACGCCTGCATAGCGGATGGCGTTCTCCGCGCGCCGGCGGATGACGTAGAGTTTGCGCTCGAAGGCCATGTCGTCCTTGATGCCTTCGCCCCGGCCGATGAAAATCTGCCGGACGAAAGGCTCGCACGATTTCGCCGTCTCTCCAAGATAGAGGTTATCCGTAGGCACTTTGCGCCACCCGAGCAGGCGCTGCCCCTCGCTAGCGATGATCTCTTCAAGCGTCCGTTCACACCGAATGCGTTGATCTCGATCGGGCGGCAAAAAAAGCATGCCGACCCCGTACCGCCCCGGCTCGGGCAAATGGAATCCCAGTCCGTCACAGGCGTGTTGAAAAAAGGCGTGCGGGACTTGGAGCAAGATACCGGCGCCGTCGCCTGTATTCTCCTCGCAGCCGCAGGCGCCCCGGTGATCCAGGTTCTCCAGGACCGTCAGCGCCTGCTCGACGATCTGACGCGACTTGTCGCCCTTGATATTGACGACGAAACCGACGCCGCACGCGTCGTGCTCGAATCGGGGATCATAGAGGCCCTGTTTGGGAGGGAACCCAGCCTGTGTCCTGCTCATAACTTTTTTGTCCGTCAATGTTTTCATTTTGTGCGGTACTGCGGGGGCACCGTGTGACATCCAGGAAGCAGGCAATCTACGGCAAACATCAACGCCATATCGAGAAAATAACTTTGCGTCAACATCAAATTATGTAGACTTACCTCCTGTCATTGCGATGTCCGTCCGGCCCTTATTATTTTTTTTCGAACCCTCTGCGAGTCCGTTATCGAATTCTACCTTCTGGTTCTCCTTGGGAGTCGAAAGAACCACCTTGGTCACTGTTCGCGTCACTCCCTCCACGGAACGGATCTCTGCAAGAAGCGTCTCCAGCGAAACCGTGTTCGCAGTTTTGACCTTTAGAATAAAACTTTCCTCTCCCGTCACATGATGGCATTCGAGCACATCGTGCTGTCGCATCATATTTGAGGCGAACGCATCAATGTACCGTTGGTGGCTAACAGAGACCCCAATGAAAGCCGTGACGTCCTTGCCCACCTTCTTGGCATCAAGAACGGCTTGGTAACTCTTGATGACACCCTGTGCCTCAAGCTTCTTCACCCTCTCCATCACAGCCGGCGATGATAGATCCACCTCCTTGGCCATCGCGGCGAGGTGGCACCGGCCGTTATTTTGAAGAATATAAAGTATTTTTAAATCTATTGGGTCCAGCAAGCTTAATTCCTTAGGTTCTTAAGGTCTATTTCCTAAGACTCTTATGTCATCTCCGGAAACACATGTCAAGCACTTTTTATGGGCGATTAGGTCGGACTTGACACCCTATAGGATGCTACCGTGGTTAAGACGGCCCGGTAGTTTTTTTTGTAGTATTTCTTCTATGTCTGGGAATTGAGCGTTCCGTCCAAATCCGCTGGTCTGATAAATTGCCATCCCTCGGGGTTGTCACCAGGACCGGAATACCACCAGAAAAAACGGGTGCTGTAGGAAACCTTTTTGGGTCCACCTCGATAGCGAATCTTGCCGTGAATCGCCAACCACTTTTCATAACTAAACATCGCCGCAATGTCTTTCTCGTCCAAACTGACAACAACATTGATACGGGCCACACTTTCTCCAGCACCAATTACAGGTTCTCCAAGGCGATTACTGTCTTTCTCCCAATACCGGGCGTCAGAAATTTGTGGATCGGGCAACGGTTTAGGGAAGATGTCCGCATAGGCATTAAAATTAATAATATCCGCTGGCCCGATTCCAAAGTTTTTAATGGTAACATTAGCTACGAAAGGTCTTATTGGAAATGGGCTGCGTTGAGGATCATAAGGGCATTCCATTTTCATCGCCGTGACAATAAGAAATGGCCGATAGACATGAAGTTGGGCCTCGACGGCTTTGGCACTTTCTTCGGCGGCATTGGCGGCCTGTCTAGTGAGTTTCAGTCCGCGCCGCATATATCGCGCTTGTTTTTTATAAACAACGATTTGTGCAATTCCAACACAAACCAAGCAGCCAGTAAAAATTGCGATAAACAGATTAAACCACCAAGTGGAATTCGTTGGTGGTCCCGTCTCGCTTTCCTGTTCGGCTGTTTGGCCGTTGGCTGTGGGATGGTCTGGCGGGGAATGGAGAAACTCATCGCCAGTCAGCAACTGATCGGTTGGGGCTTGTTGCTGTGCGGGTTCCTTTTGGTGCAGTTGGGGTTCTTTATTTTGTGGCTTGGCTTCTTTTGGATTTAATGATTCGGCGCTTTCGCCTACGGCGCTTAGGAGTAAGGCCGACCCTATCAGGATCAACAGAAATGATAGCTTTAAGCGCTTCATCGAAGCTTAACGGGTGCAACGA
>Ga0099830_10001935_pt1 | contig 10799 bp, 8 predicted proteins | sample CZO8metaG_4_FD_79337 | JGI IMG/M metagenome (GOLD analysis project Ga0099830, IMG submission 79337) | Vadose zone soil microbial communities from the Eel River Critical Zone Observatory, Northern California, USA - CZOApr15con2H3.8 metaG | ecosystem: Environmental > Terrestrial > Soil > Vadose...
CTGTTGTTGCTGTCCTCGTGCCGCCTGCACATCAGCTTCACTGGGTTTCACATAGAGCTTGCCACTCCCGCCATCCAGAATGCCCAGCGTTCCACTCGGAATGCGAAGCACCGCTTCCCCGGCACCAACCATGGCGGGAATGCCGAGTGAACGAGCCAGGATAGCCGTGTGTGAGGTAGGGCCACCTCGCGAGGTACAAAATCCAAGCACGATATCTGGATCGAGCATGGCGGTATCGGAAGGGGTGAGGTCCTCCGCGATAAGAATGAATGGCGCATCCGGTGCAATCATGCCCTCTTCAGTTGCGCCAACCAGGTGGCGCAGGACACGCTGACCAACATCACTCAGATCAATGGCGCGTCCAGCCAGAACAGGGTCATCGAGTTTCCCCATCTGACTTACGCGCTCGTTGATGACATGCTGCCACGCCCATGCCGCATTATGCCGCTGGTAAATGAGCACGATGGTTTGCTGAATGAGCTGGGCATCGTTGAGCAACTCGGCATGAACGCGGAAGATAGCAGCCTTACCAGAACCTAGGCGCGTTTTGACCTCCTCGTACAGCTTCTCCAGTTCCGCTTGTGCAGCAGAGAGCGCATCCTGAAAACGATTGCCTTCTGTAATGGAGTCGCTGGGAGAATCCTCGACATGCACTGTTTGAGGGTGATACTGGCGTAGATAGCCGATAGCCAGGCCAGCGGAAGCACTTACCCCACTTATGGTATCAGCAGCATCTTGTGGAACCCAGCCTTGAGTTGCGTTCAACGAGAGCGTGGGTTGTGGCTCCTCTTCATCGCCCAGACCACTGGCAATGGCGGCGTGCAATGCATCTAACGCGGCGACCGCATCGGCACCCTGTGCCGAGACGCGGAGAGATGCGCCAGAGCTGACACCGAGTTGGAGCAAAGAGATGAGGCTCTTGCCGTTAGCAATGTCCTCACCGTGCCGGACGCGAATGTCGGCCTGGAAGCCCTTGGCAAGATCGACGAAGACGCTGGCTGGGCGCGCATGGAGTCCGGTCTTGTTGTGTACTACAGCATCGAAGAAGTGAGCATAATCAGCCGCCTCATTACTTGCGGTGGCCGCAGCTGGACGCTCGCCTGTGAGAGCTTCGATGATGTCGCGTGGATCGGTCGTCTGGGTCAAGCGAGCTACGTGTGCCGTATCACCCAACACGCGGGTGAGCCGCCGCAAGACCTCGATATGTTCGTCGGATTTCGCGGCGATTCCTACTACGAGCTGCGCAGTTTCACCAGGATTCCAGGGAACACCTGTGGGAGCCTGTACCACTGCAATACCGGTGCGCTTAATCAAATCGCGGTCTGCGGGCAGCCCGTGCGGAATAGCGATGCCATTACCAAGATAGGTGTTGGCAACCTGTTCCCGGCCTAACATACTGGCGATATAACCCACTTCAATACATCCACTCTCCACCAGGAGCTGACCCACCAGGCGGATGGCCTCGTGCTTCGTAGCTGCATGCGCTTGCAACTGTATCTGTCGTTCATCAATTGTGATCATCGTCGTCTCCATTTTCCTCAGCGAAGAGGAATTGAATTGAGCTGAACCGAACTGCTTTTTCCGTTAAAACAATTGTAATCGATTACAATTGTTTTGTCAAGTATTTTGAACATGAATTTGCTCATTTTCAAATAATCAGGCGAATATCTGCTCAAATCGTGCGAGGTTTCACCAGGGGGTGCAGTAGTGTTGGGAAATCGTTTACAAAACCGATAGCATATCTTCATGAGATGTGCTATAATTGGATAAAACGTTTACAATAATTTTGAAAAAGAAGCGAGGTGTATATGGCCAGTATCAAGGATGTCGCTAAAGCCGCCGGGGTATCAACGGCGACGGTTTCGCGTGTACTCTCTAATGGTGCGCATGTCCGACCAGAAGTGCGCGAGCGCGTGATGGAAGCGGTGGCACAATTAGCCTATCGACCGAATCTGCTGGCCCGGAGTTTGCGTTCCCAGCAAACCAATACCATCGGGCTCATCGTCTCAGATATTCGCAATCCGTTCTTTACCTCGATCAGTCGTGCCGTCGAAGATACGGCCTATGAGCAGGGATTCAGCCTCATTCTCTGTAACACGGACGAAAATCCTGAGAAGGAGGCCATCTATCTGAATTTAATGCATGACGAAAATGTGGCAGGAGTGATTTTCTCTCCCACGCGACAAACAGCAGCCAATTTCAGCGCATTGAAGGTCACTTTTCCCACGGTGATCGTTGACCGCTCTCTACAAAATGCTGATGTTGATGTGGTACTGCTGGATAATGTTGATGCCGCATATCGCCTGACCACTCATTTGATCGAGAATGGCTATCAACGTATCGCTGCCCTGTGCGGTGAGACGAGTACGACTGGAAGAGAAAGATATGCAGGATTTGAAAAGGCATTACGAGCGCATAATCTCTCGCCAGCAACAGAGCATGTGAAATTTGTTCAACCGAAGATAGAGGCGGGCTACACGGCGGCCTTGAAAATCATCGATTCGGCTCAACCTCCCGATGCACTCCTGGCCACAAACAGCTTGTTAGCTGCGGGTGCTTTGCAGGCCATTCGTGAACGCAATCTTACCATTCCCGATCATATCGCGCTCGTGACCTTTGACGAAACCACCTGGGCATCCCTCGTTCAACCTCCGCTCACGCTGATTGCCCAACCCACCAATGAGATTGGGAAAACCGCCACAGAACTCCTCCTGCAGCGCATCGCCGATCCCAATCGATCCACACGCCAGGTGATTCTGAAAGGGCAGTTACTGGTACGAGGATCGAGTGCCCCTCGGGTGCGAATGGCCGGATAACATCAAGGAGCCATTTTTGTTACGTCGGGATGTATTCAGGTACTTTCTCCTCCTTTTTCGGAATGTACCGGTCGGCATGACCAAGCGCGGTGAAAGAGAAGCAGAATGGGATCAGGAATGTCAGCGCGCCGGTTATGCTGAAGATCAGGGCGACGTTGTGCGTCCAGGTAATGGCAAAACCGCCAAGTAAACTGCCAAGAGGAATAGCAGACCAGGCCAGCACGCTGGCGATACTTATCACGCGGCCCAGCATATGATTCGGCACGATGGCTTGCCGCAGGCTGCCTGTATTGATATTAAAGAGAATGCCTAACCCCCCTGCAAGAAACCAGAGGATGGCCGCGATCCAGTACAAGCGCATCAGTGAAAATGCAACGCTCAGCAGACCTTCCAGCATCAGCGCGCCTAATGCCACCGTGCTGAACGACCAGCGTTTGCGCAGTGGTCCGGCCAGCAGACCCATAAGCACCACGCCAAGGCTTGCCGCCGAAAATAGCAAGCTCACCTGGACATCACTTGCAGCGAGCCGCACTTTCGCGAATAGCACGAGCTGGGTGTAAGATGCGCTGCTCACGAGGTTGACCATCGCCATCATGATCGAGATATTGCGCAGCACCGGGTGGCTCAACACGTACCGCAATCCTTCAACAACATCAGCGCGTATGCTAGACTTCGCTCTCTGCTCGCCTGCCTTCACATTGAAACTGATGCGGATGAGGCCAAGTGAGAATGAAGAGACAAGAAATGATAAGGAGTCAATCAGCATGAGAGATGGGAGTGCCACGATGGCTACCAGCAAGCCTGCCAGCAGTGGGCCCGCGATCTGAGCGGCAGAGTAGCTGGCCTGGATGCGCCCGTTGGCGGTCACAAGGTCATCTTGATTGACCAGGCTGGGTATGGCCGCAAATTGCCCAGCTTCAAAGCAGATGGTCAGCGTCGAGTGGACGAAGCCCACTAGATAGAGCCACCAGACAGGGAGCGCGCCCAGAACCGCCAGCAGTGGGATGGTTGCCACAATCATGGCACGTGCGATATCGGTAAAAATCATCATACGCTTGCGATCTACCCTGTCCGTCCACGCGCCCAGAATCAGCCCGAAGAGCAAATAGGGCAGGAAATTGGCCGCGCCGGAGATGCCCAGGTTAATGGCGGAGCCGGTGAGCTTGTAGACCAGCAGCGGGAGGGCGAACAATGTAACCGAACTACCGAGATTTGAGATGGTCTGGCCCGTCCAGTATTTCCAGAAATCGCTATTGAGCCGGCTTTCGGGTACCTTTGCCGTCCGCGCGTTATTTTGCATCGGAGACTCCTTGTCCAGACAATCAAACAGCATCGCTTGAGGGCGTTGTGCTGGGACCTTGCATATAGGGCGGCGACATAAACATGGCTAAAAAGATGCCATAGACTTTGCCATCGGGGTCGGGCGTCTCTTGCAGCACATCGTCAACCAACGCATCAAGACGTTCCGAATAGTATCGGGCGCGTTCCGGTGAAAGGCGAATATGTGCGAAGCTATCACTGCGATACGGATCATCGCGAATGGTTGCATCCGCTTCTGCCATTTCGTCAAGCGCTGTGTTCATGATCTCAAGGGAGGCTGCTCTATTGCCTGTCACATCCTTCGGGAAGTTATAACTGAAGATACGCGCCGTGCGCGTGTAGTAGTTTGCGACGATGCCGCGCACCAGTCGCCTGGCCACGATCTTAGCCAGTCCAGCTTCTTCGAGCACGTGCAAATGATGCCCAATTGCACCGGGCGTTATCCCCAGCCTTGCTGCTAGCTGCTTGGCAGTGGCGGGCTGGTTCTGGATAACGCCCAGGATACGCGAGCGCACTGGCTCACTGACAGCCTTAAACTGCTCAAAAGAGGTGATCGTCAGCCTGGCAGGCAATTCGGGCATTGTCACAGGCACATCATCCGGCAGCACCGCAATAGTATCCATGTCATTTCTACTGTTCAATATGCTCACACGACGTTCCTTTCTCTCAGTGCGAGAAAAGCAATACATAATAAAATATCAGTACGTACTGGAAATATAGCACGAAAAATGGGAGATGTCAATGGGCTTGTTTTGCTGAAGACGTGTAGTTGCAATCGATCATGATATGAAATAGAATGACATTGAAACGACTTTCGCTGAATTCAGGTAGAACGGAGTACCAATTGAGGAGGAACCCCAAAAGCAGCCATGGGGCTGGTGGGGAGTCTTCGCAGATCAAGATGGCAATACCTATGGCGTGCATCAGTAATGAACATGCGTTTAAGAAACGGAGTTGCAAAAGCAAGCTGGCTTTAAGTGTATTTTGACTGTAGGGCACGCTGATCACTGTCCCAGTTTCGATGGATTACTCGTAACAAGCTCTCCTAGGGACAGGCGGTAAGCGAGTTCTGCGGAACTGTGCTTAGCAAAGCGGCGGGCACGCCTGGGCTTTAGATAGATGCTATCAATTATCAACAGCAGACTGATCAGCGCGAAAAGTGTCACAAAGACCCACGCAATCACTTTCTCACTCAAAGTGCTAAACTCTACCTGGGACATCCTTAAGGTGGCAAGGGCACCCTGCACAGTAGATAAGAGAAGCAGTAATCCTAGAATACACTCAAGTATGCGAGTCCAGCGACGATACTGCCAGGGCAGCATCGTGCCCTGGGCCTGGCGGAAAAGCTGTATACGCTCCTGGCTGCGCAGGCGCTCTACAGCTTGCGGAGTTACCGGACCCCTATTGGCCAGAAGAAGACTGCTACCCTGGAGTACGGGCAGCAGGGCAATAAGTATGAGAACCAGGATGGTAAGCTGGTTATAATCAGGCGTCAGAAGAGGTTCGGCGATCAATAAACAGAGGCCAAAAACAAAAATCGCGATGCCCGCGATGCGCTGGGAGCGGTGCCTTGTGCGCAGCCGCTCCCAATACCAGGCTGTTTCGGGTCCGGCGGGTTGACGTGAGTGTTCCATAAGCAGGTCTCCTGATAGCTGAACGTCTACAGTTATAGAGATGCATGAGCGCCGGGAATTGTGACTTTTCCCTGGCATCAATCTGACAAGGCGTTCCATCTCTTTTCACGTTGTCGCAGTTATCGACAATGTATCTGCAGATGCGTTTAACCTGTCAAATGACAGAGAGTTTTTGACGCAAATTGCGGTACAGGATGCTCGCACAGGGCATTACCGTTTTGACGAGGAGGCTATTGAATACCTCGAAGAGTATCTGGGCGTGTTTCTTGGGTATATGAGTGGACCTTTATCGGTAGCGATGAATATGTAAAGGCGAGTAGGCAAGGCTATCCCCGAAGGATAGCCTCTTATCAAGGTGAAGAGGTGTCGGTCCTCAACGATATAGGATGAGAGTAGGAGAACGACATGCCGATTAGGGATAACGATGAAACACGCAAAGCTTACTATCGCGAGTATAACAAGGGCTGGTATCAGAGGCATAAAGAACACATACTAGAGAAGCGAAGGCAGCATAATATTGAGTTGAGGGAGTGGCTCAGGCGATACAAGAGCAAACTGCGCTGTGTAGAATGCGGCGAGAACCATCCTGCATGTATTCAATTCCATCACCGTGATAGGGAAGACAAAAGCTTCGGCATTGGTGGCATCGTCGGAAGAACCCATACATCTATTAAGAAGCTAGAAAAAGAAATTAGCAAGTGTGAGGTGCTCTGCGGCAATTGTCATGCAGTGCGCCATTGGCGAGAGACACACGATTTCGATGACTGGAGAGAGGTATTACTGGCAGTAGATTGAGAATATTAGGAGGAGCTATGCCGCACAAGGACAAAGAGAAAGCGAAAGAGTATCATAAGGAATATCATAAAGGATGGTATCAACGGCACAAGGATGAGGTAATTGAAAGAAAGAAGCAGCGGCAGCGAGAAATATGGGATTGGTTCAGGAGATATAAGAGTACCCTTTCCTGCATGGATTGTGGTATAAGCCATCCAGCAGTGCTACAGTTTCACCATCGAGATAGGACAGAGAAAAGCTTTACTATTGCCGACGTTGTTAGGAAAGCAGCTAGCATCAGGCAGATAACAAACGAGATTAAGAAATGCGATGTGGTATGTGTAAATTGCCATGCCAAACGGCATTGGAGAGAAACACACGAGACGGATAGTTGGGAAGAATTAGTACCGGAGGAATAAAAAGAGCCGATGAGGGGGCTCGAACCCCTGAACCTGCCATTTACGAAACGGCTGCTCTACCAACTGAGCTACATCGGCTTGTAATGTCTCATTACTAGTGCATCTCGCATTTACAAAACGAGCGCTCTACCACTGAGCTACACCGGCCAAATATTTTTTTGTTCACACCACGCCAGCAAGCATACCTGCCTGCCAACCTGACGTATGCGATTATAACCCTGAACTATCTCTTGTGTCAAGCATTTTTCCAACGGGGAACGGACTATCCATCCATCGTTGCCTGAGGTTCTAGACTACCAAGAATAACGAAACAAGTGAAAGAGGCTCGTCTGCCTGGGATAGGCAAAGGCAAATGCTATTACTCGGACCACGGCGTCCTGGGTTTCGGCATGAGTTCGTCATCCACAGAGATCGCGTCTACGCGCTCATTGAAAAAACAGAGCAGTCCATCGATTGGTGAGCAGGCAGGTAGTGGATTACGGTAGCTCCACACGATGTCCTTGAAAATCCTCGCGCCGACCTTAGCGGACCAATAGGACGCCTTGCCTTTGTACGGGCAACGAGTGGTGGTCTCAGAAGCCTCTAAAAGATCCATATGCACGTCCTGCTCAGAGATATAATAGCGGGTCGGGAGACCCGTTTCGAGCAAGAGCCAGGGATGCTGGGTGTCCGCGATGATCACGCCGCCGAGGACAACATGCACATGGCGAGAACTCCGCAGAACATCCACCCGTTTGTAGGGGTCGCGTGCGTGCGCAAATACCTGCTCATCCTCTTCATACCAGGCGTCCATCTGGTCCCAGTAAAAGGCCATATAGCCTTCGACCTTCGGCCCGTTCGGCAATGGGCTGGCATAGCTCCACGCGGCATGTTCGGCTACGCGGTTGCCGACCTGTATCGTCCAATAGGATGCCTCCCCTTTCAGTGGTGAATGGGTGCGGTGATTGGTCGCTTCCAATACATCCTTTCGCACATCTTCCATCGGGAAGTAAAACACTGGCAAACGCCCATATTCATGCAATAGCATAACGTGCCTGCTATCAGCGATGGTGATTCCACCGAAGACAACACGCACGCGTCTGTTGCTGTCTTCCCAACGAAATCGTAGTTCCTGGCTGAATGAGGGCGAAGCGGGCTGGCCCATAAACACATCTTCAAGCGCTGGCTTCATACTATTTGCTCTCTTTCCTGGTGTAAATCAACATGTTATTGCTATCCGCCAACCACAAAATATAGTACGTTGGTCTTTTTCTACGCAACATGCAGGAGCTCTTTCACGGCGCCCACAGTAATAGCCCATGCCTCTGAGAACACATTGATCAGGGCAAAGTGATCGCCCCCCACCAGCTCTATCAGCCTGATGGAGTCCCCGGCAGCCTGGGCGGCCTGAGCATAGGCCCGGCTCATCTCAAAAGGCACCCGGTCGTCTGCTGTTCCGTGAATCAGTACCTGTGGTACTCCCAGGGGGAGCAGCGCAGCGGGCGAGGCGGCGGCATAGCGTTCGGGATGATCGGTGAAACTACCCCCCAGCAACTCCTGCACTGCTCCTGCGCCCAGGTTCATCCTCCAACCCATCACCAGGTCGGAGACCCCGGCCTGGCTAACGGCCCCTCTCAGAGCCAGTGGTGTATTTCCCCTTTCATTCTCACTGTCAGGAATGCTGGTACCTGCTAAAATGTTGCCTTTTGCAATACGCGAACGTGCGACCAGCCACAAGGCCAGGTGACCTCCCGCCGAGTGTCCGACCGTGACGACCCGTTGCAAATCCAGAGCATAGGTGTGCGCTATGGTGCGTAGAGAGTCGGTGGCCCTGGCTACATCCAGCAGTGTGGCAGGCCAGCCGCCGTTGGGGTCGCCCAGGCGGCGGTACTCGATGTTCCAGGCCGCGCTGCCGCGCTGTGCCAGGTCTTCTGCCAGGCTGCTCATCAGCGAATACCCGTAGGGCACGCGCCAGAAGCCGCCGTGAATAAGAATCACAACGGGATGTGGTCCTGCTCCCGTGGGTAGATGCAACTCCCCAAAGTGCAGGGGCTCGGAACCATAGACCAACCGTATAGTTCTGCTTTCTGGCGTTTGTCCAGCGGGGTTGGGGTTGTGCGAACTTGCCATACGTATCTATTTCCTTTCACTGAGAACCGCCCTAACATCTCCAGGGAATGGTGATCGTCCCATCTTTTGTCGTGAAATCGAGCAAACCTGAACGCGGGCACGTAACGGGTACAAACGCATTGACCTCTTGTTGCTGTCCTGGTGAAAGTATACCCCTTGTTGGATTGAAGTATATAGTGCCGCCGCTGCCTGATGCAGTCCATTTGAGATTGCCCTCATAATTTGAAGGTAACTGCAAAGTGACTACACACATATAATGAGAAAATTGCTTGAAGCAATCATTGGTGATCTCAAAACTGGTTGGGGTAACGATCAACATGGGAGTCGGCGTTGGGGATGGAAAAGGCGTTGGAGATGGTGTCACAACCTGTGCCTGCTTTGGCGCAGGTGCTGAGGTTACAGTTGGCTTTGGCCTGGATGTTGGGGTTTGCGCTGGTCGAACCGTTGGAGTCGTTAAAGCCTTCTGTGAAATAGTGTTAGGGGTAGATTTTGGTGAAACTCTGGAGAATAATCCAGAGGAAAACGAGCTATAGATGATAGCGACAATAACCACCCATAGCACCACAAAGATGAGTCCCATCTGTCTAAAAGATTGATTGCTCCTTTGAAGGCCATTCCTGCTATTGCTATTCCTTCCAAAATAGTGCCTTGTCGCTGGTGATAATCGTGCGGCAATTTTACCAGTCTTCTCTGTCTCCTGTGTTTCCTGCTCGCTCGGTTGAAGAAATGCTGGAAATGCTTGCGCAAGTTGGTCATCACTGCTTTCGCTAGCAACTTTTTCTATTTCCAGGACAGGTTCCGCATTCTTTGAGATGCTCACAATTGTAGCAATATTAGAGAGCAGTTTCGGAGTAGAGGTCATGCTTGCAGCTCTTCGAGATAGTTTAACCTTATGTGACGGCCCTTCAGTGAATGTACTTAACCTCGCAACGAAGTCTTTGATCCCAGGGTAGCGATCTTCGCTTTTTTTCTCCATTGCTTTGAGGATGGTTTCATCGAGAGAGATTGGCAGGAGTAGATTGCGCTGTGTAAGGGCCGCAGGTTTTTCCGTTGTGTGCTTGTGCTGTATCTCTGCGAAACTGGCGGCGGTGAAAGGTACCTGCCCGGCCAGAAGTTCATATGCAATACAGCCCAGGGCATATTGATCGCTTTCCTTGTACATCCTACCTTGAAACCGTTCTGGTGCCAGGTAAGGATAGATACTGGCATATTGAGTACGATCGCTGCTCATAGTATCGAATAGTGTGATCACACTAAAGTCGGCCAGCAGGACATTATTCTCCTCGCGAAAAAGGATATTTTCGGGTTTGAGATTTCCGTGGCTAATGTTGAGCTGATGTGCGTATTGAAGTGCCTGTCCAATCTGTACGAGGATGGCGAGAGTTTTTTGAGTTGGCAGGAGACGGCCTGATTGAAGGGTATGTATGCGCTCTCGCAGGGAGCCTTGAGCAGCGTACTCCGTTACCAGGTATGGTGTATCTTCAAAAATACCTTCATCCAGGATGGGCAAAATGTGGGCATGCCTGATCTTTTTGAGCAGTTGGACTTCCTGGAAAAATAAAGTACGTTTCTGTTCAGAAAGACGCCCCGTATGGAAGAGTTTAATGATAATATTGCTATCTGTGTGAAGGGTATATTCGGCTCGGTACACACTACTTGTTGGGTTGCTACTGATTTTAGCGAGCAGGCGGTAATGGTCAATATGTTTGCCAATAAAGAAATTCTCA
>Ga0099830_10001940_pt1 | contig 10789 bp, 9 predicted proteins | sample CZO8metaG_4_FD_79337 | JGI IMG/M metagenome (GOLD analysis project Ga0099830, IMG submission 79337) | Vadose zone soil microbial communities from the Eel River Critical Zone Observatory, Northern California, USA - CZOApr15con2H3.8 metaG | ecosystem: Environmental > Terrestrial > Soil > Vadose...
CCTCCACATACGCCATCTCGTTGCCGAGGATCCGCCTCCGCTTCATTTGGTACGGAAATGCTGCAGAGATCGTGTTGGCTTCTCCTTCTTTCTTTGGAATTACCAGCTTGTTGTTCATCGTGTGGGACATCATGAAGCACCCCTTTCAGGTTGGAGGGGCCGCGCCCGACGAAAGAACGACGCACTGAGAGGGACGCTTTGGCCCGGCTAAATCGCGACGGAGTCTCCTCGTCAATCGATGCCAACCTGAAAGCAATCAATGAGCCAATACAGAGATCTGAACGTAGGTGGAAGCATTTAGGTCTAAACGATTCACGCAGTTCAAGATGGCCCTCATGTCTGCCCCAGCGAGGCTCTGCGATTGCTGACGGAAATGTGATGGGAGTTCGCCAGTGACGGATTCTTGTCGCTAGAAATGTGGCGAGGCATGTCTCACATCGTGACGAACAGTGAAGTGAGCAATCACTCGTGCGCAGCAGGGCAGTTGACTGTGCTCATGCGAGCTGAGGCTGCCGGGCGACTTATGCGAAGCTTGCGCATTCTGTATGCCAGCGAGGTTCGCTTCATTCCAAGCCGCTCGGCTGCACCATTCCCACCGCCGATTATCCAATTACTTGCTTCAAGCGCATGGAGAATATGATCCCGTTCTACCTGTGCGAGACCGCTGATCGGCAAATGGAATTCCAGCTGAGAGTTGAATGGCTCCAATTCGGAGGTTGGGGCGCGCAATACAGAATGAGGAGAAAGAATCACTGCTCGCTCGACAAAGTTTTGCAATTCCCGAATGTTTCCAGGCCAGCGGTATCGAACAAGCCCGTCCATCGTCTCTGAAGGGACTTCGTCGATTCTCTTGTTCATTCGTCGGGCGTAAAGGGCTGTGAAGTGCCAGACCAGTTTCGGAATGTCTTCAGTGCGTTGCCGCAAAGCTGGAACGTTTATGGGAAATACTTTCAACCGATAATACAGGTCCTCGCGAAACGCCCCCTGCTTTATCATGGCAGCTAAATCACGATGCGTAGCTGCGATCAGGCGGACATCAACTTTGTGCGTGCGGTTACTGCCGAGCCTCTCGAATTCCTGCTCTTGCAGGACGCGCAGCAGCTTCGCCTGAAGTTCGAGAGGAATGTCGCCGACCTCGTCAAGAAAGAGCGTGCCCTTGTCCGCAAGCTCAAAACGTCCCGTTTTTTGCGCGATCGCTCCGGTGAATGCGCCTCTTTCATGACCGAACAATTCGCTCTCCAGAAGTCCAAGGGGGATTGCAGCGCAGTTCAATTTGACAAACGCCCGCTTCCGGCGACTGCTCAGATTGTGGATTGCACGCGCGATAAGTTCTTTACCTGTTCCCGTCTCGCCCAGGATCAGCACACTCGAATCCGTAGGTGCCACTACGGAGACCAGGTTTAACGCGGTCTTCAACGCGGGGCTCTCGCCGACGATTTCTCCAAACTCGGCGCAAACTCCCTCCTTGAGATAGGGATAGAGTCTTTGTTTCGTCTCTTTGTCCCTGTCCTTAATCGTCTTTTCGTAGTCCAACGCGTTTTCAACCTGGCTCGAGGCAAAAATTGACAACGATCCTTGCGACAGGACGCAAACAGATGGACCGGTGATCCCTCCGAGTACAGTGCGACGCTCCAAAGCATGCTCCTTGTACCAACTGTTTGCAGCGTCGGGTTCTTGCGCGTTATGGACGACAGTGTTCATCGACTTCTTTCCGCGTGGCGCAGTTTATTCTCTTGTCCCACACCCACAGCATGAATGACACATGTATTTATGCCCACCCCAATTGCGATAGTTCTTGACCTACATTTTTCTAGAGTGCAAGGCGTTCCCTTCTTGGCTGAGGAAGGGATTAAAATTTTGGGCGTCGGAGGGCCGCTACAGCTGCGTCCCCGTCGCAATCCGAGCCCTTGGCCGGTGCCGCAAACATGGTTACAATTTCCCGAAGGAGGGAATTGCGATGAGCTCTCCCGCCCGGATTCGCATCCTGAGTGTTGAGGATCATCCGGTTTTTCGTGCAGGTCTCAGCACGATCATCGGTTCGGAACAAGACATGCTTCTCGTCGCCCAGGCAGGCAATGCAGTTGAGGCTATCGCAGAATTTCGACGTCATCGGCCAGACATTACGCTGATGGACCTCCAGCTCCCTGGTGCTAATGGCACCGACACGCTAATAGCGATTCGAGGGGAGTTTCCCCAGGCTCGCGTCATCATGCTGACAACCTCTGACAGTGACGGCGAAATTAAACGAGCGCTGCGAGCCGGCGCTTCGGCTTACATCCTTAAGAGCATGCCGCAAGATGAACTGTTGGGGATAATCCGCGCGGTGCATGCTGGCAAGAGAACACATGTGTCGCCAGAGATTGCGGCGCGCCTTGCCGAACATCTAGGCGATGAAGATCTTACGAGCCGAGAACTGGAGGTGCTCCGACTCATTCGCGATGGCTATCGTAACAAGCAAATCGCCGATCAACTGGCCATCGCGGAGGCTACCGTGAATTTCCACATCAAGAATCTCGTGGACAAACTGGGCGCCAATGATCGGACGCACGCCGTCACGATTGCTGTGCGGCGCGGCTTGCTTCAGATATGACCCCTGATTACGACCTCTAGAAAACTAGAGGATCTTAGCTATTGATCCTGGTGTATCGCGAAAACCATCAACACAATAGAGTCAAGAATAGGCTTTTAGCGAATGCTTTTTTTCGGAAACGGTTCAACACTTTCTTCGGCGAGCCCGGAGCGTGGGAGATTCGTGATCTAAGGTGGAAAGGCTGCACATTTCGCGGTCATTGCCCGTCTGCTTTCTGGTTTTGTCCTTCGCAGTGAGTTCGGTCTGGGCCGTCGATCCCAGCAGGCGTATCTCGCAATACGGGCACACCTCCTGGAGAATCCAAGACGGAGTCTTCGGCGGCGAGCCGATGGCGATCTCACAGACTACGGACGGGTATCTTTGGATCGCAACACTGGCCGGGTTAGTGCGCTTTGACGGCGTCCGATTTGTTTCGTGGACCCCCGCGGACGGTAAGCGATTGCCATCCTCAAGGGTCTTCAGCGCGATGGGTGGAAGTGACGGCAGCCTCTGGATCGGGACGGCGGCCGGGTTGGCACGCTGGCAGAATGGCCAATTGGTTAACTACCTGGGAACTGGCAGATACGTGAACGCCATCATCGAAGACCGGAACGGTACGGTCTGGATTGCCCTTACGCGGGGAGATCACCCTCTTTGTCAGGTTGCCGATATCAAAACCATCTGTTACGGGCAGGCCGACGGAATCCCGTTCCCTTATGCTAGCGCTAGCGCTCTGACCGATGATTCTCTGGGGAATCTTTGGATCGCTGGCGCCTCACTTCTTGCCCGCTGGACGCCCAGCTCATCCACCACAATACTCTCCTGTCGGATTGAAAACTGGTGAAGTAATCAACAGCATACAAGCCCTTGCTGTAACTCCCGAGGGTACTGTCTGGGTCGGAACGGGCCGCCCTGGCCGCGGCGCCGGATTGCAACAACTTGTGCAAGGCAAGTGGAAGCCATTTGTGACGAGTGAACTGGATAGCAGTACGTTAAGCGTCAGCGCTTTACTGGTGGACCGCGAGAACACCCTTTGGATTGGAACTACGAACGAGGGGATTTACCGCATTCGCGGCCGGGACGTCGATCATTTTCGTGGTGCAAACGGTCTCTCGGGCGATTCTGTGAATGGTTTTTATGAGGATCGGGAGGGCAATCTATGGGTTGCGACCTCCAAGGGCATTGATATTTTCCGAGACCTTCGAGTCGTGAACTTTTCGACCAGCGAAGGACTAAGTGCAGATGTAGTCGGTTCGGTTCTCGCCTCTCGGGATGGTGCCATTTGGATCGGAAACCAAGGGGCTTTGGATTCTCTTCGTAAGGGCAACATAACTTACATCCAGCAAAACCACGGACTGCCCGGGTCTGCGGTTACGTCACTGTTCGAAGATCGCGCCGGTCAATTGTGGGTCGGCATAGACCATGAGTTATGTATCTACAAGGATGGAAAGTTCATTCCGATCAACAAGCCTGATGGCAAACCCGTAGGAGCGGTTACCGCGATCACAGAAGATGCCGATGACAATATCTGGGCGGAGGTGGTCGATCCGAACGGACTGGTGCGCATTCACAACCGCAAGGTTCGCGAAGAACTTGCTGAAACACAGGTGCCCCGCGCCCTTACGCTGGCGGGCGATCCCGGTGGTGGGATTTGGCTTGGGCTTCTGAGGGGCGGTCTGGCTCGGTATCGTGATGGCCAGCTGGAGACCTTTCCTTTCGAGCGCGGCCCTGATTCAGTTCCAGTTCGAGAGATCGCAGTGAGTTCCGACGGCTCAGTGCTGGGAGCAACCTCGGAGGGGGTGATTGGATTGCGTAACGGAAAGTTCCAGACCCTCGACGTCAGAAATGGGCTTCCGTGCAACACCATCTACTCGCTTATCTGGGATGACCGAGGCACTCTTTGGTTGCCCTCCCAGTGCGGGCTCGTTGCGATCGCGAGTGAGGAACTGCGAAAGTGGTGGGAATCTTCAGAAGCTGTGGTGAAGGTCCAACTTTTCGACATTCTTGATGGGGCCCAGCCTTCGACTCCTGCGTTTCGGCCGGCCGCATCGCGCTCTCCGGACGGGCGGTTGTGGTTCGCCAATGAAAGCATCGTGCAGATGATTGATCCGGCTCATCTGGCCAGAAATCCTGTAGCGCCGCCCGTGCATGTTGAAGACGTCGTGGCCGACCGAAAGAACTATCCGGCCCAGGAGGGTCTTCGTCTACCGCCGCGGACCCGTGATCTCGGGATCGACTACACCGCTCTGAGCTTCGTCGTGCCGCAAAAGGTGCGCTTTCGCTACATGCTCGAAGGCCGCGATATTAGCTGGCAGGAGCCGGGCACGCGGCGCCAAGCTTTCTACAATGATCTTAGTCCGGGAAAGTACCGATTTCGTGTGATCGCGTGCAACAACGATGGAGTCTGGAATGAAAACGGTGCGACCTTAGAGTTCAGCATCGCGCCGGCATGGTTCCAGACCAAGTGGTTTCTTGGTTTCTGCCTTGTTGTCGTCTTGTTCCTTATCTATGCGCTCCACAGGTTGCGAGTGCGTCAAGTTGCCAAAGCCCTCAGCGCGCGGTTTGACGAGCGATTGGCGGAACGCACTCGCATGGCGCGGGAACTTCACGATACGTTTTTGCAGACCATCCAGGGCAGTAAATTAGTGGCAGACAACGCTCTCAAGAAGTCGGATGATCCCGAACGGATGCGCCGCGCCGTGGAACAATTGTCCGTCTGGCTCGGACAGGCAACTCAGGAAGGCCGGGCTGCGCTGAATTCGCTGCGCACATCAACCGCACAGAAGAATGACCTAGCGGAAGCCTTCAAGAGGGCAACGGAAGAGTGTCGATTGATTGGCCCTGTTGAGGTGTCTTTTTCTGTGACTGGAGACTCAAAGGAGCTGCATCCGGTTGTCCGCGACGAGATCTATCGCGTTGGCTATGAGGCCATTCGCAATGCCTGCAAGCACTCAAGGGGGAGTCGACTGGGAGTTGAGTTGAAATATGGGCACGATCTTGCTTTACACGTCAAAGACGATGGTGTTGGCATCGACCCGACGATTGGAGATCACGGCACAGAAGGACACTTCGGTCTGCAGGGAATGCACGAGCGGGTTGCGCGAATCGGAGGCAAACTGACGGTTGCCAGTTCCGCTAGTTCCGGAACAGAGATTACTGTGGTTGTCCCCGGAGGTATCGTCTTCCGAGAGCCAAGCGCTAGTCCACTTGACAAAATAAGAACCATCCTTCGAAGGGTAGGCCCAAGCACGCATCGTAAATGATCCCGATCGCTCAGTTTTATCCGCAATACCCGTCTACTCCCCATGACGATCGCTCCACACGCCACAAGCAAGTGAACGGGAATTTCGCGGGGGCATACTGGTGTCATGCAACTTGCAGCACGGTCTTACGGGTGAAGGAGCTGTCGGCGACAGGACACCCGAAGCTGGACTGCATCCACAAACGGAAGAAAGGTCGTGGCAAACGACGGTCGAGTTCTTGCGGGAAGTATTCAAATAAGGGTCGCTCTCGCATTGTTGACTGCAGAATTGCGCCTCAACTGCCTAGGTCGGCTCAACACGTTGCCAAAGCGAAGAGGCTGTTGGGAGCGATGGCACTCGAACCCGCGGCCTCCTGCGTGACAGGCAGGCGTTCTAACCAACTGAACTACGCCCCCGCAAACTCACTAAAAATGACTTCCCGCTCCTTGCACAGTCTTGCAGTGTCTTGCACTGCCTTCCACGTCCTTCGACGTGACAGGGCATCGTTCTCGACGTAGCCTAATCCATGCTAGCCGTTCGGACTTCACCCGAAGGGTCTTAACACCCTGAGTGTAGTGCCATCCGGCCAATCGTGAAGTTGACAAACGGTTGACAAAACGGTTTTTTGAGGGAGAGCCCCGAAAAGGGGAAAAGTGAGAATCGCCGCGTATTTACTGGTGATTTGAATGGTGGGCCTGGGTGGACTTGAACCACCGACCTCGCCCTTATCAGGGGCGCGCTCTAGCCACCTGAGCTACAGGCCCACGGTATTTGTGATTCTAGCATGGCCTGAGTGGGGCTGCACAGGGTTGGAGATCTCCTCGGTCGCACCATTCGCGGGAATAGAGGACGCGGGACAAAGAGACCGCCGGATTTTATGGGACAATCGCGCCTGGAGGAAGAAATGGAGATTCTGAGAACGCCGGAAGAGAGGTTTGCGAAGTTGCCGGGCTTTACGTTTTCCCCGAACTATTTCGAAGACCTTTCGGGATACGAGGGAATCCGAATTCATTACGTGGACGAAGGGCCTCGGGATGCGCAGCATGTATTTCTCTGCCTGCATGGCGAGCCAACGTGGAGTTATCTCTACCGAAAAATGATTCCCGTATTTGCAGCGGCGGGCAATCGCGCAGTGGCGCTGGATTTTGTAGGTTTTGGGGGGTCGGACAAGCCCGCGGATGATGGTGTCTACACATTTGCGTTTCATCGGGATCTGCTCCGCCGCTTTATCGAGCGGCTGGACCTGCGCAACATCACGCTGGTGTGCCAGGACTGGGGCGGGCTGCTCGGAATGACGCTGCCGATGGACATGCCCGGGCGCTTCGCGCGGCTGCTGGCGATGAATACCGCCCTCGCGACTGGAGATATTCCGCTGGGTTCGGGGTTTCTGGCGTGGCGCGCGTTCGCGGCTGCGAATCCGGACCTGGATGTCGCCAAACTGATGTCGCGGGCCTGCGAGATATTGTCTCTTGAGGAATGCGCGGCATATGCGGCGCCGTTTCCGGATGTGCGGTACAAGGCCGGGGTTCGCCGATTCCCGAAGATCGTCCCGGACAATCCCGATGCCGAAGGGGCGGAACTCTCGCGCCGCGCTCGGCAATGGTGGAAGGCAGAATGGGATGGACAGTCGTTCATGGCCGTGGGGATGAAAGACACCGTGTTGGGGCCTCCGGCAATGAAATACCTGCGCGAGCAGATTCGGAATTGCCCGCCTCCGATGGAAGTGGCTGAGGCGGGACACTTTGTGCAGGAATGGGGAGAGGAGGTAGCAAGGAAGGCGCTGGAGGCGTTTCGCTAAAGAAGGGGGAAAGGCGCACAGATCATTTACGGTAGAAAACTGTCGTCCCTAGAGTCGCGCTCCCATTCGCGAGAAACATTCCGCCCATTGAGACCGCACAGGGCAAGCATAAGAAGCAACCTAACGACTCGTGAAGACCAGCGCGGCTATTTGCAGGACATTTCTTGGGCGGCACCGCCGTCGGTGCGCAGTTTAATGGCAGGTCCCTTGGGGCGCTTGAGGTGTAGAAATTGAAAGTCCAAAACCTCTCCGCCGCATGCTGGAGACAAACAACTCAGCCTCTACTGCACAAAGCCGACGTTGGGAGCCGGGGTGCTCCCCTCCGGTGATTCCTTGATGCTCCCAAACTGCGCTTCATAGCGCGCAAGATTCTCGCCGAGCGCCCTCCAGATGCGTTTCGCATGTCCCGGGCTGACGATCATGCTGTTCAGCAGTTTTCCTTGCGCGCCGTTCGGAAAAATATAAATAAAGTTCATGGTGAACTCTTCCAGATTGTGGTGAATCATTACTAGGTTGCTGTATTGCCCCTGCAGCTCCTTCTCATCCGCTTTGATCTGCACCTGGCCCTGCACTGGCTGTTGTTGATCCATTTCGTTTCTCTCCCGCAATGTCCTTTCGAACTTACCATAAGCACCTATGGTTCGCATGGTCGGCGCCCCTCGCTGCAGGCTCGCCCATCGTCGTTAGCAAGTAGGGCATAAAGTCCCATTGACAAGCGCATGTATTAAGTGTAGTTTAGGATTGTTATTTAGCATAGTTAACTTCAAACATGGCACGTACGGTCCCGTCACCACTCGAAACTGAAACCCCCGTTCTCGGTGAAACTTCCGCCGGTTTTTTCCCGTCCGCGGAGCCGCCCGCGAGGCTCCTCCTGCCGTCCCTGCCGGAATCGTATCGCACCATCCCTTTTTCTTCCGGCGCTTCTTGGATCCGCAAAATTCTGGCCTTTGCCGGCCCGGGCTATCTTGTCGCCGTCGGCTACATGGACCCCGGAAATTGGGCCACGGACATCGGTGGCGGCTCGAAATTCGGCTACACGCTTCTCAGCGTCGTCTTCATCAGCAACCTGATGGCCATGTTTTTGCAAGCGCTCTCTGCGAAGCTCGGAATTGCTACCGGACGTGACCTGGCCCAGGCCTGCCGCCAACACTATTCTCGCCCCACCGGTCTGTTTCTTTGGGTAATCTGCGAAATCGCCATTGCCGCCTGCGATCTTGCCGAGGTTCTCGGCTCGGCGGTGGCGCTGAAACTTCTCTTTGGCCTGCCGCTTCTGCCCGGCGTTCTTATCACCGCATTCGACGTTCTCATCGTTCTGGCGCTGCAGGGGCGGGGCTTCCGCCTGGTCGAAGCTTTCGTCGTCACGCTTATCGGTTCGATCGCCGTTTGTTTCGCTTACGAAATCTTTTTCGCTCACCCCCTTTGGCGCGAAGCAGCCATCGGCTTCATCCCGCGTGCGGAGATCCTTCGCAACCGCGAAATGCTCTACATCGCCATCGGCATCCTGGGCGCCACCGTCATGCCGCACAATTTGTATCTGCACTCCAGCATCGTTCAGACTCGCGCATTCGGCGCCTCCATGCGTGATCGGCGGGAAGCCGTGCGATATGCCGTCCTCGATTCCACGCTCGCCCTTGGCTTTGCGCTTTTTATCAATGCCGCGATTCTCGTTCTTGGCGCCGCGGCTTTCCACACCCGCGGCCTTCACAACGTCGCCGAAATCGCTGACGCCTACAAGCTCCTCAGCCCCGTCCTCGGGGCCAGCCTCGCCAGCACGCTCTTCGCTTGTGCGCTGCTCGCCTCCGGCCAGAACTCCACGCTCACCGGCACCCTGGCCGGCCAGATTGTCATGGAAGGTTTTCTCGACCTTCGGCTCAAGCCCTGGCTTCGCAGGCTCATCACCCGCTCCATCGCCATCATTCCGGCCGCCCTGGTTATTGGTTTCGCCGGCGAGAACAAAGTCACCTCGCTGCTTATTCTCAGCCAGGTGATTCTCAGCTTTCAGTTGCCCTTCGCGGTGATCCCGCTGATCCAATTTACGGGCGACCGCTCCAAGATGGGCGAATTCACCAATTCGCGGCTCACCACCGTCGTCGCCTGGGTCGTCGCCTCGGCCATCCTCTTCTTCAACGCCGAGCTCGTCTGGCTCATCTTCCGCTCCGCCTGACCTCGATTCGTTGTTTGTGAACGGGCAGCCGATCCGCTCTTCTCCGTGAACTCTCCGCACTCCGCACCTTTTGTGTGAAATTCTTTTTATGAGTCCGTTTCACGCGTAGACTTTCGTTGTCAGCGCAGTTGTGCGAAGATTTTCGCGCCTGCCATGTCCACTACCTCGGCTCGTAACCTCAGAGTTCGCAAGATTCTTTTTGCTTCGCTGCTCGCCATCATTTGCATTCTGCTTGTTTACACCACTTATCAGCAGAACAAAAAATGGGTCGTCCCTGAGGAAGTGAAGAAACTAAAAAATCCCATCGCGCCCTCGGAGTCTACTCTCAAAGCTGCCAGCGGGATTTACCAGGAGGAATGCGCCCAGTGCCACGGCGAGCGAGGCAAGGGCGATGGCCCCCAAGCCCGCATGCATTCTCCTTCTCCCGCCGACCTCACCGATGCCAGTCAGATGGCCGCCGTCACGGACGGCGAAATCTTCTACCAAATCAGCGAGGGCAGAAAGCCCATGCCTTCCTTCAAGAAACGGCTGACCGAAGATCAGCGCTGGGAGCTTGTTCTTCTCGTCCGCTCCTTCTCCGCTTCCTCCGCACAGGAAATCCACGAGAAGCAACCCGCCGCTGTTCAAAATCCAAGAGCGTCCCCAAAAAACTGATCTTCAAGCGTCAACCTCACTTCCCAAACCACCTTCTGCGGATATATTCTGATTTGGTCTTACTCACACTTTCAAGGAGACTCATGCGCAAGCTATTGCTCGTTCTTCTTTTTGTCTTTCTTTTCTCGCCGCTGGCCTTCTCCGCCCCGGGCGCCGTTCGCTGCGGTAAGTTGCTCGACGTTCGCTCCGGTCAGATGCTGACCGACCAGACAGTGGTCTTCGACGCCTCGGGCACCATCACGTCGGTCGGCTCTTCTTCTTCCGCCAAGCTCCCAAATGCCTTCGCCGCGATTGATCTTTCGAATGCCACGTGTCTCCCCGGCCTGATCGATGTTCATTCTTTACTGATCCGCCAACCCCCG
>Ga0099830_10001944_pt1 | contig 10772 bp, 11 predicted proteins | sample CZO8metaG_4_FD_79337 | JGI IMG/M metagenome (GOLD analysis project Ga0099830, IMG submission 79337) | Vadose zone soil microbial communities from the Eel River Critical Zone Observatory, Northern California, USA - CZOApr15con2H3.8 metaG | ecosystem: Environmental > Terrestrial > Soil > Vadose...
ACGCTCCGGATGCCGAGCTCGCGGCAGGTACGGATGATCCGCAGCGCGATCTCGCCGCGGTTCGCGATGAGGATTTTATGGAACATTTGACCAGGGCGCGGGCACCCGGGCTTTCGCCACGCCCGCGCCCCGCCGGAACTTCACGGGTCCGACGATCACTCGCCCCACGAGAGTCCCGATTACCCCCCGAGCAGGCGCCGCCACTGGGATTCGATCTCGGCCATGCGCAGGCCGTACACCCGGCGCGTCGCGTCGTCGATGCCGTCGCCCGCGGCCAGCCGGGCCAGGAGCTCGCGCATCGCCTCCATGCCGCCGCGGTCCAGGAGGTCGCCGACGACCCAGAGCGCGATGTCGTAGCCCGCCCGCGCCCGCACCGGGTCGGCGTCGGTCACGAGCGCCTCGACGCCACCGAGCGTGAGGCTTCCGGGCACGCGCAGCATCGGATCGGCCGCGGCCCCCTCGAGCGCCTGCGCGAGCCCCTCGTGGAGCCAGCGCGGCGCGCGCCCCCGCGAGAGGTGGTGGACCGCGGCGTGCGCGTACTCGTGGACGATCAGCCGCTCGAGCTCCGCGGCGGGCGGGAGGGTCGGCGGGAGCGGCAGCCGGATCTTGCCGTCGAAGAGCCCCGTGGCCCAGCCGTGGACGCGCGTCACCTTCTCCCACTGGCGCTCCTCGTACAGGACGACGCTGATCCGCTCGCTGGGCGCGTAGCCGAGGGCGCGCCCGACCCGGTCGGCGGCCGCGTCGAGCGCGGCGACCACCGCGCGCCGCGCCTCCTCCCCGCGCGCGCCCCGGTACTTCACGACGAAGCGCGGCGTGACGATCCGCGCGAAGCCGGCCTCGGCCCGGCGCTCACGTTCCACTTTCTCGAGGAGCCGCCGCGCGGCCTCGTGGTCGGGCTGGCGCTCGAGCACGGCGCGCAGGTGGGCGATCGCGCGGTCGGGGCTGTCGCGCTGGTCGTAGAGGTGCGCCAGCAGCAGCCGCACGTCCGCGTCGAACTCGGCGCGCACCGCGCTCTCGAGCGGTCCCAGCGCCTCGTCCGGCCGCCCCGCGTGGACCGCCGCGAGGCCGAGCCCCTTCCAGAGCGAGGGGGCGTCGGGCGCTTCACCGAGCGCCTGGCGGAAGAGCAGGAGCGCCTCGTCCGGACGCCCCTCGCGCAGCGCCTGCCAGCCCCAGCCCTCGAAGCACCGTCCGACGTCCTCGCGCCGGGCCGGGCTCGCGGGATCCGCGTCCGCCGCGCGAGCGAAGCGCTCGCACGCGCGCGGGAACTGGCCGGCCGCGTAGAGGCTCAGAGCCTCCTGCATGAGCGCGCGCGTGACGTCGGCGGTGGTCGCCGGCACGACGGCGGGCGCGGGCTCCGGGGCCGGGTGGCGCCGTCCCGCCGACCAGCCGAGCCCGAGCGCGACGAGGCTCAGGGCCGAGAGGGCGGCGACGGTTCCGAGGCGCGCGCGGCGGGGGGGTCTCACGGCCGGGGACTCAGCGCGCCGGCTCGATCAGGAAGAGGGGCTGCCCGTACTCGACGGCGTGCCCGTTCTCGACGAGGATCTTCGCGATGCGCCCGCCGACCTTCGCCTCGATCTCGTTCATGAGCTTCATCGCCTCGATGACGCACACGATCTGCCCCTCCTTCACGACGTCGCCCTCGCGCACGTAGGGGTCCGCGTTCGGGGACGGCGCGCGGTAGAAGGTGCCGACCATCGGCGACTCCACGGACACCGACGAGGACGGGACCACGTCGGTGACGACCGGCGCGGGGGCGGCGTCGGGCGCGCCGGACGCCGGCGGTGCTCCGTGAGCGGTCGCGCCGGGCCGCTGGACGCGGACGCGAACGTCGCCCCACGCCACCTCGATCTCGCCGAGCCCGAGCTCGTGGAGCGCGGCGCCGAGCCGTCGGACCAGCGCGACGACCGCCTGCTCGCTCGTCTCGGGACGCGTCCGCCCGCGGGCCATCACGTCCCCGCCGCCGCGACGCGACCGAGGTACTCGCCGGTGCGCGTGTCGACCTTCACGACGTCGCCTTCGTTGAGGAAGAGCGGCACCTGGAGGACCGCGCCTGTCTCGAGCCGCGCGGGCTTCGTGCCGCCCTGCGCCGTGTCGCCGCGCACCCCGGGATCGGTCTTGGCGATCGCGAGCTCGACGAAGTTCGGCAGCTCGACCGCCCCCGGCCGGCCCTCGATGTAGAGGACGTCCACCTCGGTGTTTTCCCTGAGGTAGTCGCGCGCCTCACCGACCTCGTCGGGCGAGAGCGACACCTGGTCGTACGACTCGGTGTCCATGAAGTGGTAGCGGTCGTCGCGGTAGAGGAACTGCATGTGCTTCTCCTCGAAGTCGACCAGCGCCACCTTCTCGCCCGAGCGGAACGTGTTGTCGATCACCTTGCCGAGCCGCATGTGCTTGAGCTTGGTGCGGACGAACGCGCCGCCCTTGCCGGGCTTGACGTGCTGGAAATCCACGATCGCGTAGGGCTCGCCGTCGAAGACGATCCTGAGCCCCTTCTTGAACTCCGCCGTCGAGACTTGCATCGCGCTCTAGCCTTTCCGTCGCTGGCGGGCGCGGAGCGTCGTCTCCAGCCCCTCGCGCGCCGGGCCGTTGTCGGGATCTCTTCGCAGGATTCGCGTGAAGACCTGCGCGGCCTCCTCGACACAGCCCTGCTCCAGGCAGAGCGCGCCGAAGGCGGCCGTCGCGAACGTGTCGTCGGCGAGGACGCGGCCGAGGCCGCTCGCGTCCTCGCCCTGGGGCGTCGCCGCGCGGAGCAGGGCCGCCAGCGAGCGCGACTCGCGGTCGCCGGGGTCGAGCCGCACCGCGGTCTCGAGGTGCGCGACCGCCCGATCGACGCGACCCAGGCGGCGATGGAGCTCCGCCGCGAGGCGATGGGCCTGGACGTCCTTCGCGGCCAGCGCGAGAATCGCGTCCGTCTCCGCGAGCGCGTGCGCGAGCTCGCCCTCGGCCGCGAGGGCCTTGGCGAGGATGAGCCGCGCGGTCGTGTAGTGGGGGTAGCGGGCGAGCCCGCTGCGGCACAGCGTCACCGCCTCGCGCGTGCGCCCCGCCTTCCGGTAGAGATCCGCGAGCTGCGCGAACGCGAGCGAGCCGGGGTCGCGCTGCAGCCGCTCCTCCTGCCGGCGGATCGCGTCGGCCAGCGCGGGCTCGTCCATGGCCATGGCGAATCGGTTATACGGAGCGCCGGTTTCGGTTGTCAACACGGGTCACGTCCCGAGCGCGGCGAGGACCGCCCGAACGTCGGCCGCCGGGACGTCGTACACGAGGCGGAACGCGCCGATCCGCGGGGCCAGCACGAACGGCACGCGGCCGTCGCGCGCCTTCTTGTCGCGGGCGATCGCCGCGACCACCGCCTCGGCGTCGAGCGCCGGCGCGCGCACGGGGAGGCCGACGGCGGCGAGCAGCCGCTCCTGGCGCGTCACCGTGTCGGCGGAGGCGAGTCCGAGCCGCAGGGCGAGCCGCGCCTCGGCCACGATGCCGAGGGACACCGCCTCGCCGTGGGCGAAGCGCGCGTAGCCGGTCGCCGCCTCGAGGGCGTGCCCGATCGTATGGCCGTAGTTCAGGACGTGGCGCAGCTCGCTCTCGCGCTCGTCGCGCTCGACGATCGAGGCCTTCAGCCGGCAGGAGCCGCCGACGATGCGCTCCACGGTCGGCAGGTCGCGCGCACCGAGCGCCGCCGCGTCGCGCTCCACCTCGGCGAAGTAATCGGCGTCGAGCACGATCCCGTGCTTGACGATCTCGGCCAGGCCCGAGCGGAACTCGCGCGGCGGCAGGGTGCGCGTGGTGGCGGGATCGCAGATCACGAGCCGGGGCTGGTGGAAGGCGCCGATCAGGTTCTTCGCCTTCGGGTGGTCGATCGCGGTCTTGCCCCCGATGGACGCGTCCACCTGGGCGAGCACGGTCGTCGGCACCTGGACGAAGTTGACGCCGCGCATGTAGGTCGCCGCGACGAAGCCCGCGACGTCGCCGACGCCGCCGCCCCCGAGGGCGAGCACCGTCGAGGTGCGGTCGAGGCCCGCCGCGAGCAGCTCGTTCCAGCACTGCTCGGCCACGGCCAGCGTCTTGGCGCCCTCGCCCTCGGGCACCTCCAGCGTCGCCACGGCGAACCCCGCGCCCTCGAGGCTCGCGCGGACCGTCTTGCCGTAGAGGGCGAGGATCGCCGCGTCGCTCACGAGCGCGGCGCGGGCGCCCACGCCGAGCTCACGGAGGTGCCCGCCGACCGTGGCGAGCGCCCCGCACTCGACGACGATGCGATACGAGCGGGTACCGAGGTTGACCGGGATGATCATCGGAGCCTCAGGATCGAGGCTACCAGCTTTTCAGGCTGTCGAGGTAGGCGTCGTAGTTGCGGCGGATCTCCTGGAGGCTGTCGCCGCCGAACTTCTCGAGCAAGGCCTCGGCGAGGACGATCGCCATCATGGCCTCGCCCACGATGCCGGCCGCCGGCACGGCGCAGACGTCGCTGCGCTCGACGACGGCCTCGACCGCCTCCTTCGTGGCGAGGTCCACCGACTTGAGCGGCGTGCGGAGCGTGGACAGGGGCTTCATCGCGGCGCGGACGACGACCGGCTGGCCGTTCGTCACCCCGCCCTCGAGGCCGCCGGCGTTGTTGGTCTTGCGCTTGACGCCGCTCTCGGCGTCGAACAGGATCTCGTCGTGGACGCCCGAGCCGGGGCGCCGCGCGGTCTCGAAGCCGAGGCCGAGCTCGCAGCCCTTGATCGCCTGGATCGAGCAGAACGCCTGCGCGAGCCGGCCGTCGAGCCGTCGGTCCCACTGCACGTACGAGCCGAGGCCCACCGGGCACCCGAGCGCGACCACCTCGAACACGCCGCCGAGCGTGTCGCCCTTCTCCTTCGCCGCGTCGATCGCCGCGATGATCGCCGCCTCGGCCGCGGGATCGGCGCAGCGGACCTCGGACGCCTCCGCGCGCCGCCGGATCTCCTCCCAGGCGAGGTCGAGGTCGGCGGCGATGCGGACGCCGCCGATCTCCGTCACGTGCGAGAGGATCGTGATGCCGAACTCGGCGAGGAGCCGCTTGGCCACGCCGGCGACGGCGACCCGCGCGGTCGTCTCCCGCGCGCTCGAGCGCTCGAGGACGTTGCGGATGTCGCGGTGGCCGTACTTCATGGCGCCTGCCAGGTCAGCGTGGCCCGGCCGGGGCCGCGTGATCTGCTTCGAGGCGGTCCCGGGCTCCGGAGGGACGACCGACATCGTGGACTTCCAGTTCTCCCAGTCGCGGTTGGCGATCTGGAGGGTGATCGGGCTGCCGAGCGTCGCGCCCCAGCGGACGCCCGAGAGGATGCGGACCTGGTCGCGCTCGATCTTCATCCGCCCGCCGCGGCCGTAGCCGCGCTGGCGGCGCGCCAGGTCCTCGTTGATGTCGCTCTCGGCGAGGGGCAGGCCCGCCGGGACGCCGTCGATGACGGTGACCAGGGCCTCACCGTGGGATTCGCCCGCGGTGAGGAAGCGGAGGCCTCCGGCCATGCCCTGCTACTTCTGCGGCGGCGTCGCCGGGGGCGTCTGGGCCACGTCCAGCTTCAGGACGTACGGCGTGATGAAGACCACCATCTCGCGGTTCGGGTCGGTCAGCCGCTGCGTCGACCGGAAGAGGAACCCGATGATGGGGATGTCGCCGAAGAGCGGCACCTTCTGGACGCTCTCCACCACGTCCCGCTGCCGGATCCCGCCGATGGCGAGCGTCTCGCCCTCCTTGACGATGACCTGCGTCGTCGCCTGGCGCTTGTTGATGCTCGGGATCGGGCCGGCCGTGGAGTTGATGTCGGAGCCCTTGGAGTTGTTCTCGACGTTCACGAGCAGCTTGACCCGGGTGATGTCGCCCGGCTCACGGATGACCGTCGGCGTGACCTCGAGCTTGAGCAGCGCCTCCTTGAACTGGACCTGGGTGCCGGCGGAGCTCACCGTCGCGTACGGGATCTCGCTGCCGAGCGACATCAACGCCTTCGCGTTCTCCACCGTCACGACCTCGGGCTTGGCGAGCGACGTGCTCTTGCTCTGCGCCTCGAGCGCGTCGAGGATGAGGTTGATGTTGATCTTCCGGCTGATGAACCCGAAGGCGAGACCGCTCGGCGTGATGCCGGAGAACGAGCCGCTCGGAAGCAGCGGGAAGTTGACGATGTTGCCGCCGAGCGGCAGGCCGGTCGTCGCGCTCACGGGCAGGAGGTTGGCGAGCGTCAGACCCGGGTTGTTGGGGGGCGCGCTGAAGAAGACGGGAGCGATGCCGGCGCTGGTCGGCTGGGCCCGTCCGGCGAAGCCCTGCCCGACCAGCACGTCACCCCCCGTCGTGAGCCGGCGCGCCGCGGCGCCGCCCCACGAGATGCCGAGCCCGAAGAACTCGGTGCGGTTCAGCTCGTTCATCCGCGCCTCGATCTTCACCTGCGGCAGCGGCACGTCGAGCTTCTCGCGGATCAGCTTCTTGATCCGCTCGAGGTCCGCCTCGTAGTGGCGGATGAAGATCGAGTTCGTCGGCTTGTGCGGCATGATCGTGATGCCCTTCGCGAGCACCTCGGCCGGCGGCAGGGGCGCGGGCTGCCCCGGCGCCGCCGGCGGGCCCGTGCCGTAGAGAGCGGAGAACGGCGGGGCCGCGATCGGGGGCGGCCCGCCGGGCGCGCCGGGCGCGCCGCCACCGGGACCCGTGAGGCCGAGGATGCCGCGGAGCGTGGCGACCATCTCGTCGGGGTCGGCGTAGGCGAGGCGGATCGTCTCTTCCCTCAGCGGCCCGCGCGCCAGCTGCTCCGCCCGCGCGAACTCGACCATGCGCTGCTTCTCGATCGCCTCCTGCTCCTTGATCTTCGCCTCGGCCGCCTTCTGGCGGATCTCGTTCTCGGCCTTGAGCCGCGACTCCTCGACCCGCAGCTGCGCCTCGCGCTCCTTGATGAGCTGATCGTTGGAGACGATGCGAACCACCCCGTCCTTCTCGATCTTCTGGAGGCCCTTCGTGACGAGCACGGTCTCGAACGCGAGATCCCAGGGCACGTTCCGCAGGGTGATCGACATCTTGCCCTTGACGTCCTCGCCGATGACGATGTTCTTGCCGCTCTCCGCCGCGAGGATGCGGAGGAGGTTGACGACATCCGCGTCCTTGAAGTCGAACGAGATCAGGTGCGCGCCGTTCGTGGGTGGCGGCGTCGGCGCGGGCTGGGCGGCCTGGGCGATGCGGATCGGCGCGGGACGGACCTCGGCCACCGGGGGCTTCGCCGGCTCGGGCTCGGGCGCCGGACGGACCTCGGGGATCACGGGCGCCGGTGCTGGCATCGGCGCCGGCTCGGCCGCGGCCGCCTTCGGGGGCTTCGGCTGCGCGGCCGCCACCTGGGCCGTCGGGATGATGATCGCGAGACCGTCGTCCTCCTCGCGAATCGCGTACCCGACGTTCCGGGTCAGCTCGAACACCACGCGCGCGACGCCCTTCCGGTATTGGCTGCCCCGGATCTGCTTGACCGGGTCGGCGCCGACGGTCAGCGGGGTCTTGCGCCAGGCGTAGACGGTATTGTCGAGGTCGATGACGAGCCGGTTCGGTCCGTCGATCAGCTCGGCGTGGTACTGCGGCTCCCGCGACGTCTTCACGTACACGGTGACCGAATCGGGCTGCGAGGTCACCGTCACGTCGCTCAGGACGGCGGGCGCCGTCTGTGCCTGCGCGGGCGCCGCTACCAGCAGTACGAGCGCCACGCTGACCGCGACCAGCACGATGGGGATCCGTCGTTCCGTATTCATTTAATTTGTCGCCAGTTTGAGTACCATGCGGTTTGTGGGTGCGCCGGACCTCGGCGCCATCTGAAATACCACGCTGTCGGAGCCGATCTCCAGCAGGCGGCCATCCCCGAGCGTGTCCCCGGATCTGAGGATATATCCCAGGCCGTCGGGGGTCTCGATCAGCGCCAGCGTCGCCTTGGAGCTCCGCACGATGCCCGTCAGCTTGGCGGCGCCGAGCGCCGACGTTGGCGAGATCCCCTTGGCGTCGAGCGATTCGAACGGATCGCGTCGTCCCTTGATCTCGTACTTCGGGATCTCCGGGCCCGTCACCTCGGGGAGGGCGGGCGCCGCGGGCGGCTTCATCGCGGTCGCGGGCGGCACCGCCGGCGCCCCGGGCGGCGTCACGGCGGGTCCGGGCGCGGCGACCGGCGGCTTCGGCGCCGCCGGCGCGGGCGGGGGCTCCGGCGAGCCGCCGCACCCGGCGAGCGCGCACGCGAGAGCAGCGAGCAGGAGCGCCCGCGCCGCCGTCACTTCGGCGCCCCCGGCTTCGGCGACCCGAGCGGCCGGTACTGGTACGTCGCCAGCGTCAGCTCGGCGCGTACCGCTCGGCCCGGCCGATTCGTGGACGCGAGCTTCATCTCCCTGAGCGTCACGACCCGCGGCAGCCGCGCCACCCGCTCGAGGAACTCGCCGAGCTGGTGATACGAGCCCTCCGCGCTCACGGTGATCGGGATCTCGACGTAGTAGTCCTTGGTCTGCGCTTCGCGCGGCTGGAAGAGCGCGATGCCGAGTCCGGCCTGCGAGCCCGCGTCGTTGAGCGAGCGGTAGAGCGTCGGCATCTCGCGCTCGGTCGGGAGCCGGTCCTTCAGCACGCCGACCTTCGCTTCGAGCTCGGCCATCTCGCGCCGGGTCTTCGCGAGGTCCGCGACCATCGCCCGGCTCTTCACGACCTCATCGGTGAGCGCCGCGTTCTGCGCGCGGAGCTGCACGAGCTTCGCCTCGAGCGGCGCGAGCAAGAAGTAGTACGACGCCACGCCGATGATCGCGAGCCCGAAGACCCCCAGCGCGATCTTCTGGGGCTTGGGGGCGTTGACGATCGGAGCGAGGAAGGCAGGAAGCGCCATGCTAGCCCTCGAAGCGGCAGGTGACCTCGAAGGTCACCAGGGGGGATGGCCGCGCCAGGTCGCGCCGGGAGACGATGATGTCGACGTCCTTGAACTTGCCGGAGGCGCGCAGATTCTGCATGAAGTCGGCCACCGCGGTCGTGGAGAACGCCGAGCCCGAGATCCGGAGGACCTGGTTCCGGTCTTCGATGCCGGTGATCCAGAGGTCCTTCGGGATCATGTTGGCAAAGGCGTCGACGAGCACGATCGGCCGCGCCTGCCCCTTGGTGAGCTCCTCCAGCACGGCGAGCCGCTTGCGAAGCTCCTCGACCTGGGCCTTCACGTTCGCGCCCTGGCCGAGCGTCGCCTTGAGCTGCGCCAGCTCCGTGTTCTTCTTGTCGATCTCCTGGGTCAGGGTCGACTCCTCGCCGGACAGCGTCCACCACCAGGCGCCGAGGCCGCCCGCGGCGACCACGTAGACGATCAGGAAGAGCCACCCGAGATTGAACGCGGGGAGCGCGGGCAGCGTGAAGCCAACGCGCCGGCGCTTCGCGTCGGGCGCGAGGTTGATCCGGATCATCGATCCTTGTCCCCCGGCCGGCGGAGCGCGAGCCCCACCGCGACGGCCAGCGTCGGCCCCGCGGCGTTGACCGCCTCGGCGTGCTCCGGATCCACCTCGATGCGCTCGAAGGGCCGCGCGAGCTGGACCGGGATGCCCCAGTTGGACGAGAGGTAGTCGTTCAGGCCCGGGAGCAGGGAGCACCCGCCCGCGAGGACGATCTTGCCGATCCGCTCCGACTCCGCGGTGGACGCGAAGTAGTCGAACGTGCGCTGCACCTCGAGCGACAGCTCGCGCGAGACCGCCTCCAGCGCCGGGACCACCGCCTCCCAGCGGACGCCGACGTCGCGGCCCAGCTTGGCCGACTCCGCCTGCTCGAAGGGGATCTTCAGCTGCTGCGCGATCGCCTGGGTGTAGTTGTTGCCACCGAACGGGATGTCGCGGGCGAAGATCGTCGAGCCGCCGCGCACGACGTTGGTCTTCATGAACGAGGCGCCGATGTCGATGAGGGCGACGGCCTCGTGCTGGTCGTCGGGGTAGTTGAGCTCGAACTGGTTACCGAGCGCGAAGCTGTCGACGTCCACGATCGTGGGCCTGAACCCCGCGTGCTCCACGACCGACGCGTACTCGAGGACCTTCGACTTCTTCACCGCCACCAGGATGAGGTCGAGCAGGTTATCGTGCTGCCCGACGCCGTGATAGTCGAGGAAGACCTCTTCGATCGCGAACGGAATGTGGTGTTCCGCCTCGAGCTGGACCACGTCGTGGATTTCCTTGGGCGGCACCTCGGGGATCTGGATCTTCTTGATGATGAGCTCGCGGCCGCAGATCGCGATCGCGGTCTCCCTCCCCTTCACGCCGGCCTTCGCGACGGCGGCCTTGATGGCTTCCACCACCGTGCCCGAGTCCTTGATGGTGCCGTCGGCGATGGCGTCGGGCGGCAGCGGCGCGATGCCGAGCGCCCCGATCCGGTATGTGCCACCCGTCTCCGTGAGCTGGAGCACCTTGACGGCGCTCGACCCGATGTCGAGCCCGAAGAGCTCAGCGGTCTTGCGGAAAAACGCCATGATTAAACGCCTTTCTCCTATGTGGCTAATTAGTATAGGCGCGGCGCCCCGGGGGGCCAATATTTTCACACGTACTACATTTGGCGTCGGGGCTTGGCGTGGCCCCTAGGGGTGGAACTCGAACGCTGGCCGAACGCTGGCCGCACCGGAATTGTCGCGTTCACGCGCCTCAGCGCTCGCGCCAGTTCGACATCGAGTGAAGGGCGCGGATACCCGCGGCCCGGAGGCCGGGTGCGCGTCGCCGTCTGACGACCACCTCGAGCGTGCGCGTCGAAGCGTTGAACGCGCCGGCAGACCGCATGATCACGACGCCGTTCGCGTCGAGCGTGACGTCCGGAT
>Ga0099830_10001946_pt1 | contig 10769 bp, 9 predicted proteins | sample CZO8metaG_4_FD_79337 | JGI IMG/M metagenome (GOLD analysis project Ga0099830, IMG submission 79337) | Vadose zone soil microbial communities from the Eel River Critical Zone Observatory, Northern California, USA - CZOApr15con2H3.8 metaG | ecosystem: Environmental > Terrestrial > Soil > Vadose...
GCCCCTCCCGAACTATGGGATGGTCATCGGCGATGACAGCGCGAATCTGCTTGCTAGAGGCTGTCTTGGACTTCTTCTCCATAGCGAACCCTCGGGCGCCCCGCGCTGGGAAGCGGAACCTTGACCGTGACGCGTGTGCCCCTTCCCGGCTGGCTCTTTATCTCACACTTACCGCCAATCTCCTCTGCACGATCGCACATCCCGTTGATACCCATCCCGCGACCAAGCCCCTTTGAGATTACAAATCCCTGACCGTTGTCTTCGATGTGCAGTCGAACCTCCTTTTTCCCGAAGACCAACTTGATTCCAATTCGTCTGGCCTGTGCATGTTGCAGGGCATTATCCAGCGATTGCTGAGCAATGCGCAGCAGATTTTCCTCAAATCTGGTATCTAGATGCTGGGGCGTTCCACGCACGGAAAATCCCACACGAACCCCTGTATTCGAACGAACACTGTCTAACGAGTTGTGAATCGCACCAGCCAAATCTCCTCTAGCCGAGGGTGAAGCAGATAACATCAGAACGGAGCGTCGCACTTCTTCCAGATTCTGGCGTGCCACGTCCCGTGCACGCGTGATGCGATGGCGAACTTCTTCCGGCAAATCCGCCGAGGCTTGCTCTGCCGCTTCCAAGTTCAAAACGATGCCCGTGAATCCCTGGGCGATGGTGTCATGGACATCGCGAGCCATGCGACTGCGCTCTTCCAGAATGGTGGACCGTCGGGCCCGCTTCTCAAGCTCTTTGCGCTCGGTTATATCGCGAATGGTAGACGAAACAAGGATGCCATCCACAGTCTCGATGGGGCTCAGGCTGATTTCGACGGGGAACTCGCTACCGTCTTTGCGCACTACGCAAAGTTCCTGGCCCACGCCCATAAGGCGGATCACCTGCTTTCTCAAATAGGCTGAGCGGTTGTGCGCGTGCCCTCCCCGAAAGCGTTCGGGCACGAGAATTTCGACCGGCTGGCCAATCAGTTCCCGTTGTGCGTACGCGAACATGCGCTCTGCCTGGGGATTTACCATGATGATTAGTCCTTCTGGGTTAACAAGGACGATCGCATCAGGTGCGGTCTCCACGACTCTCCGGAACTTCTCCTCGGCCTCCTTCAGCTGAGTCAGATCCCTAAGCACGGAATAGCAGCCATATACTTCGGTACCTTGGTCTCTGCGGGGCACAAAATCAATATGGACATATCGTCGCCCGGCCTTCTTGAAAAAGAGGTGACCCTCAAAGCTGGCGCTCTGGCCTCGCAGCGCCCTCTCTACGTAGGGCTGGATAGTGTCGTAGATTTCCTCACCCATGACTTCCCGAACCGACAAGCTCTTGGCTTGTTCTGAGGTCAAGCCGAACCACTCCTCAAAGGCCACATTGCTGAATCGGTAGCGCTGGTCGGGTGCAATGTCGGTGAGAGGCTCCGGCAGTGAATCTGCGACGGCTCGAAAGCGTTCTTCTCCGGCGCGCGCAGCTTCTTCTGCACCTGCGCGCTTGATTTGTTCACTTCGCAGACGCTCGCTCGCAATAGCGAGATCGGCAGTCTGTTTCGCCAGCTCATTTTTCCGCCGTTCTTCTTCGGCCCGCTTGCGGTCCTCGATGTCAGTACGTGTGCTGTACCACCGAAGCACGCGTCCCTGCTCATCTCGGAGCGGACTGTAGCGGATCAAAAACCACCGGTATTCCCCGTCTTTCCCCCGTATTCGTGCTTCCATCTCAAAAGGGGCATCCTCTGAGAGCGTGCCCTCACGGAGGACCTCCAATTTCTTCAGATCTTCGGAATGAAAGATTTTGGCAACTGCGTCTTTTGTCCGCACTTCATCGGGAGTAAGGCCCGTGAATTCCAGCTCTCGTCGGTTCGCAAAGAGAGGACTCCAATCCGAGTCGAAAACAAAGACTTGCTGGGGAATCGCATCAATAAGTTGCCGAAGCTCCCTTTCGCTTTGCCTCAGTTCCGCCGTCCGCTCTAGAACCTTACGTTCGAGTTCATCATTCGCTTGATGTAGTGCCCCTTCTGCGCGTTCGCGCTCGGCAATTTCGACCTTCATGGCTTCCGGGCTCGGGAGTGCCAGAATCTGGGGAACTAATTGAACAAGCAGTATCGCTGTAGGAACCGAGGCCACAGCAGTGACAACTTTGATCGCCCCAGAGAGCCAGTAGGTCCCATGCCAAAGTGTCCAAACTTCCATACTGTGTGTGGCACCACAGGCTAGGATGAACATTCCAAAACTGACAAACATCCAGTGGAAAGGTAGGTCTCGCCTCCTGCGTATGAAATAGACTAAAGTCACGGGAATGGAAAAATAAGCGAGTGCGATGAGGGTGTCCGAAAGCACGTGGAGCCAGACCAAGCCTGGCTTCCATAAATAGCAGTAGCCGTGGGGCATGAAATCCGACGAGAACAGCTTTTCTAGGAATTCCTTCATGTGTTTTCTCCCTTGTGCTACCTCAATCCAAGCAGCGGTCGCGGGAATTAGATTGACGAGACTCACGGGGACGGCCGGTAGCTCGGAATCAATCAGTTGGTCTTGGAAGCTGAAAACTGGGCAGGAGTGCGCTCGGGATGTGGTCTGAGGAGGACAGACCTGCGCCAAAGAACACGCAACACTGCAATCAATGGCACTGAGAGGTAGACGCCGACGATTCCGCCGATTGCGCCACCAACCATCAACGTGAATATTGCCAGCAATGGGTGGATTTCCAATTCGTGCCCCATAACGCTCGGGGCAATCCAGTAGTCCATAAGCATTCGCCAGACACCGAGTAGGACGGCCATCCAAATCCAGTGGGAGTGAGTAAGAGCGCCGACGCTGATTATGGTTGTGGCTGAAATCATCCAACCCGCCACAGGTATAAACTCCAAGATTCCGCCTAAGAGGCCAAATGCGATGGCATGCGGGAACCCCAACACGATCATCGCTGTCGAATAAAAGATGAACGACAGCCCGCCGAGAATCACCTTTGCCCTGATGTAGTGTTGGAGCATGACGTTCAAATCCTCGGCTAAAGACTGGACAGCCTCAAGATTGTCCCACGTCGAGACAAGTCGGACCAATGAATTCGCGAGGTTGGCGCCATCGCTTAGGAAGAAGATCGCGAGTATGGGGATCACAACTAGTCCTGCGATCGCAGTACGTACAGATCGCTCTAAGGCTCCCGCAAAACCCTGAATATCCGTTCGATGTTGTAGCAGAAAAGATTTCAACCGAAGCACTTGCGCATCGGTCCAGCCGTATTTGCCGCCCAGCTCCATCGCGATTTCGCCCGTCAAAAGTCCGTCCATGAAGGCGGGTATTTCTTTGAACATCTTGCCGGTTCGCCCGAGAAGCCCTGGTGCCACTCCGTGGGCGACGAGTGCCATGAGAATCAAAAGAGCGAGATAAGCTTCCAGAACATGCGGTCCTCTTAAGTTCTTAAAAAAAAGCGAATAACGCTGGAGAAATCGGACGACGGGGTCAATCAAGTACGCGAACAGTATGGAGAAGACAAAAACTACGATGACTCCTCGAGCGACGTAAACGATAGCGAGCACACCTCCAAAGAGCAGGACTGTGAGTAGTACGTTCGCGGTGCGGCGATCGGGGAATGCCATGGGCCTCCACCGGCGATAAGACGACGACCTGAAAATTACTCGGTTTTCGTCTCTAATTTCTGCTTGACCGACGCAAGTGTTCGCTCAAGGGAGGAACGAGTTTTGTCCACAGCAACTTTTCTTACAATTCCCCCCTTCAACCCCGTGAGACCTGCCTGCTTTGAGCCCTTGAGCGTAATCAGGTAGAAGCCGCGTTGGCCAGGGCTGTCTGTGGCTCTGACGCAGACGGTTAGGTCCAAGGCGGTTTGAAAATAGTGGCTTGAATAGAGCTGTTTAACAGCTACGGCATACGCTGGTTCCGTTGGGCGCGTGCCACGATAGACAATCGCTTGGACTATCCGAATCGTGGGCTTAAGGCCGAAGTTAATCTTCTCCCAATAAAACTGGGATTCGATGTTCTCGACTTTCCCGGCCGGATAGTCAAGCAAGTAATGATCCAAGTCGGGCAGATATGCGGGAAGCGCCTTGGACCGGCTCAACAAGGACTGAAAGGTCCCGGCAACCTCCGCAGGGTGATTCTTATCGCGATACGTGCCAAGCGCGACGTTCCCTCCCTGCATGTATCGCTCGAGAGCCTCGAGCGCCATCCGCTGTGCCACTCGATTTACTTGGTCCGCCACGTCCGGGGCCGACCAGTTCACCGCCTTCTGAAATTCTTCCATGGACTCCGCCGGCAACTGGATCTCGCAATGGCCTGGGTTGCAATTCTTCAGTTGCTTTACATCCTCCTGTTCGACAGTGAAGCCATCGAGATCAGAAAGCTGCGGCGGATCGCTAAACTTTCGAATCGCTAGAAAGCTCGGAAGTTTGCGCAATGCGTCGACATCCGATGCTAGCTTGAGGTAGCTCTCCGGAGTGGCTTCGATGTACACGGAGCCGAAAACAAAGACCTGTCCTTCGCCAAAACTCCGCACGAGGCGATTCTCGTCCATGTAACATGTTACACGGCGTCTTTGTATGTTATTGATTTTACATGCGCTCATAATTTTGGCGAGACAAAGGGCATAAGTCGCCACGAGGCACATCGAGCTGTGAGATTGGAGAGGGGCAATCTGGATGTGACAAAGGAGATGGTCCGTGATGCCGGGTGGGAGTCCCTTGTGGAAACGTGTTGGCAGGACTTGCTCTTCGGCTTGCGAACGATGATCAAGTCTCCCAGCTTTACGGCCGCCGTTGTGCTCACACTGGCGCTGGGCATCGGTGCAAATACTGCGATTTTTTCGGTGATCGATACCGTGCTCCTCAGACCGCTCAGCTATCCAGATCCTGACCGAATCGTGCAGTTTCTGTTGAAACCCCCGCAAGGCGGAGCTGTTCCCAGCTCATCCATAGCTGATTTTCGTCTCTGGCGAGAGCACACCCGCGCATTTGAGGATGTGTCAGCGTACGATTTCGCAGGAAACGAGCTGAGTTTAACCGGTGACGTGCCGGAGGAAGTTCGCGGTGTTCATGTCACCGCAGACTATTTTCGATTGTTCGGCGCTTCAATGTCTTTGGGACGAACATTCACCACAGAAGAGGCCAGCCCGAATGGCGGGAATGTGGTGATCCTCAGCGATAGACTCTGGAGGGGTCGCTTCAACAGTGACCCCAGTATCGCGGGGAAGACAATTTCTCTGAATCATGAAGCGTATACAGTGGTTGGCGTCGCGGGCGAAGCTTTCAAAGCGATCCGGCGGCAGATTTGTGGGTGCCCTTTCAGTTTGCTATTCAGAGCAACGACCCGACCCACTCCTTTCAAGTGGCGGGGCGTCTGAAGCCCGGCATCACCGTTGCACAGGCGAATGCCGAATTGAAATTGGCCGCGGCCGAAACGCGGCGCAGTCATTCTTTTGTCGATTCGAATTTCGACTTCGAGGTGAAACCAATCCGCGACGTGATCGTGGGTAATGTGCAATCGTCGCTGCTGATGTTGGCCGTAGCGGTGGGCCTTGTCCTGCTCATTGCCTGCGCGAACGTGGCAAATCTGCTTCTTGTTCGAGCTACTGGTCGAAAACGTGAGTTCGCTATCCGCTCAGCGCTCGGTGCAGGACGCATCCGCATTGTGCGTCAACTCCTTACAGAAAGCATCGTTCTGTCATTGATCGGTGGCGCGCTGGGAGTGGTTATTGGCCTGGCTGGAGTACGCGCACTCTTAGCGATGAATCCTGGCAATATTCCACGCATCGGACAGATCGGCGTATTTATTGGCGTAGATTGGCGCATACTGGTCTTTACGGTAGGGTTGTCACTGTTTACAGGAATTCTCTTTGGGCTGTTTCCAGCTCTAACCGCATCGCGGCCGGATCTGAACAGCGCACTCAAGGAAAGTGGCTATCAGCAGGGCGCGGGCTTCGGGCAGAACAGGGCGCGCTCTTTGTTCGTCATCAGTCAAATGTCTCTGGCTGTCGTGCTTCTCATCGGAGCTGCACTTCTGATTCGTACCTTCATCGCGCTGCATGAAGTGAATCCCGGATTTGATCCTCACCGCGTGCTCAGGATCGACATGTCGCTTGCCGGAAAGCGGTTTGCGAAGACAGCCGATGTATCAGGCTTTGTGAATAATGCACGCCTTCGCATCAACTCCATTCCCGGCGTCCAGGATTCAGCTATGACATGCAGTCCGCCGTTCACAGATCGACTCGGCCTGCCTTTCATCGTGGTTGGCCGATCTCGGGAAAACTCTTCCAGCGCGGGCGACGCCCTGTGGATGGACGTGTCCCCAGGCTACTTCGATGTTTTCAAAATCCCGGTCCTGCGTGGCCGTACTTTTACTGAGCAGGACAACGAAGGTGCGCCACCCAGGGTTCTCATCAACGAAGCAATGGCGAAACAGTTCTGGCCAAATCAGAATCCGCTTGGTCAACAGATCGTCATTGGCAACGGCTTGGGCCCGCAATTCAAAGACGTTCCCAGGCAGATCATCGGCATCGTAGGGAATACCCGCGACGTTAATTTGAGCAGCCCGCCTGATCCGGCGATGATCATTCCGCAGGCGCAGGAATCCAACGAAATGACTGCTTTCTGGAACCAGTTTGGTCCTGCCTATTGGCTGGTGCGCACCCGAGTGCCGCCACACCAGATGGCATCCCTTATCGCCAAACAACTGAGCGACGCCAGCGGTGGCCTGGCCGTAGGGCATATCCGCTCGATGGATGAAGTAGTGGGGAGTTCAATTTCCCGGCAGAACTTCGATATGCTCCTGCTCACCATCTTTGCCGCCTCGGCGCTGGTGCTGGCGATCATCGGAATCTACGGAGTCCTGTCCTATACCATTGCGCAGCGCAGCCGGGAGATCGGCGTTCGCATGGCGCTAGGCGCCGGCCGAGCCGATCTTCGCAACCTGGTCTTGCGGCAGGGGATGCGATTGGCAATCGCCGGAGTCTTGATTGGAGTATGCGCAGCAGTCGGCCTTGTGCGCTTCATTGCGAGTTTTCTTTTTGGCGTTACGACTTGGGATCCAATCGTGTTTCTGTCCGTGCCTTTACTACTACTCAGCGCGGCATTGGTCGCTGTATGGCTACCGGCGCGGCGAGCAACGCGGATTGACCCCATGCAGGCGTTACGAAGCGAATAGGAGTTTGTTGTCGGCTGGTTCAGAGAGATTTTCATACGCCGCCGTCGCTATGACGAGCTTTCGCGCGTGGGGGAGGTCACAGCCCATTTTGCGAAAGACCATGGATTGAGCCCGCTTGCTGAAATGATTTTGAGCCGGAAGCTGTTTCATCGCAACCGGCTCTTTTCGAATAGTTGGGTGGAGCTTTCTGAACGCAAAGCGCTCCGGCAAGTCAGTTTCCGAGTTGCGTACTGTTCGGCAAGCATCCGGCTGAAATAACGTGGAGGCGATGCAAGAATCTGGCAATCCTCAGCTTGACGAGCAGGCTACTACGCGGTACGTTATTACGCGAGGCGTAGTAACCATGCAAGATCCAACCATTCTCATTCTCGCAAGCCTAGCCGATGGGGATAAGCACGGCTACGCAATCATGGAAGATATCCAGGTCTTCGCGGGCATTCGACTCGGCCCGGGCACGTTATATGGCGCGATCTCCCGTCTTGAGCAACGCGGCTGGATTCGAGCTGTCAAATCCGAAGCTCGCAGGCAGCCGTATCGGATCACCGCGGAGGGTAGTCAGCATTTGAAGGAACAGCTGGCGCTGTTGGGACAAGTTGTTCGGACCGGAAACCGACGAATGAGAGAAGCATGAGAACCTTGATCCGTTGGGCGGCCAGGTTGTACCCGCCAGCATGGCGCAACCGTTATGCCGCTGAATTTGATGCGCTTCTCGACGACATCTCTCCCTCTTTTAGAGACGTGTGCGACGTACTTGGGGACGTGCTCCGAGTGCGCGCGACTACCTCTATTGATGCATGCCTGATGTTGGCACCAGTGTCCCCGATGAATTTGCGCTTACCCGTCGTCGCTTCTCTTACCGCACACGCAGTGATGATAACCATCGTCCTGTTCGCAGTCTGGGGTCACGTAACCACGATGCCGTTGCATGTAGTTGCGCCGATGCCTCCGCCTGCCCCGGAACCACCACCCCAAGTCACTGACGCTCGCGTTTTTCCAAACGCATTGACGTTGTACTCTTCGCTGCCGCTTAAAATCCCCGCTCAGGGCGGTACGCTTCCCCTTGACGTTGCGGAGGGCGTGGGAATCAACTTTCTGTCACTCCCGGACATCGGGGCCACTTATCGCCAAGGGAGTACCGAATGGCGAGTCTGGCCCGCGCAAGCGTTAGAAAGTTTCGTCGTCCGCCGTGTGCTGCCGGAGTATCCCCACGGAACAAACGCGCGCGGTGCAGTGTCAGTATTCCTCGAATACTTGATTACGCGGGACGGCTCGGTGAAAGTTTTGCGAACCTCCGGACCGCAACCCTTCGCTGGCGCCGCTCGATCGGCGATCGAACGCTGGGTATATCAGCCTCTGGAGTATGAGAATCGCTCGTGCGAAGTAGTTAGTCGAGTAGAGGTGAGGTTTGATAGCGAGTTTGCCCGCTGAGCCACTTCGCGCTGATTCGTCGCGCAGCGCGGCATCGAACGAACCTAGCGGTCTGGAGAAGACGATATGTTGATTCCAACTCTTGTGATTCTGTTTGCTTCCTTGGCCACACCCCAGCCTCAAGCCGTAAATACTCCCGATACGCCCGCCGGGCATACGCTTAAAGCTTGGCTCGACGCCTTCAACAGTGGCGACCGCGCCACGGAAGAGAAGTACCTCAAGACTTACGATCCCGAGCGCTCGCTCGACGACGAAATGCGCTTCCGTGGCATGACCGGCGGCTTCATCCTCACGCAAATTCTTAAGAACGAGCCGCAACGCATCGAGTTCATGGTCAAGGAGCGCAACGGCGACACCGTCGCCATCGGCAAGATGGAGGTCAAACCCGGCGAGCCCGCCAAAGTGGCCAGTTTCGGCTTGCGTGCCGTTCCGCCCGGGACCAAAGCCGCCGACCTAAGCTTCAAAATTGATGCCGCCACACGCGCTAAAGTGATTGACGGAACCGTCGCAGCGCTGAACGACACCTACGTCTTCCCCGAAACCGCCAAAAAGATGGCAGGAGCTGTCCGCGCACATCAACAGAAGGGCGACTACGATGCCATTTCCGACGGCGACGACTTCGCCAAGCGACTCACCGACGATTTCCAGGCCATCAGCCACGATAAGCACCTGAGCGTGATGTTCAGCCCCGCCGCGCTGCCGGATTTCGACAACCAGAAGCCCGACCCCAATCGCGAAGCCGAAGAACGCAAACAGATGGAGCGTGTGAATTGTGGCTTCAAAAAAGCGGAAATTCTGGAAGGCAACATCGGCTATCTGAAGTTCGACTTTTTTGCCGACCCTGGCATCTGCGGGCCTACGGTGGTTGCCGCGATGAATTTTCTGGCCAACGTCGATGCCATCATTTTCGATTTACGGGAAAACGGCGGTGGCGATCCCAAGATGATCGCTTTCATCTCATCTTATCTCTTTGCGGAGCGCACGCATCTGAACGACCTTTGGACGCGCAAGGGCGATGTCACCGACCAGTATTGGACCGACCCCTACGTTCCCGGCAAACGCTTGGACGGCAAACCGGCCTTTGTGCTCACCTCCAAGAACACCTTCTCCGGCGGAGAAGAGTTCACCAACAATCTGAAAGTGCTGAAGCGCGCCACGATCGTGGGCGAAACCACCGGAGGCGGCGCGCATCCCGTCCGCGGCCATCGGATCACCGAGCATTTCGGCATCGGCGTGCCCTTCGCCCGCGCCATCAATCCCATCACTCACACCAATTGGGAAGGCACCGGCGTGGAGCCCGACGTGAAGGTTGCAGCAGCTGATGCGCTTTCGACAGCAGAAAAGTTGGCCGGAGAAAAAGCTCAGCCCGCCAAGTCTTCGATGCAATCTGGTGGACGAGAGGGGATTCGAACCCCCGACTTCCTCGTTGCGAACGATGTAAATTTAAAACTAAGACGTGATGCTGCAATCACTTAGTTTTCGCGACGAGCTCGTTAGTTGGCCTACTCGGCCTACGGAAGTAAATGGTTGGGGTGGCCATCCATACCGTTTCTGCTGCATCGTCCGCCATGTGGACGGAAACTATGCTCAGGCGACAGTTCGATTCGGGCGAACGACATGCGCACCATAGCTCAACGTCGCGGTGCATCATTTCGTGTGCGAGTTCATGCGCCAGCGTCGCGAACTCTTCAGCCGGAGACTGTCCGGGCAGTGGAGTGATTTTGCCTCCTGCGGAAGTACCTCGCGCAGGAGCGATGTCCTCCGAATACTCAAGAGCGATGCCTTGCTCGGTGACAAACTTCGAAAGGCGCTCACGGTACTCGCGAGGATCGCCATTAACGCTGCCGATTGCGGGGAGTTCTTGGCCGTCCGTCTGGTGGATGTCAAAGACGTAGGCCGCGCGAAATCCGACTGCCGTTGATGATTCGTCGGTTTCTTCTTGTTTGGCGATTTCATTCTTCCGTCGAACAATCGGGGCGAGAATCATGATGCCTTTCTCGCCTTTCTTCACGAAGCGCCCAAGCTTGTGCCAAGCGTGAAAGCCCGCTACATGCGATGCAGTCGGCTTCTGTGATGCGATAAGCATCACGTTTCGCAGACTGAATGTGAATAGTCGGACTATGTTAATTGGAGAAAGAAAGCGATGGTGGCGTGCATCTTTTTGCGCTCCAGGGTCAACATAGTTAGAACGATTTCAAGAAC
>Ga0099830_10001948_pt1 | contig 10758 bp, 9 predicted proteins | sample CZO8metaG_4_FD_79337 | JGI IMG/M metagenome (GOLD analysis project Ga0099830, IMG submission 79337) | Vadose zone soil microbial communities from the Eel River Critical Zone Observatory, Northern California, USA - CZOApr15con2H3.8 metaG | ecosystem: Environmental > Terrestrial > Soil > Vadose...
CCACAGGAAAGCGACTTTCTTCGGCCCAAGCGACTGGAGTTGCAGCAGATCCAATATGGTGGCCGGATATTTCTTGAGCAGCTTTTTGCGCAGCGCGTAGTCGCCGGTCTTCACGATCTCTTCGAGATGCTCCACCATGCGGTCGCCGATTCCCGGCAGTTCTTTGAGCTTTTCCGGCTCCTTGACGAGTTGCTCGATGGAGTCAGGCAGGCCGTCAATCAATTCTGCGGCCTTTTCATAACTGCGGTAGCGCCCGATAATCGCGCCATCGATTTCCAGAAGCTGTGCCGTTTCCCGCAGGATTCGTGCGATCTGTTTGTTGTCCATGCCCAGAGATTATAGAACCATCCATCGCCGGCAAGAAGGGCGAAGGGGACCAGATTCGTTCCGGCATTTCGGCCAGAATGCCGCTGGACGAAATTTATCCTGATGACCGCCCAAGCTGCTCACTTAAGGCACTATGGCGTCCGGAATTCCTGTCAGTGGCCCGCCCAGCGGGGAGCCTAACCCAACTTTCTCCACCGCGTCAAAATACGACACTCCTCAAGTACAGACGATTGTCGTCCCTTGTCGCTTGCCCTGCGCGGAAAGGCTCCTTAAGCTTCAGCTAGTTCGAGTTCCCCGGGTGAGATTTTGGGGCTTGGCGCGAAAGCGGATCACTAATTGCCGCAACCGCCCAGTGGGGCCGAAATTCAGTGAAGAGGGAGACGAGACCGTGAAACCTAGAATTCCAGCAGTCGTTTTGATGTTGAAGGGATCGCGGGGTGGCGTTACGACTCCAAGGTATAAGGTTGGCTCCATATTGCCAGGTTTGCTCGCCTTCTGGTTCCTCGTGGGTCTAGCTGCCATTCCAGCCCGCTCGAATACTACGTACAACTACACAGGCAATCCATTCACTTCTTTCTCTGGCGGTTTCGCCTGTCCCCCCGAGTGCAGCATTTCCGGTTCATTCACAGTCACGCAACCTCTCGGTCCAAATCTCAGTAATTTCGCTTTCACGCCAGCGGCGTTCAGCTTCACCGACGGCAGCGTAACGCTCACTGCCGCCAACACGAACCCGACATTTGTCTCCTTCTGCGCCTCCACCGATGCCAGTGGATCGATCGTAGGGTGGGGGATTATTTTGGCAAATCCGACTCCCCCCACATTCGGTGTCTTGGTGACCATAAACGGGTGTGGTTCGCCGGTCGTGGACTTGACGCAGCAGGCGCCGGCCTGCCCTACATGTGTTATACCCCAGGCATTAACTAACATTCCCGGAACTTGGTCAGCCATGATTCCCGTGGCGATCGACGTCAAACCAGGGAATCCATCTGCCCCGGTGAACTACAGCAGCCGTGGAAGCATTCGCGTCGGCATCCTCTCGAGCAGTACGTTCAACGCGCCCCTGCGGATTGATCCCACTTCCCTTACTTTTGGCGCAACTGGAAATGAGAAGAGCCTGCTCTTTTGCGATACCGCTGGCGAAGACGTGAACCACGACGGGCTTGCGGACTTGGTCTGTCACTTCGACGCCCTCAAGGCTGGCCTGCGATTCTCGGAGGGGGAGGCTCTGATGAAGGGCAAAACGCTCGACGGCATCCCCATCCTTGGCATGGACTCTGCCACGCTGGTTCCACAGCCGAGCGTGAACACATCTTTCGACTTCACCACGCTGAACTTCCCCGGGGCAGTGCAGACACGCTTCTTCGGCGTCAACGATCTAGGCGATGCCGTGGGCGCCTATGTGGATGCCGTCGGCACAGAGCACGCATTCCTGCGCACCATGGAGGGGGCGTTCAGCACAATTGATCCTCAGGGCGCGATCTCTGCTGAGGCTCGCGGGATCAACAACGCCGGCAAGATCGCCGGTTTCTACATCGACTCCGCCGACATTTTCCACGGCTTCCTGTTGATCCACAACCAGTTCAGCAATGTCGATTTCCCCGGAGCGGTGGATACCGCGCTGTTGGGAATCAACTCCAACGGAGACGTCGTCGGAGCCATTGATTTCGGCGACGTCACCACCTCCATCGCGTTCGTTTTGCGGAACGGAAAGTTCACTTCGTTCGAAGACCCCATTGCTGCGCCCATGGAAACCGAGGCCGACGCTAGCAGCGTAAGCAGTCTCATCGTCGGCATCTTCCTGGATACAGCGGGAACCAGCCATGGCTATTTGCTGAACAACGGCGTCTTCTCGACGATCGACTTCCCGGGTGCCGTCGGCGGCACCTTCGCCCGAGGGATCAACGCAAAGGGCCAGATTGTAGGCCGCTACTTTGATGGGCCCCAAGGGAATCAGGGTTACGTGGTACTAGGCTCAACTTTCTTCACCATTCGATTCCCGAATGCACGCGTAACTGCCGCAAGCGGGATCGCTGCGGACGGCCACGTCGTCGGGTTCTATCGCGCAATCCCGGGCGGCCCGTTCCAGGGCTTTCTGGCGACTCCAAATCCGGTCCAGAAGCCCTAGAGAGGAGTTCTCCTTGAAACTTAGCGCCACAAATCATCGCTTGGAAGTGCAAGCCTTCCTCATGCTCGAGAGAGTGGTTGGCTCGAAGAAGTTCGTCGTATCGGTTCTTCTTCAAGCGGATGGGCAATTCATCGGGAAAACCTCTCTGGGAACTGTTGCTGAGGGTCAAGAAATCCTCCTATCCCTGCGCTGGGACCAGCCGAGGCAACGTTTCGTGGCCAGCTCTCAAGCAGCGGGAAGCGTGCCAGTCCTGACATTCATCCCATTTGCGTCGCCTGGCGCGGCCGACGTCCTTGTTCCCCCGCAGTTGTCGATAGTGAGAAACATTGCGCTAAAACTAGATAGGAGAGACGGCGGTCGAGAGCATGAAAAACAACCGTCAACTACAGTTTCGCCGCGGTTGCGTTAGCTCCATGGGTTCAAGTGGGCAGGCTCGCCGGCACCTCGTCATACTGATTGTCGGCCTAGTCTTGGCGATGCCCGTCGCTCACGCCCAGGGACGGAAAGAGCTGCCTGTCCGGCCATGGTGGGTTGGCCTCGAGCTCGGAGATGGACAGATCCAACTGACCTCTGACCAGTTCCGCGGAACCCGCAACTCGGCCTTTGCGCTCGGCGGTGTGGGCGGCCACAGCCTCGGGAATCGTGCTCGCATCGGGCTGGAATTGAACGGTTGGCTCCTGCAATCTTTCAATAACAACAATCCCGCGGTCGGAGAAAGCGTCAGCAATGTGCTGGGGATAATCGATGCCTTCCCGACCCGGAAGGCGCCTATATTCCTCCGGGCTGGTGCAGGGCTCGCACTTTACCAAAATAACCGCCCCGGAGGCTTTAACAGCAGCGGGTGGTCCTGGACAGCCGGCGCAGGCTACGAGATCCCAATTACGGAGAATTTCGGGCTGGCGCCGATCGTCGATTACGCCGCCGGCAGCCTCGGCGATGTTCGCAACGTCATTACCGTGGATACGGGGCGGCGCTATTCGGTCGTTGAATTCAAGGCGGCGATACTATGGCACTTCGGAAGGCCCAAGTAGAGGCCGTACTGTCCTGCATCCTGGCTGAAGATGAGGCTGCTGATTTGTGCAGCAAGACAGAGGCCCGTGAAAGCAAGAACCGAAAGCCTGTTTGTGGGTACGTACAATCTTTCGCTTTTCCGAAGGCGCGAAAGGAATCTGAGATAACTTTGTATATGTAAAAGGAGAGAGGTCTCAATATGCGGAATGTCGCGTTAGCATGTTCCCTGATTCTTGTCCCGTGCTCGCTACACGCCCAGGACAAGAGGGCCGATTGGAAGGCGCTATACGGTCTTCGCTCTGGTGAAAAGATTGAGCTGGTTGAGACTGGCATGAAAAAGCACACCGGAACTTTTTCTACCGTCACTGACGAAGCGATTCAGTTCCGCGAAGGAACAAACGACGTCGGCATTCCCAAAGAAAACGTCGCGCGCGTGACACTGCTCGAGAAGAGCCATCGGGGCCGCAACGCTCTTATCCTTGGAGCCGTCGGCGCGGGAGCGGGCGCGGGAATCGGCGCAGCCGCATCGAGATGTTCCAACTCAACTGGTTCGTTCAACTTATGTGGTCTAGCACGCGGCGCTGAGGTCGGTCTCGGCGCGTTGATTGGGTTGGCGGGAGGCGCCGGCATCGGCGCCGCAATACCCAGTCATCCCACAATTTATCGGGCACAACCAGCGAAATCGAATGCACCGCGTTGACGCAGTGCCCCCGTGTCAGTGGAAGTCGCTGATGAGGACTGCATTCCGAGTGTTAGTCATCCGTGTCAAAGCTAGTTGTTTGCCATCTGGAGACCAGTCGTAGGCAACAATTTGATCAGGAAAGTGCGTGATTTGGCGCGGAGGCCCGCCGTACAGCGGCTGGCTCCATAGATTGCCAGGTGTGTTCTTCCCGAGCACATACGTCAGCGCTCGGCCGTCAGGCGTCCACTGAAGGGACCACCCTGCGGAGTTAAAATCGAACTGATTAGATAATACTTCGAACGTATTCTTAGCCTCTCCGGTTTGTGAATTCCTGATTACTAAGATGTTCTTGCCGTCTCTTGTCGACTCGACATCCGCAATCTGCAGGCCGTCTGGAGAATATCGTAAACCTGCCACATAACCGGTATAGCTTAAAACGGTTTTGGGGCCACCCTCAATTGGAACTTTCATCAGCCGCTCGTAGCTCTGTTGTGACTCCGATACATAAATGACGAATTTGCCGTCGGGAGAGCAGCCGGGAGCAGAGTCATGCGGACCCTCCGTGAGCTGTGTCGCATTACGGCCGGTTGCGTCCACACGCCAGATCGTGCTGTGTTCCCCTAAGCCCTCTCTCATCAGAATGATGAACTGCCCGTCTTTGCAAACTGAGAAATGCCCAGGGTAGACGTCGTCCTGAAAAAGCGGGACCCGCTTTTTCCCTTCGGGCGTCAGCACGGAAAACTTGGAACTCACATTCTGTGACAGGAGGGTTCCATCCGGCATCCACTTAAGGCCAACGCCCTCCCAGTTTCCTGGGCTGATGGATCGAGCTCGATCAGGGTCAGAGACGGGTCCGACGAACACCGTAAAAGACGCTTGCACCTGCACGGCGGCCAGCAGCTTACCGTCGCGACTCACGCTCAGGCTTCTGTAGGCGTCGAGGTCATACGTCAATCTTTGCGGCCTGCCTTTCGAAATCGGTAGCAGCCAGATCTGCACAGGGACTCTTGCCGCCATTGCCGCCACGGAGGGGAGTGCAGTCGCCAGCAGCGCGCTCTGGTCCGGGAGCCATAAGGCTTGTGTGACAAAGCCAGCAAAGGGAATAACGAGCGGCTTTCCTCCGTCCACAGGGTAGACGTTTACGACCGTGTCGGTTTCGCGTTGTGCCGGCTGCGCAATGAATTTTCCATCCGGAGACCACGACGGCGCGGTCACCGTATAAAACCTGACTCCTGAGAACCGGGGATGTTCTGCGATGACATGCTCGTCAGTGCCATCGCTATTCGCTACGATTAACTCTGATTGTGGCGCGATATCCCCACGAAAGAACGCCAATTTCTTACCATCTGGGGAGACTCCAATCCCGCTAAACGTGCCGTGGATGATTCGCTTAGGTGTTCCGCCCAAGGCCGGAACGGCGTAGGCATCGTTGTCACGAACGAAATAAATGTAATTGCCGTCCGGCGAAAACGTAACGTCTAGGTAAGTCCCATCCGAAGGCGGAACAACTTGAACGGTGCTTTCCGGCGCTATTTGCCGCACCCATAAGCTCGGTTGCGGGGCTTGCAACGTATAAGCAACATAGCGCCCATCCGGCGAGATGGCGAGCTTGCCCACATTTCCAGTGTCGGTCAGTTTCGTCATCTTCATGTTCTGAACATCGAGACGGGGAGGATTGGTGGTGACCACGCGCCAATAAATGATCGCCGAAGCGCCGCCCACAAACAGCAGCGCCAAAGCCGAAAAGGCCAGCGCGCGGACCCGCAATTTGTCGCCCGGCCTAAAGCTGGATGCACTGTCACTTTTCAAGCGCTCCAAATCAGAATGTATCTCCGAAGCGGTCTGGTAACGCGCCTCGCGATTTTTCTCCAGAGCCTTGCTGATGATTTCTTCGAGCTTCGGCAGGATTTCGGGATTGAACTCCCTCGCAAGAGCTGGCCTCCGATGCAAGATGGCCTGGTGTACTTCCGGTGTTGTGTCGCCCCCAAAGGCCTGGCGTCCCGTAACCATTTCGTAGAGTGCCAGTCCGAATGAAAACAGGTCCGACCGCGCATCCAGCTTCTCGCCCCTCACCTGCTCGGGAGACATGTAGCGGGCCGTTCCCAGCGCCGCTCCCGTCATGGTAAGGTGCGAAGAAAGTGCAATCGCGGCGCCCTGCGTATCGCTTTCCTCACGGTCGAGTACGGCATCCACTTCGACACACTCGCTGACCTCCACGAGCTTGGCCAGCCCGAAGTCCAGAATCTTGGCTTCGCCCCGCTTCGTGATGAAAATATTCGCCGGCTTGATGTCACGATGGATGATTCCTTTCGTATGCGCGGCATCGAGCCCGTTGGCAATCTGAATGGCGAGACTGAGCACCTCATCCGTGGGTAGTGGCGCGCCCCCGCCTGCCGCGATGTGCTCGCGGAGCGTTTGCCCTTCGAGCAGCTCCATCACCAGGAAGGGCCGGCCATCCTGCTCCTCGACCTCGTAAATGGTGCAGATGTTGGGATGGTTCAGCGCGGACGCTGCACGAGCTTCGCGCTCAAATCGCTCCAGCGCCACGGCATCGCTGCCCAACTCTTCGGGAAGGAACTTCAAAGCCACGCGCCGGCCCAGCTTGATGTCTTCCGCCTTATAGACGACCCCCATTCCGCCGCCGCCTAATATCTCCAGCACGCGGTAGTGCGAAACTTTCTTGCCAATTAAACTTTCAGCGAAAGATCGCACCTCAGGAGGTACGCTTACTGCAACGGAGCCCTGCGCGTTCGCGGGGCTGGCATCTACATATTCCACCGGCGCGAGCCAGCGATATCCGCGGCGCGGAAGAGTCTCGATGAAGCGCGGATTTTCGGCGGAGTCACCCAGAGCCTCGCGCAGCTTATTGATGGCGATGTTCACGCCGTGGTCGAAGTCCACGAACGTATCGTTCGGCCACAACTTTTTTCGCAGCTCTTCCCGCGTGACCAACTCGCCGGGACGCTCGATCAACAGCGCGAGCACTTGACAGGGCTGGTCCTGCAGCTTGATCCGCTTGCCCTCTTTGTAAAGCTCCGCAGTGCGTAGGTCCAGCTCGAATTGATCAAAGCGCCGCAGATGGGAGGAATTGGCCGGGTTTGGCAAGGCCGTCAACCTTTGCAAAGCATAACACGGGCGAGAAGCTAACGGGAATACTCGGGACATACGAGCCAATCCACTCAAACCACACGACTTGCCGGTAGACACGCAGTTGACCCAGCGTAGATGCGCAGTGAATTGATCTTTTCACCCGGCAAGTCAACACTTGACATCATTACCCGAATGGAGGGGGACGCCATGGATAGCCATCTGGATGAGAAAAACAGTTTCTTTGGGGTGATCGTATGCATTGCGGTGGTAATCGCTCTCTCAATGACCGTTGGTTCCGGAGGAGGCAGCAGCGTATCCACCGTACCTCCCCTCTCGTCTCTCACGATCACCACTCCACAAAGTCTATCGATTGTCACGCCTTCCTTGCCGGATGGCACCATCGGTTCTGCCTACACCGAGACCATCCAAGCCAACGGTGGGGTTGCACCTTTCGCCTGGGGCATGACCTCAGGTGCCTTGCCGCACAGCCTGGTTCTGGGAAGCAGCTCGAGTGATTCGCTAACGATCTCCGGGACGCCGGACATGGTGGAATCGGGGGTGGCGTTCACGATTCGAGTCACCGATGCGAAGAGTCAATCCGCGACGCAGTCCTACAGCGTGAACATCAAGAGCTCGCGCACCGTCGTCCATACGGAGTCCGGTGTTGTGCAAGGCGTCGTGCAAGGTAACCTTCTGGTGTTTCGCGGTATTCCCTATGCTGCCCCGCCGGTGGGGAATCTCCGTTGGCGGCCACCGCAGCCGCCGGCGAATTGGACCGGGATTAGAGACGCTTCCTCATTCGGCAACCTTTGCCCTCAGCTCCAAGATAACGGTCAACTCGCGGGAAGCGAAGACTGTCTCACGCTGAATATTTTCATTGGGCAGCCGATAGAAAACCAGGAGCTGCCCGTGATGGTCTTCTTCCATGGCGGTGGCAACAAGCGCGGCGACACCCATGAACCTCCCTTTGACACCCCTCCCCTTGCCACCCACGGCGTGATCGTCGTAACCGCGGAGTACAGACTCGGACTCCTAGGCTTCTTCGCCAACGCACTCCTGACATCCGAAGACGGTCTTTCCTCGGGCAACTATGGCTTGCTCGATCAGATTGCGGTTCTTGCCTGGGTGAAGCAAAACATCGCGGCCTTTGGAGGCGACCCTGCGCATGTCATGCTCTTCGGGCAGTCGGCAGGATCGAACGATGTCCAGGCTTTGCTGGTTGCTCCTCCCGCGCAGGGACTGTTCTCCGTTGCTGCGATGGAAAGCGGCTATATTCCCGGCGGATTTCTGCACACCTTGGCACAGCTCGAAACCCTGGACGAACCGATTGTTTCATTGCTCGGGTGTGGCTCAGCCACGGACGTTCTTGCTTGCCTTCGGGCCGTCCCAGCCGACGTCATCGTATCCAACCAGAGTGCGGTCCCCTTTCGGCGTCCCGTAATCGAGCCTCGCGTCATTCCGATGGATCCGTTCGTCGCTCTGCAGCAGCGGGGTTCCCCTGTTCCGCTCCTCATCGGGTCGACGCGGGAGGAGGCTGCCGGCCCCAACGCCCCTCTGGACGCGGCTGGCTACGCTGCTGCCGTTCACGCGGAGTTCGATCCCCTGGGCGCTGGCGTTGCGAACCAAGTTCTGGCTTTTTATCCAGCGACGGCTTACGACTCACCCGCTTATGCACTGATCGCCGTGGACAGTGACTCTAGCCTGACCTGTCCCATTCGCGATGTGGCCCGCGCCGCGACGGGCGCAAGCCGTCCGCCGGTCTGGCGATATTTATACATCCACCGTTTCGAGAATGACCCAACGTTGAATGCATTTCGGGCTTTTCACACCGCCGAACTGTACTTCGTGTTTGGCAACTTGCAGGTCATCAATAGTGCGTACACTCCGACCACGGCCGAAGTCGCCTTTGCCCAGCAAATGATGGGCTATTGGACGCGCTTTGCTGCCACTGGTGATCCAAACGGGTCGGGAGCCACGCAGTGGCTCCGCTACGATCCAACCACCGACACCATGCTGCAACTCGACGACGTGCAGACAGTGATCAATGGCTATCACAACACGCAGTGCGATTACTTTTCGACATTTCCGTCTGTGCAGCCGTGAACTTCGCTTACCTTTCAAAATAAGAAAAGGCCGGCAGAGGGCGCGCTCTGCCGGCCAAAATGTCCCTTTTGCTTCAGCCAACGGCCTTGGAGACATTTGACGCTTGCGGGCCTTTCGGCCCCTGAACAATTTCGAATTCGACCGGGTCCCCTTCCTGTAAGGTGCGATAACCATCTCCAGCGATAGCGGAATAATGGACGAAAACGTCTGGGCCATCATCGCGCCCGATGAAGCCATAACCCTTCGTATTGTTGAACCATTTCACAGTTCCTTGCACTTCGCTTGCCCTCCTGACAGGGACATTGAGATTTCACTCCGCAGCGCCCATTGAATAACCCCAACGCTGTTCAAGGATACGAATTGCGCGGAGTGTACCAGAATCGAATGGCTAGTCAATAGGACAATCGTCTCCCTACTAGAAAAAAGTAAGCTTATGTCTGCTATAAAATCGATTCAATCGGTTTATTTCCTGGGCGGACCTGGCTTGGAGAGGAACCGGAAATAAAAGAGAATCCCAGCGATGGTTTTGGCGTCACGCAGTCTCCCCCTGTGAATCATCTCCTCCAGTTGCCTGCGGTTGTAGGCATGGGAAACTATTTTCTCGTCCTCCTCGGGTTCCGCTTCGCCTGCGGTCAGGCCCTCTGCCAGTAGGATGAACATGCGTTCTTCCAGGAAACCGGGGGTTGGGAAAACGTCCAGAAAGACCCGCATGCGCTTTGCGCGATAGCCTGTTTCTTCAATCAGTTCGCGGGCCGCGGCTACCTTGGGGGTTTCGCCGGGATCCATGCGGCCTGCCACTAACTCCCATAGATACTGCCTCGTGGCGTGGCGGTACTGCCGGATGAGCAGGATTCTCCCGTCGGGCAGAACGGGGAGAACCACGACGGAACCAGGATGCGTAACGACTTCGCGCGTCGCTCGCACGCCGCTCGGCTCGATGACTTCGTCGCGGCGAATTCCAAAAACCGGGCCTGCATAAATTGTGGCGCTGCGGAGGATTTTTGCCTTCTTCGCGCCTGGCGTGCCTGAAGACTTTTTCATTTTTGTCGACCTTGCTCTCTTTCTTGCGGCCCATGATACTGGGAAAAGCGATTTTCGCCACGCCGGACCGGGCGCCGGTCCTGTTTGCTTGTGGAGATGCGGTGCGCCTATACTTTGCGTTTGGGCTAGCTACGAAAAGCGCGGGCCGGCCGGAGGCGGGGCGCCGCCGCAAAAGCGGAATCGATGGCGATAAACACGATCATTGTGGATGACGAGAAGCCGGCGCGCGACGAGCTGGCGTTCCTGTTGAAAGGGTTCCCTGAAATCAATGTGATCGGACAGGGCAAGAACGGCGTGGAGGCCGTTTCGCTGATCAAGGAGCACGCGCCGGACCTGGTGTTTCTGGATGTGAAGATGCCCGGGCTGGATGGGTTCGGAG
>Ga0099830_10001949_pt1 | contig 10758 bp, 9 predicted proteins | sample CZO8metaG_4_FD_79337 | JGI IMG/M metagenome (GOLD analysis project Ga0099830, IMG submission 79337) | Vadose zone soil microbial communities from the Eel River Critical Zone Observatory, Northern California, USA - CZOApr15con2H3.8 metaG | ecosystem: Environmental > Terrestrial > Soil > Vadose...
CGAACGTTGAGGTTCCTGGCGGGTGGTTCCTAGACGCGCGCCGGCTCCGCGACCGACGCGCGCAGCACCAGGCAGAGCGGAATCGTCACCAGCACGCCCGCCGCGACGATCACGAGCGTCGCGTTGACGCCGGCGACGTCCCCGACGATCCCGTACAGCGACGGCGCGAGCGCCGAGGTCGCGATCGTCACGCTGTAGTAGAGCGCGTAGGCCCGCGAGCGGCGGTCGGCGGTGACGAGGTCGGCGACCGTGCCGTACAGCACCGACGAGGTTCCGTTCAACGCCACGCCCATGAGCGGCAGGATCGCGAGCGCGAGCGGCAGCGGCGCCGCGATGATGGCCAGAATGCAGAGCGTGGTCGCGACCTCCGTGAGCACGACCGTCCGGATCACGCCGAGCCGCTCGGCCACGAGGCCGCAGACGAACTTGCCGACGGCGCCGCCCGCGAAGAGCAGCGCCAGTGCGGTCCCGACGCCCGCCACCGAGGAACCCTTCGCGATCAGGGCGAACGGCAGGAACGTGAGGAATGCGGTCCGCGTCGCGTTGTCGATCATCCCGATCGCGGTCAAGGCCCGGAAGCCGTGCGCGTCCCGGATGCCCCAGCCCGAGCTCGCCGACTGGGGTTCCACCGGCCGGTCCGCCTCCGACATCTCCGGCGTGAGCCGCGCCAGCACGCCCAGAATGGCGGCCGCCGCCAGCACGCCGAACAGGCCATAGGCCGCCGAGGCATACCGCCAGCCGACGACGGTCGCCGCGAAGGCGACGGCGGCCGGGACCGCGACCTTGCCGAGATCGCCGGAAAAGTTGTAGGTCCCGAGGGCGGCGCGCCGCGGGCCGGTCTCGTACGCCTTGGAGACGAGCGACGAGGAGAGGGGATGCTGCACCCCCGAGCCGAGCCCGGCGATCAGGAGCACCGTCAGCAGCGACAGGAATCCGCCCACCGTGCCCGCCACGATGAACCCGCACGCGGTCACCGCGGTGCCCGCCGCGAGCAGCCGCCGCTCGCCCCAGCGCTCGGCGAGCAGTCCCGCCGGAATCTGGAACAGCGCCATCCCGCCGCTGTAGGCGGTGCGGATCATGCCCACCTGCGCGAACGTCAGCCGGAACTCGACCGCCCAGAGCGGCAGCAGCACGTAGAGGATGTCGGAGAATCCGTCATGGACGAAGTGAATGCTGCAGGCGGTGGCGAGCACCGCGCGCGCGCGGGATCTCACGCCCCGATCATCCCCGAGCCGCCGCCCCGGTTCAAGTAGAATACCGGCGTACTTCAAGCGCTCGGGAGGCGTCCATGACGATCAGCATCACGCGCGTCTACACGCGCACCGGCGACCACGGCGAGACCGCCCTGGTCGGCGGCAAGCGCGTCCCGAAGGACTCGCCGCGCATCGTCGCCTACGGCACGATCGACGAGCTGAACGCCGTCGTCGGGCTCGTGCGGGTCTTCAACGCCGAGCGGCTCGCCGAGGGCGAACGGCACCGCTGGCTCGACGAAGTCCTGCGAAAGATCCAGAATCAGCTCTTCGACCTCGGCAGCGAGCTGGCGACGCCGCCGGACGCCGTCTACGAGGGCATGTTCCGAGTCGGCGAAGGTGAGGTGAAGGAGCTCGAGGCGCTCATGGATCGGTGTCAGAAAGATCTGGCGCCGCTCAAGTCGTTCATCCTGCCGGGTGGCGGCCGGATCCACGGGTTCCTCCACCAGGCGCGCACCGTGTGCCGCCGCGCCGAGCGCGAGCTGCTCGCGCTGTCGCGGGTCGAACCGATCGGCGAGTGGCCGCTCCGCTATCTGAACCGCTTGAGCGACGTGTTCTTCGTGCTGGGCCGCTGGGTCGGCAAGCACCTGGGCGAGCAGGAGTACCTCTGGGAGCGCGGGCTGTCGAGCCACGCGCGTGCGAGGAAGACGCGCTCATGAATCGGGACGCGCAGGGTCCGGTGAGCTAGCCGCCGGGGCCGGGCGCGTCCAGGGCGAGGCGCAGCTCGGCGTCCGCGGCGAAGATCCTTGCGATGACCAGACCGAGCCGCCGCAGGTCGACCGGCTTGTGGATGTACTGGACGATCCCGAGCTGACGCGCTTCGACCTCTGTCGTCGGGCGATAGTCCCCGGTGGTCATGGCGACGGGCAGCGCGGGCTCGATCGCCCTGAGCTGTCTGACCAGGTCACAACCCGTCATGTCGAGCAGATCCACATCGACGACCGCAAGGCCGAGGCGATGTCGCCGCGCCAGCCGCAAGGCGTCGAGCCCGCGCGCCGCGGGGTACGCCCTGAATCGCGCGTGGAGGAGGAAGCCGGCGACGCGATTGGCCGCGGCCTCGTCCCCATCCGCGACCACGATCCAGCGCGCCGAGATAGATTCGCGCGAACTCACGGCGGTGGGAGAGAGCAGATTCAGTGCCAGGGGCCGGGCCGGCTTTGAAATCGAGAAGTTGCGATCGACGAATGACGAGCATTCCGTCCGCGCGTTGTCAGAATTGACGGACCGAGATGGCCAGGACGGGCTAGATGAGGCCGAACTTCTTGATGCGACGGTAGAGCGTGCGCACGGTGAGGCCGAGCGCGCGCGCAGCCTGCTCCTTGTCATTCCGAAAGCGCGCGAGGGCCCGAGCGATCAGATCGCGCTCGGCCTGATCGAGCGTCGGAATCGGCTCGTCGACCGTCACCACCGGAGCGTCGGACCTCGCGGCGAGCTCCGGGAGATTCGCCCGCTCGATCTCGTCACGCGCTCCGAGAGCGTAGGCCCGCTCGAGGAGGTTCTCCAGCTCGCGCACGTTACCGGGGAAGTCGTACGCGGTCAACGCCGTGATCGCATCGGGGGCGATGCCCTTGACGTCACGCCGGAAACGCTCGTTGAACCTCCGGAGGAAATACGTGATCAGCGCCGGAATGTCACCCTTGCGCTCGCGGAGGGGCGGGACCACGATGCGCACGACGTTGAGCCGGTAAAAGAGGTCCTGGCGGAAGCTCCCGTTCTGCACCACCGCCTCGAGGTTCTTGTTGGTCGCGGCGATCATCCTCACGCTGACGGCGTGGGTCTTGGTCGACCCCACGGGCCGGATCTCCTTGTCCTGGATGACGCGGAGCAGCTTGCCCTGGAGCGCCGGCGACAGCTCGGCCACCTCGTCGAGGAAGAGGGTGCCGCCGTGCGCGGAGCGAAAGAGCCCGAGGGTGTCGGCGACGGCGCCCGAGAAGGCTCCCCGCACGTGGCCGAAGAACTCCGACTCCATGAGGTCGGCGGGGATCGCGCTGCAGTTGACCGGCACGAAGGGGCCCTTGGCCCGCCCCGACTGCCGGTGGATCGCCGCGGCCACCAGTTCCTTGCCGGTCCCGCTCTCGCCCTCGATCAGCACCGGTGAGTCGGAGTCCGCCACCGTGGCGATCACTTCCTTCACGCGCGTCATCCCCGGTGAGCCGCCCACGAGGTCCTTCACCACCAGGTGGTCGGCGAGCCGGCTCCGCAGCGAGTGCACCTCGCGGCTCAGGAAGCGCTTCTCGAGGACCTGCTGCATGAGGTGCTGCAACTCGTCCAGGTTGAGCGGCTTGATGAGGTAGTCGTAGGCCCCCGACTTCAGCGCCTGGACCGCGGTCTCGACCATCGGGTTGCCGGTCATCATGACGACCTCGAGCGCCGGATCGTGCCGCTTGATCTCGTCGAGGACCTGCAAGCCGTCCATCTCGGGCATCCAGATGTCGACGAGCGCGGCATCGAAGATCTGATGGCCGATCAGCCTGACCGCCTCGCGGCCGTGCGCGGCGAGGGCAACGTCGTAGTTCCAGCGGCTGAGAGCATCGCGCAGGAACTCCCCGACGTCTTTGTCGTCGTCGACGACCAGCACCCGTGGGTGGTCCATCGGAGTCTAGCCGCGGCCCCGGCGCTGGCACCAGGCGAGGAGCTCGAGCACCGTCTCGAGGTCGAGCGCCCCGCGCCCGTGTACCTCGTAGTAGATCCGGACCCTGTCGTCGGTCTTCGCGAACGGCACGGGGGTATCTTAGCCGCCTGCGGTTTCTCCGCCCAAGGTTTCGCGCTTGACAGCTCGCCGCCCGATTCAGTATTTTTAAACTGATATTAATTCACGGTAAATCGCACGCGCAGGAGCCCCGATGAAGGTCCGTGTCGCCCTGACCGTCAATGGCGAGTCCCGCGAGGCGCTTGTGCCGGTCCACAAGACCCTCCTCGAGGTGCTCCGGGAAGAGCTCGGGCTCACCGGGACCAAGCACGGCTGCGAGCTCGGCGAATGCGGCACCTGCACCGTGCTCCTCGACGGCGAGCCCGTGCTGTCGTGCCTCGCTCTGCCCGTCGAGACCGAGGGATGCCGGATCACGACGGTCGAGGGGATGGCGGAGGGCGGCCGCCTCCACCCGCTCCAGCAAGCCTTTGCCGAGCTGGGCGCCGCCCAGTGCGGGTACTGCACGCCCGGCATTCTGCTCACGGCGACGGCGCTTCTCGCCGACCGTCCGAGCCCGACGCGGCAGGAGGTCAAGAACGCGCTCGCCGGAAATCTCTGCCGCTGCACCGGGTATACGAAGATCCTCGACGCCGTCGAGCTCGCGGCCCTGCGGATGGGACGTCAGGAGGTCCGCACATGACCAAGAGCGACTTCGCGGTCATCGGCCAGCCGCTCCCGAAGGTCGACGCGTGGGCGAAGGTCGTCGGTGAGACGAAGTACGCCGACGACCTTTTCCTGCCGCGCATGGTGTACGGCAAGCTGCTCCGTAGCTCCCACGCCCACGCCCGCATCCGGTCCATCGACACCGCGCACGCCCGCGCCGTGCCCGGGGTCTACGCGGTGATCACGGGCGCCGACCTGCCGCGCGTGAAGTTCGGCATCCTGCCGGTGTCGCAAGACGAGGAAGTGCTGTGCACCGAGAAGGTGCGCATGGTGGGCGACGCGATCGCGGCGGTCGCCGCCGTCGACGAAGAGACCGCGGAGCAGGCGTGCCGATTGATCGAAGTCGACTACGAGCCGCTTCCGGCCCTCATGTCCATCTTCGACGCGCTCGCCCATCCGGAAGTCCGGATTCACGAGTACGGCGACGGGCCCAACGTCCACAAGAGTGTGGCGCTTCAGTTCGGCGACGTCGACGCGGCGCTCACCGGCGCCGACCTGGTTCGCGAGGACGTCTTTTTCTTCGAGGGCAGCAACCACCTGCCGATGGAGCAGCACGCGGCCGTCGCCCACTGGGGATCCGACGGCAAGCTGACGCTCTGGTCCTCGACGCAGACGCCGCACTACGTCCACCGGCTGCTCGCGAAGGTTCTCGACACGCCGGCCGCGCACATCCGCGTCATCGCGACGCCGGTCGGTGGCGGCTTCGGAGGCAAGACCGAACCCTTTGCCCATGAGATCGTGGCCTGCCAGCTTTCGAAGCTCACCGGGCGGCCCGTCAAGATCGCCCTGACGCGGGAAGAGGTCTTCTACACCCATCGGGGACGTCACCCGGTGTTGATGTGGATCAAGACCGGATTCACGAAGCAGGGCGACATCACGGGCTGCCACCTCCGGACGTGGCTCGACGGAGGCGCGTACGGCTCGTACGGTGTCGCCTCCACGTTCTACACGGGCGTGATCAACCCCGTGACCTACAAGATTCCCGTCTACAAGTTCGAGGCGGCGCGCATCTTCACCAACAAGCCGCCGTGCGGACCCAAGCGCGGCCACGGCACGCCACAGCCCCGCTTCGCCCTCGAGTGCCAGCTCGACAAGGCGGCCGAGCAGCTCGGGCTCGACCCCGCCGAGATGCGCCGACGGATCGTCGCCGAGCCGTTCACCAAGACCGCCAACCATCTGACGATCACGACCATCGGCCTCGGCGAGTGCATCGACAAGGTCGTCGAGGCCTCCGGCTGGCGCGAGAAGCGCGCTCGCTTCGGCGGCACGCCTTCCGTGCGGCCGGAGCCCCCTTCTCCCAAAAAGCCCGGCATTGGCATCGCTTGCTCGGCGTATCTCACCGGCGCCGGCACCGCGATCTACTGGAACGACATGCCCCACTCGGGCGTGATTGCGCGCGCCGACCGCAGCGGAGGCGTCGCCGTCCTCTGCGGCGCCACCGACATCGGCCAGGGATCGGACTCCGTCCTCGCGTACCTCACGGCCGAAGTCCTCGGCATCGAGCCGAAGGACGTCCACGTGCATCCGGCCGACACGAGCCTGACGCCCGTCGATCTCGGCTCGTACTCCTCCCGCGTGACACTCATGTGCGGGATGGCCGCGATCCAGGCGGCCGAGCGGCTCCGGGCCGTCATCTTCCAGGCCGTCGCGCAGAGGCTCGGGGTGAGCCCGACGTCTCTCGTCGCTCGCGAGCGCAAGGTCGGCGTGCCCGACGACTGGGACAGGGCCGTGCCGTTCGAGAAGGCGGTGGAGCTCGGCGAGGCGATTCATGGTGTGCTTGCCTTCCGGGGCTCGTACGCGCCGCCGAAGCGCGCGGGCAGGTACAAGGGAGGCGGCGTCGGCCCCTCTCCCTGCTACTCTTACTCGGCGTGTGTGGTCGAGCTCACGGTCGACGAAGAAACGGGGCAGGTCGACCTCGGGAACGTGTGGATCGCCCACGATGTCGGTCGCGCGCTGAACCCGCTCCTGGTCGAGGGGCAGGTGGAGGGCTCGGTGTACATGGGGATCGGCGAGGCCTTGATGGAGGAGCAGGTGTTCAGGAAGAATCTCCACAAGCAGCCCTCGATGCTCGAATACAAGAGTCCGACCACGCTCGAGACGCCGGAGATCCATACTATTCTCGTGGAGACCGACGACCCGGAGGGACCGTTCGGAGCCAAGGAGGCGGGGCAAGGACCGCTCCTGCCGGTGATTCCGGCCATCGCGAACGCTATTTATCACGCGCTCGACATTCGCATCGACGAGGTGCCGATCACCCCGGACAAGATTCTCAAGGCGCTCGAGCTGAAGCGGCTGGGAAAGCCGGCGCGCGTCGGGCCGGTCAAGCTACCGCTCTTCACGTTCAAGGAGCCGATCGTCGTCGAGTCCGCGTTCGGCCAGCCGGCCGACGCGGTCGTCTCGAGGCCCTTTGCATCATGAAACGGAGCGACCCGAAGGGTTGTCCGCAGAAGCGGAGGCGGGTCGCACCGCTCTCGGGTTACTCGAAGGATTGTCCGCAGAAGCGGAGCCGGGTCGCACCTGTCTCAGGCCACCCCCGGTCCGAGCCGGCCTCACGGCCCCCGCTCCAATGATCAGGCTGCCGCCCTTCACGTATCTCGCTCCCCGCACGGTCGAGGACGCCGCCCGCCTCATGGCCGAGCACGGGCGGGATGCGATGCTCGTGGCCGGCGGGACCGACCTCTACCCCAATATGAAGCGGCGGCAGTTCGAGCCGAAGGTCCTCGTCGGGCTGCGCGGGATCCGAGAGCTGCGCGGTGTGCGGGGCTCCGCCGGCGGCTGGACGATCGGGGCGGCGACGACGCTTTCGGCGGTCACCGCTCATCCCGGGATCGCGCGCGACTTTCCGGCGCTCGCGACGGCGGCCGGGCTCGTTTCCTCGCCACAGCTGCAGAACATGGGTACGATCGGGGGTAACGTGTGCGTGGACACGCGGTGCAACTACTACAACCAGTCCTACGAGTGGCGCAAGGCGATCGGCTTCTGCATGAAGAAAGACGGTGACATCTGTCTGGTCGCGCCCGGGAGCTCGCGCTGCTGGGCCGTGTCCTCCTCGGATACGGCCCCCGTGCTGTGGGCCCTCGGAGCGCGGGTGCGGCTCGTCGGCGCCGGCGGCGAGCGTACAGTGCCGCTGCCGGCGCTGTATCGGGACGACGGCATCGAATACCTCGCCAAGCGGCCGGACGAGGTCGTCGCGGACATCCTGCTGCCCCCCGCCGAGGGCTGGCGCTCGGCGTATCTCAAGCTACGGCGCCGTGGCTCGTTCGACTTTCCGGTGCTCGGGGTAGCGGTGGCGGCCCGGATGGACGGTGACATCGTCCGCGACGCCCGAATCGTGCTTGGCGCCGTCGCCTCGCTGCCGCGGCCGGCCGAGAAGGCGGCCGCCGCGCTCGTCGGCCAACGCGTGACCCGCGAGCTGATCGCGCGCGTGGCCGATCTGGCGGCGGGCCCCGCCAAGCCGCTCGACAACACCGACTTCACCCATCCGTACCGCAAGAAAGTGACGCGGGTGTTCGTCGCGCGGGCGCTCGCCGCCGTCGCGGGGCTCCGGGACGGCGGCGCCGCGTCGGAGGAAGTCGCGTGACCGCGCTCGGCGAGCGTATCAAACGTCTCCGGGCCGAGCGCGAGCTGCAGCAGCGCCAGCTCGCCGAGAAGGCGGACCTCACCCCGAGCATGGTCTCGCAGATCGAGTCGGGACGGCTCTCGCCCTCGCTCCACACCCTCGGCAAGATCGCCGCCGCCTTCGGCGTGCCGATCGCGGCGCTCTTCGACGGCACGCCGGCCGGCAGCATCGTCGTCTCGCGCAAGCGCGACTACCCGGTCGTGTCGTTCGACGGCTCCTCCGAGCGGTGGGCGGTCCTCGGCGCGGGCCTCTTCCAGGGGAAGATCCGAGCCGTGGTCACGACGCTCGGTCCGAAGTCGCGCGGCGTCACGACCGAGAAGGTCATCATCAAGCCCGGGCAGATGAAGCTCTTCTACGTGCTCGAGGGCAAGGTCGCTCTGCACTACAACGGCGACCGCTACCTGCTCGAGGTGGGCGACAGCGCGCTCCTCGACGGCGGCGTGCCGCACGGCTGGGACAATCTCGGCGCGAAACAGGCCCAGGCGCTCTGGGTCATTCTGGGATAGGACCCTTGGCGGATACCGGTGAACGTGTTCGGGTGGACTTCAGGACGGAACCGGCGCGGTACCGCCACTGGAGGCTGAGCTTCGAGGGCCCGGTGGCCACGCTCGCCATGGACGTCAGGGAGGACGGCGGGCTCCAGCCGGGCTACGAGCTGAAGCTCAACTCCTACGATCTCGGCGTCGACGTGGAGCTCTACGACGCGGTCCAGCGGCTGCGCTTCGAGCACCCGGAAGTGGGCGCGGTGATCGTGACCTCGGGCAAGGAGCGCGTCTTCTGCGCCGGCGCCAACATCCGGATGCTCTCGCGCTCGGCCCACGGCTGGAAGGTGAACTTCTGCAAGTTCACCAACGAGACCCGCAACGCGATCGAGGAGGCGACGGCCGAGTCGCGCCAGCATTACCTCTGCGCCGTGAACGGCCCCTGCGCGGGTGGCGGTTACGAGCTGGCCATGGCGACGGACTGGATCGTCATGGCCGACGACGGCAACACGGCGGTGTCGCTCCCCGAGGTCCCGCTGCTCGCCGTGCTCCCCGGCACCGGCGGGCTCACGCGCCTCGTGGACAAGCGGCGCGTGCGCCGGGATCGCGCCGACTTCTTCTGCACTGTCGCGGAGGGGATCAAGGGTGCGCGGGCGGTGGAGTGGGGCCTCGTGGACGAGGTCGTGCCGCGCTCGAAGCTCGACGAGGTCGTGAAGCGGCGCGCGGGCGAATTCGCCGCCCGGACCGACCGGCCGGCCGCGGCGCGAGGCATCGCCCTGGTGCCGCTCGAGCGCTCGATCGACGGCGACCGGATCCGCTACCGCCACGTCGCGTGCGACGTCGATCGGGGACGGGGTCTCGCCGAGATCACGGTGAGCGGGCCGAGTGCTGCGCCTCCGGCGGACGCGGCCGGGATCCGCGAAGCCGGCTGCGCGTTCTGGCCGCTGGCGCTGGCGCGCGAGCTCGACGATCTGATCCTGCACCTGCGCACCAACGAGGAGGAAGTCGGCCTTTGGGTGTTCAAGACATCCGGCCGCGCCGATCTCGTCGAGGCCCACGACCGGGTACTGGCGGCGCACCGCGACGACTGGCTCGTGCGGGAGGTGCGTCTGTACCTCAAGCGGACGCTCAAGCGGATCGAAGTCTCCTCGCGGTCGGTCTTCGCCCTGATCGAGCCCGGTTCGTGCTTCACCGGTACTCTGCTCGAGCTGGCGCTGGCCGCCGACCGCTCCTACATGCTCGACGGCGTCCGTCAGGGCGACGCCCGGCCGCCGGCGACGATCGGGCTCACCGAGATGAACTTCGGCGCCTGCTCGATGGTCAACGGTCTCACACGGCTGGCGAGCAGATTCCTGGCCGAGCCTGGACGGGCGGAGAAGCTTCGCGCGCAGCTCGGCGAAGATCTGGACGCCGTCGCCGCGGCGGACGCCGGGCTCGTCACGTTCACGCCGGACGACATCGATTGGGACGACGAGGTCCGCATCGCGCTGGAAGAGCGCGCCGCGTTCTCTCCCGACGCGCTCACCGGCATGGAGGCGTCGATTCGGTTCGGCGGGCCCGAGACGCTCGAGAGCAAGATCTTCGGCCGCCTCTCGGCGTGGCAGAACTGGATCTTCCAGCGGCCGAATGCCGTCGGCCCGAAGGGCGCGCTCGAGGTCTACGGCACGGGCCAGCGCAGCGAGTTTGACCGGAGGAGAGTGTGATGGCCGGCATCAACTACAGCGAGCGCATCCCGAACAACGTCAATCTGAGCGAGAACCGTCGGCTCCAGCGCGCGCTGGAGGAGTGGCAGCCGAAGTTCCTCGACTGGTGGATGGATATGGGTCCGACCGGCTACCAGGAGAAGGACGTTTACCTGCGCACCGCCGTGAGCGTGGACGCCCAGGGCTGGGCGCAGTTCGACTACGTCAAGATGCCGGATTACCGGTGGGGCCTGTTCCTCGCCGAGGCGGAGCCCGGCCGCACCATCGGCTTCGGTGACCACCTGGGCGCGCCCGCCTGGCCGGACGTGCCGGGGGAGTACCGCGGGGTCCTGCGCCGCCTCATCGTCACCCA
>Ga0099830_10001952_pt1 | contig 10755 bp, 8 predicted proteins | sample CZO8metaG_4_FD_79337 | JGI IMG/M metagenome (GOLD analysis project Ga0099830, IMG submission 79337) | Vadose zone soil microbial communities from the Eel River Critical Zone Observatory, Northern California, USA - CZOApr15con2H3.8 metaG | ecosystem: Environmental > Terrestrial > Soil > Vadose...
AGCGGCGCAGAAAGAGCATCCCGACGTGATCATTCTCGACCTTGGCCTGCCGGCTGGGGACGGGTTTGTAGTGCTGGAACGCTTGCAGAGCAGCGACACGCTGTCATCCATTCCGGTGATTGTGCTGACGGCTCGCGATCCGCAAGGCAACGAACAGCGCGCGCTGAAGGCAGGAGCAGCGGCGTTTTTCCAGAAGCCGGTGGATAATGACGAACTGATGAACGTGATTCGCGTCAGCCTTCCACACCGGAGCGCTCCGGGAGTGCCGTTGATGTCGTGAGGTTCCGGCGGGGCTGGTTCACAATGGCGCGCGCTACGAAGGAGAACGCGACCAAGGCAAACTAGAGGGTGGGGTTGACCCGGCAGTGCATTGCCGCGAGATTCCGTCCGGGCAGGCTCGATTACGCACTGGCGGATGGGTTCGCTTCGCGGAGGTCAAGTTCGTACTCGAGCTGTCGCAAGGTTTCGTCGTTGATGCGGCCCTGGTTCCGCAATCGCACGGCGGTTTGCCGCTCCACGCGAAGCAAATCCCGCAATAGCCGGGCGTGGCGCTGCTGGTACTCGAGCGTGAGGCCGTTTTCCGGATCATCGTCCCCGCTCACTGCGGCAAGGCGGTGCCGATAGTGTCCGGTAAGGTCGTCGTAGATTTCCTGAAACTCACTCGCATCCTCTTTTCGCGAATCTTCCAGATGGGCGAGCGCTGCATTCAGCATTTCGCGCCGCGCTAACTCTTCCTCTTGGTCGTTTTCGTCGTTCGCTCCGCCCACCACCCCGAGAACGCGCACCACGAACGGAAGGGTGAGCCCCTGGAGAACCAGGGTCACGAAGATGACGCTGAAGGCGAGAAAGATAATCAAGTCCCGCTGCGGGAATGGGTCGCCATTGGCCAGCGTTTCCGGAAGCGCAATCGCGGCCGCCAGGGCGATCACGCCGCGCATGCCGGTCCAGCCGATGACGAGGATGCTGCGCGCCGGAAGCTTTACATCCTGATGAAGAACGCGAGTGCGAATCCGGTTCGCCAGGAACGCGCCGGGGAACATCCAGATCAAGCGAAGTACAATGACCAGTCCGCTGAAGAGCGCGCCGTACATGAGCAAGGTGTGCAAACGGTATTCATGGATACCGGCCAACACGTGGGGCAACTGCAATCCGATGAGCACGAACACCAGTCCGTTCAGAATAAAGGTCAGAGAGTTCCAGGCTCCCCAGGCCTGTAGCCTGACCTCGGGCGAGAAGAATTCGGAACTCCGGCGGCTGAGATAAAGTCCGCAGACCACCACCGCGAGCACGCCCGATGCGTGGATCCGATCCGCTCCAAAGTAAGCAGCGTAGGGTACGAGGATGCTGATTGCGATCTCGATAGGGCCATCGTCAATTTGGCGTTCGATGCGATCCACAATCCATCCTGTGAATAGGCCTACCGCAAGGCCGGCAAATACCAGGAAGGCAATTCGTCCCAACCCTTCGGTCACGGTGGGCGTCTGGCCACGTACCACCATGGCGATGCCGAACTCGAGCGCCAGCAGGCCGCTGGCATCGTTGACCAAACTCTCGCCTTCGAGAATGTCTACGATCCGGTTGGGCAGACCGATGCGCTTAGCAATGGAGGTCGCAGCAAGCGCGTCGGTGGGCGCGACGATGGCGCCCAATACGAAGCCGAGCCTCCAGTCGAAGCCGGGAAAGAACCAGTGAGCTGCCGCGGACACTCCAAAGACGGTGAACGCGACGAGTCCGAAAGCGAGCATTAAAATGCTGACCAGATTGTAGGAAAATTCCCGCCACGAAGTGAGCCAGGCGGCGGAGTAAAGCAAGGGAGGCAGGATGACGAAAAAAATGACGTCGGGATTCAGGGGGACATTCGGGATAGCGGGAACGAAGCCCAGCAGCGCTCCGGCAATTACGAGAATAATGGGATAAGGCGTCTGAAGTTTTCGTGCCAGCGCTCCAAATGCCACCACAAAGAGCAGTAGCAAGAGGAAAACCAGTTCGACTGCCTGCACGCTACTATGCATGGACCCGGAATCTCCGTACGATGCGGGCTGGCCGCATCGGGGTCAGTATACGTGGCCTCGACGTGAGGGCTGGGCGATTGCCGGGACAAAACTATGCCCGGCGCCTGCATCCTACCAATGAAAGACAATCACACATCAAAGGATGGACTCCATGAAAAGAATGCTCTTATCAAGGCTAGCAGTGGTAGTAATAGCGGCCGCGGCCGCAGCGCAGTCGGCCTCGGCGCCGTCCAGCGCCGTGCAGCGGGGCGCTACTCAAGATTCCGCTACCCAAGCTCAGAGTTCCAATCAATTTCCAGCGGGCACGATCATCCCAGCGGAACTGTCGAAGGCGGTGGATGCAAAGAAGGCCAAAGCGGGCGACAAGATCGAAGCCAAGACCCCGGTGGACCTGTTGTCACACGGCAAGATCGTGATACCGAAAAACACGAAAATCATCGGCCACGTCACCGAAGCTAAAGCCCATAGCAAGCAATCTCCCGATTCAATGGTGGGGATCGCCTTCGACCGTATTTCGATGAAGGATGGACGTGAAGTGCCGATTCAGGCCGCGGTGCAGGCCATTGCTCGTCCGTTACAGAGTGCGGCTTTATCGAGCAGCGCCGCGAATGACAGTGTCGGCATGCCAAGCGCGAGCGCTCCCACGTCGGGAGGAGGAGGCGGCATGGGCGGTTCGCGTCCTCCGGAACGGGTGGCATCGTATCCGGGCGGAACGTCGACTGGAACGGATCCGTCAGTGCCTCAGGGTGGAACGACTGCACCACTTGGCCCTACCAGCCAGGGAGTCGTCGGCATGAAAGGGCTTTCACTGAAGGCTTCGGGACAGGCGTCCGTTATTAGTTCGGAGACGGACAACGTACATTTGGAGAGCGGGACACAGCTGATGCTGCGGACGCAGTAGGGATCAGGTGCCGCACTTTTTCATATTCGTGACCGAGAGTGTCACGACAGCAGCAACCTTATGAAATTGTCCGTATTTACCACGGGGTTCAAAGTCCCGGATGGTGCTGGCATCGCGGACAGGAGTGTCCGTGCTACACGGGCCTAGCAGACCAGTTGGTCGCGCGTCAGTTTCAGTCCATTCAGATTGCCTAGGACGGTGACGGCGATCTGGTCGGTGCGGAAGAATTCGTCGGCGGTCTGTTTGAGGTCTTCGGCGGTGACGGCTTCGATGCGCTCGATCAGTTCGTCGAGGCCGTAGAAGCGGTCGAAGTACATTTCCTGGCGCGCCAGGTTCGACATGCGCGCGGTAGAGGACTCGAGTGACAGCATCAGGCTGCCTTTGAGCTGATCCTTGGCGCGGCGCAACTCTTCGTCGGGCACGGGCGCGGATTTCAAGTTGCGGAACTCGGCTATGACCGACTCTACAACTTTGGTCGCCGATTCGCGTGAGGTACCGGCGTACACGCCCATGCATCCGGTGTCGCGGTAGGGGTTGAGGTCGCTGTAGATGGCGTAGGCCAGCCCTTGCCGTTCGCGGATGTTCTGGAACAGACGGGAGCTCATGCCTCCGCCGAGCAGCGTGTTCAGGACGTAGGACGCGTAGCGCTTCTGGTGCGCGATGGGGTGCGAGGGGACGCCGATGCAGATCTGCACCTGCTCGAGCGCCTTCTTGTTGCGCAGGTTGATGCGCGCAAAAGTCTTGGGCGCGGGCGAGTGGAGGCCGTTTTTCACGGGCTTCATGTGTTCAAAATGTTTCGCTACCAATTCGACGAAGTTCTTGTGGTCGAGATTTCCGGCGGCGGCTACGATCAGGTTGCCGGGAGCGAAGCGGTCTCCATAATGCCTCGAAACAACGGGCCGCTCGAAGCGCTTTACGGTGTCGCGCGTTCCGAGGATGGGTTTGCCGAGAGCATGGTCTTTCCAGAAACTCTGCGTGAAAATTTCGTGGACGAGATAGTCGGGACTATCCTCGTCCATTTTGATTTCTTCGAGGATGACGCCGCGCTCACGGGCAATATCGTTGGCGTCGAATACGGGACGAAGCACGAGATCGCTAAGAACATCAAGCGCGATGGGGACATGCTCATCGAGAATCTTGATGTTGAAGCAGATGCATTCTTTGGCGGTGAAGGCGTCCATGTTGCCGCCGATTGAGTCCACCTGGCGGGCGATCGCTTCGGCGGAGCGGTTCTCCGTGCCCTTGAACACCATGTGCTCGATGAAATGCGAGATGCCGTTCCATTCGGAGTCTTCATCGCGGGAGCCGGACTTCAGCCAGATTCCGATTGAAACCGAACGGATGTGCGACATCTGCTCGGTGATAACGGTCAGGCCGTTCGGCAACACACGCCGATGAATGTTGCGGGTCTCTTTCACCATTGAAGTTCTTCTATTTTCCCATATCAGACGAGGTTGCGTGGTGGGATGAGGTTAGACGTTTTGTTTGTTACGGTTACGGGCAAAGCAAGAATGCGTCGCAGATTCAGTCAGCGCGGCGGGGACCTCACGTCGCTAGTCCCGGGGCAGCTAGAGTGCCGTCCCCTGCGGGACTCGATTTTCCCCACTCACGGCTTCCGGCCCTGATGTGCCGGGCTTTCATGTTCCGCCGCTTTACGACTGCGGTCAACCTGCAGTTCAACTGCGCTAAACTTCAAAGAGAGCACGAGCCATGGAGACTTTGCTGTCGAACTCGCTTCTGGGGCTAACCTTCCAGGAACTTACTACTCTGGTTCTGGATTCGGGCCAGCCTGCGTACCGCGGACAACAGTTGTTTGATGCGGTGTACCGGCAGAGGGTGGAAACGCTGGAACAGATTTCTACGCTGCCGAGCGAGTATCGGACTCGCCTGGGAGAGCAGGGATGGCGAGTGGGATTGCCGAGAATCTCGCGGAAGTTCGTGTCTAGCGACGGGACCATGCGTTATCTGATGGAACTGGCCGACGGAGAGACGGTAGAAACCGTCTGGATGCCGGAAGGTGACGACGGAGAAACCGGGGATGGGAGCGAAGCGGGCGATGAGGCAGAAGCGCCAGCAGCAACTGCGGCCCCGTGGCGCCGGGCGACCATCTGCGTGTCGAGCCAGGTGGGATGCGCGGTGAATTGCCGGTTCTGTTTTACGGCCCTGCTGGGGGTCAAGCGCAATCTGATGGCAGGAGAGATCGTGGGACAGATCGCCGGAGTGCTGCGCGATCAGGGCGTACAGCCGCCTATGCAGCGCGTGAATATTGTTTTCATGGGGATGGGCGAGCCTTTCCTGAACTATGAAAACTTCATGAAGTCGGTGCAATTGCTGGTGGAGGGCGTGGGGATTCCGGAGTCGCGCATGACGGTTTCTACGGCGGGGATTGTGCCGCGCATCCATGATTTCGGGCGGGAGGCGGTGCGTCCGAAGCTGGCAATTTCGCTGAATGCGTCGAATGATGAGCTGCGCAGCGAGGTGATGCCGCTGAACCGAAAATGGAATCTGCATGATGTCATGGACGCGGCGCGGGCGTTTCCCTTGCGAGCGCGGGAACGGCTTACGTTCGAGTACGTTCTTCTGGAGGGCGTGAACGACGCGCCGGAACAGGCGCGCGACCTGGCAGAGTTGGTGCGTGGAGTGCGGGCGAAGATTAATCTGATTGCGCTTAATTCGGGGGCCGAGTTGTCATATCGTACGCCCACACAGGAACGAGTGAGTGAGTTTCAGCGAATCCTGGTGGCGGCGGGGATCCCGACTTTCGTCCGGCGACCACGCGGGCGCGACATTTTCGCGGCCTGCGGGCAATTGAAGAGGACAGTGGCGTGAGTGGAGGTTAGAGGTCAGAGGTCAGATTGCAGAGGTGAGAAACCGGTGCGCAGCGGCTCTTACTTCTGCAACCTAACCTCTAACTCTTGACTTCGTCCTACGAACTGCTGCCGGCCACGGCGCGGTTGGGAACGTTGTTGAGTTCCGAGTGGGTTGAGGATTTCACGGCGACGGGAAGTTCAATCCGGAAGGCGACGTATCCGTCGGAGGAGCGCAGCGCTAGGATACGGCCGCCGTGCTCCGTTACGATCCGCGAACAGGCACCCAGCGAGAGCGTGGAAGTCTGCGCTCCTGTGCCCGAATCCTGCAAGGGCTGGTACGAGGTTGAAGAAGACGGCGTCTCGGAACTGAACTCAATGCTGACGACGTAACCCTCATGGCCGGTCCGGATGTGGACACCGGAATCCTGCTCGGGGTGAGGGAGGGCGCCGATCTGTCCCGAGAGGTGCAGACACACGTGCAGAAGCTGGTTGGAATCGGCGAGGACGGGCGGAAGCGCGGAACCGAGATCGAGGTGGAAGTCGGTTGCCTCGACGTCAAGCTGAGGGGCGAGCAGGCGCATCGCCGTTTGCAGTATGGAGTTCACATCCAAAGGCGACATGCGGGCCGGGGCCTGGCGGACGAATGTCAGTAGGCTGGCGACCAGCGTTCGGGTGCGGCGCACTTGTGCCGCGATCCGTGCGGCGAGGGTCTGTTCCTGCGGCGGCAAGTCGGATGCGCTCAGCAGGTCGGAATATCCAAGCATGGCGGTGAGCGGATTGTTGATCTCGTGAGCCGCGCCGCCGACTAATTGGCCGAGGGAGGCCAACTTCTCAGAGTGGATCAGCTGGGTCTGCAATGCCTTTAGATCTTCGAACGAACGGCGCGATTCTTTCAGCAGTTGGGCCAGTTCGTCTCCAAGCAGAGTTTGCCGCAAGAAAAGCAAAGTGCCCATCACAATCATGGTGATGAGGCTCAACGTGCTGCGGAAGTGCCGCACCGGAACCGGAGACCCCGGCTCCAGTTGAGCGTAGAGTGCAAACCAGGGAAGACTGAAAAGGGCGAGCATGCCAAGGCGGGTGATCCAGACCCCTAGAAGAGGCTGTGACAGTTTCGACTCAGAGAGCTGAAAGCGGGCCGCGAACTTTCCGATGACGGCCAGCCACGCGACGGAGGCGGCCCAGGGGATGTCGTAGATGCTGCCGCTGTAGTAGGTCTGGTGGCCAATGGCGTAGTTGGCGACATACGAACTCGAAGCATAGAGAGCACTCGCCCCCAGTAGTTGCGCATACAGGTGACGCCAGCCTCCTTGCGCGTGGTAGGTGAGCAGGCCGAGTGCGATCAGCAGCACCAGTTTTTCCGTGAGATAGGTGGCGTTGAAGTTGTTGCTGTAGGCCGCCTCGTTGATGTGCACGGTCTGCCACGGAATGACGGCGTACACGTACAGGAAAACCCACCAAATCAGCAGGAGAGCAAAATCAAGCAACCGGATGCGCGCGTCGCGTTCATCCTCCTGAAGATGAGGAAGCAGGGCGAGGGCAGCCATCATGGGGACCAGGTGCAGGAACAGAACGACATCACCGCTGAATGGGTTCGGTACCTCCACGCGCTTGAAGACTTCGAAGTAATTCCACATGCCCTGGTAGCTGAGCCAAAAGAGCATGCCGCTGCCCAAGAGGATCCAGAAGGCGCGAGTCCGATTGCGGGGAGTGCGAGCTTTAAAAGTGTTGGGCAGAAATGCGGCGGTAGCCATCAAAAGCAAAGTGCTCTGAATCCAGTCGCTGACAATGGTGAGGGCGTCCCCGCGGGGTATAACCAGAGACGCAGTGGCCTGGGCCAGCACCAGGAGTGCGAGCAAGAGGATCCAGAATTTATCGCGCAGCGGCAAGCAAACTACTCCCGCTTTCATTCTAGAGCCCAAGTTGGGAAGAAAGCGATTACTAGAGTAACTGAGTAGGTTAGAGTGCAGAGGTCAGATTGCAGAGGTCAAGACCCTTCACCACAAAGGGCACAGAGGACACGGAGGACTTCTAGTTCCCGAAGGGCAGGTTGCAGACGTGCGAGTCTCTGGTGCACTGGTGTGGAGTTCCGCGGAGATTGACCGTAGAATTGGGCACACAGAAATCGGCACACAACTGCGAGATTTCTCTTGGGCCGGCTGATTCCAAAATATCGCGATTTGTGGCGCTTCCGCGCGCCGCTCACCTCGGGTGAGATCCGGCGCACCGAGCGCTGGTTGGCCACCGCGCGGGTGGCGCTGACGATCGCCGCCTGGATCACGCTGTGGATGGAGCCGGCACGCGGCGTGGTGTACTCGCCCTGGATGTACTGGCTGCTGATCGTGTACCTGGTCCACGCAGTGGTGGTGATGCTGCTGGTGCGCTTCCGGCACCGGTCAACGCGTGCATTTCGCCTGGTGGTGCACGGCATTGACATCTGGTGGCCGGTGTTGATCTCGTTATTCACGACCTCAGAGCGGGGGCCTTTCTTTCTGTTCTTCGTTTTTGTGATGGCGGCAGCGGCGTATCGCTGGGGACTGTGGGAGACCGTGGGCACAGCGGTGACGGCAGTAGTTCTGCTGTGGGCGGAAGGGCTCGCCGTCAACTCAGGTCTAGAGAGAACCGTGAACGCCTGGCTGCGAGCGATGCATCTGCCGCGGCTCGTCATGGGTGTGCAGCAGATTGATCCGCAGCAGCTCTTCATGAGTTCGGTGTACCTGATGGTTCTCGGGCTGCTTCTGGGCTACATGTCGGAGAACGAGAAGAAATTGCGCGCCGAGCGAGTGGTGATTACGCGCGTGCTCAGTTCTGCGCGCGTCGAAGCAGGGCTTACGCATACAATGCAAGAGATTCTGGGGGAGGTCTTGAGCCTCTACGGAGCGCGAAGAGTGTTGAGCGCTTCGCAGGAAACGAACAGCTACCGCGTGTTTCTGGCAGAGGTGAACCGCAACGCGGAGGGCGCGCATGCCCTGCACTGGCGCGACGCTCTGCCGGACACGGAGGCCTCGTACCTGTTCGATTCCCCAGCCGATGCCATCTATGCGCGCCGAAGTGCGAAGGGTTTCGATGCGGTCTTGCTGGATCGCAGTGGGAAGCGCTTGCGCGATGGAGAGACAGCATTTCTGGACGCTCTGATGCGCGTAGAACCGTTTCAGTCCATGGGGTCGGTGGCATTTGGGTTCGGGCGGGAATGGGCAGGCCGGGTATTTTTGTTTGATCCGGAGAGGATGGGCGATCCGGAGGAGGAGCTGCGATTTTTGCAGGAATTCGCGCAGCAGGTAGGTCCCGCGATTTATAACGTCTACCTGATGCGGCGGCTTCGGGAGCGCGCCGGAGCGGTGGAGCGGGCGCGGTTCGCACGCGAGTTGCACGATGGCGCGATTCAGTCGCTAATCGCGGTAGAGATGCAGCTCGACGTGGTGCGGCGGCAGTCGGGCCAGCAGCCGGTGGTGACCAGTGAACTGTCGCGGATTCAGAAGCTGTTGCGCGAAGAGGTGCTCAAGCTGCGCGAGCTGATGCAGGCGATGAAATCGTTCGAGGTGGACGCGGAGCGGCTTCCGGGCTTTGTGGCGGATACGGTGGAGCGCTTCCGGAGAGAGACCGGAATCTCAGCGGAATTTGTCAGCGAGATTGAGAAAGTGGAGCTGCCTCAGAAGGTGTGCCGGGAACTGGCGCGCATTGTGCAGGAGAGTCTGGTCAATGTTCGCAAGCACAGCGGAGCACGGCACGTCCTGGTACGGCTGGCGCAGCGGTCGGGCAATCTCCAACTGACAGTAGAGGACGATGGGCGAGGATTTCCTTTCTCGGGAAGGCTGTCCGAGACGGAGCTGGCGATAACGGGGAAGGGGCCGGCAGTGATCCGCGAAAGAGTGCGCTTGCTTGCGGGCGAACTCACGATAGAATCGAACCCGGGACACGGTGCTCGAGTGGAGGTACGCATCCCACCGGCACGAAAGACGAACAATGGATAGACACGGCCGTTCCATCCGCATCGTCATCGCCGACGATCACCCTATTTTCCGGGACGGTCTGCGACGGCTGCTCGAAGCCGAGCCGGACATGAAAGTGGTGGGCGAAGCCTGCGACGGCCGCGAGGCGGTAAAGCTGGCGACCGAAATCAAGCCCGACATTCTTCTTCTCGACCTGGCCATGCCGCACCATACCGGACTGGACGCCCTCCGGGACTTGAATACGAGCAGCGGCGCCGGGGCGGTGCGCATCATTTTGCTGACCGCAGCGGCGGAGAAGAAGCAGATCGTCGAGGCGTTGCAACTGGGCGCACGGGGCGTCGTACTGAAAGACTCGGCCACTCAACTTCTGCTGAAGAGTATTCACGCGGTGATGTCGGGAGAGTACTGGGTGGGGCGAGATAGCGTCTCGAACCTGGTGCAGTACCTGCGCAACCTGATGCAGAGTTCCAGCGAGGAATCGAAGCAGAAGAAGTTTGGTTTGACGCCGAGAGAACTGGAGATTGTCTCGGCCGTGGTGGCTGGTTATGCGAACCGGGAAATCGCGGAATACTTCAAAATCAGCGAAGACACGGTCAAACACCACCTCAGTAACATCTTCGACAAACTGGGGGTTTCAACCCGGTTGGAGCTGGCATTGTTCGCGGTGAACCAGGGGCTCCCCATCAAAGCCATTGTTTAATCAATAGCTTACGGAGGGCTAGTTTTCACGGACTGAAGGGACAAGGCACTAAAGTGCTACCTGGCGCCACTGCTGTGCCATTGGGCGGGAGCATTTCGGAGCGATACCCTTGCAGGTAGTCGACAACGGGATCTTGTGTTTGCAAGCAGAAAGATACCCGAGTGTCGTCACATGGGGGCTTTACAGTGATCGCGACTATCCGTCAACTCTGGACTGAAGATCACGGGCAAGACGTCGCCGAATACGCGGTGATGCTGGCGGTGATTCTAGTGATTGTGATTGGCACGGTCCGTCTGATCGGCGGCAATGCCAATAATGTGTTCTCGCAAGTTCAGAACGCGATCTCTCAATAGCGGAAGATCATCCCCCGCTTTTGCCGCTTTCC
>Ga0099830_10001958_pt1 | contig 10737 bp, 8 predicted proteins | sample CZO8metaG_4_FD_79337 | JGI IMG/M metagenome (GOLD analysis project Ga0099830, IMG submission 79337) | Vadose zone soil microbial communities from the Eel River Critical Zone Observatory, Northern California, USA - CZOApr15con2H3.8 metaG | ecosystem: Environmental > Terrestrial > Soil > Vadose...
CGTAAGCGCCAATCAACGCCTGCTCGCACAAGAGATTGACCACGCGTGGAATTCCTCGCGCATACGAATATATTGTCTCCACTGTCTCTGCCGGAAACGTTTGCGCGCCGGAGCCGCCTGCGCTGCGCAGCCGCGACGCAATGTATTCTTGCGTTTCTTCCAGCGACAAAAGCGGCAGCCTGCAGCGCACCATGATGCGTTGCCGTAGTGCGAGCGATTCCGGGCGCCGCAATTTTTCTTCCAGCTCCGGCTGGCCTGCAAGCACGATTTGCACCAGCTTGCCGCGAATATTTTCCAGATTCAGCAGCAAATTCAATTCGCTTAAGGTACGCAGCGACAGAGCCTGCGCTTCATCAATAACGATTACAGGCGAATCGCCTTCCGCCTGCCGGGCATGCAACCAACGGTGCAGCGTCGCCAGCAGGTCGCTTTTCTTGGTTGATTCCACCGGAACATCAAAATCGCGCAAAATAAATTCGAACAACTCCGCCGGGTCAAGGTGCGAGTGAAAAATATAAGAACTGGAAAATTGCCGGCTCTTGAGCCATTGCAAAAAGTGCCGCATCAACGTGGTCTTGCCAGTGCCAGCTTCGCCGGTCAGCACCAGCAGCCCGCGATGAGCTTCGATTCCGAACATCAGTTCAGCAAGCGCGGCTTCGTACGATTGGCCCGAAAATAAAAAACGCGGGTCCGGCGATACGTGAAACGGATTTTCTTTCAGCCCGAAGGAGCGGAACATGTGCTCGTAGATTGTTGTTGTACCCGAAGTAGTCACTGGACACCTGAAGGACGAGTGCTTGGGCAATCGGATTGTAAGCGACCGGAGTTAGTGGGACAACAACAAGATGCGGCTTCTGGGAAAAAAAGTACTACAGGAACCTCTGTACTATGGCTGAATAGTACCCCGTATTAACCATTTACTTACGGGATGTCCGCACGCTTGCACGACTTCCTTTACTCACATGAAAGAGTCTGCGCCCGCCCAGCCAGGGGCAGCGTTGAAAGATGAAAATCTTGTAATTGTTTGTTGACTGCCGGAATACTTTCTTCATTTATTTGCTTCCACATCGCTAGATTCTTCTGCAACGCCACGCAGGTTTCGTGTGAGACTTTTTGCGCAGATGCCGCCGGCCGCATATCTGCTGACTCGATCATCCCGTAATACCGCGAGATATCGCGATTCATCGGACCGATCCCGGGCGCCTCGCGGCTGCCTTCCACTGCATCGCCGGCGGCTTTTTGCAATTTTGTCAACGCGTCAAGCAAATCTTTCGCCTGCGGCTTGTCCTTCAGCGCCGCCTGTTGCAGCGCAATCGCGGTCTGCAGCGCGGAATATTCATTGTAAGCACGGTAGCTCGCCTCCATCGCCGCACTGATGGCGTGCGCAAGATTCCATTGCTCGATCAAGTCCGCAGATGATGCGTGAACGCGTGGGTCCAGGACCAACTCAAATTTCTGCCGGTATTGCTTGCCATCCACCGTGAGCACCGCTTCGTAAGACCCCGGAGGTACCAGCGCCCCCGGCGGCTGCTGGCGCGGGGTCTGCCCCGGAATCGCGTGATCCGGCAGCGTGTATTCGATGTAATCGAGCTTCCCGCCGAAATATCCGTACGTGAGCGTCAGCGGATCTTCGCTGCGCACATCCCATACAAAACGATGCAGCCCCGGAGTGGTATCGAGCACAGCCGCTGCGGCAAACCAATAATCCGGCGCATTCCCCACCAGCCCGTTCGAGGCCGCCGCCTTGCTCGAATAATGGCGAACGCGATTACCTTTCGCATCGAACACATCAAACGTAGTTTCGCTTTTCGGGTTATTTTTCAGCCAGTAATAAAAAATCGCTCCGTCAGGCGGATTTTCCGACGCGGGAAATTCCGGCGAAAGCGGCGTCTCATTATTGTTGTCCCAGCGCACTCGCATCGCCGTTTGCGGCTTGAAGAAATGTACCGGCGAATCCGCAGCCTTGGCGTTCAATTCGCGCAGGGGAGAAATATCGTCCACGATCCACAATCCACGTCCGAAAGTCGCCGCGATGAGATCATCGCCATGCACGGCAAAATCCGTGAGTGGCGCGGCCGGCAGATTCAGCTGAAATGTTTGCCAGTGATCGCCATCGTCAAAGGAAACGTAGGCGCCGCTTTGCGTTCCGGCAAACAACAGCCCTTTTCGCTTGGGATCTTCGCGCAGTGCCGCGGCCTGAATATCCTCGGGTAGACTGTTCACAATCTTGGTCCAGGTTTTGCCGGCATCATGCGTCCGAAACAAATAAGGATGATCGTCGCGACGCACTACCCCCACCACGTACGCCGTCTTGGCGTCGTGCGGCGAAGCTTCCACTAATTTTACGTCGCTGCCTTTCGGCAGATCAGCCGGCGTCACATCCTTCCAGCTCCCCGCCCGGAAAAGTTGCACCAGCCCGTTTGAAGTGCCTACCCAGATCATCCCTGCTTCCACCGGCGACGGCGCAATGCTATGAATCGCGCCGTTGCGAGCAAACTGTGCAGCGTCTTGATCATTGGCGTCTTCACCATCGGGATGGTTGAATTCTTCCTCCTCAGGATCCGGCTCGTGCCCGCCGCCAGCCGGCTTCTTCACTTCCGCGGGATGCAACGCCGACGACGTCAGGTCCGGACTGACGACTTCCCAATTCACTGCGCCATCCGAGGTCTTCAGCAAATATTGCGCACCGTAATACATCGTGTGCGGATCATGCGGCGCATAAATAATTGGCGTCTCCCACACCGTGTGATAATTCGCGGGCGGCACGAAAACCGTCGCCAGTTGTCCAGTGGTGCGATCGAGCCGCATCACTGTGCCGAACCAGCCGATCGAATACACCAGATTCGGATTCAACGGATCGGGCGCGATGTAGCCGCTTTCAAAGCCACCGGCGGAAAACCAATCACGGTAGGTAATTTCGCCGTAGTCGCTGCGATTTGGCACCACAATCGTCCCGCTATCCTGCTGCGCCGCGTAAGCGTGATACGGAAACGTGTTGTCTGTCGTCACGTGATAAAGCTGCCCGGTCGGCTGATTGAACCAATCGCTCCATGTCTCTCCGCCATTCGCACTGATGATCGCTCCTTGATCCGTGCCCAGGATCATGCGGTTCGAACCGTCTGGCGCAATCCATAAAACGTGGTGATCTTCACCGCTTGGCGCTCCGCGAAACGCGAAAAACGTTTTGCCGCCGTCGTTCGAACGATACGTACAGGTCTGCATTACATACACAACTTGGGGATGATTCGGGTCCACAAACACGCGGCTGAAATACCAACCGCCCTCGATGCGCGGATCTTTGGTTGCCTGCTGCCATGTCGCGCCGCCATCATTCGAACGGTACAGCCCTTGATTCATGATCGCGAACACGCCGCGTCCCGATGTTCCGGGAATTACAGCCAAGCCAATTCGTCCACGAGCCTTTGCAGGTAATCCTTCCGTTCCAGACTGCTTCCAACTCGTTCCTTCGTCCGCCGAAATATAAATCCGCGATTCACCTGCCAAGTCGCGTTCGCCAGGCTCGCCCGGAGGAGGGTTCAGCGCCGCGTAAAGTATTCGTGGATTTTCTGAAGCAGCCGAAATATCGGCCACTCCGGTAGCGCTGTCAGCATCCGTGAGCGTTTTCGTCCAGGATTTTCCGCCATCCGTGGTTTTGAAAAGCCCGCGCGGTTCGCTGGGAACGGCACTCCCGAAAGCGCCCGCGATCACCACATCAGGATTTGTCGGGTCGACAATAATCGAGCTGATGAAATGTTCTTCGACCATTCCTGCGCTGCTCCACGTGGCTCCCGCATCAGTGGACTTGAAAACTCCTCGGCCTTTGCCTTGTTCGCCAGTCGCCACATAAATAATATTTGCATTGGAAGGTGCGACGGCAATGGCGCCGATGGACGCGACGTGCACTGCGTCAAAGATCGGCTTCCAGGTACGGCCGGCGTCATCGGACTTCCAAACGCCGCCATTTGGCGTCCCCGCGTAATAAAGGTTGGGCTGCCCCGGAATGCCGACGACAGCGGTAACGCGCCCCGCGCGAGGCGTGCCCAGAAAACGCCAGCGCAGTCCGGAATACGCATCCGGCTTAATGTCTTGCGCGACGCAGGCCATCGCCGATAGCAAAAATCCCCCAAGAAACAAACTGCGAATTAAGTTTCCAATTGAGAAAGACCACGAAGATGTAGCCGGGACGGATGAGATCACGAATTTCTCCAGGGGAAATAGTCTACTACGGCTCTCGCGGCGGCGCTGCAGCATCACCTGTAATCAGACGCGCTCCGCGGCTGAAGGTCACGAATTGAATTCCCCATTGGATAAAAACCATCACCCGGCTTTGAAATTCCACGATGTAAATAAGGTGAATGAAAAGCCAGACCAGCCACGCCAACAAACCCGAAAGATGCAAGCCAAAAATATTTGCGACCGCGGCAGCGCGTCCGATCACCGCCATGTCGCCCTTGTTGAAATAGTGGAACGGCGGCGGCTCGGGTTTTTTCTGGACACGCGCTCGAATCACTTTCGCTGCGTAGGCGCCGCCTTGCATCGCCACCTGCGCCACGCCGGGAAGTGGCTTACCATTCTTATCGTTAGCCAGCGCCAGGTCACCAAGCACAAAAACATTCGGGAAGTTTGGGATGGTCAGTTGCGGCGTTACCGGAATGCGTCCAATTCGATCGGTTTGCGCTTCTGTGCGTTTGGCCAGCGTGCGGCCAAACTCATTAGTGGTTACGCCGCCCGCCCACAACACCGTTTTCGCGGCCAGCCTTTCCGTAGTAGCGCCGCGTTCGAACGTCACTCCCTCGGCGTCAACATTCGTTACCTTCACGCCCTTTAGAACTTTCACTCCAAGGCGAGAAACCAGCCGCTCCGCTTTCTCCGCAAGATCCTCCGGAAATGCCGTCAGTATACGCGGACCGCCTTCCACCAGAAGAATTCGCGCCTCGCTTGGATTAATGCGGCGAAAATCGTGCTTCAATGTTTCGTTGGCGATTTCGGCGAGCGCTCCCGCGAGTTCCAGCCCTGTCGCGCCCGCGCCAACAATCACAAACGTAAGCCACGCACGGGCTTCTACCTCGTTCGCAGAGCGTTCCGCGCATTCGAACGCCAGCAGAATTTTCTGCCGGATGTTGGTCGCTTCCTCAACCGTTTTCAGGCTGGGAGCATTTTTCCGCCAGGAATCATTGCCATAGTAAGAAGTCTGCGAGCCGGTGGAGACAATCAACGAGTCATATTCGAACTGCGCGCCGTCGCTCAACGTAAGGAGATTTTTGTGGGGGTCAATGTCCGCGGCTTCGCCCAGCAGTACTTCGGTGTTTTTCTGTTTGCGCAGCACGCTGCGCAACGGCGCCGCTATTTCACCCGGCGAAAGCGAACCGGTAGCCACTTGATACAAAAGCGGTTGAAACAAATGAAAGTTGCGCCGATCCAATAACGTGACCTGCACCGGGGCCCGTTTCAGCGCCTGCGCCGCCGATAATCCACCGAATCCCCCGCCTAGAATCACTACTCGATGTATATTTTCCGCCACGATACCCTCACAAAAAGACTCCGGTGCCGGGAAGAATCCATCATAGTATTTTCCGCCATGCCACCGCTCTTTGGCTTTTCCGGCGCTGATCGCTTCCCTGCTTTATGATCATCTTTGTGATCAGCTCGCTGCCAAATCTTCTGGAAGCACTCGCTTTCCCCGCGTTCGTTTCGCTCTACATCTGGCGATGGCAAGAAGCCAGTCCCAAAACCTGGCTGATCTTTCCGGTATGGTTGCTGCTCAGCTTCGCGCTGCACCGGGACACTCCAAAAACAATCGGATGGCGAGCCGACAATCTGAAACCAGCCACACGACGTGGCGCTCCGATATTCCTTTTCTTCTTCCTGATCCTCGGCCTCGTCGGCGTAACTCTAGGAGCGCTTCATCGCGCCCCGGCCCACTTCATCGCTCCGAAACGCTTCGTCGGATATTTCGCATTTTGCCTGCTGCAGCAAATCGGCTTGCAATCGTTAACAATGAACCGTCTGCTGAAGGGGTTGCAAAGTCCGGAGGTAGCTGCGCTGGTTGGCGGTGTGCTTTTCGGAGCCCTGCATTGGCCAAATCCGGTGCTGGTGCCGCTCACCTTTATCGGCGGCACCGTGATGTGCTGGCTGTTCGCGCGTGACCGCAACATTCTCCCGCTGGTTCTGGGCCAGGCCATTCTCGGAGGCCTGGTTTGGTGGGCATTTCCTCTAGCCTGGCATCATTCCATGCGCGTCGGTCCCGGCTACTACACCTACATTCCGAAGTAACCATTCTCCGCGTATCTCCGCGTTATCTTTCTCTTTCTGAAAATTGACCGCCTTCAGACTTTTCCCACACGCCAGGAATGCTCTGCGAGCATCTTGGACACTTCCCATCCCTTAGCAAGTTTTCCTCAACCTTGTGCCAGGACCGCCGAATCACTCGCAAATTACACTGCGGACAAAACGTCGATCCCGCATCCGTAACGATGTTTCCCTCATAAACGTAACGCAGTCCTGCCTCAATCGCGATGCTCCTCGCTCGATGCAGCGTCTCCGGCGGCGTCGGCGGCTTATTCTGCAACTTGAAGTCGGGATGGAACGCGGTAAAGTGCAGCGGCACATCCGCTCCAAGATTCTCTAGAATCCAGCCAGCAAGCTTTCGCGTCTCTTCCGGATCATCGTTCAACGTCGGAATCATCAAGTTGGTAATTTCAAACCACACGGGTGTCTCTTTTTTCAGCAACAACAAAGTATCCAGAACCGGCTGCATGTGCGTCAGGGTAATCTTCCCGTAGAAATTCTCAGTAAAGGCCTTCAGGTCGATATTGGCCGCATCAATGTAATCGTAAATATCGTGGAACGCTTCGCGCGTGATGTACCCGTTGCTGACCATTACCGTCTTCAGCCCGCTCGATTTCGCGGCACGGCAAATATCAATGATGTATTCGCCCCAGATGGTCGGCTCGTTGTAAGTGAACGCGATCGAATCGCAGCCGTGGCTCAGCGCCAGTTCCGGGACAGCCTCCGGAGGCACATCGCGCGCATTGACTTGATCCTGATGCGATTTGGAAATGTCCCAGTTCTGGCAAAAGAAACAGCCCATGTTGCAGCCCGCCGTTCCCAGGCTGAACACCCGCGTACCCGGCAAGAAATGATTCAGCGGTTTTTTTTCGATGGGATCAACTTGCAGGGCGGCCGGCGCACCATAACCCAGGCTATAGAGCTTTCCGCCGCGATTCACTCGGATAAAACAGAAGCCGCCTTGCCCCTCGCCGATGTGGCAATGCCGCGGGCACAAGTAGCAATGAACGCGGCCATCCGGATCGCGCTCCCACCACCGCGCTTCATGCAATGCCGCAGCTTCGTCAAGAATCGGGAGAGAAGTCATACGTACGCACTTCCCCAGAAGTCCGTCTCAAAAGCTTCTTACGTAATTATAGCGCTTCTACTAGCGAGAACGGGCCTGCACGCGGCGGCGTTCCGCCGCCCAATCCACGAAGTTTTGCATTTGATGCCGATACTTCCAGAGGACTTTCATGAATTGCGCAGCGCTAAGATTCTCCGCTTCTTTTCCGAGGAAGGTCTCCAGGCGCCAGCGCATGTACGGGCTATCCCACGGATGCAGCCGGTAGCCGCGCGCAGCCATCCAATAGTAGCTCAATAAATTCCACATATTTTCGATAGAAAAGGTAAGTCGTCATTCCGAGCCTGCCTGCCGCGGCGGGCGCTGCTTACAATTCACTACCTACTTCTCTACCCCATCGGCACGGACAAATGCTCATGCACCAACAGCCAGCTCGCGCCACGCCGTTCCCAAATCCCAGTGTAACGGACTTCAGCTTCAGTCGTTTTTCCATCTTTGGTGGTCATTGAAATGTGCATTGGCACGGTCATCCACGCAATGTTTCCGCGCCGCGTGACTTTCAGGTTCTTGCCGGCAGTGAGTTTCGCCGCAGTGGCGTTATCAAAAAATTGTTTCTGCACTCCGGGGCGATATTCGCTCCAACTGTGATACGAGAAAGGCGCCAGGTCGTAAAAAACCAGTCCGTCATCTTTGGCATAAAACTTTGCAGCATTGTCAGGATTGCCGCTGCTCCAGGCCGCGCAATAGCTGTCCAGCAATTTCCGGAACGTGGCTTCCTCGGTGGCCTTTTGTTGCGCATGGGCGCCGACAAAAGTGAGCGAGCCCCCAACCAGTGCCAGCAACACATACAAAACCCAGCGCATACCGTGCAAACGAGCGGAAAACAGCCGCGTAGCAGAGATGGTCATCTCCAGTTTTCTCCTCAAAAAGCTTGAGCCCGACTCGATGGAAACCGTGTGCCATACCGTAGTGCCAATGCACTCATTTTGCAAGCTCTATCCGTTTTTCATAAGAATCGCCGTTGGAAAACGTCCGCCGCGATTCCCGGCCATCGCAAGCCGAGCCTATACCGCCATTCGCCGGTAGCGGGGTGCCGTCCGCCGAATCGCCCGTGCCGCCCTAGTCAGTGGCGTTTACTGTGGAGTTGCCCGCGAGGAGCAACGCAGCAAAAGCGGGTGGGAGGCGGCAAATGGTAGCGGCGATGCAAGGCCAGGCGGCACGAAAGCAGAAAGCCGGACGGGTCCTGTTGGCAATTGGCGGGGGGGCATTGTTCCTGCAATTGTGGGCATTGTGGCTGGAAGCAGGAGCGGCGTGGAGCCGCGGCGCGGCGGAATCGCTCGGATGGATGGGCGCGTTGGGCATGGCGGCTTTACAAATAGTGGACTTCATCGCGTGGAACCCCAACGGGATATTACTGAGCCTGACCCGGGTGCTGCTATTATGCTGGCCGGTAGCAGTGATGATTGCCGGAGTCGCGGTTTCGCACAAAGCGAACTAAAGAATTTAGCAGAGCGTAAAACAAGGAAGTTCGCGATTAGCGAATTGAGGAAATAATGGAGAGCGGCGACAAATACGGGCGCGACCTGGGAGAGCAAATCAAGTCACGCATAACTTCGCGCATACACAATAGTATGGGCAGCGGCGGCGGCCGCTATAACGGGCTGATTCCGGGTGCTGTGATTTTGGCCATTGGCGCAATTTTCTTGCTCAACAACATGGGCATCGTCAATGCCGGGCACTTCTTCCAGTTCTGGCCGCTGATTCTGATCTTTGCGGGAATCGTAAAACTTGCCGATCCCTGCCGACGCGCCTGGGGGGCGATGTTGCTGGTGTTCGGCTTGCTCCTGCAGCTGAATCAGCTGGGATATGGACATTTTTCCTGGGGCGAAATGTGGCCGATCGTTTTGATTGCCGCCGGCGGTTTTGCGATGTGGAGCGCGCTGCAAGCACGGAAAAAGGCCGAAGGCCTGGGCGCGAATACGGGCGATCCTCTTACCACGCTGAATGAAAGCGCCATCTTTGGCGGCGTGCAAAAGCGGGTGAATGCGAAAGAGTTTCGCGGTGGGCAGTTGCAATCGCTGTTTGGCGGAATCGAAATTGACCTGCGCGATGCGGACATGGCGGAGAATCAGGCGGTGCTGCACGCGAATGCAGTTTTTGGCGGAATCGAGTTGCGCGTTCCCGAAACCTGGTACGTTGCGGCACGCGGCCAGGGAATTTTTGGCGGCTACACGGATTCGACGCGCTACGCAGGACCGGTCGATCCGGATAAGCCCAAGAAAACTTTGATTGTGATGGGCACGGCAGTTTTTGGTGGCGTAGAGATCCGCAACTGAGGCTGCAATGACCAACTCCGCGGATCGACAAAAATCAAAAACAGGCAGCGTAAATAAGTACACCTGGATCCCGGTGGCGCTGGTTCTGATTCCAGCGCTGGCAACGTTGGGAAACCTTTCCTGGACTACCAGCATATTGCTGGGCGCTCCTCTGGCGATGATCTCGTTGTTCATTCCAATCGATGCGGCATATATCTGCAGGTTTGCCCCGCTCGGAAAAGCGCAGATGTGGCGAATCATTCTGACGCATCTTGCCGCCGCGCAAGTGCTGAGCTTGCTTTGGATGCTCATCGCGGGACCGTTTTCGCGGGCGCTTGCATACATTCCGCAGTTGCACGGGATCGACAAACAATTCGCTCCCGATCGCTGGATCGTTTATTTGACGGGCTGTTTGTTCTATGTGTTTTCCGTGGCATATCACTATGTTGCGATGGCGCAGGACGCGGCGCGCGCGGTAGAAATGCAGGTGATGCAGACCAGCGTGCTGGCGCGCGATGCGGAATTACGGGCGCTGCGTGCGCAGATCAATCCGCATTTCCTGTTTAATAGTTTGAATTCCATTAGCGCGCTGACCAGCATAGATGGAGCGCGCGCGCGAGAAATGTGTTTGCTACTAGCGGATTTTCTGCGCTTGACGCTGGGCATGGGCGAAAAAACCGTAATTCCCTTCTCCGAAGAATTGCATTTGCTGGAAAAATTCATGGCCATTGAAAAAGTGCGTTTTGGCGCACGGTTGCGCATGGAAGAAAAAATCGATGATCAAGCGAAGCGCTGCATTATTCCTGCGCTGCTGCTACAACCGCTTTTGGAGAATGCCGTGAGCCACGGAATCGCTTCGATGGAAGATGGCGGAATGATTCGCCTGCAAGCCAGCGTACGCGATGGGCGTTTGGCGATATTGGTGGAGAACGATCGCGATGAAGAAGCGCCGGTGCGAAAACGCACTGGAGTAGGACTGAAAAACGTGCGCAGCCGCCTGGAAGCGCGGTACGGAAAAGAAGCCACGTTTCGCGCCGACGCGGATGAGGACAAATTTCGCGTCACCATGTC
>Ga0099830_10001963_pt1 | contig 10729 bp, 9 predicted proteins | sample CZO8metaG_4_FD_79337 | JGI IMG/M metagenome (GOLD analysis project Ga0099830, IMG submission 79337) | Vadose zone soil microbial communities from the Eel River Critical Zone Observatory, Northern California, USA - CZOApr15con2H3.8 metaG | ecosystem: Environmental > Terrestrial > Soil > Vadose...
AGCACGTCGGCGACGAGCAGCCGGACCGTGTTGCTGCCGACATCGATCGTGGAGAGGCGCATTGGCCGAGAGCGAAAACGCCCCGCCGGAGTCCCGGCGGGGCACGGTGACCGTGACGCCGTGCTGGTTACGTTCCCTTCAGAGTTCTGATGTAGTTCACGATCTCCCAGCGCTCTTGCTCCGGCAGGTGCTTCCAGGGTGGCATGGCGCCACGGCCGTTCGAGATCTTCCAGAAGAGCTCACCGTCGGTTTCCTTCTGGATCGCCGCCGACGTCCAGTTCGCGGGCTTCGGCGGAGGCAGCGCGGCGGCGGCCGGGCCGTCGCCTTTTCCCATGGGGCCGTGACACGACACGCAGTTCGTCTCGACAGCCTTCTTCGCGTTCCCGACGCCCTTCACCGGGTTCTTCATGGCCTTGGCGTCGGCCGGCGCCACCCATGGTCCTTGGGCGGAGACCACCGCCACGCCGGTCCAGACGACGAGCGTGATCGCAGCGACGGCGATGCTCAGCGACCTCCCGAACGCGCTCATGGCGCCTCCTCTCGTGAAACTCGTACAGGCACGAATGATCGTGATGATGTTCACAAAACGAAAACCATTTAACACTCCTGGGACGAACGAGGTCAAGCAGATATTCGACGCGCGCGCATCGCGGCGAGCCAGCAGAGCGTAGCCAGACCCCCGTAGGCGCCGGCGAGGCGCCCCGGCATCGGCGAGGGCGCGGCCCACGGCCAGAAGAGTGCGCCGCTCGCCAGGGGCGAGTGGATCACGCCGACGAGCGTGGCGAGGCTCGCGACCACGAAGAGGTGCCCGGCGAGCACCAATCGGTGGTCGATGATCGCCGCGAGCGCCCATCCCCAGAGGACGGCGGTCAGGATGAACCCGTTTCCCAGGACGAGCAGCGCCTGGTAGCCGAGCGCGGCGTCCCCCGTGAGCGCGGCCGGCGAGGTGCCGAGCGCCGAGAAGAGGCTTCCCGATTCGATGAGCACCACCGCCGCGGCCACCGGCACGAACGTGAGGGCGACCGCGGCGCCGTATTGCGGCGGCGTCGCCAGGAACCCCTGCGCGGTGATCTCGAGCCCGATGAAGACGAGGATCGGCGCGATCGCGGCTTCCGGCAGCACGGCGACGAGGAGCGAGAGCGTCCCGGCCGCCGCGCCTGCGCCGATCACGAGCCCCGTCGCCAACGTGTACCCGGCGCGCGCGCCCATCGCCTTGTACGCCGGGTGGCCGATGTAGGGCGTGTTCTGGATGACGCCGCCGCAGCATCCGGCCAGGACGGTCGCCGCGGCTTCGGTCAGGAGGATGTCGCGCGCGCGGTATTCGTCACCCGCCGCCGCCGCGCTCTCCGTGTTGTCGATCCCGCCGATGATCGTCACGAGCGCGAACGGGAGCGCGATCGACAGATACGGCAGCGTTTCGGGCAGCGCGTCGAGCCAGCCGAGCGTGGGCCAGGGCAGCGCCAGGCGGAGCGGCCCGACGGCGATCGCGCTGCCGGGGCCGAGGTCGAGCCAGGCGCGGCCCCAGAAGATCAGCGTGCCCGCGAGCACCGACGCGAACGCACCCGGGAGCCCGAACGGCATCCGTACCCGGCCGAAGAGAGCCAGCAGCAGGAGGAGCAGCGCGACCAACCCGACCAGCGGGTCGCGCAGGATCTTGAGCATCGGGAGGAAGGCGATCAACAGAATCGAGACTGCCGCGATCGACCCGAGGAGCGCCGCGCGGGGCACGACCCGCCGCGCCCAGTCGCCACCGAAGGCGAGTCCAAGCTTGACGAGGCCGATCGCGATCGTCGCCGCCATGCCCACCTTCCACGCGAGCACAGGGTCGCCGGTCGCGAGCATCACGGGTCCGAGCACGCCGAAGACCATCGCGAACAGGGTCGGGGTGTCGATGCCGAACGGCATCGCGGTGACGTCCTCTCGCCCGGTGCGGCGCATGAGCTTCAGGGCCAGCCACGTGTAGGCGAGGTCGCCGGCAAGAACGCCGAGCGCGGTCCCCGGCACCATGCGCTGGAGCACGAGGTCGGCCGGGAACTTGAAGACGCCGATCAGCAGTGAGGAGAGGATGACGAGCTGCGTGACGTTGTCGAGGGCGAGGCCGAGGAAGCCGTTCAGGTCCCCCGCCCGGATCCAGCGCGGGTGGGTCCTAGCGAGGCCGGGCGTCGGCCACCCCCGGGTCGGCGATCACCTCGCGGGCCAGCCTCGTTATGCGCTCGGCCAGGCTGGTACACCAGGCGAGACTACCGCGGTTGTCGGCGACTTCGCGGAAATCGAACTCGATGGCCGGGCCGACGCGTTGAGCGAGCCTCAATCGGGCGAGGTATGACTTCCCCGCCCGCTCGTCGTCCTCCTCGAGGACGACCTCAACGCGCGGATCGACCCGCTTGGCATGAGACGTCAGAAAGTTCCAGAGCCAGCGTTTGACTTCGTGATACGTCCCACCCGATATCACGCCGGCAGTCGACCACCGAGAGATTGTATGGATCGCCATCCCGGGCAAAGAGGGGACCAGTCGCTGGTCCCCTCTTGAAGGTCAATGCGCCCGGCTCAGCATTCGTTGAAGCCGCAGGACAGGCACTTCTTGCAGCCCTCCTCGTAGATGAACGTGGCTTGCCCGCACTCCTTGCAGAGGTCGCCGATCTGCTTTCGCGCCTCGATGGTGACGGCCGGCGCCTCGAGCCCGGGCTTCACCTCTCCGATGTGCTCCGCCAGCGTCCGCGACAGCGCGTCCGGCAATGAGAGGATCTTCGCGGGCCCAAAGCCCGTGGGCTGGCCCCCGCCGATTCGAGAAAGCTGGCTGATAACCTCCTCGAGTCGCCGCTGAGCCGACAGCGGCGATGGCAGCCTCAGGATGAGGGAAATCAGGCGTCCGAGAGCTTCTGCGACGGCCATCGTATCGGAGCCGCCCTTGCCGACCTGAACGAAGACCTCGAAGGGCTCGTGCTCGTCGGTTTCGGTAATGGTGATCCACGCGGTCCCGATCGGGGTCTGGGTGCGGTAGGTCGACCCCTTGAGGCTACGCGGGCGGGGCTTGATGACGGCCGGGCCCGCTGTCGCGGCGAAGCCGGCGCTCTTGCTCTTCTTCGCCGAGACGCCGACGTTCAGGACTTGCTCGCCTTTGCACCCGTCGCGGAAGACCGTGATGCCGAGGCAGCCGAGCTCCCACGCGAGCCGGTACGCGCGCGCCACGTCCTCCTCGCTCGCGCTGTTCGGCAGGTTGATGGTCTTCGAGACGCCATTGTCGGTGGAGCGCTGGAAGGCGGCCTGATGCCGCACGTGCCATTCGAAGCCGATCTCGTGGGAGGTCTTGAAGACTTCGGACGCACGCTCCGGGAGACCACGGATCCCGTGGAGCGAGCCCCGCTTGACGATCTCCTGCATGAGCGCGTCCGAGTAGAACCCCTGCTCCTTGGCGATGCGCTCGAACGTCTCGTTCACGAACGTCAGGACGCGCTCGCCGTCGGGCTGCTTCACGCGGTGCTCGAAGGCGAGCGCGAAGATCGGCTCGACCCCGGAGGAGCACCCGGCGATCATCGAGATCGTGCCGGTGGGCGCGATCGTGGTGACGGTCGAATTACGCATCGGCCGGTGATTCTTATAGATCGAATGGTCCCAGTTGGGGAACGGGCCGCGCTCCTCGGCAAGCTTCGCCGACTGATCGTGGGACTTCTCCTTGACGAAGGCCATCAGTTGGTTGCCGAGGTCGGTCGCTTCCTGGCTGTCGTACGGGATGCCCATCGTGAAAAGCAGGTCGGCCCAGCCCATGATGCCCAGGCCGATGCGGCGGTTGGCCTTGACGGTGGCATCGATCTGCGGGAGTGGGTACGGGTTCATCTCGATGACGTCGTCGAGGAATCGAACAGCGAGCCGCACCACCCGCTCCATCTCGTCCCAGTCGAGCGACCACTCGCCCTCGTCGTTTCGCCGCGCGAACTTCGAGACGTTGAGCGAACCCAGGTTGCACGCCTCATTGGGCAGCAGGGGTTGCTCTCCACACGGATTGGTCGCTTCCACCACGCCGATCTCCGGCGTCGGGTTGGCGGGGCTCGCGTTGATCCGGTCGATGAACACCATGCCCGGGTCGCCCGTCCGCCACGCGGCACGGACGATCCGGTCGAAAACCTCCTTGGCCGACAGGCGGTCCGTCACCGCGCCGGTGTGGGGGTTGATCAGGTCATACTCGCCGCCCGAGGCCAGGGCGTCCATGAACCGGTCCGTGGCCGCCACGGAGATGTTGAAGTTGGTGATGCCCCCGTCGAGCTTGCAGTCAATGAACTCGAGGATATCGGGGTGATCGACCCTGAGTATTCCCATGTTGGCGCCGCGCCGGGTTCCGCCCTGCTTCACCGCCTCGGTGGCGCTGTTGAACACGCGCAGGAAGGAGACAGGTCCGGAGGCGCGCCCACCTGTCGAGGCCACGATGTCGTCCTTGGGACGCAGCCGTGAGAACGCGAAGCCCGTCCCGCCCCCGGACTTGTGGATGATCGCGGCCGCCTTGACGGAGTCGAAGATCTCCTCCATCGAGTCGCCCACGGGCAGCACGTAACAGGCCGAGAACTGCAGGCCGTTGTCCTTCCCGGCATTCATGAGGGTCGGCGAGTTCGGGAGGAAATCGCCCTCGATCATGATGTCGTAGAACGCCGCCGCGACCTCCCGGACCGCGGCCTCGCTCCGCCCGTACCGCGCCTCGCCCGACGCAATCGTCAGCGCCACCCGCCAGCACATCTCCTCCGGGGTCTCGACGACCTCGCCACCCTGCCGCATGAGGTAGCGCTCTCGGAGCACCCGCAAGGCAGGCTCGGTCCATTTGCCGACTTTCGCTGGGCGAGTCTCGGACAGCATTCCACGCCTCCTCCGGTCACCGACTGCAGTCAATGAAAGATCTTCTCGTCTCACTATATCTTGTGGTGTGGGCGAATCTAGCACGCTGAATGTAGCGTCCGTCAAGAAAAAAGGTATCCACCGCGCGTCCACCGTCTGTCCACCGCTCGCACCCGCAAGCTCTTCTGGGCCCTCGCATGCTGCGTGGTATTCTCGTGTGCGCTATGGCGCCTTCTCGAGTGATCGTGCTGGTTGTGCTAGCCGCTAGCTTGTTTTCAATCGACGCTCCGCGAGCGCAGGCGCCGCCGCCGCCCGCTCCTCAAGTCGCTGGGCGGGTGCTGACACTCGAGGAGTGCATTGCCATCGCGCTCGACGCCCAGCCGAGGATCCAGGCGACGCTGGCCGACTATGCCGCGGCGCGCGATCGGGTGAATCAGGCCCTGGCGCCGCTCCTTCCCCAGCTCAGCGGGCTGGTCAGCGCGACGCGAAGTCAGGGCGCGTCCGTCACCACTAACGCACTCGGCGCGAACGTCACGACGGTGCAGACCCGGCAGCTCGGCGACACCTTCCTGGCCCAGGTGCAGCTCTCGCAGCTCCTCTTCGACTTCGGCAAGAACCTTGCGGCGACCGAGGCGGCGCGGAAGCTCGCCGAGGTGGCTGTCGAGGACGTCGAGCTGCAGCGCCAGCTGATCTCGCTGACGGTGAAGGAAGCGTACACGAACACGCTCTTCAGCCAGCGCCTGATTCGGGTGCAGGAGCAGGCGCAGGAGCGCGCCGAGTTGAACCTGCGCTCTGCGAAGGGCTTCTTCCAGGTGGGCACGCGGCCCAAATCCGACGTCGCGCGGGCCGAGGTCGACGTGGCGAACGCGAAGCTCGACCTTATCAGGGCGAAGAACGCCCTGCGTACCGCCATCGTCGCGCTCAACATCGCGATGGCGATCAACGTGGACACGCCGACCCAGATCGTGGACAACCTCGTCTACCAGCCCCTCACGCTGGACCGCCAGCAGCTCCGGGGCGATTCGCTCCGGCAGCGACCCGAGTACCGCCAGGCCAAGCTCCGCGCCGCCGCTGCCGAGGCCACGGAGCGGCAGACTTTTCGCAACTTCTTCCCGGACATCTCGGGCAGCGGGGCCTACGGGGGTACCCAGAGCCAGCTCAACGAGTCCTGGACGCTCGGCCTGACGCTTTCCTGGTCGCTCTTCGACGGCGGCGGGCGGATCGCGAGATACCAGGAGGCGAAGGCTAACCTCGAGGGCGCGAGGGCACGCGTGCAGTCCACCGAGCTGGACATTGTCCAGAATGTCGAGCAGGCCGAGATCTCCGTCGAGGAGGCCCAGGAGCGGATCCTGGCGGCGCAGGCCCTGGTGGCCTCCGCCCAGGAGAACTTCCGCCTGGCCCAGGGGCGGTTCGACGCCGGGGTCGGGACCATCCTCGAGCTGACGGACGCTCAGCTCGCCCTCACCCAGGCCCAGAACACCGAGAGCCAGGCCCTGGCGGACTATCGGATCGCCCTGGCGCGGCTGGATCGGGCCGTCGGCCGCCGCTGAGGTCTGAGAAACAACCCGCAAGGTGGCGTCGTCTAAGCCAGTGATGAGACGCATCGTGTCGGTTGTCATCGTGGCGGTCCTGGTGGGCGGCGGCGTCTGGGGCTACTTCTACGCCCAGAGTCGCGGCAACGTTCCGAAGTACCGCATGGTGCGCGTCGAACGGGGCCCCCTCACCGCCGCGGTTTCGGCGACGGGCAACCTCAATGCCGTCATCACGGTGCAGGTCGGGAGCCAGGTCTCGGGCCAGATCAAGGAGCTGCGGGTCGACTTCAACTCGATCGTGAAGAAGAACCAGGTCATCGCGCGGATCGACCAGGACATCTTCGTGGCCAAAGTCAATCAGGCGCAGGCGGACCTCGACTCGGCCAAGGCGACGGTCCTCAACCAGGAGGCGCAGATCGAACGGGCCCGCGCCGACGTCGAGAACGCCAGGGCGGCGTTCGCCGAGGCCAAGGCGCAGACGGCCAAGGCGCAGGTCGCCGTGGTCGACGCCAAGCGCGACTACGACCGCAAGACCGAGCTGTTCGCGCGCAAGCTCATCGCCAAGAGCGACCTCGACTCGTCTCAGGCCGCGCACGACTCGGCCATCGCCCAGGTCGACTCGGCCAAGGCGCACGAGCTGGCGCTGGATTCGGCCATCCAGTCGGCGACCGCGCAGCTCCGCGTGGCGCAAGCCATGCTCGTGTCGGCGCGCGCGCAGGTCCAGCAGAAGAACGCCGGGCTCAAGCAGACGCAGGTCGACCTCGATCACACGACGATCCTGGCGCCCGTCGACGGGGTCGTGGTCTCGCGCCAGGTGGACGTGGGCCAGACCGTCGCGGCGAGCCTCCAGGCGCCGATCCTTTTCACGATCGCGCAGGACCTGACGAAGATGCAGGTCGAGACGAGCGTCGACGAGGCGGACATCGGCCGGCTCAAGCTCGACGATCGCGCCACCTTCACGGTCGACGCGTTCCCCGGCGAGACGTTCGCCGGAACCGTGACCCAGATCCGGAAGGCGCCCCAGATCGTCCAGAACGTCGTGACCTACACGGTCATCGTCGCCGTCGAGAACCCGTCGGGAAGGCTGATGCCCGGGATGACGGCCAACGTCAAGCTCGTCGTCGCCCAGAAGCCGAGCGTCCTCAAGGTTCCGAACGCGGCGCTCCGGTTCCGACCCGCCGGCGTCGAGGCGGCGGCGTCGGCCGCGCCCACGGGAGGTGGAGCGGCGAGCGGCGGGCCACCCGCGATCGAGCAGGTACGCGATCGTCTCGTCAAGGAGCTGAAGCTCACCGAGGACCAGCAGAAGAAGCTCGAGCCGATCCTCCAGGACGGCCGTGAGCAGTTCCGTGCCCTTCAAGGTTTGCCGGACGCCGAGCGCCGACCGAGGGCGCAGAAGGTCCGCGAGGCGCAGCGCGCACGCATCCGCGAGATCCTCACCGACGCGCAGAAGGCCCGCTACGACGAGATGGCCGGTTCCTCCGGCGGCGAGGGACGCGGCGGCGTCGCGGGGCGCGTGTGGGTGCTCGGACCCGACGGCAAGCCCGCGCCCGTCGCGTTGAACCTCGGGCTGAGCGACGGTACCTCGACCGAGGTGTTGCGCGGCGACGTGCAGGAGGGCCAGGAGGTCATGGTCGGGACCGGGGCCGCAGGTGGTCGCGGCGCCCAGCCCCAGCAGAGCGCGCCGCGGCTCAGGCTCTAGCCGTGGTTGCGCCGATCGTCGTCACCGATGGGCTGACGAAGGATTACCACCTGGGTCCCCACACCGTGCACGCGCTGCGCGGCGTGTCGGTCACGATCGAGCGCGGCGAGTTCGTTGCCGTCATGGGGCCTTCGGGCTCGGGCAAGTCGACGTTCATGAATCTTCTCGGCTGTCTCGATACGGCCAGCGCGGGACGCTACGTACTCGACGGCCAGGACGTCGCCGGCCTTTCGGCCGACGACCTCGCCCGAATCCGGAACGCCAAGATCGGGTTCGTCTTCCAGCAGTTCAACCTGCTGCCCCGCACGACCGCGCTCGAGAACGTCGGGCTGCCCCTCCTCTACGCCGCGCTGCCCGCACGCGAACGCCGGGCTCGGGCGCAGGCACGGCTCGAGGACGTGGGCCTCGCCGACCGCGCCGGACACCACCCGAGCCAGCTCTCGGGCGGCCAGCAGCAGCGCGTCGCGATCGCGCGGGCGCTCGTCAACGACCCCGCGATGATTCTCGCCGACGAGCCCACCGGCAACCTCGACACTCGCACCAGCGTCGAGGTGCTGGCGCTCCTGCAACGACTCAACCGCGCGGGCCTCACGATCGTGCTCGTGACCCACGAGCCGGACATCGCCACGTACGCGGGCCGACACCTCAGCTTCCGCGACGGCCGGCTCAAGACCGACGTGCGCGTGGCGGCGCCGGTCGACGCCGCCGCGGCGCTCACGTCCCTGCCCCGCGAAGACGAGGACGCCGCATGAGCGTCTGGCAGAGCGTCCGGATCGCCGCCCGGGCGCTCCGGGTCAACAAGCTCCGGAGCGCGCTGACGATGCTGGGCATCATCATTGGCGTCAGCGCCGTCATCGCCATGGTGGGCGTCGGCGCGGGCGCCCAGGCGCGGGTGGCCGAGCAGATCCAGAGCCTCGGCTCGAACCTCATCATCGTGTTGTCGGGCAGCACCAACAGCGCCGGCGTCCGGCTCGGCACAGGGAGCCAGCTCACGATCTCGGAGGACGACGCCACCGCGATCGCCCGCGAGGTCGCGATCGTCCAGGCGGCCGCGCCGTCGGTGCGCGGCACGGCACAGGTCGTCTACGGCAACCTCAACTGGGCCACCCAGATCCAGGGGATCACGCCGTCGTACTTCGAGGCGCGCGACTGGCCCGTCGTCGACGGCCGTCCGGTCATCCAGGAGGACGTTGACGGGGCGACCAAGGTCGCCCTCCTCGGCCAGACGACGGCGCTCAACCTCTTCGGCGAGTCCGACCCGCTGGGCCAGATCATCCGCATCAAGAAGGTCCCGTTCACGGTGATCGGCCTGCTGTCGCGCAAGGGCCAGAACTCCTGGGGGCAGGACCAGGACGACATCATCCTGGTGCCGCTCTCGACCGCGAAGAAGAAGGTGCTGGGCGTGAGTCAGGCCAATGCGCGCGCCGTCGGCTCGATCTCCATAAAAGTCCGCCCCGCCGAGGACATGGCCGAGGCCGAGGACCAGATCCGTGCGCTCCTGCGCCAGCGCCATCGGCTCCAGCCCTTTCAGGACGACGACTTCTGGCTCCGGAACCTCTCCGAGGTTCTCCAGACCCAGGAGGAGTCGTCGAGGGTGATGACCTATCTCCTCGCGGCCATCGCGTCGGTCTCGCTGCTGGTCGGCGGCATCGGCATCATGAACATCATGCTGGTGTCCGTCACGGAGCGGACACGCGAGATCGGCCTGCGCATGGCCGTCGGAGCCCGCCGGCGGCACATCCTGCTCCAGTTCCTGATCGAGGCGGTGACGCTCTCGCTGATCGGGGGGATCATCGGCATCGCGCTCGGCGTCGGCGGCTCGGAAGCGATCAGCTACTTCGCCGAGTGGCGCACGCTCGTCGCGCCCGAGTCGATCGTCATCGCGTTCGGATTCGCCGCCGCCATCGGGATCTTCTTCGGCTTCTACCCCGCGCGCAAGGCCTCGCGCCTGGACCCGATCGAAGCGCTGCGCTACGAGTGACCGGCCCGCTGAGAGCGGCAGAGAGTGTGCGCCACGCTCGACCGCCTGCTATTTTCTAGCGACGATGGCCCGCGCGCGCCGACGCCGGCGGAAGACCAGGCAAGCCCCCGTGCGGCGGAGGCGCCCCGCCGTCCCGAAGCCAACGCGCGCCGAAGCGCTCCTGCTGACACTCGCGCAGGAACTCGCGGGGGTCCCGCTGGACGGAGCGCTGCGGAAGCTCGCGGCGGCATTCGCGCCCAGCGCCGACCTGCCCCGCGAGGTCTTCGGCGCCTGGATCAGGAGTCGGAAGGACAAGGCGGCGTCGTTGGCCCTTAGCTGGGCGCGCGAGCAGCTCAGGCTGAGCCTCGAGGAAACGATTGCGCGCGCGCCACGGGAGGCTCGTCGCGCCGTCAGCCTCGGGCCGGACGCCCTGGCGTGGTTGCTGCTGGCCGCTTGCGAGGCGATCGCCCATGAGCCACCGTCGGCGGCGGCTGATCGAGTCCGCACGGTGGTAGAGCTCAGCGGCCACGCCGCGACGAGCGGCTGAGCGTCTCGAGCAGGAGCAAGGCCACGCCCACCGCCATCGTGAGGCCGTTGAGTTGCACGGCCGACCGATGGACGCGCGCGAACGCGCTGTCGTCCCTCGCGCGCCGCGCCGTCTCGGCGCGCGGCAGGACCGCGGTCGAGGCCCAGAGCAGGAGGCCGAGCATCGCCCCC
>Ga0099830_10001964_pt1 | contig 10729 bp, 6 predicted proteins | sample CZO8metaG_4_FD_79337 | JGI IMG/M metagenome (GOLD analysis project Ga0099830, IMG submission 79337) | Vadose zone soil microbial communities from the Eel River Critical Zone Observatory, Northern California, USA - CZOApr15con2H3.8 metaG | ecosystem: Environmental > Terrestrial > Soil > Vadose...
CCAATCAGCAAGCCGCCGTAGGCGACGAGAAGGCCTGAATAGTCACAGATACATAGCCTGGTCGCCCTTGGTCTTGCGCCAGAAGAGCAGCGAGTCAAGTAGCAAGGCTTCCTGACCAAAGACCACCGCGTATTCAGCTCCGGTTTTATCCTGCAATCGCTGTATCGGGAACATGGAGCCCAGGTTCAGCCGTTGCTTGAGTTCTTTACGCCCCATATCGCTCACAATGCAGGCGAGGCTTTGCGCTTTGAGGCTGCGATTCACCTGGTCACGCCCGCTAAAATATGGTTCACGCACAAAGAAATTGTCCAATACCTGTACTTGATGTAACGTGTTTGCAAATTCTCCAAAATCGTGTGGTAAGCCCAGGATCAATTGCTGGCGTTCCGGTACATATTTCAAAACTTTGAGGTAGAGGAGTTTGTCCTTAAAATCCCGTTCTTCTAGCTCTTGCCGCTTTACCTCCTGCATGAATAACGTACCGGTCATGACTTCAAACTCCGTATTTGCCAACAAGAAGAAAAGGTCATAGGTTTGCAGATGACCATCGGTATCCCACACTCCACACGAGAGCGGGCTGAGGCCGCGAAAGCTGTTTAACTCAGCTATTATTTCAGGCTTTTTTCCACGAATAGCCCAATACTTTTTCAGTGCCTTGACCATCACAGACTGTGCCGGGCTCCCATAGAACAGTTCATACTGATCCGTCAATGCACTGCTAAAGGCCTCGTTAGCATCCCTTTTACTCTGGCCCTGCAACTCTGCCAACACCTGGGCAGCCTGCACGACGCCCCAACGCTGCGTATAGCTCTTAAATTCTGCCTCCGCGGGAAACGCTTCATTGATAGCAGCATTGAAACTACCGCGTTCCACTTCTTTCACCGCACCAAATTTTTCTGCCAGCCGCTCAAGCACAAAGCGGGGCAGCAGCCCATAGGCGCGATAGATCGGGAAACCTTCATGGCGTCCCAGGCGACCAAAACGCTGTAAGAATGAACCGGCGTTGTACGCCTCAAAGATGAGGTAGTTGATACGAAAATCAACACCGATATCAACGGTCGAGGTACCAACCAGGATATGTTTTTCAAACGAAGCCCGGCGATCATCGCGACGTGTCAGACCTGTATTTTCACCGACCGTGATACCGTGTGGCTCAAAATAGTCCTTCAATCGCGTATATAGGCGGCGAGCGGTCGCCACCGAATAGACCAGGACAGCCGCCTTCGAGTCCTTGTGTTGTTTAAAGAAGCCGTGAATCTCTTCCAGGTGTTCCTCTATCCACGCCTCAGTTGAGGTCTCCTGGCTTATTTCGTGCAGTTCCAGCTCGCAAGGCTGTAAGATACGGCGGTACCCTGGCTGCTCTGAGGAGCGATAACTTCCCTCGATCTTTTTGTAGCGTAAACCACTCCGCTCAAGCAGATCGTTCATGAGTTTACTTGGGGTGGCGGATAGAAAGATAAATTTCTTGCGATCGGCAGGCCGATCGCGATAATTGACCATCAGGTATCCCAGCATATTCATGACGGAGATAACTTGAGGCACGCCGAAAATATGGAATTCGTCAAAAAGGAAATAATCAAAATACGCTCCTACGGTGACCGGCAGTTCCTTGCGCTGGTGATCCCAGCCGTATTGATGACTCATCATCAGGTGAATCAGGTCCGGGTTGGTCAACAGAATGCCATTTTTCTCCAGGAGCTTGCGCACTTCTTCCAGGCGCACCTTATTATCATGCTCAATCATCAATTGAGTGATCTTGTCGCTGTACATGGTACTATACCGCGGTAAACGCTTGCCCAGGCGTTCACCATACCCCGGCAGAGCATTGTACTGGTCCTGCACTAGTTCGTTGGTAGGATACATAGCGACGATATTTTTCTGCTTCTCGAATACCGGCAGATACGCGGCAAGGCTTTTGCCATCACCGGTCATAGCAGTGTTGAAAATGACATCCACTCCGGGATCATTAAAGGCTGCCAGCGTCTCGACCTGATGCTTTAGCAAGCGCATCGAGCCAATCTGCTGACCTGGGTCAGGATGTTCCTCCGAGTAGACAGGGAGAATAGATAATCGCAGTGTCATTTTATTTTTCCTCTTCATACAGCCCGTACATCGCCTGTACAGTCTCTCTCATTGCAAGCACCAGCTTCTCCGGTGCCAACGCCTTTACCTGCTCGCCGTAGCCCAACAATAGGCGTCTGGCCCACCAGACCGACTTCGCATATCCTTCGATGATGGCTCCCTGGTCGTCCGCCAGCATGGTCACCTGTTGCTCGCGTAATCGCAGGCTCAGGCTGTTGTGTCGCGCTAGCATGGGAGAGATCCAGTAGCGGATTTTCACACCTGGGCGTTGGCGTAATCCTGGGTAAAAGCGGTCGTTGTCCCTGCGCAAGCTCCCTGGACGGATGCGGTCCACACGATAGTCAATGAATGTGTTCAGATCGAATACATACGCGGTAAAGTACCAGTGCCCGTCGCGATACTCCAATTCGTAGGGTTCAGTATGCTCGTGCAACATGGGTTCCGCGTCCCAACTTTGCGTGAGAGGTGTATAGGCAAATGAGACGTATGCACCCTCCTCAAGAGCCTGGTCCAGCCGCAGAATGGTCTCGCCATGCTGGCTATAGTCGACGACCGGTGACAATGGCAGCAGAACAGGCCGGGCATGACGTTTGCGTTTTTGCCGCACCAGTTGATGGCTCTTTTCGGTAAACAGCCACTCCCAACGCTTCAACAGGTGTTGCACGGCCTCCGCGTAGGGTGTCCCTGGCGCGAATCCCTCCTGTAGAGCAACAAAGGCTCGCACCTCGTCTTCGTTGATGTCCAGCGAAAAGATGGATTGAGCCAGTCCAAATGTGAATGTGCGTCGCTCATAAGTGATGGCCAGCCGCTTGAGGCGTTGTTGCTCAACGCACCAGGCGGCAAGGTGTTCAGCATCCGGCTCAGGCAGATCATCGACCTGTGTATCGGTAAGCGTTTCAATGTCTCGATAGAAGGCACGATTGGGATTCTCTCCATACATGTGCAACTGATCGGTAATTTCGCTTCGGGTGAGGCGTTTCGGCCAGGACACTTGAAAGAGTACAGCCAGCAGCATTGTGCGCCGCGCCTTATCGGTACTGGGACTGGCCACCTTATTGCCCGGACGTCTCGCATCCGGTGGTCGCGCTGTAGAAAACTCACTCTCCATAATATCCCTTTCAACGCCAACATGTAGTATTGCAAATGAATGTACTTTTCACGTAGTAAGTTTTCAGAAAAGTACTTCAACTCACCTGCATTTGAAGCTTACCATAGTGCGTGGGACGGAATCTGTCCAAGAAATCCATTTTGCGCGTAACGTTGTATTTTCACAAAATACATATGAGATAAATTAGTGTCCTAATTATACTGTTATTTTCTCTTAATCATATTGCCTTTGATGATAAAGGTACTAATGTAAGCACAGGCATAGAAACAAAATCGGATATTGTTTGGCCTGGCTGGTCGACATTGATCTGCTATTGTGGCGCATTCCGCTTCAACACCACACCTATACCTGACCAAAATCAGCAAAATTGAGGATGAGTCCCAAATTGACAGCCAAACAAAGCGACAGACCGCTACACAAGGAGATATACCAAAACAACCATTTTTGAAGTGTTTTGAGTCTATCGAGCGCGAGATGCGTGATGACGTATTTCCAGGAGCATAGAAGAGGCACCAGGAAGGCCTTTTTTACCTCCTGTTGTAGTAATCGAGAGCACTGTATACGGCGTGTATACGCTTCTTCACAGAATGACTCTCCACTCAATTGGCCTCTTGAGAAGCTCTATATTACTACTGCACATCATCAAACTGGGCGTTACAGCAAAGTTGACAGCCAAACGAGTTTTTCCGCAGGTTTGATGTTGATGGTGAACCTTTCTTTGCATAATTGGCCTAAATCAGGCAACTCACAAATCACCTTTGGGTGCAGCCCGTAAACTGTCAAAAGAACTGTCAATCAGTCTATTTCGAAGATGTAGGTATCCAATCAAGCAAGATGGGAAGCGTTGTAAAAGTTTTCGAGCAATTGATGAACCGGAAGAGTATGCTCTAAACTCCCTGAACGGAAAACTTCACTCGAGCAGTTGAGCTTCGAGAGCGGCCAAATACGCAACGGGGTTCTTACGAAAGCACCATTGTTGGCGGCGAGCTTCCTCGCGATACCACAGTTGTGCCCAGAGCTGTCGCCATGCCTGGGAATTGGTAGGTTGCAGATCAGCCGCCTCAGGTCCCCGTGTTTGGAGACGAGTATACCCATCAATTCATGCTGATCTGGAGCAGGAGCAGCTGTTACCCGATCAGAATCTGCTCCACTCCGCCTATATCATTGCCCAGACATTAGCCAACAGATGCATCAATCTTTCTGACCACCGCTATAGCGGTAGTTTGTTGATTCGGGAAATCGCGCCTGATTCCAGGCGTACAACCTGAGCAATTTGAGCTTAGATCATTACTATTTGATGGGTTTAAAACGAGACAAAATCCTGAGTCCACCAACTACCGATAGTATCTGATCTCTCCGAGCAGAAGACCTCCAAGCAGGAGGGTCAGCACGCCATTGAGCCTCGGTAGCTGCCGCAAGATTAGGCCTGCTCTGGTACAGGTGCGGCGCTGAGCTGACCGCGGCGCAAGAGCGTCAGCGCCGTAATCGGGAAGAGGATGACGGAAAGCAGCCCTGCAGTGATGAGTGCTGCACCAGTTGCCTTGGTGAGCAAGCCAAGTTCCATCCCGATCTGGGATGCCGCGACGATGAAGGGAAGCGATATCGCCTGCAACAGCCCTGCGACGATGGTGCGCCGAGTGTCGGTAAGTGGTCGATAGAGGAGGGCTGGTATGCCGCGCACAAGCAGGAGCGCCAGCAGGAAGAGTGGCACGAGCAGGATAGTCGAGGCACTTGCGAACAGGGCGGCAAGGTCGAACCGTATTCCAGTCGTCACAAAGAAGATAGGAATGAAGACACCAAAGCCAATGGCCTCAAGTTTCTGACGAAACTGGGGGTGCGTCATCATGCGGTCACGGTCGACCAGTCTCAGAATGACGCCTGCCAGAAAGGCCCCCAGGATGACTTCGAGTCCGAAGCCCTCGGCCAACGCAACGAACGCGGCCAGCAGCATGAAGGCCCCTCGAACACGAATCTGTGCCGTGGTATCTTGCAGTCTCAACAGGACTGGCGAGAACCGCATGGACCGCTCTACACGGAGTACGGCGAAAGCGAAGGCAATAGCCAGAAGGACGAAGCTTCCAAGGAGCACCAGCTTTGTGCCTGTGCTGGTGGCTTCACGTGAGAAGAACAGCGAGAGAAGGATGATTGCGCCGAAATCGGCTATCGTCGCCCCGGCGATGACGAGCTGTCCATAGTCTGAAGTGCTTTCGCCAGCATCTTTGAGCAGCGGAATCACTACGCCAAGAGAGGTTGCAGAGAGGAGAATCGCCACGAGCAACGGTGACTTCACCTGACCAGCCGCAGAGAACCCATACCCAACCAGCAGCGCCAATCCAAACGAGAGGAGGAAACCTCCCCCAACGAACAGCAAGAGGCGGCCTTTCAAACGATCGAGTTCGACCTCCAGGCCAGCCAGAAAGAGGAGGAAGGCGAGCCCAACCAACGAGAGGATGGAAATCGGCAGATCAACCTTGACCCAACCAAGGACGGACGGGCCAATAATGATACCAGCCACGATCTCGACCACAACCGAGGGCAAACGGCGTGCCGGAGAGAGGCCAAGCAAGAGCGGTGCTGCAAAAGCAACAACGGCGACGATGAGCAATCCAGAGAATGATACATTCGGCATGACAACCTCGCGTCTATGTGGTAGCTGCGCTAATTCTCAATGTACTCCTTCAGTAAGTAGTCTTAGCTCGTGCCGATTCGTTACACCTGAGAAAAGTGGAAGTTCTTCAGCGAGGTTCCAGCGACAGTGAGATACACTTCTGCTTGGCTTCAGCGGACTATTTTCCCTCACATTCCCTCCAATGTGTAACGAATCGGCGGATGAAATGACCACGTGCTATGAGAAAGTACGTCCAGTACAAAAGATAACAGATAGGGAGATGAAAGTAGATGACTCCAACAACACACTATGATGCGATTGTAATCGGTGCGGGCCAGGCAGGAGGGCCGCTCTCCACGACACTGGCACGAGCTGGGTGGAAGACCGCTCTTATTGAGCGGGTGCATGTAGGCGGTACCTGTATTAATGAGGGCTGCACTCCCACTAAGACAATGGTTGCCAGCGCGCGGGTGGCTTACCTGGCTAAACGAGCGGCAGACTACGGTGTAAATACTGGCCCAGTGACGGTGGATATGACGGTCGTGCGACAACGCAAACGAGCCATCGTGGATATTTTCCGTAATGGCAGCCAGGGACGCATCGAAAACACTAAAGGCGTGGACTTACTGATGGGAGAGGCCAGCTTTATCGGTCCGAAGACCCTGGAAGTACGCCTCAACAACGGCGACGTCCGTCAAGTGACCGCCAGTACGATGCTCATCAACGCTGGTGCTCGACCTGCTAAGCCATCTATGGCAGGCATAGAAAATGTAGTTACGCTTGATTCAACCTCGATTATGGAATTGGATACGGTGCCCGAACACCTCCTGGTTGTGGGTGGAGGCTACATCGGGCTGGAATTCGGGCAAATGTTCCGCCGCTTCGGCAGTCAAGTCACTGTCATACAACGGGGAGCGAATCTCTTGGCTCGTGAAGATCCAGATGTGGCCGAGGAAGTGGCGAATATTATGCGCGAGGACGGCTTAGAAATCTTGTTAGAGACTAAACCCATGAGTGTCAAACAACGCTCTCAGGGTAATATTGAATTGACGGTGCAGACGAGGACGGGAGAACGTATTCTCAACGGATCGCACTTGCTGATGGCAGCCGGAAGGGTACCCAATACTGATTGGCTCAATCTGGATGCAGCAGGAATACAGACGGACAAACGTGGCTTTCTCCAGGTGAACGAGCGGCTGGAGACAAACGTACTGGGTATCTATGCACTCGGTGATATCAAGGGTGGCCCGGCCTTCACGCACATCTCCTACGATGATTTCCGCATCATTCGTACCAATCTTCTTGAGAAAGGGAGTGCCAGCATACACGAACGGTTGGTACCCTACACCGTGTTCATTGACCCACAATTAGGCCGCATCGGATTGAGCGAGACGGATGCACGGGCTCAGGGCCGAAACATCCAGGTCGCCAAGATGCCGATGAATTATGTGGCCCGCGCACTAGAAATGGATGAATCCCGCGGTTTTATGAAAGCGGTGGTAGATGCCGATACAGGCCAGATTCTCGGTGCTGCCGTCCTGGGCATTGAAGGCGGCGAGATCATGGCCATCCTGGAAGTGGCGATGATAGGCAAGGTCCCCTATACCGTCCTGCGCGATGCCGTCTTTGCTCATCCGACGCTGGCCGAGTCGCTGAATAATCTGTTCTCGACCCTCGATCAGTAAGCCAGGGGGCAGGAGGGAGAACCGAGATACACACCAATAAGGAGACACCCAGTCAGATAGGAATGGAAGGCATACTGCGGTGTAGTGCCGTGAAGCGTGAGACAAAAGAGAAGTTGTACAGTTAGCGGGTATCCTTGATGATGCCCGAGTCGAAAGAAAAACAACCATGCACAAAACCACGATCCTCTTTGGATATCCCAAAGATTCAACCGAGTTCGACCGCCATTATCACAAGATACACCTCCCTCTTACCAGCAAGCTCAAAGGGATTAGGGGGTTGACGATAGGAAAGCTCGAGGCTGGTGACAACGGCGAGAAAGCCCCGTATTATCTGATGACTGCCATCTATACAGACTCTCGCGCAGCGCTGAACGCTACGCTTACCACTCCCGAAGGGCAGGCAGTCCTCAAGGATGTGCCAAACTTCGCGACTGGAGGATTCACCCTCTTGCATGATGATGAAGAGGTACTCATTCCGCTGACCTTGTCCTGATATGCTGAAATCGCGGGAGGCCCGGGCGATTATGTAGGGTTGTTGCAAAGCCAAAAAGAGAAAAGGAATAAAACTGGAGCTTTCGGAAGAATGAGGTATTCTCAATGTCACGACCTTTACCCCCATTAGAATACCAGGAGAAACATACTTCCGCCTCCAAAGGTGTATGGAGTCCACAATTTCGGCGGCTCACGCTGGGACTCATCCTCATCACGCTTGGACCAGCGTTCGAGGGCCTTGCTGTCGCGACCATTCTCCCCAAAATTGTCGCAAACCTCGGTGGACTGAGTTTGTATGGCTGGGCTTTTAGTGCCTATATGCTAGCAACGCTTGTCGGAATCATTCTGGCGGGAGATGAAGCCGACCGACGCGGGCCGGCTCTCTCTTTCATCATGGGTATGGTGCTGTTTGTCCTTGGCCTCATCCTGGCTGGCACTGCATCCTCTATGATCACGCTCGTCCTGAGTCGAGGTGTTCAAGGCTTTGGCGCTGGTCTTCTCTCCTCAGTCGCCTTTGTCTGTGTTGGACGTGGGTACCCTGAGGAGGTGAAGCCTCGTATGTTAGCAGTGCTTTCAAGTGCCTGGGTGGTCCCAGGGCTCATCGGACCTGCACTGGCAGGCATCGTTGCCGACTTAGTCGGCTGGCGCTGGGTCTTCCTGGGTTTGGTCCCGGTGTTACCGCTTGCCACAGGTTTGGTGCTCCCTGCCCTGAGACAGCTTCTTCCTTCTATGATGTCTGGGTCATTCGACGCTCATCGCCTCTTTGCCGCAATTGGTCTGGTCATTGGGGCGGGAATGACCTTGACAGGATTACAAACAAAGTCGATTCCCTTGGCAACTGTTTTGATTCTCCCGGGTCTGGCAGTAGGGATCGCATCCCTTCGTCATCTTCTTCCACCCGGTACATTAAGAGCGAGGGCGGGCATACCCGCTGCCATTGCAACCATTGGTTTCTTGAGCATGGCCTACTTTGGGGGAGAAGCCTTCCTTCCACTGACGCTCATCTCAATACGCGATCAGAGTTTGATCATTGCTGGTGTAGCACTCACTGCTGCTACCTTGAGTTGGACTGCTGGGTCGTGGTTACAGGCGCAGTTGGCACCTCGACAAGGGCGTCGCCTTCTTGCCTCGACGGGCTTGCTCCTGATTGCTATTGGTCTCGCTGGTATAGCAAGCGTACTCATTCCAGGCACTTCGATAGCGGTAGCACCATTGGCGTGGGGAGTTGCTGGGCTTGGTATGGGGCTTGCTTACTCGACGCTCAATCTCGTTGTCCTGGAGACAGCCCCTGCTCATCAAGAAGGCTCCGCATTAGCATCAATGCAGCTCTCTTCTGTGCTTGGATCAGCACTTGGAACGGGTTTTGGAGGAGTGATTATCGGATTGGTAGCGGCGGCAGGTGGATCACCACGTTCTGGGATTCTCGTGGTAGATATCCTCGTCATTGCCGCCATTGGTCTGGCTATCCTGACCGCCGTTGGATTGCTAGATCGACCGCATCAAGCCTCGTCATAACTCTGCAATAAACCTTGGCGATCATGTAATTGCTATTGACAATACGTACTGGACAGAGCTCAACTCTTTGAGCTCTGTCCAGTACGTATCAAGTTCAGTAAGTATCAGCATGGTTGAGAAGAGGGTCTAAAGCCTGGCTTATGAACTGCGAGAAGCGGCCACAGCCAGCTCATCCCTCACCTGAATCACGTCTTTCTGTGCTACTGCTGAATCTACCGTCATGTTCACCACTTCCCAGCGTGAGCGCTCTCCCTCTCGCCAGAAGTGCAGAGTGAACGTGCAAGGACCGACGCACAGATTCCGCAACACGACTTCCGAGAACCACTCGGGCAGCGTCGGATTGACGTAGAGTCGCTTGTTGGGGGCATCGGCACGCAGCCCAAGGATGGTCTGCACCATTTGAAAGACGCTGCCGGAGGCCCAACCTTGAGGAATGTTCGCTCCAGGTGGATAGAGAGCTGGAAAATCTGATGTTTTCCCCTTCCGTTTCAAACCAGCAAAGATCTCTGGTAAGCGGTAAGCCTCAAAGCGTCGTGCCGCATCGAACATTGCACGGATCACCTGGTTCGCCTCGTTCGCTAACCCATAGCGTTTGAACCCAGCAGCAATGATGCCGTTGTCATGCGGCCAGATCGAGCCGAGATGATAGGAGTAGGGGTTATAGGCCGGATTCTTGCTGGAAAGGGTGCGAATACCCCAGCCGCTCCACATATCCTCTTGCAAGAGTCGCCGAGCTGTACGTTCCGCCTTATCCTGGTCTGCTATGCCGCTCCACAGGCACTGGCCTGCGTTCGATGTGATGGAGGTAATCAGCCTCTTTTGGCCATCCTGTCCATAGGCATAGCAGCCCTCATCCTCCATCCAGTAGACTTCATGGAAGCGGCGCTTCAAGGCCTCGGCTTCCTGGAGTAACGTCTGCGCCCGCGCTCGGTCACCAAGCGCCCGGAACATCTCGGCCATGCGCACTTTGGCATCGTAGACGTAGCCCTGCAGTTCGCACGTGCCCTTGGGCTGTTTCACCTGGCTTCCATCGGCATAAACGACGGCATCTCCGGAATCCTTCCAGTTCACATTTTCATACCCGAGCGATGAGAAGGTTTTGTACTCCTGGAACCCATCGCCGTCCAGATCACCATACTGATCAATCCACTTCAAGCATCCCTCGGCAACCTCTCGGTATTGCTTGAGCAGGTTGACATCGCCCGTCCAACGGTACGTTTCAGAGAGCACGACCAGGTA
>Ga0099830_10001965_pt1 | contig 10728 bp, 9 predicted proteins | sample CZO8metaG_4_FD_79337 | JGI IMG/M metagenome (GOLD analysis project Ga0099830, IMG submission 79337) | Vadose zone soil microbial communities from the Eel River Critical Zone Observatory, Northern California, USA - CZOApr15con2H3.8 metaG | ecosystem: Environmental > Terrestrial > Soil > Vadose...
GCGCCGTGCTTGCCCATGGCCTGATTGGCGGCAATGTCCTCGGCGTGCATGCGCTGAGCTTCTTCGATCAGCGCCTGCTTGATCTGCGGCAAAGGCCGAATTCGCAGCAGTTCGAACTTGTCCTGCATCCGCCGGATTGCCCAGAAAAGATTCACCGCGGTGGGCCGGGTCTTGCCGATAACCTGGCAAATCTGGTCAAACTCCTGCCTGAGACCGCCGACATTTTCAGCTTTGGAATTTTTTACGCCCAGCGCGATGCCCATGGCTGCCGCTACACCAATGGCTGGCGCGCCTCGCACCACCATGTTGCGAATCACGTCGGCGACCTGAACGTAAGTCTTGCAGGTAACGTAGGTCTCCTCCATGGGAAGCTTGGTCTGATCGATGAAGCGCACGCCTAAATCGGTCCATTCGAGAGTTTGAATCATGAGGCAGTTTCAGTTGTTAGTCTTCCACTTTCAGTTGTTGGTCAAGCTCTGTGGGTTTCGCAACGAATGCGGGGGTTGTGCACTACGGCCGGTCGTCCGCAGATCTCGCAGCCCGCGCCCGCCACAGGCATACCGGGAGAGGTCTCGTCGTTTTGCAGTAGATGCTCTTGCCGGACGTCGGTTGCGGTAAAGATAGAAACAAATGGCGCCGGGGCAGCCGCCTTCTCTACGTTCGGGCGTCCTCCGGCTTCAGGCCGTTCCACCAGGCACATCACGCCGACGATTTCAAAGCCGAATTCGCGCGCCGCTTCAATCGCTTGAATGGTCGATGATCCCGTGGTGCAAACGTCATCTACAATCACTACCCGCGCGCCTTTTTCCTGGAAGCCTTCGATCCGCCGTCCGGTACCGTGCTGCTTCTCGGCTTTGCGAACCAGAAATCCATCTATGTCGCCGCCGGCCACGCTGACCGCGACCACAATTGGATCGGCGCCCATGGTAAGGCCGCCGATGGCTTTGGGCTTCCATCCGTGAGCCCGGATCTCGTCCAGAAAGACCTGCCCAGTCAGGCGCGCACCCTTGGCGGCGAGAGTAGTAGTACGGCAGTCGATGTAGTAGTCGCTGGTGGTGCCGGACGAGAGCTTGAACTGCCCCAGCCGGAACGACTTGGCCGCCAGCAGACGTAGCAGAGCCTGACGCGCGGAAGACATAGAAGGCCAACATATCACGCTTGGTGTGGACACTTCTGCCCGCTTCATTTCGGGAATCATTTCTGAAAAGGTCATTGGGTCACGCGCTCCAAATGGCGGAAGTGATCGGTGCCCAGGTAAAGGAGAGTGAAGAGTGTGAGGTTGTAACCCACGTGAACCAGCAAACCTGGCGTGATGGACCGGGTCACCACGCGCGTGAGGGTCAGGACTAATCCCACCATGAACAGAACCAGCAGAGGCCCCCAGGCTTGGCCGAGTTGTTCACCGTGAACCATGGCAAAGCCGCCGCTGGTAATCAACACCGCCAGAAACCTGCCCCAACGTCCGGCTACCGAGGCGTCGACGGGCGGCGCCATGCCGATTAGCCCAAGCAGGCTGGCGAGAACCACAAGGGCGATCGTCGCCGATTCGAAGGCCTGATGGCCAAGCGATTGCGACGCCACCCCCCAGGCCACCAGCGCCGCTCCTGGTAGCAGGACGAGATGCGCTTGCCCGCCGGCCTTCATGCTTCGCGCCACAAACAGCGCCGCTGTAGCCAGAAAGACCAAGACCGCTAGCAGCACCGACTCCGCCCGTGGAAGGCGGTGTTCGAGCAATCCCCACCCCGCAACAATCAGAACCCACACACAGCCCCGGCGAAGCTGGCGCGGCGTCATAAACAGGGTCTGCAGCCATCGATCCAGCACCGGGTAGAGAAAACCGCGGAACAGCATCTCTTCGGCGAATGGCGCCACCGCCACGCCGAAAATCAGCATAAGGTACGCGCCTTGCCGGTCCTGAAAAAAACGGTCCATCGGGAGAGACTTGGGAATCGGCAGCAGCCGCGAAAGTAATCCCAATCCCAGAGCCAGTAAGCCACCGCCAACCACGTATCCGAGCCACCAGTCGCTTGGCCAGCGCCAGGCCACAGCCTGCCAGAAAGGGCGCCGGCGGTGACGCGTCACCACCACATACATGGCTGCAAGCATGGCAAAATACGCCAGTGTCATACTGGGAACAATCACCAGCGGTCCAGGGTTTTTGCTCAGCTCGGCGGGGGAAATGGCTGATGAAGATGAATGAGGGCCATGCAAAGCGAAGATGAAAAATAACGAGCTGAAAAAGAACAGCGATACCAGCAGCACCAGCCCGATCAGGAGGAGATCGATCCCGCTCCACGGCGGATTTTCAGCCCCCGGATTGATCGGAATCTCAGGCGGCGTGACTACCGGTTCCCCCGGTGGCTCGATCTGCATTTCGGGAAGAAGATGATCTGATGAAGGCAATTGGTTTGTGTACCTGGTGGAACCCAGCCCATTAGATGCTCGTTGCCGCTTCCGCCACTCTATTCATTCGAATTACGCAATCGAACTCTTTTCCCGCAGCGCCATGCCCTGGCCGTTGGCAAAATATCCGGCCAGCGCCTGCCCGGTGTAAGACTTCTTGTTCCGTGCCACCTGCTCAGGTGTGCCCTGGGCCACGATCCGTCCGCCTTCCTCTCCGCCTTCCGGACCGAGGTCAATGATCCAGTCAGCGTTGCGGATCACGTCCAGATTATGTTCGATGATCATAACCGTATTGCCGAGGTCAGTAAGGCGGTGTAGCACTTCCAGCAATTTCTTCACGTCCGCGAAATGCAGGCCGGTGGTCGGCTCGTCCAGCAGATACATGGTCTTTCCGGTTTGCCGTTTGCTCAACTCGCGGGCCAGCTTAATGCGCTGTGCCTCTCCGCCGGAAAGCGTGACCGCCGATTGTCCCAGGTGAATATATCCCAGGCCCACATCCACCAGCGTCTGCAGCTTCTGCCGGACCTGCGGGATATTCTCCAGAATTGGCAGGGCGTCGGAGACCGGCATTTCCAGCAGATCGGCGATGGATTGCCCTTTGTATTTCACCGCCAGCGTCTCGTGGTTGTAGCGTTTGCCTCCGCAGACTTCGCACAGGACATACACATCCGGCAGAAAATTCATCTCAATCCGGCGCTGCCCTTCTCCCTGGCAGGCTTCGCAGCGTCCGCCGGATACGTTGAAGGAGAATCGCCCCGGCTTGTAGCCCCGCTCGCGCGATTCCGGCAGCATGGCGTAAAGATCGCGAATCTGGGCAAAGACTCCGGTGTAGGTAGCCGGATTGGAGCGCGGCGTGCGGCCAATCGGCGACTGGTCAATGCGAATGACTTTGTCGATATTTTCTGTACCCGAGATGGCTTTGTGCGCCCCCGGTTCTTCGCGCGAGCGGTAGAGTTTCTGGGCCAGAGCGCGGTAAAGAATATCATTCACCAGCGTGGATTTACCTGAACCGGAGACTCCTGTCACAACCGTCATCACGCCCAGGGGAAAGGTCACGTCCAGACTCTTGAGATTATTCTGCCGCGCCCCCAGAACCGTGATTGCCGCTCCGTTGGGCTGGCGGCGCTCCGACCGCATCTCGATGCGCGCCCTGCCCGAAATGTATGCGCCGGTGAGCGATTCGGAGACCTGTACGATCTCCTCCGGAGTTCCATGCGCCACCAGGCCACCGCCATGTCGGCCTGCGCCCGGGCCAAGGTCAATCACATAATCGGCCCGCCGGATGGTTTCTTCATCGTGTTCCACCACCAGCACCGTATTCCCCAGGTCGCGCAACTCTTCGAGCGCCTGCAGCAACCGTCCGTTGTCGCGGTGGTGCAATCCGATGGAAGGCTCATCGAGCACATAGAGCACGCCGCGCAGCTTTGATCCGATCTGCGTGGCCAGGCGGATGCGCTGTCCCTCGCCGCCGGAGAGCGTACTCGCCGACCGCTCGAGCGAAATGTAGCCTAAGCCGACCGCATCCAGAAACTGCAGGCGCTCCACAATCTCGTGGACGATTCGCCCCGCAATGATCGCTTCACGTCCGTTGAGCTTGATCTTCCGGGCCGTCTCCAGCGCGCGTGATACCGGCAGCGCCGTGAAATCGGCGATGGACATTCCATTCACCCTCACCGCCAGGCTTTCCGGACGCAACCGCTTGCCCTGGCAAGCTGGGCAAGTTGTCGCAGACATGTAGTCCAGTAGAAATTCCCGATAAGTGTCGGATGTAGATTCTTCCACGGCTTGCTTGAGATAACCCAGAACCCCGCGGAAGCCGGTCTTTCCAGGTTTCCCGTTTGTCCCGTTCTTGCCCGCTTCGCCGTACAGCAGCAGGTTCTGGATCTTCTCGGGAAATTTTTCGAACGGCGTGGCCAGATCGAATCCGTGGGCCACTGCGGTGATTTGCAATTGACGGATGAGGTTCTGCGACGCCGAGCCTGGCCCCAAACCGCCTTCGAGCAGCGGCTTGGACCAATCGGTGATCACCCTGGCCGGATCAAATTCATAGCGGCTGCCCAACCCGTGGCACTCCGGGCAAGCACCGTAGGCGCTATTGAAAGAAAACGACCGCGGCTCCAGTTGCGGCACGCTGATCGCGCAATCTGGACATGCCAGTTTCGCCGAATATAGCTGTTCGTCGCCGCCCACCACCGCAACTTGCACCAGCCCGCCCGCCAGCTTCATCGCCAACCCCACCGACAATTCCAGCCGATGCTCGATTCCGGGCTTCACCAGCAACCGGTCAATCACCACCTCGATGGTGTGGTTCCGACGCTTGTCGAGCGGGATGTCGTCATCCAGATTTACCAGTTCGCCGTCGATTCGCGCCCGGGTGAAACCGTGTTGCACTAACTTCTCCATCTCCTTCTTGAACTCGCCTTTGCGTCCGCGCACGATGGGCGCCAGCACCATCACCCGGTCTTCGGGCGTCAGGCTCATGACGCGCTGCACGATCTGCTCCGCCGACTGACGCGCGATCGCTCTCCCGCATTTGGGGCAATGCGGCACTCCGATCGAAGCGAATAAAAGACGAAGATAGTCGTAGATTTCGGTAATCGTCCCTACGGTGGAACGGGGGCTGCGGCTGGTAGTTTTCTGCTCAATCGAGATCGAGGGGCTGAGGCCGTCGATAGCGTCTACGTCTGGCCGCTCCATCTGGTCCAGAAACTGGCGGGCGTAGGCGGAAAGCGTCTCCACGTAGCGCCTCTGTCCTTCGGCATAGATGGTGTCAAACGCCAGGGAAGACTTGCCTGACCCACTGAGCCCGGTAATCACTGTCAGGGTGTTGCGGGGGATTTCGACGTTTATATTCTTGAGGTTATGCTGGCGCGCCCCACGCACCGAAATCTTGGTAATAGGCATGAATTCGCGAAAGTAAAGACTGTCCTTCCGTAATATGGACGGGTCACCAGAAATGTTGGAAAGTGGGTTTGCGCAACTCTACCCATGTATCCTAGTTGCTAACAGCGACTAGCGTCAACGCGAGTAGAGTGGTTGATCCCGAAGCAACGGATCGCGCAAAACGGGTTCCGGAGCGATTCTCCGGTACTTACAGGAAAGTAGGCCAAATTTGGGTACGCTGCTGGTCGCTTTCGTAATTTCCTTTACCGCCGTCACGGTCGTACTGGTAGGCATTTTCGCCGCCTACGCCGCCGTAACCGGCATCCTGCACGCCTTCGCCTACGGCTCACGCCAACGCACCACCCGCACCACCATGCTCGTACCCAGCCAGAGCCAAGCCAGCGGAGACTGACTCGGGTGTCGGGCTCCAGACCTCAGATCTTGTTTTGTATGGTAGAGACGTAGCCAGCTTCGTCTTACGCCCGAGGTTCGGCGCCCTACCCTCTTGAAGTCGAGCTTGACCCCCGATTAGCGCGGCGCCTGTCCAGGAGGAGCGCCCTGACCTTGCTGCTGCTGTTGTTGCTGTTGTTGTTGTAACTCTCGCAACAGTTGCTCCGGAGTCTTTACCTGAGGCTGGCCATTGGGCGGTTGCGGTTGGCCCTCTTCGTTGGCAGAGTTCTCCGCCCCGTCTTCGGCTGGCTGTTCAGACATGTCCACGGAAGGTTGTGCATCGGGTTCCTCCATCGGAACCACGGCAGTATTGTTCTGCCCCGGTGGCATCGGCGCCGAACCGACATCCGGCGCACCTCCCGACTTCGAAGTCAGAATAACCCGGTCCACCTTGTCGGGGTTGGTCGGCGACCCCAGCATGACGTAGTTAAAGTGTGATCCATTCAGCAGCGATGCCAGCACGTTGCGTGGCGCCCCCGGGCCCAGGTGGGTTACCACTCGCTCGGTCGCGTTGGACGGAATCTCCACCGCCGCTCCGGTTTGGGTTCGCACCGCGCGCAGAATGTCGCTCAGGGTCGAATTCTCCGCCACAATCGTCAGCAGTCCATTGCTGAAGCTCACTTGGGGGGGGACCGCCGGCATTTGCTGCAGCGTGGGTGGCGGCGGTGGCGGCACATCTGGAGGCGGCGGCGCAGGCTGCTCCTGCTTGACGGGACGCTTACGCGCCACGTGCTGCTGGGCTGCATTCGCCGCATTCACCACGTGAAACAGGAATAGCGAAAGCAGTAAAGCATGGACCAACACGGTTTTGGAATACGGGGCTGGCATGAACGAACACCAACGGCACCTGCTTCGCGGCCACCCAGAGGCTTGGATGCCGATCCTGCCCTACCTGATTGTAGCATCGGCAGACTACCCATCCGCCTGGGACATTCCACCGGCCAACCCATTGGCCTGCGCCACCGCGCTCCCAAGATCGAGTTTCCCTGCTTCTGCCTCTGGCGCTATGATTGTCCCCGTTCTGGGAGGAATTGACATGAACGGAGCGAACGAGAGACCACAGCTGGTATCACTCTTCATCGCGGCGTTGCTAGTGATCGGTGCGGCAGTTGGAGTCCTGAGTTTGAGCACACGCTTATCTTCCGCCCAATCCGACGCTCAATCCAGTCCAGGAGGAAACCATGCTGCCCCATTCTCTCATTCTCTGCCACCGATGGATGGCAGCCACCTGCGTGCCATTGTCGTCGAAGTGGTCTATGCGCCGGGGGAGGAATCCAAGCCGCACAGCCATCCCTGCACCGTGATCGGATACATTGCCCAGGGCGCCATTCGCCATAAGGTAAAGGGCGAACCCGAAGCCGTCTACAAGGCTGGAGAAAGCTTCTACGAGGCCCCGAACGGGGTCCACGAGGTATCCGCGAATGCGAGCGACAAGCAACCAGCCAAGCTGATCGCATATTTCATTTGCGACCATGACACCCCGCTCACCGTGCCGCCGATAGATGAACATGCCGGACACGAAGCCAAGTAGCTTCTAGGTTGTAGAAACAAGCTAGCTTTCCATCCATCTCAGGTACTCCACAGCCTCTTCTGGGAAACAGTCCCTCAGCCGCTGGAAGCCGCCAGATCCGCCGTTGTGGCACGATTGAAGCCGTGCCCTGCCCGATTTCTTCGCGGTTCGGTTGCGGTAAGGCTGTATTCGTGTCAGTCCCAGATTTTTTCGCGGTCGTCAATAATGCAGGTTAGAGACTTGGTCTACGCTACTGCCGGGGCGCGTAGTAGCCTTTGCGGGCGCGGACCTGCAGGTCTTTCTTCAGGGCGGTGATTTCGATCGAGCGGTAACGGCCGTCGGCGTCGAAGTTGGCCGGACGGTAGGAAACCACATACTGACTGCGCAATTCATCTTCGATCGCGGCGAAAGAATTCTTGATGTCCTTCATCTTGAAGGGGAAAAATGCCCGGCCGCCGGTCGCATCCGCGAGCTGCTGCAAGGCCTTGTCGCCGCGCAGAATCAAGCCACTGTCATCCGTGGAAATCGCATAGACGATCACTTCGGCGCGCTGCGCCATTTCAATAGCCAGCGCCCGCGACACCTCGCTCTGGTTATCTTCGCCGTCGCTTATCACGATGATGGCACGCCGCACCGGATGGTCGCCCCGGTCCTTGCTCAACTTTTCGCGACAGGCGCGATAAATGGCGTCATAAAGCGCGGTGCCTCCGCCGTTGTGCAGACTCCTCACGGCCGTTTCCAACAGCCGGACGCTATCGGTGAAATCCTGCGTGACTTGGCTGTGACTGCTGAAACCCATAACAAAAGCTTTGTCGAAATTTGCCCGCAGGGTGTGCTGCAGAAAGCTGACCGCCGCTTCCTGCTCAAAATCGAAGCGGCTATGCACCGAGCCGCTGGTATCCACCAAAAGTCCCAACTCGAGGGGTAGATCGGTTTCGCGGCGGAAATTCACAATCGATTGCGGCGGCTGGTGGTCATCAAGGATGTTGAAATCACCCTGGTTCAGATTGCGCACGAACTTGCCATGATGGTCGGTGGCAATGAACAGCACATTGACCTCATCCACTCGTTTCTTGATGGTGAGGATCGTATCTGAAGGATCTGTGCCCGTGGTGGCGGAAGCTTCGGGCGCAGCCAGACTGGATGGGGCCATGCTGGACGACGGTGGGGCCATACTGGAGGACGAAGATGAAGCCACAAATGGAGTCTGCGCCCGCGCCGGCAATCCTCCCATCGTCACAACCACCGCGAACAGGCACACAGACCACTTCGTGTAGTTCATTCCCATCCCATCCAAATTTTTCACGCCTAACACCGCCAACAGCGTGCTCAATCAATTAGATGCACGTATAAGTGCACGTGTGGGGCCTAAAACCCCGGTTGCTGAACCTACGGCTTCTAATGTCCGACTCTAGGGGACTTCCTGAGGGAGTGCCAAGTTACAAAAGGAGCACACGTTTGGTCATGAAAACAAAACACGTTCCTGCTTTGGGGTCCTAGGGTTGACTTTGCGAGCGCATTCGATCCGATCGGAGCGGTACCCTTGACTGGATTCCCCCGATTATAGGATAAAGGGCGTCCCAAAATGGAGGCTTCATGAAGACCCTGCTGGCAGTGCTCCTCGCTTGTACCATTGTGCTCCCCGCATTGGCCGCGAACGACGAAAAAGAAGAAGATCGCGTCAAGGAATCGGGAGTGGTTCTGAAAGAGATCCTCAATATCCCGGACGACATCCCCCAGGACTTGCTCGACAAAGCTGAATGCGTGGTTATTCTGCCCTCGGTCAAAAAAGGCGCGTTCGGAATCGGCGGCAGCTACGGCCGCGGGGTCATGATCTGCCGCAACGGCCAGCACTACACTGGACGTTGGGGCGCACCTGCTCTCTACGCTCTCGAAGGCATCAACATCGGTTTCCAGTTAGGCGGCCAGGCCACCGATTTCGTGCTGCTGGTGATGAATCCCAAGGGAGCCGAATCGTTGCTGACCAGCAAAGTTAAGTTGGGCGCAGACGCCTCCGCAGCAGCGGGCCCAAAAGGACGCACCGCCGAGACCGCCACCGACGTAGTTATGAAGGCCGAAGTTCTCTCCTACTCGCGCTCCAAAGGCCTGTTCGCCGGCGTCTCGCTGGAAGGATCAACCCTGCGCTCGGATGGAAGCGCCAATGAAAAACTGTACGGGCAAAAGCTCAACGCGAAAGACATCATCCGCGGCGGCAAGGTAAAAGCCCCGCCATCGGCAAGCGAACTGATTGCCCTGCTGAACCGCAAGTCGCCCAAGAATAAATCCGAGCCCAAGTCACTGCAGTAGGGGGCCGTGTTGGTGTGGACCGTGTGGGGCCGGGTCGGAGCCCCGCCCTGAGCGAAGTCGAAGGGACCCGGCCGGGCCGAACAAGCTCGGCCGTCAGCATGAAGCCAAAATCTCCCAATCTCATCCGCTGCAGTTGGGCCAGCAACCCGCTCTCCATCCGTTATCATGATGAAGAGTGGGGTCTGCCCCAGCACGACGACCGCATCCTGTTTGAATTCCTCCTGCTTGAAGGCGCGCAAGCCGGCCTGAGCTGGGACACGATTCTGCAAAAACGCGAAAACTACCGCGCCGCCTTCGATGGATTCGATCCCGAACGCATCGCCCACTACGACCGCCGCAAGATGCAGAGCTTACTGCGCAATCCCGGCATCATCCGCAACCGACTCAAGATCGCTTCGGCCGCGCAAAATGCGAAGGCTTTTCTGAGTGTCCAGAAAGAGTTCGGTTCGTTTGACCATTACATATGGCAGTTCACAGGCGGAAAGCCCCGCCTGAACGCCTGGCGCTCAAACCAGCAGGTTCCGGCGCACACCGCGGAGTCCGACGCCATGAGCAAAGATCTGAAAAAGCGAGGCTTTAACTTCGTCGGCTCCACCATCTGCTACGCCTTCATGCAAGCCGTCGGCATAGTGAACGACCATCGCGTGGATTGCTTCCGCTACGCGCGGTTAAGCCAGGCGGGACGGCGGCACGCCTGATTTCTTCGTTCTTACTCGGTTCTTACTCGCTACTTCCAGCCTAGCAACTCGCCAGGGATAAATGGGACATGCTTCGCGACAATACAGTTCGTCCTAAGCAGAGCAGGTTAGCTGGATTCCGACGATTTTGGGGTCTTGACAAGTTTCCTGGCGGTCCTTCACTCTCCACGCCACGGCCGTAAGCGGGGAATCCAGCGTGGAACCTGCGCGCAGAATCTCTCGTACTCCGCGCCAAAAGTGCGGCGCAACGTGGGCTCCTCGTAGCCAACCACAAAAAGATAGAAAGCCAGCCAGACCAGCACTCCGTAGCCCAGGACGCGCACATTCCCTAGAAGCAGACCCTGCCCGACTATGACCGACACGACTCCGACGTACATGGGATTGCGCACATGGCGGTAAAGGCCCGTGACCACCAAATGCCTGGTTGGAAAGATTGGGGCAGGCGTGCCCAGCCCTTGCAAGGCGAATCGCGTAAAC
>Ga0099830_10001969_pt1 | contig 10714 bp, 7 predicted proteins | sample CZO8metaG_4_FD_79337 | JGI IMG/M metagenome (GOLD analysis project Ga0099830, IMG submission 79337) | Vadose zone soil microbial communities from the Eel River Critical Zone Observatory, Northern California, USA - CZOApr15con2H3.8 metaG | ecosystem: Environmental > Terrestrial > Soil > Vadose...
ACGCGGCCGGGCCGCCAGTATACGAACCCCGCGTGCATCCCGCAAGCGACTACGCAGTTCGGTATTCGGTCATCAGTTTTCGGTATGCGCGTCATTCGGCAAATTGGATTGTTTCCGAGTGTTCCGTCACTTGGGGAGAATCGAAAGCCGATGGCCAGCTCATAAGCCTCAGGGAGCCACATGGAAGTGCAGCACGTGCAATTTGGAAGAAGCTTGGTATCTAACCGATTTTCTCAGACAAGTATGCAAAGCGAGACAGCCTACCTTCTCCAGCAAGGCGGGCAGTCATTGCAAGGAAGTTCTGCTGCGCCTCGTATGTCCGGTCACCTTCGATCTGCCGCACGGCGGTGCCCCTCGATTCACGGGCGGCGCGCCGCTTCTCAGCGACTGCGGCCATGTTCGCGGTGACGTCTCTGCACACAAGCAGCCGCAGACCGGATCGGGCAATCGCATCTTTGTCGTAGCCCTTAGGAACAAACAGGAAGAACCCCGCCGAGCTGCGCACTGCAATTTCTTCGTTTGTCAGTGGCCCAGTCACTGTGACGGGATCAGTGAAGAGCAGACGTCCGCCGGGCTTTAGCAAACGTGCCCACTTGGCAATCACCAGCGGCCGATCGGGAAGATGGTTGATCGCATCAATACAGGTAATCGCATCGAAGCGCGCATCCGGGAAGGGTAATTGTTCGCTCGCGTTGACCACGTAGAATTCAGCGCGTTCTTTGAGGTTTCGCTGAGATGCCAATGACTTTGCAGTGGTGATGGCCTGTTCATGGAGGTCGATCCCCACAAGGGAACAACCCGTGCTTGCGGCTATCCGTAGGGCTGGCCCGCCCGAACCACAGGCAACATCGAGGAACGTTTCCCCGGTAGAAAGATCAAGCCAGCCCATAAACAGGTCCTGCTCTTCAGCGGTCAGCCAACTGTTCTGTCCAATATCCTCCCCGAAAGCCTCGCGACGAATCTCCGAGTAGAGCTGAGTCTCAAAATTCCCGTAATTGGCGTCGTAGTATGTACCGGCCGGGGCGTCTTTCGATTTAGGTGTTGGGTCCACTGAATCCTCCACTTAGTTGGTCCGGCACTGCTTTCTGTGGTCTCAAAGGAATTGATGGACCGGCTTCCGCCTGATCGAGATCCGTCAGATTCACATCACGGGTTTCCTGGATAAAGAGCAGCGCGAGCATGGCAACGACACAGTAGAACGCGTAGAAGATAGGCACATAATACCACTTATGAAAAACGTCTTGACCGATAAGCCCCGCTAAAAGGGAGGGGGCGATCATTCCACCCAAAATGCCGGACACATTGTAGGAAATGCCTGTGCCAGAGTATCGGAATTTTGTCGGGAAGCTCTCGGAGGCCAGAATGGGGGCAAGCCCGTGCAGCACTCCGATTCCGAAGAAGCTTATGGGGATTTGCAAGGCCATCACGAGCACAATGCGCTTACTCAGAACGGCCATGACGAAGGGATAGCAGAGCAGCGTCGTCAGCCCGATGGCAATGTACGCAGCCATTCTTCGCTTGCAGAAGTCAGCGAGCGGCCCGCTGAGAAGCACACCCAGAACATCCGCGACGCGGCCCAGCATCAGAATGACCGCGGTAGTTGCCAGCGGAATACCAGCAAACCGCATGAAGGAGATGAAGTACGTTCCCATCACAAACCCATCCATGTGCATGAAGGCGACAACCAGGGCGAGGAGAATGATGGGACCGGCGTGCATCTTAAACACCCCGAAACTCGGCATCGTGGCGAGCTGTTCCCGCTGTTTGAGCTGCACGAAGAGGGGGCTGTCGGCAAGCTTGTATCGTGCCAATAGCGCGGGAATTAAGATAACCACAGAGAGCAGCATGGCGATTCGCCAACCGGTGGTCGCGAACGTCTTGCTCATCACCAGCATCACGCCGCTTGCCGCCATGGCGCCCAAGGGTATACCTAGATTCGCCAGAGACATCCAAAATGCCCTGGAGCGTCGCTCCGCTCCAAATTCGGCGAGCAACGAAGAAGTTCCGCCGAACTCGCCACCTAGTCCGATTCCTTGCACGACGCGCAAAACCACGAGGAGCATCGGGGCAGCGATCCCCAGCTTCGCATAACCGGGCAAAAGGCCGGTTAAACACGTGGTGCTACCGACGATTGCGATGCTGAGCAAAAAGGAGAACTTCCGGCCGGTCCGATCGCCGAAATGGCCAAAGAGGAAAGCTCCGATGAGACGGGCTGGAAATGCCGCGCCGAAGGCCAAGTAAGAAAACACCAGAGCTTGTGTGGGAGCCAGCTTGGGAAAGAAGATCGCGGGAAATGCAGTGGCTGCTGCGTAGCCGTAAATGAAAAAATCGTAAAACTCGATTAATGCACCCGCTGTTGCCGAGAAGGCGAGAATCGTCAAGGTGCGGGTGTCTGCTCCCTGGCTGCGCCATGCCGGCATCGGGCAACTCCGTATCTTCCGAGGGCGTGAAATGTGCGGATTCGGTCTCTTTTTTTGGCGGTTCGTTCTTGGCCTTGAAGGCTACTGAAATCTAGCCTTGCGGTCAATTCGGCGCGTCCTGGACGGATGGCTGGCACCCCGGAAACTATCCCGGGACCTTGTGACTCCTCCTTTGGCGCCGGGGGCCTGTGCGAGAATTCGTGAAGGATTACTGTAAGCGGAATTGAATGGTGACGGTCAGGTGCATGGGAACAGGTTTTCCGTCGAGCGACGCGGGGTGATATTTCCACTGTTTCAAAGCGTCCATGGCCGCCTGGTGCAGCAGCGTGGGGCCGGAAACAACTTTCATGCTGGTCACGTGTCCGCTGGCATCGATCAGCGCGTCGAGGAGAACGTTGCCCGAAACATGCTGGTTTTTGGCGAGCGTCGGGTACACCGGCGGCACGGAAGAAATCAATCTTGCCTGTTTCACGTCGCCGCCGACGGGGAGTGATGCTGTCGGTGCCGAAGGCTGGTTGCTGCCGCCGACGAAACCGGCGTTAAGCGCTTCTGCGCTGGACTGTTCTTCGCTATCAAAGGCGATACCTGCATCGGGCTCTACGCCGTTCTGTGCGTGCCGGCTTGGCGTGACCTTGGGTTTGGCCAGATGAACTTCTCCGAGGATAGGTTTCTTCAGCGGCTCTGCAGCCGGCCGGGCCGATGTCATCGCAATCGCTTCCGCGTTTGCCGAATTGGACGTGGGTTGCGCATTGTGGGGGGGCGCTGCCGGCGTACCAGCCGTCATGAGGCTCAGAGTGTTCGGGCCCGAATTGGATGGGGCGGAAATGTTTGTGCGTCCCGCTGGATTCGATGGGGCGGCAGTATTCGTCTCCGGAAGTCTATTTCCCTGGGGCGGTGACGGCGAACTCACCACCGGAAGCGCGGCCACGGATGCCTGCACATTCGACGCCGACGCAGGTCCGGCATGGACACCACCGGATTGCTGTTGCACGTACCACCAGCCGCCGCCGGTGAGCAGCAGGACCCCGGCTGCAATCGCGCCGATTAAGATGCCATTATTAGAACTCCTGGGTCCGCTGTTCTTCTCTTCGTCAAACGGAAGCGCGTTGCCGAACGTCGGAAGCTGCAGTTCGGGGATGCGGTGTTCTTCCACCGCTGTAACGGTCTCCGGGGCAGTTTTTTCCACCTTAGGCTGTTCCGCGAGGCGCTTTGACTTTTCTCTCTCGACGAGTTCCTGGGTCGATGAGGGCGCATCGGAGTTCCGAGCAAGAGGTTCGAGCCACGCAGGAACTTGCAGCTCTTCGTCTCGGAGCAGCGATTTCGCAGGGAGCGGCTCAAGTTTCACGGCCTGAACCGGCGCGGGAGGCGCGGGTTCCGGCGTGCGAAGTTGAGACCTAACCGGAATTTTTGCAGTGTTCTCTGCAGGTTCTTTTTGTGCGGCGACGGGTGGCTCATGCGGAATTTGCAAGGAGACCGTGGGAGGCGCCGCAGGTGCGACGGAGAACTGCATGCTCGAAAGCTCTTCTTGAAGGCGCGCCGTATGCTGTTTGAGCGTCTGGCTTTTGAGCGTCTCGGTTTCCGGATCAGCGAAAACCTGCACGAGGGGCGGAGGGGCAATCTCAGGAGTAGTAGGTTTGGCCTCGAAGAGAGCGAGCAGATTGGGAGCAGTGCTCGTCACCGGAACAGCCTGCGCGCTGGCCGGCTCAAGAATGGAAGCTTGCACTTCCGAGGCGCGCGGCGAATCAAAGAGCACAGACACGGGTGTGACTGGTTGCACGGGCGCGGAATTCACAGTGAATTCAGGAGTAGCGGAAACCGGCGCAACGGGTAACGTCGGAACCACGGGCCCATGCGGCGTTGTCGAGCGAAGGTGCAGAGAAGCTTCCGGATCGAGGGACGTCGACAGCGGGTTGGCGAGCGGCGCAACGGGCGCGACCGGCTTCTGCGCACCGGGCTTTTCCACATTCGGCGATGCGAGACTCGGAGTGACCGGCGCCGTGGGAGCAGAAAATTTCGCATCCGAGAGCGTTGGCGCAGATTCTTTGGCGATGCCAGCGGGAGCAGCAGGCTTCGCTACGACGGCGCTCGGAGTAACGTTCGCCGCCGGCGCAGACGCGCCGGGCTGCGAGGCGGAGCTGATGCGGTCACCCGGAAAGCGCAGGCCCCAGAAGCCGACCGCGGGCTCTGTGAATTCAAGCTCCACATACCCGCTCAGGTTGCGGTAATTCTTGGACTTGACGACTTGGCAGACCACTTCTTTCTTGCTTCTTTCATTGGTGAGAAAGAGCAATTGTCCCGGAGCGACGGAAGAGGACAGACGAATGACGGCGCCGTTGCCGAAAACGAGAACAGTCTTGGTGCTCTCGGAGAAAGGCTCGCGCTTTTCGCTGCCTTCCATGGCGCGTGCGCCATTGACGGACACCGGCACTTCAAGCGCGACGGGCTGCTGCCTGGTGGATATCTCACCGGGCAAGGAGCCGGTTGACGCGGGTCGCGACGCGGTTTCCGGCCTTGCAGTTGAAATCGCGTTCTCTTTCACGGTAGGAGGCATGGCTGGCACACTCGCCAAACTAGATTTTCGGCCCGGCCCTGCCTGAAGCAGGGCTCCCCGGATACATCTATATGTTCTGCCTCCAGGAAGAGGGTCAACCATAGTACGTGCGTACTACAGTGGAAACACCTGTCCGGGCGGACAGGCAAGAATTTTGAGGGGGACCAGGCCTCGCGTGCGACGGTTCGAAAACGACGCGGAACGAGTGCCGTTCCAACTAGATCGGTCAAATCGCGGTCTAAGGATCTGACGCGAACATTGAAAAAGCGTTCTTGAACAGATTTGCTCGAACAAGTTGGAACGGCACGAGAGGAAAAAATTGGAAAGGTTAGCGCGGAAGAGGGGGCTGGAAGCGCTGGTCGACTTCGACCTGATAGCCGGTGACGAGCTTGTTGGTTTCGTTGGCCATGCCGATGATGGCTTGCAGTTCTTTGAACATCGCGTCGGTCATTCCTTTGCCGAAGGCGGAAGCGGTGTGCGAGGCAATGCAGTAGTTGCAGTTGTTGGTGACGCTGACGGCGATGTAAATCAGTTCCTTGGTGAGCGGATCGAGCGCGCCCGGTCCCATGATTTGCTTGATACTTTCCCAGGTGCGCTTGAGCAAAATGGGATCGTGGGCGATGGCCTTTCAGAAGTTGTTGATCCAATCGGTCTGGCGCGTGGCCATGATGTCATCGTAAACGGCGCGCACTTCCGGGCTTGCGTCTTGGTATTCGATCAATCCGAAGGTGGTCATGAGGGTCTCCGAAAATAGTTGCGTGCACTTCTTCCAAGACGGTAGCAGGAAGCAGTGAGAGTGGGTAGTGCGGACCAGCAGAGAGACCTTGGGCAACCATTGGATTTGTTGATGCAGAAGATGGAATTCATTGTCCTTGACACCCGACGCAAATGCGGGTTAAAAGTCACAGAACAAAGCCATATAGGTCTGAAGCTGTATCGTAATTTTGAGCCGAAGAGAGAACAAGCTGGTCCGGGGAGCTTGTACTTGGTTTTTCAACAACAGGTTTCGATCATTCAACTGAATGCGAATAGTTTTCCATGCGGCCTTTCAGTGAATTCCATTTATTCAGCCACGGAGCCGAAAGGGTGCGTGCGAGTGCTGTTTTTGATCTCAATGGGGGGTGGTGGCTTATGAAACGGCTAGCCTTAGCAATACTTGTTGTTCTCTCGCTGGCAGTGGCAGCAAACGGCCAGACGTTCCGTGGCACGATTCTTGGCACGGTGACGGATTCGTCGGGCCTGCCGGTGGCGGGGGCGACGGTAGCGGTGAAGAATGCGGACACCGGACTTATCCGCACGGTGAGCACCAGCGACGACGGCAGCTACGCCGCGCCGGAGCTGCCCATCGGCAGTTATGACGTCACAGTAGAAAAAGTGGGGTTTCAGACGTCGGTCACCAGGGGCGTAGCCGTTGAGGTCGCTCATGACCGGCGCGTGGACGCTTCGCTGAAACCCGGCCAGGTGGCGGAGCACATTGTGGTGTCAGCCGAGACGCTTACCCAGGTGGAGACGACCAACGACGATCTAGGCGGGTCGTTCGTGGCTGCGGAATTGGTGAATTTGCCCATCAACGGGCGGGACTACACCAAGCTGCTCATCATGGCGCCCGGCACCACCGGCGACCCAAGCGGCGAGCTGGATTCTCCCGGGTCGTTCGGGCAGTTCAGCACCAACGGCAACCGCGGCCGCTCGAACAATTTCCTGCTCGACGGCACGGACATGAACGACAGTTACCGGAACCTTCCGGTGATCAATCAGGGCGGCGTCTTCGCCATTCCCTCGACGGTCCTGCCGATCGAATCCATCGCCGAACTGCGCGTTCTGTCAAACTCCGAGGCGGAATACGGCCGCAGCTCAGGGTCCGTCGTCAACATCGTGACCAAGAGCGGCACTAACACGCTCCACGGCAGCGCCTTCGAATATTTCCGGAACGACCATCTGAACGCGCGCAACTTCTTTAACACTGTCGGACCCAAGGACGCTTTCCGGAACAATCAGTTCGGAGGTTCGCTTGGCGGGCCCATCGTGAAAGACAAGACCTTTTGGTACCTGGCCTACGAAGGCCAGCGCGAAGGGTTTGGCCTGACGTCGGTGAACACAGTGCCGACATTGAATGCCCCCGGCGGCACCTCGTCGAACGACTACTTCGCTGCGGTCTCCAGCATTGCGGGGAGCAACCCGGCAGCCTGCACAACCGACGCCTTCACCTGCGTGACGACGCAGCCGGCCAACGTGATCAATCCCGTGATCGTGAATTTATATAACCTGTGCCATACGAACGGGAAATGCTCGGGTGGGAATCTGCCCTGGCCGGTGGCGAACCTTGCCGGGGCCGCCTCGGGCGCTCCCAACAACGTAAGCAGCGACCGAGCGCGTAACGACCTGGACAGCGTAATCGCGAAAGTTGACCACAGCTTCAGCCCAAAAGAAACGCTGACGGGGAGGTACTTTTACGGGCGAAGCGAACAGAGCGTCCCGCTGGGCGCCGCGGGCGGTAACAATATACCGAACACGAACACGGACACCCCCACGGACGTCCATGTGGTCTCCATCAGCTTGGTCAGCGTCGTTTCCGGCAACACGGTCAATGAGGCGCGTTTCGGCTTCAACCGCTTCCACGAGGATTTTCTCGCCCAAGATCGTTCGGTATTCGGCAACCCGAATACATCGATCGGGTTGAACAACGGCTTGGGCTCGGTATCGGGCAAGGTGGATCCGCGCAATTTCGGCCTGCCACAGATCAACGTCAGTGGGCTCTCCGGTCTTGGCTCTTCGCGTTTTTCGAACCCGCGCTCACGCATCGACCGAAACTACCACTTCCTGGACAACTTCTCCTGGAAGCGCTCGCGGCACGACATCAAGTTCGGATATGAGTACCGCTACACTTCGATTGATTCTCTTGAAGATATCAACTTCCGCGGACGCCTAAAGTTCGCCGATCTAGCGGGCTTCCTTCAAGGAAATGTGACCGGTGGCAACATCAACTATGGCGATACGACGCGAAACACACTGCAGAGCGCGCACGCGCTTTATCTGCAGGACTCGATCCGGGTATCGTCACGACTGACCGCGAATCTCGGCTTGCGCTGGGATTATTACGGGGTGATCCATGAGGCGAACAACCACTTCAGTAGCTACAACCCGGCCAGCGGCATATTTGAGCAGGGATCGCCTTACGACAAGGACCTGAACAACTTTGCCCCGCGCGTCAGCCTGGCCTGGGACCTGACCGGCAAAGGGCGCACGGTGATTCGCAGCGGCTTCGGCGTCTTCTACGACACGTTCTCGCACGATTTCTTCACCGGCCAGATTTACGAGAACACGAACAACCTGGGCCCGGCGTTCAACCCGATCGGATCGAAAGACGTCCTGCAAGGTGGCATTGTGGGTACGCCGCTCGCCGCAGGCGCGCCCGTGTTTGGGATGCTGGCCGCAAACACGACCGATGCCTCCACGATCAGCAAATTACGGACTCCATACATCTACAACTACTCGCTGAATATCCAGCAGCAGCTTTTGCCGAACACCGTTCTGCAGGTGGGGTACGTCGGGACGGCTGGGCGCAAGCTGCAGCGTATTCGGGACATCAACCAGCCGAGCTTGGCCGCCGTCACCGCCTCTGACCTTTCCTGTGCGGGAGCGCCGAATGTGGCTATCGGTCCGGGGTGCGTTACCGTCCCTCGCAATTTTAACAACAGCGGCTCCGCGACGGTTCTCCCCGGCCAGAACAACAACGCTGCCATCTTGAGTCCTTTGGCGCCTCAAGCGCCTTTCTACCTGCAGCAGGTCGAGACGTCGTCGAGGTCCAGCTACAACTCGCTGCAGGCGTCGCTGGCGATGCGCGGCTGGCACGGGTGGACGCAGCAGATCAACTACAACTGGTCGCATTCGATTGACGATGCCAGCGACGGCCAGGACTACGTGCCTCATGCCGGCCAGCCCAACGATAGCTCGAATCCGTTGCGCAGCAACCGCGGGCCTTCGAACTTCGACAGCCGCCACCACTTCGTCTGGGCGGCCACCTATAGCTTCCCCAAGTGGGAAACGCTTGGCCGCATGGGCGAGGGCTGGACCGTTTCCAGTCTTGTGTCCATTATCAGCGGTCATCCGTTCGAGGTGAGCGAGACGGCGGACGACTATGATGGCAGCGCGGAGTTCTTTGGCCGGCCAGACCTTGTTGCCAAGCCGGTGTATAACTACAGCGATCCGACCCGCTTTCTGGATTTAACCGCGTTTGCCGTGCCGTGCACGTTGGACGGCAGCGGCGGCACCGCCGCTGCGCATTGCTTGTCTGGCACTCGCCACTTCGGCACACTGGGACGTAACGCACTCCTGGGCCCGGCCTTCCGCCAGTGGGACATCTCCATTGTCAAGGAAACACGACTCACCGAGCGAGTGAAGCTTGAGGTCCACGCCGACTTGTTCAACGCCCTAAACCGCGTGAACTTCGCCAGCCCGCTGTGGCCCTCATTCTTCGACGACATCGGAGGATTCACGATTAGCCCCACAGGAAGACTTGCCGCAGGTCAGTTCTTCCCGATCGTGGCCACTGCGGATACTGGCCCCGGCAACCCGATCCTGGGAGGCGGCAGCCCGCGCAGCTTCCAGCTCGCTGCCAAGGTCACATTCTAAGCGGTGGGTAAGGGTAAGACTTCTGAGCCAAGAAGGCTCCCCGAGAAGATCGGGGAGCCTTTTTGCTTTGGGATCGCCGATGTCACACGCTGACTTATTGGAATTTTCAGTTAACAGTAACTGGACCCCCACCCCCCTGGTTTTTTGTAAGTGTTGCATGTAAAGGACTTAGTGTCTATGTAAGTGGTTTAGAATCAACACTTGCGGGCATTTTTATAAGTGTTGATTCTAAAGGGATTTATGTTGCACCGAAATTGTGCAAAATTGCGGGGTTGCGGGGACGGCTTCGGATCACTGCCTGGGGCGGCTTAGGCTCTAACGGCGTGGCACCGCGTAAGTAGCAGGCCAGCCTACTAGGGATTCGGCTAGAAAAGAAAAAGCGGGAGCAAGCTCCCGCACTCCAGAGCGTCTGCGTACTATTACCTGTTGCATAGCGTACCACAAAGTTAGGTGGTTCGTCAAGGGATTTTGAGCCGAATTTTGTGGCATGGAAAAGAAAAGGGCGTGTTGTAGGCCGGAATGTCGCCTAGGTGTACCAGAGGTCGGGCTAAAGCCCGACCCTACAAACAACAAAGGCTAAGAGCTAGGGATGAAGGAATTCTTCGAGAAGGAGGCGAGAGAGGCGGGAGGTGTTGTGGCGGATGACCCCGTGTTCCTCGAGGAGGTCGTCGAGGATGACGCGGAAGCCGAGCTTCTGGAGGATGGGAAGATCAATGGCCACCGGTTCGGCGCCCTGCGCGCGATAACGCCGTGCCACATCGGGCGAGACGCGCTGGCGGTTAGCGACGACCCAATCGATGACGCGGCGCGGGACGTGTTTCTGGATGGCGCGGAGGTGATCGGCAAGGGCGTAGCCGGCGGTTTCGCCGGGCTGGGTCATCAGATTGGCGACATAGACGCGCGGCGCCTGCGACTTGGCGATGGCGGAGGCAATTTCCGGGATCAGCAGATTCGGAAGAATGCTGGTGTAAAGCGAGCCGGGGCCGAGGAGAATCAGGTCGGCTTGCTTGATGGCTTCGACAGCTTTGGGGAGCGGGCGCACGCCGCGCGAAGAAAGCTTGAGAGTTTTGATGGGGGAGCGGCTGGCGGTGATGCGGGTTTCGCCGTGAAC
>Ga0099830_10001974_pt1 | contig 10703 bp, 9 predicted proteins | sample CZO8metaG_4_FD_79337 | JGI IMG/M metagenome (GOLD analysis project Ga0099830, IMG submission 79337) | Vadose zone soil microbial communities from the Eel River Critical Zone Observatory, Northern California, USA - CZOApr15con2H3.8 metaG | ecosystem: Environmental > Terrestrial > Soil > Vadose...
TAGACGTTTTGCTTTATCTGTTCGAACCCGTGTTCATGGCCCAACGGGTGAATAAAGGAGACATCCGGAGAATCCAGCCAGACCTCGGCGGCGAGAGCGGTGTCCGCCCCATCAATCGATTTCGCATATTTCTCGATCAGGCCGCGGATAGCCGCGCTGTCGGCGGACGCTTGCGCCGGCGAAAGGTCTCCACGGACCTGGCTTCTTTCTCCTGTCACCCCTGTGGCGCGCGTCGACCTCGCTTCAGCCATGATCTTTTCGATCTCACCCGCGTCGCGGGGCAGGCGTTCGCTCAGCAGCTTGTGGCCCGTCTCGGTGATGAGCACATCGTCCTCGATGCGCACACCGAGATTCTCCTCGGGAATATAAATTCCCGGCTCGATGGTGATGACCATGCCGGGCTGGAAGGGGACGCAGTAGTCGCCGGCATCGTGCACGTTCAAGCCGATATGATGGCCGAGGCCGTGGATGAAATACTGCCCGAGGGATTTGCCGTGGACATCTTTTCCGTGGGAGTCGATGTAGTTGTAAGCGATCTTGTGGACACTTTTGTCGCCCTTGCAGAAGTCCATGCCCGGTTTGACCGCGTCGATGGCCGCGTTTTGCGCGCCGAGAACGATTTCGTAGATTTCGCGCTGCCGCGGGGTGAACTTCCCGTTGGCGGGCAGCGTTCGCGTGATGTCCGACGAGTAGCCGGCGAATTGCGCGCCGACATCCAGGACAACGATGTCGCCGTCTGCGATTTTGCGAGAAAGCTTGTCGTAGTGCAGCGCCGTCGAATTCGGCCCGGCGCCCACGATGGGCATGTAGCCCTCCGCTTCCGAGCCGCCCCAGGCGTGGACTTCGACCATTTTTGCGGCCACCTGATATTCGTAGAGGCCCGGGCGCATCAACTTCATGGCTTCAAAGTGCGCGTCCAGGGATAAGTCAATCGCCTCCTTAAGGAAAGCGAGTTCGCCCGGCGACTTGATCTGCCGCAACGCGCCGATCTGCCCGCGAATGTCTTTCAGCTTGGCCTGCGGCGCGGCCCCTTGCAGCCAATCGACCACTTCTTTTTCGTGCGGGTATCCGCCGAGTTCCTTCTGGTAGGGAAGAATCGTATACAAATTCGGAAAAGTCTTCGCAAGATTCTCGACAGCGGATCGGAAGTCGTTTTCGAACGATTTGACGGCCACAAACCCGGTGCGTGCTTCTATGCCGGGATCCGAAGGCGACATGCGCGCGCCGTTCCACTTTTCCTTCTGCGGATTCTTTGCCGGAAGAAAAAGAGTTTCGCGGGAAACATTCGGGACATCGCCCTTCGGACCTGCGGGAAGAAGAATCAAGCCGGCGCTTTCTTCATTGTCGCCGGTGAGGTAGTAGAAATTTTCCTCTTGGGCAAATACATACGCCTCTGAGAATTCTTCGCGGCCCGTGAAGCCCCAGAGCACTATGGGGCCATCCAGCTGCGCCGCCAGCTTGGCGCGGCGTTCCGCGTAGACGCTATTGGGTTCGCGCTCGCGGCGCTCCTGCGCTTTTCCCGCGGCGGCGAGGCCAGCCAGCCAGAGCAATCCCCAGAAAACTCGTCTTGCAGAATTCAGCACACCACGCGACCGCACCGGCCATTGGCGACCACTCATTCGCACACCTCGGAACCACCATTTGGTTGCTGCCCCCACAGGGCAAGTGGGTTTGCAGCATGCCGCTTACAGCCGGGAGATTGTAACCGAAATTAGTGCCTTGCCGAAATCGGGACGCACGCACGCTGGAGGCTAATGGTTTGCCTCGGAGCTGAATCTCGCTGCTGACGGCTCAAGCAGCGACTAGCCGACTTGTGCTATTCCCCACTTTCAGGGAGGCCAGTGCCGTCGCGCGATTCCCGGGTGCCGGTCTCACTGGTGAAAGCCAGCAGATACCTTTTTTACGGCTCGCCGAATCTAATCTTGCATGCAAAGACGAGCCGGACTCATCGCGTTTGCAACCGTCGTTCAATCCATTTTGTTCTTGACCCATTTTTTCATTTACAGGACGTGGACGTTTGGGTCGGCAGGGAGTGAGGTCTCCTCCTCGCCCTGGCTCAGGGTGACTGTGGGGGTGTTATCGGTCAGCTTTTTGGCCGCGACGTTGCTCGCGTTTCGCTACAGCAATCCCGCGGTGCGAACTCTCTACCGGATCGCAGCGGTCTGGCTTGGAATTGTCAGCTTTCTTTTTTTTGCCGCGGGTGCGTCGTGGGTGGTTTTCGGCGTAACGCAGCTTGCCGGGGTGGAAGCGAGCTTCCACAAAATCGTGGAAGTCTTGTACGTGGCCGCGGTGTTGAGCGGATTGACCGGATTGCTGAACGCCGGTTGGACGCGAATCCGGCGAATCACCGTGAAACTCGACAATTTGCCCGAAACGTGGCGCGGGCGAAAAGCCGCGCTGATCAGTGACCTGCACCTTGGCCACGTCCGGAACGGCAGTTTTCTGCGGCGCATCGTAGCGAGCGTGATGCGGGAAAATCCTGACGCAGTTTTCCTGGCCGGCGATCTGTACGACGGAACCGCGATTGACGCCGTAAAGGCCGCGGAGCCTTTGCGCGATCTGCGGGCGCCGCAGGGAACCTATTTTGTCGCCGGAAACCACGAACAATTCGGCGACGATTCCCGCTATCTACAAGCCGTCAGCAATGCGGGAGTGCGCGTATTGCACAACGAAAAAGTGGAAGCGGACCAATTGCAGATCGTGGGTGTGCCCTACAACCACGCCTCGCAGGACGAGCATTTGCAGTCCGTGCTTCGGCAGATCGGCGTGGACCGCAATCGCGCCAGCATCCTGCTGACTCATGCGCCGGACCGCCCACACATCGCCGAGAAGGCGGGGATTTCGCTGCAAGTCTCCGGCCACACCCACGTGGGCCAGTTTTTCCCGTGGACGTGGATGGCGCGGAGGATTTACCGCCAGTTCGTGTACGGGCTCAGCCGCATCGGAAAGATGCTGATTTATACCAGCAGCGGCGCGGGGACTTGGGGACCGCCGCTGCGTTTGGGTTCCAGTCCGGAGATCGTGCTGTTTCAGTTTGAGTGAGAGCTGTGAAATCGTGCCGGGCGATGGTCTACTGACCTGGCGATCAGCCGCGGAAAAAATCAATCAACAATTCAGAGACACGAGCGGACTCTTCGTGCTGCAGCCAATGCGTGGCGTTGGCGAAAGTGAAGAGCTCGGCGGTCGTGCAGTAGCGCAAACTTTCGTGGGCCATTTCCGCCAAGAGAAACGCGTCGCGCTCGCCCCAGAGAATACGTGTGGGAACATGGACGGTGCGATCAGAAAACTTGGTGCGAAAGCGAAAGAGCGCGCGATACCAATTGATCATGGCAGTGAGAGCACCGGGCTGCGACCATGCGGCGCGGTATTGAGCGAGGTCTTCGGCGGAAAAGGTGCCCGGGCGGCTGGAGCGCATCAGCGATCTTGCGCCGAGTTGACAGTCGAAGGCTGAGAACACGGTCTCCGGCAGCCACGGGAGCTGAAAGAAGAACATGTACCAACTGCGAAGCAATTGACGTGGGCGCGTGCTGAGGAATTTGCGCATCACCGAGGGATGCGGGACGTTAAGGACAACAAGCTTGGCGACGCGCTGCGAATGCAGGAGCGCGGCGCTCCAGGCGACGGCGGCTCCCCAATCATGCCCGGCAAGATAAATCTTCTCTTGCCCAAGTTGATCGGCAATAGCGATGACGTCGGAGACAAGTTCAGTCAAAGCGTAAGCGGCCACGCCGGCGGGTTTGCTGCTGAGGTTATAGCCGCGCTGGTCGGGCACGATCACGCGAAAACCAGCCGCCGCCAGCGGCTCGATCTGCCGGCGCCAGCCATACCAAAATTCAGGAAAGCCATGGAGGAGGACTACGACCGGGCCGTCTTTGGGGCCGTCAGCGACGGCGTGGAGGCGCACGGAAGCGTTCTGGAAGAAGAGTGTCTCCACCTTGGAGGTTCTGATACGCCAGTGTAACAGACGCACGTCAGTTCCATTGCGTTGTCGGCGAGGCCGTGACACCGACCGCAAAGACGGCAGCGGCATCTCGAACGCGATTACGCTGAAGCGCAAGCGGCACGAGCCGAGTGAGCCACTCAACCCGTACTGGGACCACGGCTTTCCAACCTTCCATCCCCGAAGGGAAGTCAACGCTGGAAACAAATTTGCTAACAGCGGGAATTTATTGTCCCGAAATGCGCAAGATTCGAAGCAGCCCTGAGGAATCATCGAATCGGAAACGTTGCAAACAAATGGCCCCAGTCAGAAGCGTGGCTAAAAAGACGTGGTAGGTGAAATGCAGACCTGATTTATCAGCGGGGTTTTTGTGCCTGGAAGTGTGTTGTCAGGAACCGCCAAATGGAGAGGAGAAAAGATGAAGAAAGCATTACTGGTAATGGGTCTTCTAGTATTGGGGGCCAGTTTAGTCGCGTCCCAGGCAAAAGCTGGTCAAGTTACGGGAGCCATCTTCACTACGCTTCCCGACGGGAGCGAGGTGAACTTCAATATTTACGCGGCGAAGACGGATGTTTACTTGAATGGTGGACCGGGGCCGGGTGCCCCACAAAGCGCAGCCGGGCTTCCTGACGGGGTCTACGTGTTCATGGTTACCGATCCTTCGGGGAAAACCTTGCTATCGCAGGATATCGCAGCATGCCGGCGGTTCACTGTCTCCGGCGGAATCATCACCGCGCTGGTCACCTCCAATCCTACCTGCAGCGCGCCGCATTTGACCGGTTTGGATGCAGATGAACCTTCTGCCATAACGGTGCAATTAATGCCCTATGCGGATACACGGAACAATGGAGGCGAGTACAAAGCCTGGGCGACTCCAGTCGTGGATTTTCTCTGCCCCCTGACAGTAGTCGATTGCGGTGCGGGGAAACACGGGTTTCAGGATTCCTTCAGCAAGACGGACAACTTCAAGGTAAAAGTGTCCGCTATCCGCGAGATCGACACCCGCTTCCATAATACGAACAACGCCGGCGCATTGATAGACGGCATGGGAATCACCTGGTTCGACACTCTTGGGAATTCGAATCAAAAGTGGTCCTACTACAACCTCTCACTGGACGTGAATCACGAGGCACACGTGGAAGCTCCTGAGAATGGCACACATCAGATCGTAATCGAGAACCAGACCGGCTGCACGGTGGATGATGTGTATCTGGCTGGGCAGCGTCTGCCAAATATTGGACCACAGACGGTGCTTGTGAAGGTGTCGCCGAGCGACAAGAACATCACCATTGTTATTGATGTGAATTGTAATTAGGGCGCTTGCTGAATGAGGGCGAGTCGCTGCTCGCGGATGAGAAGCTGGAACCGTGAGTGTGATTTGCTCCCTAACCCCAATTGGAAAATCGGAAAGTGCCGGGGCCATTCTCATCTGAACTGGCTCCGGCGCATTTCTTTTCTCCCTCGACTATCGCGGGCATGAGATTCGAAAGGCTGAATCTCATGGGTGAGGAACGCCAGAATCAAGAATTTAACATCTAAATTGCGCAACATGTCCCGTCAGCATGCCGGACTGTGGAGCGGGCTCAAAACCCCGGTGCTCCGGAAGTGGCGGGACGCATTTCGGGGGCGTTGACGCCGAAACGGAGACGCGCGAAGTACGTTTGCCCCAGCGACATCACGCCGGTGTACAGGTAGCCCCAGACAAAAAGCAGCAGGAAGGGGACAGTGGCGTAATTCTCATTGGAGATCGCGTAGAAAATGGTGAGCGAGAAATACAGCCCAAGCAGCACCTCCGCGTAGGGCATCCAGCCCGCTTTGTTTTTGTAGGATTTCTTCGTGAACGTGCCCTGCTTGCCTTCGATATTGAATTTGGGAGTGCGCGCAAACTCGCTTTTCTTGCCCAGCAGCGCCTCGATCACCGCTTGCGCGTTGCGCACGGCAATGCCGATCCCCGTGGCCATAACGAATGGGAGGTACAGAAAAGTACGCCACCAGGTTTTGGGCCGCAATTCTCTTTGCGCAACGAGATAAAAACTGGAGATGGAACAAGTGGACGCCAGGAAAAGCGGCAGGTCGATCACCAGCATCTGGAACCATCCCTGATAAAAGCGCACGATCATCGCCGGCAGTAGCATGGTCGAAAGCAGGATCATCAGCGGGTAGCTGATGTTGCCGGTAAGATGAAAAAAAGCCTCCGCTTTGACGTGCCACGGCGCATCCGACCTCAAAACTTTGGGCAGAATTTTCTTTGCCGTTTGCATCAGGCCCTTGGCCCAGCGCGCTTGCTGCGCTTTGAACCCGTTCATGTCCACCGGAAGCTCGGAAGCGCACTCGATATGCGGCAGGTACAGGAATTTCCAGCCCTTGAGCTGCGAGCGATAAGAAAGATCGGTATCTTCCGTAAGCGTGTCGTGCTCCCAGCCGCCGGCATCGTCGATGGCCTTGCGGCGCCACACCCCGGCGGTGCCATTGAAATTGAAAAACGTGCCGCGGCGCGACCGCGCCCCGTGCTCGATGACGAAGTGCCCGTCCAAAAGAATGGTCTCCACGTTGGTCAGCAACGAGTAGTCGCTGTTGAGATACGTCCAGCGCGTCTGCGCCATCCCGATTTTGCCGCCCCCATCGGGATTCATGAAATAAGGAATCGTGCGGCGAAGAAAATCGGGTTCGGGCAGAAAGTCTGCGTCGAAAATAGCAACGAATTCACCTTTCGAAGTTTTCAAGCCATTTTCCAACGCCCCCGCTTTATAGCCTTCGCGGTTGCTGCGGTGAATGTAAACGATGGGCATGCCCTGCGCGGCATGGCGCTCAACGCAAGCGCGAGCGACTTCGCAGGTCTCGTCGGTGGAATCGTCCAGCACCTGCACGTCCAGCAGTTCCGCTGGGTAGTCGAAGCGCGACACCGCTTCCACGAGGCGCTCGATGACGTAGCGCTCGTTGAAAATGGGCAACTGCACGGTGACCCGCGGCCAGGTCGCAACCGGCGGCGGCGCCGCTGGAACGTTTTTCGCATACGCGAAATAGTCGTACACCAGCCAATACCGGTGCAGCCCGTAAACCGCGAGCACCAGCAGGACGATGAAGTAAGGAATCATCATCGCGAGGTCGAAGGCATTGGCGTGATAGATGCCGGTAAATGTCCTGTCGGTGATCTTATGCCAATAGTGCGTGATGGGATTCTGCGCTGCGAGACCAATCGAGAGTGTGAGGGCGGTGTTCATGATGATGGCGCTTCCGCTGTCAGCCAGCGTTTTTCTGCTCTGATATTAGTGAGTCCCGATTATACGGCCATAGTGCAGCGAGGCCAAAGTTGTGCGAGCTCGCAAGTGGGAAAGTCAGTTGGGACGTGGAGCGGCTCCAGAACTTGCGAGAGATTCCAATCGGTTCTTCCATTTCGCAACCTCGTCTGGACGGCCCGACTGGATCGCAATATCGCGACCTGCAGAGGCGATTGTGGCGAGATTCTTCGGTGTGGCGTGGAGTTCAGAGGCGGAGGTAAAGGCCCGGTCCAGAGTAGCGAAACAATCATCCGGTTTGTTCTCGCGAAAGTAGATGAGGCCCACCCAGTACATGTCAATGGCTTTAGCCCGTCGTTCCGCTATCGCGATTTCAGCCGGATCGTCTTTCCCGGAAAAATGATCTATCACCTTATCGTAAGCCTTCATGGCTTGCTGAGAATACGCGTCAGCAGAAGGCCAGTCGCCCTGAAGCCCGCGTACGATCGCCAGGTTGATAAAATTGTGGGCGTAGGCGCCGTCGTATTCGTCCGTCCAGATACGCAGTGCTTCTGTCCGCTTCTTATAAACATTCTCAGCTTCCTCGTATCGTTTCAAAACGAGAAGACAATCTGCCTCTTGTTCCAGAGTCTCTTGCAGTGATACGTAGCGAGTTTCTGTCAGGCGACCCGTTAGACGTTCCGCTTCCTGAAAGTCTTGGAGTGCGATCTCATACTTCTGCGATTTCTTTGCATCGATAGCGGCAGCAAAGGCAGCACGATACTTATCCTCGTTCTCAAGCTGCTCTTTCGGAATCCCAGCAGAGACACGCACAGAATCATGCGCCTTGATCTTTGGCGAGCTGATGGGATTTTGAGGGCTAGGCGTCTGTCCCAGGTTCACAGAGGAGCATGCCAAACAGAGAACAATGAGTGCTGTCGCACGAAGCATTGGCGGACTATATCCTCCTAGGAAAGCTTCTTCAAGAGCCGGCTCAAGGAACAAGGACGATTTTCCCCGCCGCGCCAGGCTCGAGAATCTCCTTGTGCGCGCGCGCGGCTTCGGCAAGCGGCAACTCCTTGCCGACGATCGGTCGCAGCGTGCCGTTTTCGAGGCCTGCGAAGATTCCCCCGTGGATTTCCGCTTCCTCCGCGGGAGTGATGGCCCACAGCGTAAAGCCTCTCGCCGAGGCGCGCCTCGACATCAAGTCCCGCGGGTTGATACTGATCTCGCCGCGATTCCCGATGATGATCACGCGGCCATTCATCGCGAGCATCTTCAAATCAGCGGAAAGGTTCACGTTGGCGAGCATTTCCAGAATGACGTCCGCGCCGCGGCCGCCAGTGGCCTTCATAATTTCTTCCTGATAACCCGCCTTGCTGTGATCGAATACTTGATGCGCGCCTTCCCGTTTGACCACTTCGGCGCCCTTCGCCGTTCCCGCCGTGCCAAGCACGGTGAGCCCCATCGCGCGCGCCATTTGCACCGCCGCGATTCCCACTCCGCCGCTCGCTCCGTGCACCAGCGCCGTTTCCGAAGCGTGCGCCGCCGCCGAGTGATGCAGCGCATGATACGCGGTCCCGCAGGGCACCCATACGCCCGCGCCCTGCGCAAAACTGATTTTTTCGGGCAGCGCGTGCACCTGCTCCTCCAGCGTCAGCGCATATTCCGCGTAAGCGCCCGTAACCGTTCTTCCCGTGTACACGCGGTCGCCCGGCTTCACTTTTTTTACCCCATCGCCAATCGCCTCAACTACTCCCGCGCCATCCGAACCCGGAGTGTAGGGCAGCGGCGGCTTGATGGCATACGTGCCCGCGCGCATGTACGTGTCGTAGGGATTCACGCCCGCAGCGCGAATGCGCACCAGGACTTGTCCGGCGGCGGGCTTTGGCGTAGGAACCTCTTCGAGCTTCAGGGCTTCGGGACCGCCGAATTGATGAACGACAATGGCCTTCATTGAATTTCTCCAAGGAAAAAATTAGCGAGCGAAAAAAGCAGAGTCGTGACGCGGCAATCCAGAAAAATTAAAAATGGTCATCGGCGACGGCCGTCGCCACTTTTTTATCGATGAGCCCCGCGGACTGTGCCCAAGCCGTCGTCTGCCAATTGTCTTTGCCTTTTTTCACCGGAATCCACGGCGGCAGCATCTGGTTCAGGTAATTCGCCAGCGCATGGATGTAGGGCTCATACATCTTGCGAAACTCGGCCAGCTTGCGGTCGGCTTCTTCTCCGTCACGGAGCTTCATTCCGTGCTGCGCCAGGATGTCGCGGATATGGCGCAAATCCTGCGCGGGCAGCCGGTCGTGCGGTAGCGCCTTGGGCGCCGTCCCGAACACTTGCGAAAGGTCCACCACCGCATGCCGCGCAATCGCAAAGGTAAGTTCCGCCTGTTTTTCGCAAGCCCCCTCGATGCCCACCATGGCCAGCGCGCAAGTATCCAGAATCGCCGTAAGCGAAGCGATCCACGATTGGTTGTCATGCTGCGAGCGAAAATACGCCAGCACCGGATACGAGAGATGGCTCTCCATCAATTCCGCGCACCACAGTTCCCAATCCTTCAAAAGTACGCAGAGAGCGTCCTGGCCTCGCGCGTAGCTGTGGCGGCGCAGCAGTTCGCCGGCCGTGGGCGGTGTGCCCGCGCGGGAATCAAGCAGCGAAATATTCACTTCGCGCTTGGAGAACGATCCGTAAATGAACGGCAGGTAGCCGATGACGGCGGCGAGAAAACCGAATCCGAACCCAGCTTCCAGAACGACTAGGGTACGTGCCAATCCGGAACGCGGAATCACGTCGCCCAAGCCCAGCGTGAAAAAGGTCGTGCCGCTCAGATAGATATCCGTCAAGAATCCTGCTTGGCTGCCCGCCGTCACCAACGCGGACCCCGCGCCATATTGCATCAGGCCAAACCCCAGCACTAGGCCAACAGCCCAAACCGCAACGAGCACCAGCAGCGACATCGGGCCGTAAAAACCCAGCATGGCTTCCCGTGTCTTCGGCTTGGGGATGAAGCACATTACGAATTTCCAGGCGTTCCAGGTCGAGCGGTAAAACAGCCGCGCCAGGCGGAATTTTCGCGTGACGCGCCGCGGCAGGATGATGGCCTCGAACGCGTCCCACACCACGATCACAAAGATCGCCACACCTGCAGCGAACGCCCCCGGAGCTGGAATCATGTGCGGCATTGTACCTGCTTGGCCTTTTGAATGAGAATTCCCTGTGAAAACGCCTGCTTTTCTAAGATTCCAAGCGCGCAGTGACGCTGATTTCTGCTTTGAAAAGCTTCGAAACGGGGCAGCCGGTTTCCGCGGCCTTCACGGCCGCGTCAAATTTGGCTTTGTCCGCCCCGGGAATTTTCGCCACGAGGTCCAGATGGCTCTTCGTGATGGCGAAGCTATCCCCGACTTTTTCGAGCGATACGGTTGCCGTCGTTTCCAGCCTGCTGGCAGTCATTCCCGCTCCGCCCAACTGGGCGGAAAGAGCCATCGTAAATCAACCGGCGTGCGCGGCTGCGAGGAGCTCCTCGGGATTTGTGCCCACACCGTTTTCAA
>Ga0099830_10001979_pt1 | contig 10692 bp, 10 predicted proteins | sample CZO8metaG_4_FD_79337 | JGI IMG/M metagenome (GOLD analysis project Ga0099830, IMG submission 79337) | Vadose zone soil microbial communities from the Eel River Critical Zone Observatory, Northern California, USA - CZOApr15con2H3.8 metaG | ecosystem: Environmental > Terrestrial > Soil > Vadose...
CCGCGCAGGGCAACCCGATCGTAGTCACCGAGGAAGACCGCGTGATCTCCGTCGGCAATTTCGACATTTCGCCGTTGGCGGCGGCCCTGGACCTGATGCGTATCGCCCTTGCATCGTTCCTGACCGGGTCCGCCGAGCGCGCGGTCAAGCACCTGGAGCGCCCCTGGTCCGGTCTCCCCACCGGCCTCACCCAGCAGGACAACCTGCCCGACGCCGGCCTCAACGAGCTGAGCATCGCCGCCGTTTCCATGGCCGGCGAAGCCCGCCTGCTGGCGCAGCCGGTGTCGTTCGAAATCCCGAGCAGCTCGCTCGCCGAGGGCATCGAGGACCGCATGACGTTCGCGCCGCTGGCGGTGCGGCGCCTGAATCAGATGCTCGACCTCGGCGGCCGCATCCTGGCCATCGAGCTAACCGTCGCCGGTCAGGCCGCGGAACACCGCGGGCTACAGCCGTTGGGACGCGGTACCGCCACGTTGCTCGCTCAACTTCGCCAGCGGATCGCCTTCATGCGGGAGCCGGGGCAATTTCCCGACGACCTCGAACTCGTCGTGGATCTGGTGCGGACGCCGAGCTAGGAGCCTTGGCCTAGGTAGCCGGCGCGCCCGCGACAGCGGCATCGATCACCACGATCGTCCGGGCGCCGACGCCGCGGCGCATGCGGTCGAACGCCTCGTCGATGCCCTGCAGGTTAGTGAAGTCGGAGACCACATCGCGCAGCGGCAACTTCCCGTCAACCACCATCTGCGCCAGCTGCGGGATGTCCGTCCGCGGGTTTCCGGAGCCGTAGAAACAACCCTTCAGGCCCTTCGCCGACAGCAGCTCGATGGCCGGGATGGAGACCTCCAATCCGCGGGGCGCCAGTCCGACGACCACGGCCGTCGCCCCCGGCCGCAGCACATCCCACGCCTGCCGGATGGTGGCCGCGATGCCAACCACCTCGATGGCATGGTCGACGCCGCCATCGGACAGCTCCCGGATGCGCCCCACCGCGCCATCGCGCGAAGCATCGACTCCGTCGCTGGCACCCATGGCCAGGGCGCGGTCCAGCTTCTCCTGGCTGCGGTCGACCGCGATGATCGGCGTTGCGCCGGCTCGCTGGGCGGCGGCCACCACCTGAAGCCCAACGCCACCGCAGCCGATGACGCACACACTCTCACCGGGTTTCACCCTCGCCACGTTGCGCACCGCGCCGAACCCGGTGATCACGCCGCATCCGACCAGGGCGGCCTCCCATAAGGGGAGCTCTCGCGGGATGGAGATGGCCGACGCCTCAGGGACGACGGCGTACTCCGCAAAACACGACACGAAGTTGAAATGCTTGAGCGACGACCCGTCCGCGGACTGCAGGCGCATCGTCCCGTCGAGCATGGTGCCCCGATAGGCATACTCCCCTGACGGCTCGCAGAGCGTGACTTCCCCGTTCCGGCAGGCGCGGCAGCGGCCGCAGAACGGCACGATCGAAAACGACACGTGGTCACCGGGCCGAACCTGCGACACACCAGCGCCCACCGCCTCGACCACGCCGGCACCCTCGTGGCCCAGCACGATCGGCAGCCGCTTGGTTCCCAGCCCGCCCTCGGCAAACAGCAGGTCCGAGTGACAGACCCCAGCCGCCGCGACTCGCACCAGCACTTCGCCCGCATGGGGCGAGTCCAGCTGGACCTCCTCTAGCGTCATCGGCTTCCCGATGTCGCGCAGCACCGCCGCCCGCAAGCGCTTCATCCGACCCGGAATTTCTCCAGCGCGTTGAGGTCCGGCGTGACCCCCAGTCCGGGTCCGGCCGGCGGCCGGATGGTCCCATCGGCGGCGATCTCGAGCGGCTGTGGCATGAGGAAGTCTCGCCGCGCGGTGCTCCATGCCGGCGGGTCGTAGGGAACCTCGATGTATTCGCAGGTGGAGACCGCCATGGCCAGGTGCAGGTTCGCCACCAACCCCATCCCGTTGCTCCAGGTGTGCGGCGAGAACATCCGCCCGAACAGGTCCGCCATGGCCGCGATCCGCCGGCAGCCGCCGATGCCGCCGGCGAGCACCACGTCCGGCTGCACCACATCGACACCGCCGCGGACCACCAGCTCGCGGGCCTCCCGCAGGCTCCGGACCATCTCACCCGCCGCGATCCGGATGCCGGTGCGCTGCCGCAACAGGGCGTAGCCTTCCACGTCATCGGTTGGCAATGGCTCTTCCAGCCAGTAGACGTCGAGACCCTCCAGCGCCCGGGCCACCGCCGTGGCCGTGGGCACATCCCAGGGCGTTCGCAGGTCGCCGGGCATCCGCCAGCCCTGGTTGACATCGACCATGATCTGCATCGTCGAGCCGACGGCCTGCCGCACCTGCTCGACCACCTCGACATCGCGTCGCCAGTCGCGGTGACTGAAGCGGATCTTGACGGCCTTGATGCCGCGATCGCGGAGGGCGACCACCCGGGCCACCCGCTCCTTGGGCTCGACGCGCTCGCCGCTGGAGGCGTACGCGATCAGACGGTCGGATCGGCCGCCCAGCAGCAGCCAGAGCGGCTGGTCCAGGGCCCGGCCCACCAGGTCCCAGACGGCCACCTCCACCGGCCACGGGCGGCTGCCGTGGAAGTCGATCGTCTCGCAGATTTCGCGGACCACCTCGGTCTGCATGGGGTCGACGCCCTTGAGGAAGCGTTCCAGCAGCTGGCGATCCGGAATGGGCGAACCACTGCCGAAACCACACTGACCATCACCGGCGTGGACGATCACCAGCGTGGCGTCGAGATGATCGCGCGGCACCGGGTCCCAGGCCGCCTTGAACGGCGGTTCCAGCGGCAGCCGGTACTCGCGCGTTTCGATGTCGGTGATGCGCAGCGGGTCGCGCCTGGTCATGCCGCCTGGTGGTCCAGGTCCAGCACGGCTCGCACGGCGATGCCTCGGCGCACCAGGTCGAGCGCCTCGGGCGCCCGGCTCAGAGGCAGCCGGTGGGTTATCAAGCGGTCGATCGGCAGGCGTCCCTGGGCGTGCAACGCGAGGATGGCGGGAAAGTCGCGATGCGGACGGATGGACCCATACGCACTGCCCAGGATCCGGCGCTCGGCGCGCGGAATCTGGCTGGCCGGCAGGGGGAGCACCGCATCCTGCCGCGAGATTCCGATCAGCACCGCCGCGCCCCGCGCGCGGGTGGACAGGAAGGCCGCCAGCATGGCTTCGGGGCGTCCGGTCGCCTCGATGGCGTAGTCGACCCCGCCGCCCGACGCCTCGCGCACCGCCTCCGCAGTGGCCTGCGGGCTCTCCGCCCAGCGCACCGCGTGGCTCGCCCCCAGCTCGCGCGCGCGGCGCAGCTTCTCCTCGGACACGTCCACCGCCACGATGTGGACGGCGCTGACGCTGATCGCGCCCAGCACTGCGCTCAGTCCGACCCCGCCGCAGCCGAAGACCGCCACCCGGTCACCGGGGCGGACTGACGCCGTGTGCCACACCGCGCCCACACCCGTCGAGACCGCGCAGCCGACCAGGGCCGCGACCTCGAAGGGCGCGGACTCCGGGATCGGCACGCAGCTCTCCGCGGGCACCACCGCCGCTTCCGCGAACGTGGAGAGCAGGGAGTAGTGATAGACGGGCTGGCCGTTGCGAGACAAGCGGGGCGTACCGTCCAGCAGGCCGCCGTGGCCCATGGCCGTCCACGCCACCCGGCACAGGTGGGTGTAGCCGCGCACGCATTCCTCGCAGCGGCCGCAGGATGGCATCCAGGAGAGCGCCACGTGGGTCCCGGGACGAAGCTGCACACCCGCTCCCACCATCTCCACCACGCCGGCACCCTCATGTCCCAGCACCGCGGGGCAACGCGTCTCCGAGGTGCCGTCGACGGCATTCAGGTCGCTGTGGCACACGCCGCTGGCACGAAGTCGGACCAGGACTTCGCCGGGTCCGGGTGCGGCCAGTTGCACTTCGGTGACCTCGACCGGCCCGCCGGTCCGCTCCAGAACCGCCGCCAGGGCTCTCACGACCGAGGCTCCCCTGGAAGCGACATCACCCCACTGTATGCTTTCCCGCGTGGCGCCGCGACTGCGCATGGCGCGCCGCGACCGCAGCCGCGAGGCAAGCAGCCGATGAATCGCCTGCAACTCCGATTCATCTCGGGCCCGGACGTCGAGCGGTTGGCCCTGACGAGGTCCGAGATCTTTGCGGCCGTCAGGGACGCCGTCAAGGCGCAGGGGAATGGCGACGTCTTGCTGGAACCGCGGGTCCACCTGACTCCACGGAGCGGCGGCCGAGGCCACTTCAACATCCTGCGCGGCCATCTGGGAACGGTGCCGGTCAGCGGCGTGAAGGTCGTTGGCGACTTCGTCGATAACCATCACAAGCAGCTGCCGAGCGAGCTGGCCCTGATCACCCTCTACGATCCCGACACCGGCGTGCCGCTCGCCATCGTCGACGGCACCGTGATCACCGCCGCTCGCACCGGGGCGCTGACCGCGCTCGGTGCGCAGTTCCTGGCACGGGCAGATAGCAAGGTGCTGGGTCACCTCGGGGCACGCGGAACGGCCTGGTGGAACGTGACCATGCTCGATGACCTCTTTCACTTCAAAGAGATCAGGGTCACGAGCCTGCGCCCGGAGTCTCGGGACGAGTTCGCAAAGCGGCTCGGCGACGAACTTGGGAGGCCCGTGCGAGCTGTGCGCACGCCCGAAGAAGCGTTCGCGGGCGCCGACATCATGGTCGAGGCTTCCCGCCTCTCCGCTCCGCAGGTCCTCCTGCGCACCGCCTGGGTGACTCCCGGGACCCTGGTAGTGCCCTATGGGACGATCAGCGCCGTCGAACTCTCCCTGACCGCGATCATGGACAAGATCGTTGTGGACGACTGGCAGCAGTGCACGGTCGGCCCGTTCGGCGCCCTCCGTGCCCACGTCGATTCGGGACTGCTGACGGCCGACCGCGTCCACGCGGAGCTGGGACAGATCGTGGCGGGTCACCGTCCGGGACGCGAACGGCCGGAGGAACGGATCCTCTTCTGGCACCGCGGCCTGGCCACCACGGACCTGGCGGTCGCGCACCTGGTCTGGCGACGGGCTGAAGCGCTCGACGTGGGCACGGTCCTCACCTATCACGAGGTCTCCTGAGTCGGGGATCCGCTGGTCGTCCGCGAGCCCGACGTCCTGACACTTTCGGCGTTCGAAGAGGTGGTCTTTGACGATCGCCCTGTCGGCCTCGATCCTCGGTTGCTCGAACGGCTCGATCGCACGCGGGAGCAACTCCTCGCCCGCATCGGGAGCGAACCCGTGTACGGCATCAATACCGGCATGGGGTATCTGGCCGGCGTCCGCCTCAGCGAGTCGGAACAGGATGCCGATCAGCGGAACCTGCTGCTCGGCCGGGCGGTGGGAGGCGCGCCCTTTCTCGATCGGGTTGAGGTCCGCGCCATCCTCCTGGCTCGACTGACGGCTTTCCTGCGCGGCCACGCGGGCGTGACCCCACAGCTGTGCCGGTTCCTGGCCGATCGTCTGAACGATGATTTCGTCCCGGCGATCCCGCGCGAGGGAATCGGCTGCGCAGGAGAGGTCATTCCGCTGTCGCACGCCTTTCAGACCTTCATCGGGGTCGGGACGGTGGTCTCCGAAAGCGGCGCACTGCAGGATGCCCGTGCGGCACTGGCGCAGCGCGCGGTCACTCCCTATCAACCCGCAGCCAGGAGGGCATCGCCCTCCTGGCCGGTGCGCCGGGCGCCCTGGGGCTGTCGGTGGTGCGTCGTCGGTCGGCGCGGGGCCTCGCCGGCCAGTTGCTGACCGCCGCCGCCTGTGCCATCGATGCTCTGCGCGCGCCGCTCTCGCCCTACAGCTCGAAGATTGCCCAGCTCGCCCAGGACCCCGACATGGAGCGAGTCCAGCACCGCCTGGGCGCATTACTCGCCGGTTCGAAGCCCGATCACACCCGCGTGCAGGCGCCCGTCTCGTTCCGGGTCATTCCCCAGGTACTCACGCATCTCGAGCGGACCATCGGCCGCCTCGAGGAGGACGTCCGACGCACGCTTCGGGCATCAGACGATTCACCGGCCTTCGTCGACGGCGAGTTCGTGACGAGCGGCAACTTCCACGCCATCGGGCTGGCGGCCGGTATGGATGCCCTGGCAATGGCGCTGGTCCAGGCAGCGGAGCTGGCCGCTCAGCACATCCACCGCTTGCTCGATCACCGATTTTCGGGCCTGCCCGATCAGCTGGCCGGCCGGCCCGGCCCGCACGCCGGCCTGATCGTCGTCCACAAACGCGCCGTGGGCACGCTCAATGAAGTGCGGCGGCTCGCCATGCCGGCTTCGGTCGGCCTGATGGACACGTCGCTGGGGCAGGAGGACGCCATGACATTCGCGTACGAAGCGGCTGAAAAAGCTGCGGCGGGTCGAAACCCTGGTCCGGGAGGTCGTGGCCTGCGAGCTGCTGACGGCGTACCAGGCCTGGTGGCTGGGTTCGTCCGGCCCCGCCACGGGTCTGGCAAAACATGCCGACCTGCTCAAAGATGCCATCGAACCGATCAAGGAGGATCGCCCGCTGGGCGGCGACATCGCAAGCGTCGTGGGACTCCTGGAACGAGGCGCCTTCGATAGTTCAGTTGCTTGAGCCCGCTTGGGCGGCCTCTTTTGCCCCCACGCCGACCAGCAGGAGCCACCCCCCGGTCACCATGAAGATGAACGACGACATCATCCCGATGCCAACAAGGTAGAGGCCCGCCGCGTTTCCGAAAAAGAGGATGAGCGCCCCTGCCTGCTCCGTCAGAAGGCAGGCGAAGCTCCCGAGCGTCCTCAGCAGAACGCCCTGGTCGGCGCTGCGAGCGGCCTGCCGGATGCTGGCGTACAGAATCGCCTCTACCACCACGAGCACACCGATGAGTTCCACCGCCACGGCCTGGCCATTCTGCCCGCCCATGAGCACGAGGGCGCAGCGGATGAAGACGGCGGTCAAGCCCGTCAAAATCGTTCGGGCGCGATGCCGGTGGACCGGGTCGCCAGTAATCTCTTCGAGATGAAGCGTCATGGCTACGAAGACCAGTCCTGTCAGGGCAGCCGAGCCGCCGCCGACCGTGATGAAGTAGTCGTGCCACTCCGCGGGCTGGGACATCTATTGACGACCTCAAGTTCCCTGACTGCAGATGATAATGTGGCCCGGGGTCGCGCTTGTGATGTCCGGTTTTAACGCAAAGCGCGTGCTGGTTACCGGTGCCGCCTCCGGGATCGGTGCCGCGACCTGCACCTTGCTGGCGGAAGTGGGCTGCCGGATTGCGGCCATTGACCGGCACGTCGGCGCACTGATCGAGAGGGTGACCCAGCTGCGTAACAAGGGACACATGGCGGTGGCCGCGGCGGCGGATGTCGGCTCCTGGGAAGACGTGGAGCGGGCGGTCACGGCGGCCGCGCAAGAGCTGGGGGGGCTGGACGCCGCCGTCAACGTGGCGGGGATCGGCGGCTACACCGGGGATGTCACCGCGACCTCGCTGGCCGATTGGCGGGCCGTGCTCGACGTCGATTTGACCGGCGTCTTCCTGGTCAGCCGGGCTGTCATCCCCTTCCTTCGCCAGGCGGGCGGCGGCGTCATCGTGAATGTGAGCTCGCAGTACGGCCTGGTGGGTGGAGCGGGCTTTCCTGCCTACTGCGCGGCCAAGGCGGGCGTCATTGGATTGACGCGCGCCATGGCGGTCGACCACGCTCCCGAGGGCATCCGCATCAACTGTGTGTGCCCGGGCCCCATCGATACACCTTTGCTCGCCGCCGGTGCGGCCCACACCGAGCTGGCCGAGCGAGAGCGGGAGCGGGTCCGTGGGAGAGTGCTGCGGGGCAGGGCCGGCCAGCCCGAGGAGGTGGCGGAACTCATCGCCTTCCTCCTCGGTGATGGCGCCCGGAACATGACGGGAAGCATCATCACGACCGACGGCGGCTGGACCGCGGGTTGAGCAAGCCCGTTTCAACATAGCGTCCCAGCGAGTCAGACCCGACGAACTCGCCATTCGCAATCAGCAGCCTGCCGCGAAGGAACACGAACCGGATCGCGCCACGGACCCGCATCCCGGCGTAGGGTGTGTCACCCAGCCCATCGTGCAGCGCCGCGGCCTTCACCCTCCACTCCGGCCGCGGATCCCACACCACCAGGTCGGCGTCCGCCCCTGGCCGGATCACCCCTTTGCGCGGGACGCCAAAGAGCTGCGCCGGCCTGGTGGCCGCCAGCTCGGCGAGGCGCTGGATCGGTATCCGTCGTCGCAGCCCTTCCGAAAGCAATAGCGGCAGCCTCAGCTCGATGCCCGGGAAGCCGTACGGGATGCTTCGGAAGTCACCCGTGTTTGCCGGCTGGGGCTTGTACAGCGACTGGGCGTGGTCGGAACCGATGGTATCGACGGTGCCCCTGGCGACCGCCGACCAGAGCGCCTCGCGATGCACGGGTGACCGCAGCGGGGGGGCCACCAGAAATCGCGCCGCGTGCTTGCCCCGGTACCGGCCTGCGTCGAGAAGCAGATGGTGCAGGCATACCTCGGCATGGGCCGTCTGCCCATTGGCTCGCGCCGCCCGTACCAGCCGGACGCCTCCAGCCGTGGTCATGTGGGTGAGATAGACGGGGCCCCCAGCCAGCTGGGCGATCGCCAGCGTCCGGGCGACCGCCTCTTCCTCGACTTCGGGCGGACGCGAGTGGGCGAAGTACGGCGTCTGCCGCTTGCCCCGGGCCAGGTATTCGTCGATCAGGGCCTGGATGAGAGCGCCGTTCTCGCAATGGACCTGGACCAGGAGCCCGAGTCTGGCCGCCTCACGCAAGACCCGATACAGCGAGCCGTCGGATGCCATTAGTCCCAGCTCCGGATAGGCAAGGAAGAGCTTGACTCCGCGCACCCCCAGGCGCCGGATACGCTCGAGGTGCTCCGCGGTGAGGCGGTCAGGCTGGCCGATCATGGCGTGGAGGGCCACGTCGATCGCGGAATGGCCCTCCACCTGGCGACTTCCACGGATCACGGCCGCTAGGTTTGACTCACCAGCTTGGGGGTTGCTGAAGCTGAGCGCCGTGGTAGTGCCGCCGAAGGCAGCGGATCGGGTCGCCGCGGCCACGTCGGCAAGGATGTGGGTGTGGGGGTCGACGCCTCCCGGCAGAACGTAGCAACCTTCCGCGTCGATGCTCTCGCCGCCCCGGCCGGCTCGCGGGCCAAGACTCGCTATCCGTTCACCCGCCACTACGACGTCCGCGCGACGGACCCCCGCGGCCGTCACCACCAGCCCGCCCGTGATGCGCACTTAGGGGACTAGTCCCCGCTGTAGAAGGGGTTCCTCAGGCTGTCCCGCTCGGCGACGAGACGGGCCGCCGCCTTGGGGTCGCGACCTCGGACACACGTCCCGATCGCCTTCCGCACTGCCTGCCGGCTTGCCAGCCGGACGGCGGTTTCGTCCTGGGCGAGCGGGTCGACCCAGACCGCCACGAGGACGATCAGGTCGCCCGTTGCTTCGATCAGCCCGTCGGCGACCGCGTCGAGGACGCCCTGGCCGATGCCGAGTTGTGCGGCACCCCACGTCATCGTCTGCTGGCGCTCGTCCAGGGCGGTCGCCTTGTTCATCATCAGCGTTGGAGGCCAGACCGGCTCGTACTTCGCCTGCTCGGGCCCGACGCAGACGAGCACCGGCGTGTGGCCCAGCGACGGGTGCGCGAACATGCTGATGGCGGCGGCCGCGGTAGGGCTTCCTCGATGCGCGAGCACCACGTTGACGTGGCTCCCGTTGGGCTTGGCGCCGCCCCAGCCCTCACCGATGCGCCCGTCGAGCTCGGCGGGGGTCAACCGGTCGCTTGCCTTGTGCCCGCCGTGGGCTTGACCTGGATCCGCCGGAGTTCGTCGATGGGGATGTGACAGCGCATCAGGTGACCACCCTCGACCTCAATCAGCGGAGGCTCCTGCGTCTCGCAGATCGCGCCCAGAAAGCGATGGCATCGCGTATGGAAGACGCAGCCGCTCGGGGGTGAGGCCGCGCTCGGGATCTCGCCGGCGAGCCTGATCCGCTCGCGGCCGCCGCCATCGATGGTGGGCACCGCCGAGAGCAGCGCCTCGGTGTACGGGTGATGCGGGGCGTCGAAGATCACCTCGGCGGGCCCGAGCTCCATCAGCCGGCCCAGATAGAGCACCGCGATGCGGTCGGAGATGTAGCGCACCACGCCGAGGTCATGCGAGATGAAGAGGTACGCGACCTTCCGCTCGGCCTGGAGCTCGACCAGCAGGTTGAGGATCGCCGCCTGGACCGACACGTCCAGGGCGGAGGTGGGCTCATCGCAGATCACCAGACGCGGCTCGCCGGCAAAGGCGCGGGCGATGGCCACCCGCTGCTTCAGCCCACCGGAAAGCTGGTTCGGCCGGACCGTGAGATACCGAGTTGCGAGGCGGACGGCTCCGGTCAGCTTGAGGAGCCGCGCTTCGGCGGCCGGCCCGGCGATCCCGGCCAACTTCTTCAGCGACCGGCGCAGGATGCGGCGGACCGTGTGGCGCCGGTTCAATGCCGAGTCGGGATTCTGGAAGACGATCTGCAGGACGCGGACGTCCTTCTGGGTGCGCTGGAAGAGCTTGGGCGCGAGGACGATCCCGTCGAGCTCCACTTTCCCTCCGCTGGGCACGACGAGCCCGAGGATGGCGCGCGCCAGGGTCGTCTTGCCGCTGCCCGACTCTCCGACGAGCCCGAGGGTCTCGCCCGGCCAGATCGCGGCGGAGGCCCCCTCGCGGGCGTGGACCTCGC
>Ga0099830_10001986_pt1 | contig 10679 bp, 10 predicted proteins | sample CZO8metaG_4_FD_79337 | JGI IMG/M metagenome (GOLD analysis project Ga0099830, IMG submission 79337) | Vadose zone soil microbial communities from the Eel River Critical Zone Observatory, Northern California, USA - CZOApr15con2H3.8 metaG | ecosystem: Environmental > Terrestrial > Soil > Vadose...
GTTGTTGTTTGCAACATAGTCATTAGAGAACTTCTCCGCAATATAATTGGGATGCATTTTTTAGTAAGTATATCCTGATTATATCATAGCAGATGGGGGCTTGCGTAGCATTCCAGTACGTACAAGAGTTACCTATTCCCCAGATAGACTTTTACTGCATTTTGGGCATTTCGAGCGCGAAATGTGATGGAACCCTGTCTGGGGGACAGGTAACCCCTTGTGGGTACCAGTCTCCCCGATGGACCTAAGTACTATCCCAGCCCTTGTCACCGCTCACACGTTCTGTTAGAATCAGACATGAAAGCAGTATACTCGTTGGACCGTAGGCGTGGCGTGATACAATTACGAATATAGTTAGAAACTATGTGTCGCGAGCATCCGACATAACTCGGAGGTTATTTTTTTATGGATTTAGCCACCCTTATTTTCTGGATCATTGCCTTTGTGCTTGTCGGCTCGGCACTAGTGGTCGTGATTCAGCGCAACATCGTGCATAGCGCATTGGCATTGATATTGGTCTTCGCCATGGCTTCTGGCATCTACTTATTGCTGAACGCTGAATTCATCGCCATCGTACAGATCCTCATCTATGCAGGCGCAGTGGCAGTGCTCATCCTCTTTGCCCTCATGCTTACACGCACAAGTAACATCCAGGTGAACAGCAACCCCAACGGCAAACTATGGTGGCTGGCCCTGCCCATCTGTACATTGGTAGCTGTGGGCATCATCTTTGCCACGACCGTCAGTCCATACGCTACCACAGCTACGACCAACTTGGTGGGTTATGGCGACAAAGCGGCATGTGCATTGCCGCCAAACAACGTGGCCTACATTGGTGAGCTGTTGTACAGCCCCACCTGCTATAGCTACGTGCTACCGTTTGAAATTGCGTCCGTCGTGTTGCTGGTGGCCATCATGGGCGCGATTGTAATTGGCAGAGAGGATTAAGACCCATGGGACTCACCTTGAACCACTTTCTGGTACTCGGAGCGCTGCTTTTCTGCATTGGCCTGTACGGCGCATTGGCGAAGCGCAATGCCATTGCTGTCTTGATGGGCATTGAGATTATGCTCAACGCCGTCAATATTACCATGGTTGGCTTTTCGTTCTTTAACCATGTCAAGCCCTACTCGACCTTCTTGACTGGCCAGATTTTCGCTATTTTCATCATTACTGTCGCCGCGGCAGAGGCTGCCGTGGCCCTGGCAATGATCATTGCCATCTATCGCAGGCGCAGTACGGTGGATGTCGGCGAAATAGACATGATGAAGTGGTGATCTATGGCACTGTATGAATATTCCTGGCTGATCTTATTAGCACCGCTCTTCGCATTTGCAGTAATTGTCTTCGGCACGCGCATCTGGGATTTGTTGAGTCGCCCACGTGTCACAGCCGCAACGACGCATGAAGAGGCTCACGCCGTCGAAGAGCATGGGGCAGATGGCGAGACCCACGCCGAGCACGACAGCGACGTCGAACTGATCGAGGAGACCGGACCGCATGGCGAGAGACTCATTTTAGAAAATGACGAAGACCCGAAGGTACCGCAACTGACGACGGGAGCTAAGGTCAGTGGCTATGTTGCCATCGGTATCATGGGTCTGGCCTGCCTCTACTCGTGGGTGATCCTGCTCGTTTCAGCTAATGTCCCCCCACGGCAACCCGTCGATATTCACCTGGGAGCCATCTCCTATACCTGGTTGCAGCAATCAACCGCAAGCTACATCATCGGTTTCCACCTGGACAACCTGGCAATCGCCATGATGGTCGTCGTCACCACTGTCTCACTGCTCGTGCAGTTTTACTCCCAGGGCTACATGGAAAATTCAGCAGGGTACGCACGTTTCTTCGCATATCTCTCGCTCTTCGCCTTTTCCATGTTGATGATTGTCTTTGCCGAGAACTTCCTGGTGATCTTCATTGGCTGGGAACTGGTCGGCCTGAGTTCATATTTACTGATCGGCTTCTGGATCAACAAAAAGGCCAAACCCGCCGAGGACCGTCTTTCACCTGCCAGTGCCGCTATCGAAGCCTTCATCACAAACCGCGTTGGCGACGTGGGCTTCATCATCGGCATCATGATCCTGTTCGTAAACACGGGTACCTTTAACTTCGCCGATCTGGCCGGTCCTGCCAGTAATCCCTTGAGCGTTGCACACAACTTCGCCAACAACCAGACGCTCCTGACCATTGCCATGATCCTGGTCTTCTGTGGTGCCATAGGTAAATCAGCACAGGTGCCTCTGCAGGTCTGGCTGCCACCGGCCATGGAAGGTCCCACTCCTGTGAGCGCGCTCATCCACGCGGCAACGATGGTCGCGGCCGGAGTCTACATGGTGGCGCGCACCTTCCCACTCTTCGCCGCTGCAGGCCCCGCAGCCTTCGGCGTCGTCGCCTGGATTGGAGGCATCACCGCTCTCTTCGCCGCGACTATCGGCCTTGTGCAGAGTGACTTCAAGCGTGTACTGGCCTTCTCGACGATCAGCCAGCTTGGCTACATGTTCGTCGGCCTTGGCATAGCTAGCCCGCTCTATGGGCCCCCGTTCTATGGGCCTGGCCTCGGCATGTTCCACCTCTTCACGCATGCCTTCTTCAAAGCCCTGCTCTTCCTGGGCGCTGGCAGCGTGCTGCATGCACTGCATCATGCCATGCATAGAGAGGTGCAGGACATGCGCCTGATGGGCGGTCTTGCAAAGTATATGCCGGTCACCGCCATCACCTGGTTGATTGCCACACTCTCGATCTCCGGCTTCCCATTCTTCGCAGGCTTTTTTAGCAAGGATACCATTATCTCGCTTGCCTTTGAGCGAAACTATGGGTTGTGGGCTATCACTCTCCTGACGGCTGGCTTCACTGCCTTCTACATGCTGCGCGCTTACATCCTGGCTTTTGGTGGCAAAGGCGGCGCATACGGTGGCCTGTGGGGCGGAACCTATCGCGGCACGGGTGAACCACACGAATCACCCATCACGATTACTCTCCCCTTGATCCTGCTGGCGATTGCGTCCATCTTTGCCGGTTACTGGACACCCTTCTTCAGCTACATACAACCTGGCGCTCCCAACCTGGATATTCCAAAGATCCTGATCGACGTTTTCACAACCCCGGTGGGTGCGTTGAGTGTTATTGTGGCCCTGGCTGGCTTTGTCTGGGCCTACATACTCTACACTCGTTTTGAGCTGGCGAACATCAACGCTTTTGTGCAGAACAACCCGGTGCTGCGCGTACTCCATCGCATTGTGCTAAACAAGTTCTATGTGGACGAGTTCTACGACCTGCTGATCCGCTACGTAGTGCTTGGTATCTCGCATATTGAGCAGGCTTTCGATACCTACGTCGTTGACGGCCTGGTCAACGGCACGGCTCGCCTGGTGCTAACAATGGGCCGTGACCTGCGTCATGTTGAGACCGGTAGGGTCCAGACCTACATGGCGGCTATCTTCGGGGGTGTTGTCGTGCTGATCGCGCTCGTCTTTGTGCTGGTCAACTTCGTGAAGTGAGGATAAGACTGTGATATTTACAAGTGATCTCACCTGGATTATCCTGCTGCCGGTGATCGGCGCACTGGCGGCTATGGTTACTCCAAGAAACATTGCACGTTGGCTGGCCTTCGGCTTTACGGCGGCCACCTTCGTGCTTTCACTGTGGATTTTCTACGAAATCGCCACCAAGGGCTTTGGTAGCCTCAACGACCTGAAAGACTCGATAAACCTGCCGTGGATCACCTTCAAGGCGGGTAATATCCAATTCAATATCCGCTATTTCCTGGGTGTTGATGGGTTGAGTCTGCCCCTGGTCATGCTGAATGCCTTGCTGACCATGCTGGCAGTGATTGGCGGTTGGGAAAAAACGCGTGTCAAGGAATATATGGCCTTGATGCTGGTCCTGGAAGCTGGCGTGATGGGCGTATTCATGGCGCTCGACTTGCTGCTCTTCTTCCTGTTCTGGGAAGTTGAATTGGCTCCCATGTTCCTCTTGATCGGTATCTGGGGGGTCGAGGTCATGAAGCATGGCATGCCCGGACGTATCTATTCTGCCTGGAAATTCCTGCTGTATACGCTCTTCGGCAGTTCGGTCATGCTGGTGGGCATTCTGCTGCTCTACTTCAATTTCCCCAACACGCATCCTGCTGCCGGCATGCCGTTCACAGCTAGCATGCAGTACTATTCGATGCCCGCGCACATGCTCAGCGGCAGTGTGCAGATACCGCTAATCGGCGTCACGACGAGCCTGCAACTGCTCACATTCTTGCTGATCTTCCTGGCCTTTGCCATCAAAATTCCCATGTTCCCATTCCACACCTGGCTGCCAGACGCTCACACCGATGCTCCAACGGAAGTCAGCGTGATCCTGGCCGGCATTCTGCTCAAGATGGGAGCATATGGACTGATCCGTGTCTGCCTGGGGCTCTTTCCACAGGGTGTGCATGATTTCGCTCCCTGGTTAGCCGGATTTGCGGTGATCAATATCATCTATGGTGCAGGCATCTGCCTGGTGCAGACGGATATGAAGAGGCTGATAGCCTACTCGAGCGTGAGCCATATGGGCATCATCCTGCTTGGTGTAGCTGCTGCTGCAGGCACCGGCAACCTGGCCTTCCGTACGGCGGCATTGACAGGCGCAACCGTCCAGATGGTAAGCCACGGTCTCATTACAGGTATGTTGTTCTTCTGCGTTGGCGTCATCTACGATCACGCACACACACGCGAGATCGCCGTTTTCGGCGGTGTCGCTAAGAAGATGCCCTTGCTGGCAACGCTCTTTACCTTTGCCGGCCTGGCATCACTCGGTCTGCCAGGACTCGCCGGTTTCGTGGCAGAATATATCACGTTCACCAGTAGCTACCAGATCTGGACGGTAGCGACGACGATCTCGGTCTTTACGATGATCCTGACCGCGAGTTACCTGCTCTGGATGCTCAAGCGCGTCTTCTATGGCCCATTCAATACGAAGTGGAGTTGGTTACCCGACGCGAATCTGCGTGAGGCGATCCCACTCTTTGCTCTGTCGGCATTTATCGTGTTCGTTGGCATTTTCCCGAATTTCCTGGTGGGAGCGATTACGCCCAGCCTGGCCCAACTCATGCACGTGGCCAGTACGGCTTTGCACCCATAAAGGAGTGTTGTATGTTTCATCTCTCTGATCTTTATCTTGTCTCGCCGGAACTAAGCCTGGTGTTCGTTGCCCTGGCCGTGATGCTGGTTGACCTCTTCGTGAAGCGTCGCTTTGTGACGGTGACAGTTGCCCTGGTCGGCCTAGTCATTCCGCTAGCCTTGACGATCTCGCTGGCGTTGTCGCTTGATTTCTCGGTTGCCCATCACGCATTCTTCAACATGCTGGTGGTGGATCCATATGCCCTCTTCTTCAAGATTGTCTTCTTGCTCATCGCCACGGTAATGATTCTGGCATCCTATAGTTACGTGGGAAAATACGTCAAGGCGGAAGGTGAGTTTTACGCGCTCATGCTCTTCTCCGTGACGGGTATGATGTTGATAGCCAGTACGAGTGAACTCATCTCTATCTACATCTCATTCGAACTGTTGAGCATTCCCCTTTACGTGATGGCGGGTCTAATTCGCTTCAATGAACGTTCGGCGGAGGCTGCTGTCAAATATGTGTTGTTGGGGGCGATGTCCTCGGCCATTCTGCTCTACGGTTTTGCGCTGCTTTACGGCCTCACCGGAACAACCGACCTGAAGGGCATTGCCACATCGATTGGTAGCAGCGTGCAAAATGGTAACTTGATCGTGCTGGTAGCCGACATACTGATCCTTGCAGGCTTTGGCTTCAAGATATCCGCAGTACCGTTTCACATGTGGGCGCCGGACATCTACGAAGGCGCACCGACTCCCGCGACCGCCTTCTTCTCGGTTGGTTCCAAGGCGGCAGGCTTTGCCGCGCTCATCCGTGTCTTCATCGATGGAGGCCTCTGGAAGGTAAATCTCTCAACGCTGGTGATCGCGGTCGCAATCATCGCCATCCTCACTATGACCTTGGGGAACGTTGTGGCTGCTGTGCAATCGAATGTCAAGCGTATGATGGCCTACTCCAGCATTGCCCAGGCCGGCTACATCCTCGTCGGCTTCATTGCCAGCCTGGCGGGCAAGAGTTCGGATGGCAATGCTGCCGTACTCTTCTTCATCCTCGTATATGTGCTCACCAACCTGGGAGCCTTCTCCGGCATCATTGCCCTGGCCGACGCAACAGGTGGGGAGCGCATCGACGATTTCCGTGGCCTGGCGAAGCGTGCGCCCTTACTGAGTTTGGGTACGGCGCTCTGCCTGCTCTCGCTGGCCGGCATCCCGCCGATGGCAGGTTTCGTGAGCAAATTGTTCATCTTCACGGCTGCCTGGGGTGAGAGCCAATCCCTGCTCGCTCAAGGAAATTCCCTGCTCAGTGGATGGCTGGTGGCTCTCGTGGTGATCGGCCTGATCAATAGCGTGATCTCGTTGGTCTACTATGGTCGCATCGTGAAAGCGATGTACTTTGACGCGCCGCTTAAAGAAGACCACCTGACGACGCCTCTCGGTCTCAGTTCCTCGATCACCTTCGCAACTGCGGCGCTGGTAGTGATTACCTTTGCGGCGCAGGTGGTATTGCTGGCGGCCAGTCCTGCTGCGAATAGTTTGCTAGCGTTTCTGGCAGGAAGGTGATATAGCCTCAACTCACAACATCCACACCCGTGCATTGCTGAACGCCACTACGGTTGCCCTGGTAACTTTCTCGTCGTAGGCACCCACGCCGATCAGACCAGTACTGTAGGTACTGTCAGTTATAGTATCGATTTGTTGACGATTTACGTACAAAGTGATGGTACTCCCGTTGGCTACTATGGCAATCTGATTTGACTGATTCAGGCCAGTGTTAAATGCTGAACCAAAACGGGAGGATGTCACATAGTTGTTAACCTTGCCATTCACAGTGAGGAAGAGTTTGTAGCGCCCATCAGCACAAACGCGTAAAAAATATCCATTGAGTTCTGCATGATCGGAGCGGAAGACAATGCCGCCGCAGTCACCCTGGATGATCGTCATCAGCACCTCAAAAGCGAAGTTACTAACGTCAAGATTATGGGCAGTACAAAACTGCGCAGTATTTGCTGCTATGCTAACCTGATATGCTCCTCCTGTGAATTGACAACCGCTAGTGTCATTCGTCCCCTCACCCCAGTTGTAGCCCTGACTATTATCACTCAGCGGGTCAAAAAGTACCAATGTCCCGGTGTTCGGAGGATAGGGATTGAGATTCTGGGCAATGAACGTCGCTGTGGCGTTGACTTGCGTAGTAGCGGTGCTGTTGGCCTGGCCTGTAGGGCTGGCTGGAGTGGTGGCGGTGGCAGTCGCAGGGTTGTTGGCGACCTGGTGACTCCTCAGCACTGCAAAGAGGCCGACGCTCGCCACAACCACAATGAAAACTACTCCGACCAGCAGAATCGTCATGCTCGGGGAGAGGCCTGGACGCCTGGGGCTGGTTCCATAGGCCTCGTAGGTTCCATAGAGAGTGGGTCGAGTCTCTTCCCAAAGTCCCTGGTTTGAGGCTGGCAAAGTAGAATCAACGCCCTCGTAGGGAATACTTCGAGGTATAGAGGGGAGTTGCGGGTTGGAGGCGGGAAGGGTAGAATCAGTGTATTGACCTGTGAAGGGATAGCTTGTAGGCGCGGATTCGAGGCACGAACCGTTGTCTCAGCACTGCTAGCATCTGAAACAGGGTGGGTCGCTTCCGCCTGTTGAACGGCAATCGTCAATATCAATGCCCCCGTGGGGCCTCCGCTGCTGGATGATTCACCCTCACCTTCCAGGCGGATCACCTGGCCATCCAGTGTACCCTCTGGCACAAAGACGCTGACGCGTCGCCCACCTGGCAGCGTCAACATGCGGCTGGTCCCAACCATCGCCTCTCGTCTACTAATAGCCAGCGTGGCCCGGATATCGCCACCACGGGTAACGCCCCATGCAAGCGCACTACTGGGTGCTTCTCTTCCTTGCACCGCTGCCTGGAACGCCTGGGCAAAGTCGGCGACGGACGGGAAACGATCTTCCGCCTTTTTCTCCAAAGCTCGTAGGATCACTGCGTCAACGGCAGGCGAGATGCGTGGATTGAGCGTGCTCGGTGACGGCGGGAGTGCCGTAAAGTGCTGGCGCATGACCTGGCTCGGACCTCCCTGAAAAGGCAGATTACCTGTCAGCAGTTGATAGGCCATCATCGCCAGTGCATACTGGTCGGTCGCGGGCACAGGCTGGCCATCCCACTGTTCGGGAGCCATATAAGCGGGAGTGCCCCGTATGCTCTGACTTGTCGTCGTCGTTGCCGCCGCGAATTTAGCAATGCCGAAATCAGCCAGCAGCAGATCGGGATGGTCAGGATCTCCTGCCCTGCTGCGTATCAGGAAGTTGGAGGGTTTGACATCCCGGTGGATCAGTTGATGGTCGTGTGCATGTTGAAGCGCATCAGCAGCCTGGGAGATAAAATACGCGACATCCTGTGGGGAGAGTGTGTCAGCATTGCCGCGTTCTTGCAGCCAATTGGTCAGGGAACCTTCCTGGCGAAAAGGCATGACCATATAGGAGATAGTTGTGATATTGACATGCTCTTCGCCAAAATCAATCAGGGGTAAGATGTGTGGGTGATCGAGCACAGTGATGGCCTGCATCTCGCGCTGAAAGAGGCGAGCGCCTTCGTTAGTCGCGTTTGCATCGGGATAGGGAGCAGCTTCGGTGCGCATAACCTTGATGGCTACCTGCCGGGTGATGCGCGTATCTTCGGCTAAGTAAACTTCACCCATGCCGCCGCTACCGATGAGACGCACGAGTCGATAATGGCCAAGCTGTAATCCCTCGAGTGGCATCTTTTCCCCCTTATGTATAAAGATATTGAGGACGCTAAGGTGCGTACATATGGATTGAAAAATAGTATAGCACATGAGTTAAATTTTTCCAAATTAGGCAACAAATGCGAACACCTCTATCAGACGCCCGAGCGGAGCCTATGGGATTTCCCTATGCAAGGGATATACTACCATCGCGGGTGTGTTACAATATACTCAACGCTGGTTTGAGATAATGGAAGCAGAAAGAAAAACTATGGAAACATTACGCTGGACGGTAGATGACCTGGAACTCCTACCAGATGACGGCAGCCGATACGAGATTATTGATGGAGAATTGTACGTGGCAAAACAACCACATATGCATCACCAAATTGTTTGTGGTAGAGTATTCGCCTTATTGGACCAATGGAGCAATCAAAGACAAAATGGTATAGCAATTTTTGAACCAGGGGTCATTTTTACGAATGATAATGCGGTGGTGCCCGATGTGGTTTGGATAAGCCATGAGCGGTATGCTACCGCATTGCAAGCAGATGGGAAATTTCATTCTTCGCCTGAACTTGTGGTTGAAGTCCTCTCTCCTGGGTTAGAGAATGAACGTCGAGACCGCGAACTCAAGCTCAAACTGTATTCACGCCGTAACGTGAAGGAATATTGGGTTGTAAACTGGCAAGGGCAGAGTTTGGAAGTCTATCGACGCGAAAATGCTGTCTTAACACTTGACAAGACACTTGATGAGAATGACGTACTAGAAACCCCACTGTTGCCAGGATTTCGCTGCAAGGTCAGCCAGTTTTTTAAGAGACTTTAGGGTTGACTTCAAGCTTCTTCAAGTCCCGCATCCACAAATGCTCGCTCCAGAAGATCAGCAACTTTTAAGTTTGTTGCCCAGCGCTGGAGATAGGCCAGATCAAGTGCCGTGCCCTGCACTTTGAGGACCCCAAGGATATCGTTCCACTGGCGATCTGACACTTCACCACCCATTCTGTACCACTCGAGCTTATTGAGAATGGTGCCCTCGGGGGATGCCGTATAGAAAGGGCGGGTCCCTTCTACCAAAACCTCCTGTCGTACTCTACGAAGCTCTTCCTGATCGAAGGGACGAGTTTTGGGGATAAATACATCGACCTTGAGCATAGTATCAAGGTGTATTCATCCACCTTTCCGCCTCTCCAAGTCTGCCCGTACTCGATCGGCTAGTTCTTTGCCATAGTAAAGCTCAACGAAAATCAGGGCAAGTTCTTCCTCGCTGGCTTCTGGATGTAGCCGCCGAATAGTATTCCTGGATGCTTGTATCATAGTTCGGCTCAACGAGTTGGTGAGACCAAATAATTTAGCAGGAGAAGCCTTGCGAATCAATTCGATTTGCACGCGCTCTGCTTCGGGGCTGGTATCCATTGACTGGGTTCTCATCGATGTTTTACCTCTCTATAGATTATAACATCCATACCTTCGCGTCGCTAAACACCGCCTGGGCTGAATGGCCAGCGTTACCAACGAAGACACCAATTTGCCCGTGGCTATACAGCCTATCACTCACACTCACAACGAGCTGGTGATTCACATACAGGTCAAGTTTATTGCCGCGTGCTACCACCGTAATCAGGTTCGATCGCTCCAGACCAATAGTGATCGATGACGTGTGACCACTCCCCAAGAGCCTGGCGTGACTGGGGTATTTATCTATATAGGCGCTAAGCGAGTATGCTCCGCCCTCTGTAATGCGGAAGTAGTAGAAGTGTGTGGTCGCCCGGTCTGCGCGGAAGACGATCCCACCGTAGTCGCCTGTGATCATCGTCATTTGTACTTCATAGACAAAGTCGGTGAAGTCCGTGTTGAGCGCGATACAGGA
>Ga0099830_10001987_pt1 | contig 10678 bp, 12 predicted proteins | sample CZO8metaG_4_FD_79337 | JGI IMG/M metagenome (GOLD analysis project Ga0099830, IMG submission 79337) | Vadose zone soil microbial communities from the Eel River Critical Zone Observatory, Northern California, USA - CZOApr15con2H3.8 metaG | ecosystem: Environmental > Terrestrial > Soil > Vadose...
CACGTAAGTATCGAGCTCGTCCTCGAAGTCGAGTTCGTCTTCGGCCTCCGGCTGTGGCTTCAGCGCGCTCATCGGAGCCGCGGGCGAGGACGACGCGGGCGCTTGCTGCACCGGCTGGATCGACGACACCTGCGTGGCCGAGACCGCGCGGGCCGCGTTGCGGTCCGACAGAGCCCAAGGGATCGCCGCGCCGATCGCCACGCCTGCGGCGAGCGCAGCACCGACATAGGCTGCGGCGCGCAGCGAGCGGGGGTTCCTGGCGGCCGCGAATTCGGAGTCGGCGACTGCGGCGCGCACATGCCGCTGGGTGATCGCATGCGTGTTCTCAGTGAAGGCGGCGAGCAGCGATTTGTCGGCAAGGATGTTGATGCGCCGCGTCAGGCCTGCCGAGGCGCGCGCGATGAGCGCCGCCGCGCGCGGGAAGAACACCTCCGGGCCGCGGTAGCCCGCCGCGCGCATGCGGAATGAAATGTAATGCGCGACCTCGGCGGCGGCGAGCGGCCGCAGGCGGAAGGAATGCGTGATGCGGTCGCGCAGCTGGCGCAGCTCGGGCTTGGCGAGCGTGGCATCGAACTCGGGCTGGCCGAACAGCAAGATCTGCAGCAGCTTGTGGCGGTTCGACTCGAGGTTGGAAAGCAGCCGCACCTGCTCGAGCGTGTCCTCGGGCATGACGTGCGCCTCGTCGATCAGGATCACCACGCGCCGCCCCGCGCCGTAGAGCCTGATCAGATGCTCCTGCAGCTCGCGCAGCGCCACCGTCCTGCGCTCCTGCGAGAAGCGCAGCTCGAGCTCGTCGGCGATCGCGTGCAGGATCTCGTCGCGCGCGAGCGAGGGCGTCGCGAGATAGATCGTGTCGACCTCGGGCGGCAGCCGCTCCATCAGCACGCGGCAGAGCATGGTCTTGCCGCTGCCGACCTCCCCCGAGACCTTGACGATGCCCTCGTCGTGCAGCACGGCGTAGATCAGCGCTTCCAGGGTCGCGCCGCGGTCGGCGCCGTCGAAGAAGAAATCGGTGTGCGGCGTGATGCGGAACGGCGTCTCGGACAGCCCGAAATGCTCGAGGTAGAGCGCCACGCCTACTTCTCCCCGGTGGTGTTCATGCGGTTGTACAGGGTGGTGCGATTGACGCCCAGCAGCTTCGCCGCCTGGCTCACGTTGCCGCGCGTCAGGCGCAGCGCCGCCTCGATGTAGCCGCGCTCCCAGGCTTTCAGGGTCTCGTCGAGGCTGAACGCTCCGGCGCGCTCGAGCTGGCGCAGCGCCTGATCGACCAAGCTGCCGGCGTCGCTGCCGGCCACCAACGCCGGCGGCTCCAGGTCGAGCTCGGGCTCGAGCTCCGCGCTCGACAGGCGCTGCCCGGGGTACTTGGTGGTGAGCCGGATCACGATGTTGCGCAGCTCGCGCACATTGCCCGGGAAGCCGTACTGCAGCCAGCGTTCGAGCGCCCCGGCGTCAAGCTCGAAGGGCTGCACGCTTGCCTGCGAGGCGAAAAAGCGGCGGAAGTGCTCGAGCAGCAGGAACCTGTCGCCTTCCATCTCGCGTAGCGGCGGCACGCTCAGCGTGAACACCGAGAGACGGTGATACAGGTCCGCCCTGAACGCCGCCTTGCGGACGTCGCGCCGCAGGTCTCGATTGGTCGCCGCGATCACGCGGCAGCGCGACACGCGGCGCTGCGTCTCGCCGACGCGCTGGTACTCGCCGTTCTCCAGCACGCGCAGCAGCTTCGCCTGCAGCTCGAGAGGCAGCTCGCCGATCTCGTCGAGGAGCAGCGTGCCGTCCTGCGCGTCCTCGAAGTAGCCCGGCTTGTTGGTGGTGGCGCCTGTGAACGCTCCCTTCACGTAGCCGAACAGGGTCGGCTCGACCAGGGTGGGCGAGATCGCGGCGCAATTCAGCGTCAGGTAGGCACGGCTCGCGCGCGGCGAGAGCCGGTGCAGGCTCGCCGCGACGAGCTCCTTGCCGCTGCCCGACTCGCCCTCGATCAGCACCGGATAAGGCGAAGCGGCGAACTGCGCGATCTGGCTCTTCAGCTTGGCGAGCGCGGCGCTCGCGCCCACCAGCTCGGCCGCGTCGGCGGCGGGCAGCTCGAGCGCGCGCGCCAGCACGCGTCGCAGAAGCGCCGGGTCGCTCGGCTTGGCGATGAACTCCCAGGCGCCGAGCGCGCGCGCATGGCGCGCGTTGGCGGCGTCGTTCTGCCCCGAGAGCACGAAAATCTTCATCCGCGGCGAGTGCGCCAGCAGGTCGGCGATCAGCTGGAAACCCTCGTCGGGCGAATGCGGGGTGGGCGGCAGGCCGAGGTCGACCAGCGCAAGCGGCGGCGGCGTCTGCAGCTGGCGCAGCAGCTCGACCGCGCGCGGGCGTGAGCCGCACGCGAGCACCTCGTAGTCGGTGCCGAGCGCGAAGGCGAGCGTGTCCGTGATCAGCGCATCGTCGTCGACGATGAGCAGCGCCGGCTTGGCGTCAGGCGCGGGCTGCGGATGGATCACGGATGCACCTCATGAAGGCCATTTCGAGGCGTGGCTCGGCGTACTGCGCGCACAGCGCGGCCGGCGAGCCGCGGAAGCGGATCCGGCCGCGGTCCAGCACCGCGATCGAGGAGCACAGCTCTTCGACATCGGCGAGGACATGAGACGTGAAAAACAGCGTCCTGCCCTCGGCGCCGAGGCGCCGCAGCACCGATTTCACCGCGATGCGGGCGGCGGGGTCAAGGCCGCTCATCGGCTCGTCGAGCACGTACAGCTCGCGCTCGGCGAGGAAGCAAGAGGCGAGGCCGAGCTTCTGCGTCATGCCTTTCGAGAGACTGCGCACCGGCCGCTCGAGCGCGTCGCGCTCGAGCTCGAGCTCGTCGAGGAGCGTCGCGGCGCGGCTCGCGTCGTAGTCGCTGCCGGCGAGCTCCATCATCATGCGCAGAAACTCGGCCCCGAGCAGATAATGCGGCGGCACGAAGCGCTCCGGAAGGTAAGCCAGGCGGCGCCGCGCGAGCGGCTGCCGCGCGGCGCGGCCGAAGATCTCCACGGCGCCGGCGTCGCAGGCGGTGAGATCGAGCATGCAGCGGATGAGCGTGGTCTTGCCGGCGCCGTTCGCGCCCACCAGGCCGAAGCCTTCGCCCGCCGCCACTTCGAGATCGATGCCGCGCAGCGCGTCGAGTTTTTGATAGCGCTTGGCGAGCGCGACGATGCGCACCGCCACGGCATTCGCGGGCCCCTCCCTCATGGGCGATAATATTACGCCGTGCAGCAACCCCCTGACGCCGCGCAGCAAAAACATATTGTCGAAATCCGCAACGTATCGTTCGGCTATGACGCCGCGCGACCCGTGCTGCGCGATGTCACGCTGTCGATCCCGCGCGGCGCCGTGGTCGGCATCATGGGGCAGTCGGGCTGCGGCAAGACCACGCTGCTGCGCATCATCATGGGGGCCTATCTTCCCACCAGCGGCACGGCGCGCGTGCTCGGCCGCTCCACCGCTGAGCTCGACCGGGCAGGCCTGTACGCGATGCGGCGCAAGATGGGGATGCTGTTCCAGTTCGGCGCGCTTTTCACCGACATGACCGTGTTCCAGAACGTCGCGTTCCCGTTGCGCGAGCACACGAGCCTGCCCCACGACCTGATCCACGATCTGGTGATGCTGAAACTGCACGCCGTGGGGCTGCGTGGCGCATCGCGACTGATGCCGACCGCGCTGTCGGGCGGGATGGCGCGCCGCGTGGCGCTCGCGCGCTCGATCGCGCTCGACCCGCAGCTCATGCTGTACGACGAGCCTTTCACCGGGCTCGACCCGATCTCGTTCGGCGTCATCGTGCGGCTGATCCGCGAGCTGAACGACTCGCTCGGCGCCACCTCGCTGATCGTCACGCACGACGTGCAGGAAGCGCTCGGCGTAGTCGACTACGTCTATTTCATGGCGGCCGGCCGCGTCATCGCGCAGGGCACCCCGGACCAGATCCGCGCCAGCGACGAGCCGTTCGTCAACCAGTTCGTCAACGGCAAGTCCGAGGGCCCGGTGCCGTTCCATTACCCGGCGCCGGAGTACGACACCGACCTTGAGCTGGCGGCGAGCTGAGATGCCGATCGCGGCGCTGCGCGCGCGGCTCGAGCGCCTCGGGGGAACCGTGACCTCGCACGTGTGGCGGCTCGGCTTCGCCAGCCGCTTTCTGTTTTACTTGGTGGTGCACTCGGGAACGGCGCTGCGCCGTTTCAGGCTGACCATCGCGGAGGTCTACTTCGCCGGCGTGCTGTCGCTCGTCATTATCCTGGTCTCGGGGCTGTTCGTCGGCATGGTGCTCGCGCTGCAGGGCTATGAGACGCTGCAGCGCTTCGGTGCCTCGGAATCGCTCGGCGTGCTGGTGGCGCTGTCGCTGGTGCGCGAGCTCGGCCCGGTGGTCGCCGGGCTGCTGTTCGCCAGCCGCGCCGGCTCGGCGATCACCGCCGAGATCGGGCTGATGAAGGCGACCGAGCAGATCTCGGCGATGGAGATGATGGCGGTGGATCCGATCGCGCGCGTGGTCGCGCCGCGCTTCTGGGGCGGCGTGCTCTCGATGCCGCTGCTCGCGGCGCTGTTCTCGGCGATGGGCATCTTCGGCGGCTACCTCATCGGCGTGCAGCTGATCGGCGTCGACGCCGGCGCTTTCTGGTCGCAGATGCAGGCGGCAGTGGACTGGAACAAGGACATCCTGAACGGCGTCATCAAGAGCGTGGTGTTCGGCGTCGCGGTGACCTGGATCGCGGTGTTCGAGGGCTACGACGCGACGCCTACCGCCGAGGGCGTGTCGCGCGCCACCACGCGCACCGTCGTCACCTCGTCGCTCGCCATCCTGGCGCTCGATTTCATACTCACGGCACTCATGTTCACCGGAGGAAACGGCAAATGAACCGCTCGACCATCGATCTGTGGGTCGGAATCTTCGTCGCCGCGGGGTTTGCGGGACTGCTGTTCCTCGCGCTCAAGGTGGGCAACCTGGCGTCCTTCTCGCTCACGCAGACCTACTATCAGGTGCAGGCCAAGTTCGGCAACATCGGCGGCCTCAAGGTGCGTGCGCCGGTCAAGAGCGCCGGAGTACTGGTCGGGCGCGTCGCGGACATCCGCTTCGACAACGAGAGCTACGAGGCGATCGTGACGATGAACATCGATACCGCCTACCAGTTCCCGCGCGACACCGCGGCGAAGATCCTGACCTCGGGAATTCTCGGCGAGCAGTACGTCGGCCTCGAGGCGGGCGGCGACGGCGTGATGCTGAAGAATGGCGACCGCCTGCGCCTGACGCAATCGGCGGTGGTGCTGGAAAACCTCATCAGCCAGTTCCTGTTCAACAAGGCGGCGGAAGGCAAGGAGCCGGCAAAGTGATCGGCGGGCGGGCGCTCGCCGCCGTCGCACTGCTCGCGCTCGGCGGCTGCGCCACGGCCAACGGCGATCCCCGCGATCCGTTCGAGGGCGTGAACCGCGGCATCTACCGCTTCAACGATATTTTCGACCGGGCGCTCGCCAAACCGGTCGCCACCGCGTACCGCGACTACGTCCACCAGGAAATCCGCGACCGCGTGCGCAATTTTTTCTCCAACCTTGCCGACCCGTTCATCGGCGTCAACAACGTGCTGCAGGGCAAGCTCGAGGACGGCGTGCTCGACTGGGCGCGTTTTGCGTTCAACAGCACCATCGGGCTGCTCGGCATCCACGACGTTGCGACCGATATGGGCTACGAGAAGCACAACGAGGACTTCGGCCAGACCTTCGGCCGCTGGGGCGCCGGCCCGGGGCCGTACCTCGTGCTGCCGATCCTCGGCTCGAGCACCGTGCGCGACGGCCTCGGTACGGGCCTCGACTTCTATGCCGACCCGCTCGGGGAGTTCCGCCCGTATCGCCTGCAGTATGCGCTGTGGGGCTTGAGGTTCACCCAAGCCAGAGCCGATCTGCTGGACGCCAGCCGCATTCTCGAGGAAGCGGCGCTCGACAACTACGTGTTCCAGCGCGACGCCTATCTGCAACGGCGCAGGAGCCTCATCTACGACGGGCGTCCGCCGCGCGAGCCGCGGCAGGACGAAGAGCCGGAAAAATCGGGCGCCGGCGTCAACCTCGCGCGCGCGCCGGACGTTGATACCATTCCAGGTAATGATCCCCATGACTAAAGCCGGCCTCGGCCTCGTCGCGGCGCTCGTCTTCGCTGCCGCCCAGGCCCAGGAGACTCCGCCCGACGTGCTGGTGAAGACCGTGACCCTCGAGGTGGTGGAGCTCATCGCCAAGGACAAGGAGATCCGCAGCGGCAACCGCAACAAGCTGATCGGGCTGATCAACGAGAAGGTGCTGCCGCACTTCAATTTCACCGCCATGACCGCACTCGCGATGGGGCAGAACTGGAACAAGGCCACCCCGGAGCAGAAGAAGCGCCTCACCGAGGAGTTCAAGACGCTGCTGGTGCGCACCTACGCGAGCGCGCTCGCCGCCTACAGCGAGCAGAAGTTCGACTTCCGGCCGCTGCGCGCCAAGCCGACCGACACCGACGTCACGGTGAACGTGAGGGTGCTGCAGCCCGGCACGCAGCCGGTGCCGATCGACTACAGCATGGAGAAGACCGCCTCGGGCTGGAAGGTCTACGACGTCATGGTCGGCGGCGTCAGCCTGGTGGCGAATTACCGCACCGAGTTCGGCAACGCGGTGCGCGAGTCGGGCATCGACGGCCTGATCAAGAGCCTGCAGGCGAAGAACCGCACCGCCGAAGGTTCAGGGAAATGATCCGGCGCGAAGGCGGGCGCATGATGGTGAGCGGTCCGGTGACCCTCGCCAATGTCGCGGGGCTGCTGGAGGAGGGCACGCGGCACCTCGAGGAAGGGGTGCAGACGGTCGATCTCGGCGAGGTCAGCGAGCTCGATTCGGCGCTGCTCGCCCTGCTGCTCGCGTGGCTGCGCGACGCGAAGAGCCGGGGCCGCCAGATCACGTTCGCCAATTTGCCCGAGTCGGCTCAGACCATCGCCCGCCTATACGGCGTGCACGGTCTGCTCCCGCTGCACGGCACCGGGACCGCGTCGCACCCCTGAACGCAATAGAAGTCCGGGACCTCGAAAAGCGCTACGGCGCGCTGCGCGCGCTCGCCGGGGTAAGCTTCAGCGTCGAGCAGGGCGAATTCTTCGGCCTGCTCGGCCCGAACGGCGCCGGCAAGACCACCCTCATCAACCTGATCGCCGGGCTGGCGCGCGCCGATGCGGGCAGCGTGAAGGTGATGGGCGCCGACGTCGTGACGCAATACCGGCTCGCGCGCCGCATGCTCGGCGTGGTGCCCCAGGAGCTGGTGTTCGATCCTTTTTTCAGCGTGCGCGAGACGCTGCGCCTGCAGTCCGGGTATTACGGCATTCGCGCGAACGACGCCTGGATCGACGAGGTGATGCATCACCTCGATCTCGCCGCCAAGGCCGACGTCAACATGCGCGCGCTTTCGGGCGGCATGAAGCGGCGGGTGCTGGTCGCCCAGGCGCTGGTGCACAAGCCGCCTGTGATCGTGCTCGACGAGCCGACCGCGGGCGTCGACGTCGAGATGCGCCAGGGGCTGTGGCAGTTCGTGCGGCGGCTCAACCGCGACGGCCACACCATCGTGCTTACCACTCATTACCTGGAGGAAGCCGAGGTGCATTGCAGCCGCATCGCCATGCTGAAGGCGGGCCGCGTCGCCGCGCTCGATTCGACCAAGAACCTGCTTGGCGCATTTTCCGGGCTGGAGCTGCGGCTGCTGCTCGACCGCGAAGAGCTGCCCGAGCCGTTTCCCGGCAGGCTCATCGCGCGCGACGGCGCGCAGTTCAGGCTGCAGCTCGCCACCTACCGCGACCTGGAGCAAGCCCTCGCGCGGCTGCGCGAGGCAGGCATCGAGATCCTCGAAATCGAACTCCAGCCCCCCGACCTCGAGGAAGTATTCCTGCGGCTCACCGGGCGGCAATCGTGACCCGCTTCTGGACGCTGTTCTACAAGGAGCTGCTGCGCTTCTGGAAAGTGTCGGTGCAGACCGTCGCCGCCCCGGTGCTCACGGCGCTTCTCTTTCTCGTCATCTTCGGCCACGCGCTCGAGGGGCGGGTGCAGGTCTACGATGGCGTGCGCTACAGCTCTTTCCTGGTGCCGGGACTGGTGATGATGAGCGTGCTGCAGAACGCCTTCGCCAACAGCTCGTCGAGCCTGATTCAGTCCAAGATCACCGGCAACATCGTGTTCGTGCTGCTGCCGCCGATCTCGTACCTCGAGTTCTTCGGCGCCTACGTGCTCGCTTCGATGGTGCGCGGCCTGGTCGTCGGGGCGGGCGTGGCGGCGGTCACGGTGTGGTTCGTCGAGCTCAGGCTCGAGGCGCCGCTCTGGGCGCTCGCCTTCGCGCTGCTCGGCGCGGCGCTGCTCGGCACGCTCGGGCTGGTGGCCGGCATCTGCTCGGACAAGATCGACCAGCTGGCGGCGTTCCAGAACTTCGGCATCATTCCGCTCACTTTCCTGTCGGGCGTGTTCTATTCGATCCATTCGCTGCCACGCTTCTGGCAGCGCCTGTCGCACGCCAACCCGTTCTTCTACATGGTGGACGGCTTCCGCTACGGCTTCTTCGGCGTGTCCGACTTCCCGCCCCTGGCGAGCCTCGCGATAGTCGCAGCGAGTTTTTTTGCCGTATCGTTGCTGGCGCTGGGGCTTCTCAAGTCAGGCTATAAACTGAGGCAGTAAAGTGGTGACAGCGGAAAGCGTGAAGGCCGGGATCGAGGCGGGACTCGCCTGCGAGCACGTCGAGGTCGCGGGCGACGGGCAGCACTTCCAGGCGCTCGTCGTATCGCGCGACTTCGCCGGCCGCAGCCGCGTGCAGCGCCACCAGCTCGTGTACGCGGCGCTTGGCGGGCGCATGCGCGAGGAAATCCACGCGCTGTCGATGCGCACGCTCACCCCGGAGGAGTGGCAGGCTGGATAAGCTGCGCATCATTGGCGGGCGGCCGCTCGAAGGGGAGGTCCGCGTCTCGGGCGCAAAGAACGCCGCGCTGCCGATCATGTGCGCCGCGCTGCTTACGGAGCATCCGCTCGCGCTGACGAACGTGCCGAGGCTGATGGACGTGCGCACGATGGCGAAGCTGCTCGGGCAGATGGGTGTCTCCGTCGGCGCGCAGGCTGACGACAAGCTCGAGATTCAGGCGACGACGGTGAGCAATCCTGAGGCGCCCTACGAGCTTGTAAAGACGATGCGCGCCTCGGTGATGGTGCTCGGTCCGCTGCTTGCGCGCTGCGGGCGCGCCCGCGTCTCGCTGCCCGGCGGCTGCGCGATCGGCTCGCGACCGGTGGACCAGCACTTGAAGGGCCTTCAGGCGATGGGCGCGACAATCTCCGTCGAGCACGGCTACATGGATGCGCGCACCGAGCGCCTGCGAGGCACCCGGATCGTGATGGATCTGGTAACGGTCACCGGCACCGAGAATCTGATGATGGCGGCCACGCTCGCAGAGGGCACGACGGTTCTGGAGAACGCGGCGCGCGAACCGGAGATCGTGGACCTCGCGAAGTGCCTCGCGACGATGGGGGCTCGGATCGAAGGCGCGGGCAGCGACGTAATCCGGATCGAGGGCGTGCGTGTCCTTTCCGGAGCCAGGCACCGGGTGATGCCCGACCGCATCGAGACCGGGACCTTCCTCGCCGCGGCTGCGGCGGCGGGCGGCCGGATCAGGCTGACCGGGGTAGGCGCCGATTCGCTCGACGCGACGCTGGAAAAATTGCGTGAAGCGGGAGCAGAAATTTCCGCAAAAGAAGGTCTTCTGGAAATCGAAATGACGCATCGTCCGGCTTCGGTCAGCTTGCGAACGGCACCGTACCCTGGATTCGCCACCGACCTGCAGGCGCAGTTCATGGCCCTCGCGGCGGTGGCGCGCGGCACGGCGATGATCACCGAGACCATCTTCGACAACCGCTTCCAGCACGCGCTCGAGCTGCAGCGTCTGGGCGCGAACATCGCCATTCGGGGAGATACCGCGGTGGTGAAAGGCGTCGAGCGCTTGCAGGGCGCGAAAGTGATGGCGACCGATCTGCGCGCCTCGGCGGGCCTGGTCATCGCCGGGCTGGTCGCCGAGGGCGAGACGGTGGTCGACCGCATCTACCACCTCGACCGGGGCTACGAGGCGCTGGAGAAAAAGTTCTCCGCCCTGGGCGCCCGCATCGAGCGCGTCAAGTAAGAGTTTCCCTCCTTGAGGTAGAATGCGGCCCGGATATGGCAAATGGCGAGCATAAGTATTGCGTTATCGAAGGGGCGGATCTTCGACGAGACCGCGCCCCTGCTCGCGCGCGTCGGTATCCGGCCTAAGGAAGACCCGGACAACTCCCGCAGGCTCGTGATAGGCACCCAAAGGCGCGACATGCGCCTGATCGTGGTGCGGGCCTCCGATACGCCCACGTACGTGCAGCATGGCGGCGCCGACCTCGGCATCGCAGGCATGGATGTCCTCGCCGAGCATGGTGGCGAAGGGCTTTACCAGCCCGTGGATCTCGGCATCGCCCGCTGCCGCATGGTGGTGGCTGTCCGCAAGGGCTTCGACTACGCGGCGGCCGTGCGCCAGGGCGCGCGCTTGCGCGTCGCCACCAAGTACGTGCGCACGACGCGCGAGCATTTCGCGGCGAAAGGCGTGCATGTCGACCTGATCCGCCTTTACGGTTCGATGGAACTCGCGCCGCAGGTGGGTCTAGCCGACGCAATCGTCGA
>Ga0099830_10001994_pt1 | contig 10657 bp, 9 predicted proteins | sample CZO8metaG_4_FD_79337 | JGI IMG/M metagenome (GOLD analysis project Ga0099830, IMG submission 79337) | Vadose zone soil microbial communities from the Eel River Critical Zone Observatory, Northern California, USA - CZOApr15con2H3.8 metaG | ecosystem: Environmental > Terrestrial > Soil > Vadose...
CACTCCCGAGAACATGGCGCGCGTCCCGGCCGAACTGCTGCGCGTTTACGTGCCCGGCCGCACCCTGGCCGAGGCGTACCCCGAGCTGCTCAAGACCTACTGTGGCACGATCGCCTACGAGGTGGAGCACATCGGCAGCCATCAGGAGCGCGTGTGGCTGCGCCGGGTGATCGAGTCCGGCCAGCATCGCCCGCCGCTCGCGGCGGACGAGAAGCGCAAGCTCCTGTCGCGGCTCACGGCGGTCGAGATGCTCGAGCGGTTCCTGCACAGGGCCTACCTGGGCCAGAAGCGCTTTTCGATCGAGGGCCTGGACGCGCTGGTCCCGATCCTGGACCTGACGATCGAGCTCGCCGGACAGGCCGGGGCGCGCCGCGTGGTGCTCGGTATGGCGCACCGGGGGCGGCTCAACGTGCTGGCGCACATCGTCGGCCTGCCGTACGAGACGATCTTCGCCGAGTTCGAGGGCGGGAGGCACGTCGAGGAGACGCTCACGCCCGAGGGCGGCACGGGAGACGTGAAGTACCACCACGGCGCGGACGGCGTGTACCAGACGGCGGCCGGCAAGCCGGTCAACGTCAGCCTGTCGCCGAACCCGAGTCACCTCGAGGCCGTAAATCCCGTGGTGGAAGGGCGCGCGCGCGCGGCGCAGACGAACCGGCGCGGCAAGGACGCGCTGCATGACGGCACCGTCGCCGTTCCGCTGCTGATCCACGGGGACGCCTCGTTCGCGGCGCAGGGGGTCGTGGCCGAGACGTTCAACCTCGCCCGCCTCCGGGGCTACACGACCGGCGGCACGATCCACCTCATCGCGAATAACCAGCTCGGCTTCACCACCGACCCCAAGGAAGCGCGCTCCACCGACTACGCGAGCGACCTCGCCAAGGGCTTCGATGCGCCGATCATCCACGTGAACGCGGACGACCCCGAGGCGTGCCTCGCGGCGGTGCGGGTCGCGATGCTGTATCGCGATCAGTTCCACGGGGACGTGGTGATCGACGTCGTGGGCTACCGGCGGTACGGGCACAACGAAGGGGACGAGCCCTCCTACACGCAGCCCCTGATGTACGAGCGGATCAGGCAGACGCCGACGGTGCGGCAGCGCTACGCCGACCAGCTGGCGCGGGACGGCGTGCTGGAGCTGGCGCAGGCGGAGGCGGAGGCGGAGCGCTTCTCGGAGCGGCTGTACGAGACGCAGCAATCGTTGAAGGCCCACCTCGCGGAGGCAGGCCAGGGCGAGGAGCCGCAGCGGATCTCGGGCACGCAGCCGCCGGAGCCGGACACCGCGGTCGCGGCCCAGCTGCTCACGGGGCTGAACGCGCAGCTCCTCACCGTACCGGAGGGGTTCACCGTGAACCCCAAGCTCAAGAAGCAGCTCGAGCGCCGGCGCGGCGCGCTGACGGACGGGGGCATCGACTGGGCGCACGCCGAGGCGCTGGCGTTCGCCTCGCTCGTCGTCGAGGCGACGCCGATCCGGCTCACCGGCCAGGACACCGAGCGCGGCACGTTCAGCCAGCGCCACCTGGTGCTGCACGACGCGGTCAACGGACAGCGGTACGCGCCGATCCAGAACCTGCCGGGGGCGCGGGCGCCCTTCGAGCTGCACAACAGCCCGCTCTCGGAGTTCGCGTGCCTGGGCTTCGAGTACGGGTACGCCGCCGCGGCGCCGGAAGTGCTGGTGCTGTGGGAGGCGCAATACGGCGACTTCACGAACGGCGCCGAGGTGATCATCGACCAGTTCCTCATCGCCGGGCTCGCGAAGTGGCGGCAGACGTCGCGCCTGACGCTGCTCCTGCCGCACGGCTACGAGGGCCAGGGGCCGGAGCATTCGAGCGCCCGCATCGAGCGCTTCCTCGCGCTCGGTGCCGAGGGCAACCTGCGCATCGCCAACTGCACCACGCCGGCGCAGTACTTCCACCTGCTGCGGCGCCAGGGGCGCCATGCGGAGCTGCGGCCCCTGGTCCTGTTCACGCCCAAGAGCCTGCTGCGCCTGCCGCAAGCGGCGTCACGGCTCGAAGAGCTGACGACGGGCCGCTTTCGGCCGGTGCTCGACGACCCCGAGGGCGACGCGCGGCGCGCCGCGACGCGGCTCGTGCTGTGCAGCGGCAAGGTGTATTACGACCTGCTGCTGTCGCCGCGGCGCGCGCAGGCCCCGCACGTGGCGATCGGCCGGGTGGAGCTGCTGTATCCGTTCCCCACCAGCGAGATCGCCGAGCTGATCACGCGCTATCCCAAGGTCGCGGAGATCGTCTGGGTGCAGGAGGAGCCGCGCAACATGGGGCCCCAGAAGTTCATGAAGCCGCAGCTGCGCGAGCTCGTGGGGCCGGATGTCGCGGTGCGCGACATCGGCCGGCCCGAGCGCTCGAGTCCCGCTGAGGGATACCCCGCGGCGCACGCCGCCGAGCAGGCGCGGATCGTCACGGCGGCGCTGGAATAGACGGCAAGAACGTGGGGAGTGGGGAGTGGTACCTGACGGTGCGATCCGAGTGTCCGCTGCGCACCGTCGAGTACCACTCCCCACTCCCCACGCCTTTCGGGATTCAACCATGAGACGACTGCTTCCCACCCTCACCGTCTGCGGGCTCGCAGCGAGTGGCCCCCACTGGTCCACGGCCGCGCCCATCCCCGAACCGATCCAGGAGACGCACGCGGCGGTCTTGCACGGCAAGGTCTACATCGCGGGCGGCATCGACCGCGCCGACCGCGCCACGGCAGTCGCCTACCGCTACGACCCCGCGGCGAACCGGTGGGAACGCATCGCCGACCTCCCCGCACCCCGGCACCACATGCCGCTGGCCGTCGCGGGCGACACGCTGTACGCCGTCGGAGGCCTGGCGGAGACGAGCTTCGTCCCGGAATCGAACCTGTGGATCTACCGTGAGGACAGGAACCGCTGGGAGTCGCGCGCGCCGCTCCCCGAGCCGCGGGGCGCATCGGGCGTAGGAGTCGTGAACGGCAGGCTCGTCGTGGTGGGCGGGTGGGGCATGGGACGGGTGCTGCTCGACTCCACGGCGATCTACGATCCCGCGACGAATCGCTGGAAGCACGCCGCGCCGATCCCCACGCCGCGCGATCACCTCACCGCGGCCGCCGCGGGCGGCCTGGTCTACGCCATCGGCGGGCGCCCGTTCGATCCGGGCCGCAACCTCGACGCCGTCGAGGCCTACGACCCCGCGATCGACCGCTGGTCGAGGAGATCCCCCATGCCCTCGCGGCGCGGCGGACTCGCCTCCGCCGTGCTGGACGGCCGCATCCACACGTTCGGCGGCGAGACGCGCTCGTCGGTGTTCGACAACCACGAGATCTACGATCCGGCGACCGACCGGTGGAGCGTCGGCCCCGGCTTGCCCGTCGCCCGCCACGGTCTGGGCGCGGCCGCTTTGGGCGGCAGGATCTACGTGATCGGGGGCGGCCCCCGGGCGGGGTTCGCCCAGACGGACGTGGTGAACGTCCTTACACCCTAAAGGCGTGGGGAGTGGGGAGTGGTACGCGAACACCCTAAAGGCGTGGGGAGTGGGGAGTGGTACCTGACGGCGCGATCCGAACATCCGTTGCGCACCGTCGAGTACCACTCCCCACTCCCCACACCGTTTGTAAGTTGAGACCATGTACGACGTGCACGCGATCCTTCGGATTCTCGTATTCGCGGCCTTCTCGCTCGCCGCGCTGGTCGCGCTCGCCGGCTGGCTCGTGCGCACCCGCCGCGTGTCGCCGTTCGGCGGGTTCGGCCGCACCCTCCGGAGCATGACGGACCCGGTCCTGCGCCCCGTGGAAACACGTCTCGTGCGCCTCGGCGGGAATCCGGTGCACGCCGGCTGGTGGCTGGTAGTGCTCGTCGCCGTCGCGGGCGTCCTGCTGCTCTCCCTCATCGACTGGATCGTCCGGACCGCCCACTGGTTCTACGCGGCGGCGACCGGCGGACCGGGTGCCCTGTTCGCGTTTTTCGTCGTGGCGGCCTACAACGTGCTCGTCATCGCCCTGGTGGTGCGGGTCGTGGCCTCGTGGCTCGGCTGGTTCCGCTACTCCCGCTGGATCCGCCCCGCCTACGCGCTCACCGACTGGCTGGTGGAGCCGATCCGGCGGCTCCTGCCGCCGGCGGGACCGATCGACTTCAGCCCGCTCGTGGCGTGGCTCGTGCTGTGGGTGCTGCGGCAAGTGCTGCTGATGGCCCTGTGAGCGCGGCAAGGCTCGTCGTCAGTCGAACACGCGCCTCGCGACCCACCACGCGGCGACGCCGCCCGCGACGAAGCCCACGACCGCGCCGAAGGAGCCGAACAGTTTGCTTCCCACCGCGCCCGCGATCGTTCCGACGATGAAGCTGATCAGCGCCTTCAGGAGCTTCATGGCACCTCCGACGGTTGATGGCTCTTGAAGATCCGCAGCAGGTAATAGAGCGACGGGAACAGCACGAGCGCGCCGAGCGCGAGCGCCGCGACCACGAGGCGCAGCGTCACGGCGGGCGCCGCCGCGGCCTCGACGGGGAGGTCGGGCGGCAGGACGTAGGGGTACTGCGCGAGCGCCCACCCCCACAGAATGAGGGAGACCTGGGTCGCAGCCGCGACGCGGGCCACGCGCCAGCGGCGGCGCCATAGCGCGGCGAGGGCGGTGAGCGCCGTCGCGGCCGTGAGCAGGTGCAGCGGCACGGCCCACGGCGCGAAGATCAAAGCCTCGCGCACGCGCGGCGCCCAGCGATGCGACAGGAGCAGCGCGGCCAGGGCCGCGAAGAACAGGGCCACGCCCGCGCCCAGCGCCCGGCTGCGAAAATCCTCCTGCAGCTCCGGTTCCTGCGCTTCGAGCGTGAGGTACACCGCCGCGAGAAACGCGAATGCGATCAAGGCGAACACCCCCACCGAGAGCGCGAACGGCGTGAGCCAGGGCGCAACGTAGATCTGGTAGAATCCTCCCCCTTGACCTCCTCCTCGTTCCCCGAGCGCCCCCGATGCAATGGCGCCGACCGTCGTCCCGAGCAGCAGCGGCGTGATGAGGCTCGCGATCGCGAACACGACGCCCCAGTATCGCTGCGTCTCGTCGCCGTGCACGCCCCCCCCGTAGCGCCAGAACGTGAACGCGGAGCCGCGGAGCACGATCCCGATCAGGACGAGCGACAGCGGGATGTGGAGCAGCGTCCCGAGCCGCGCGAAGGCCGCCGGGAAGCACGTGAAGAGCAGGACGATCGCGAGGATGAGCCACACGTGGTTCGCCTCCCACACGGGGCCGATCGCCTCCGCGATCAGCTGGCGCTGGCGCTCCCGGCGAGGCCCGCGCGCGAGCAGGGCCCACACTCCGCCCCCGAAGTCCGCGCCTCCCAGCAGCGCGTAGGCGTTGAGCGCTACGACGATGATCCCCGCGACCAGCTCGGCGAGACTCATTCAGTGACCTGGGGACTCCGGATGATCTGACGGTACAGCAGCCAGCCCACGATCACGCCCAGAAAGCAGTACAGCAGCGTGAACGTGAGAAACGGCACGATGAGCCCCGGCATGGGCGTGACGGCGTCGGCGGTCTTCAGGACCCCGTAGATCACCCAGGGCTGGCGACCCACTTCCGTGACGACCCAGCCCGCTTCGGTCGCGATGAAGCCCATGGGCGTGGCGACGGCGAGTGCGCGCATCAGCCAGCGGTGGTGGGCGAGGTCCTTGCCGCGCCAGCCGAGCCATCCCGCCCACAGCGCGACCAGCGCCATGTACGTGCCGAGCGCGACCATGAGCTGGAAGGCGACATGGACGATCGGCACGTTGGGCCACTCGTCGCGCGGCACGGCGTCGAGGCCCTTGACCTCCGCACGGGGATCGTGGAAAGCGAGGAGCGAGAGCCCGTACGGGATCTCGATCGCGCCCCGCGTTCTCCGCGCCGCCACGTCCGGCCAGCCGCCGAGCACGAGCGGCGCGGACGCCCTGGTCTCGAACAGCGCCTCCGCGGCGGCGAGCTTCGTCGGCTGGTGGCGCGCCACGTGCCGCGCGGCGAAGTCGCCCGAGACGGGTTGCAGCACCGCGGCGGGCCCACCCACGAGCAGGGCGATCACGAGCGCGCGGCGGTGGAAGGCATTGGAGGGATCCTTGAGCAGGAGGAAGGCGTGGATCCCGGCCACCCCGAGCCCCGTCGCCGCGTACGCGGCGAGCGTCATGTGCACGGCCTGCGGCAGGGCGGCCGGGTTCGCCATCGCCGCGAGCGGATCGACGTTCACGGCCCGGCCCGCGACCAGCTCGAATCCCGTGGGGGTGTTCATCCACGCGTTCGCGATCACGACGAAGATGCCCGACAGGACGCCGCTCACCGCCACGAGCACGCCGGCGGCGAGGTGGGCGCGCCGCGAGATCCGCTCCCACCCGTAGAGATAGACGCCGAGGAAGATGGCCTCGGTGAAGAAGGCGAACCCCTCGAGCGAGAACGGCATGCCGATGATCGGCCCCGCGAACCGCATGAACTCGGGCCACAAGAGCCCGAGCTCGAACGACAGCACCGTGCCCGACACGGCCCCCACGGCGAAGAGGATCGCCGTGCCCTTGGCCCAGCGCCGCGCCAGTTCGAGGTAGACGTCCTGCCCCGTCACGTGCCAGCGCCGCTCGGCCACGACCATCAGCACCGGCATGGCGATGCCGACCATCGCGAACACGATGTGGAAGGCGAGGGACACCGCCATCTGGGAGCGGGCGGCGAGGAGGTCGGACATGCACTACAAACTAAACTGCGTGGGGAGTAGGGAGTGGTACTCGACGGTGCGCCGCGGATATTCGGACCGCACCATCACGTACCACTCCCCACTCCCCACGCCTTTCCGTTCTGAGCAACTGAGATTAGATTGTGTACCGACAATCGAATTCGTGGTGATTTGCGGCGTATTGCGGCCACGTAAAACATCCCGCTAAAAAGCCGGCCCGTTGCGGCTTTGTACGCTGCGACGGGCTTCGTCTATCGGAAAAGGGGAACGATGGCGGTAACGCTGCGCCAGCTGCTCGACGATGGGCGTGTGCACGTGCTCGACGGCGCCATGGGCACCATGCTGTACGGCAAGGGCTTCCTCCTGAACGTGTGCTACGACGAGCTGAACCTGAAGCAGCCGAAGCTCGTCCAGGAGGTGCACGAGGCCTACGTGCGCGCCGGCGCCGAGCTCATCGAGACGAACACCTTCGGCGCGAACCCCAAGAAGCTCGCGAGCTACGGGCTCGCGGACGACACGGAGAAGATCAACACGGCCGCGGCACGGCTCGCCCGGGCGGCGGCCGGTGACCGCGTCAGCGTCCTCGGGGCGGTCGGGCCCCTGGGCGTCCGCATCGAGCCCTTCGGCCCCACCTCGCGCGAGGAGGCGTTCACGTTCTTCCGCCGCCAGGTGGACGGGCTGCTCGCGGGCGGCGTGGATGGGTTCATCCTCGAGACGTTCTCGGATCTGGACGAGATCCACGCGGCGCTGCGCGCCGTGCGGAGCGCCTGCGATCTCCCGGTCATCAGCCAGATGACGGTCGGCACGGATGGGCTCACGCACTACGGCACGGACCCCGAGACGTTCGCGAAGCGGCTCACCGAGTGGGGCGCGGACGTGATCGGCGTGAACTGCTCGGTCGGCCCCGCGGGAGTGCTCGAAGCGGTCGAGAAGATCGTGAAGGCGACCGACCGGCCCATCTCGGCCGTCCCGAACGCCGGCCTCCCCAAGGACGTGGGCGACCGCCAGATCTACCTCGCCTCCCCGGAGTACATGGCGAGCTATGCCCGGCGCATGATCGAGGCGGGGGCGCGCTTCGTGGGTGGGTGCTGCGGCACGACGCCCGAGCACATCAAGAAGATGCGGGACTACATCGCGAGCGTCGTGCCCCGCCATCCGACGGTCGTGATCTCGCGCTCCGCCGTCACCACGCCGGCGGGCGTGGAGGCGGTGCCGCTCGCCGAGCGCTCGGGCTGGGGCGCGAAGCTCGCCTGCGGGGAGTTCGTCACGAGCGTCGAGATCGTGCCCCCGAAGGGCGTGGACCCGACGCCCATGCTCGAGCAGTGCCGCGCGCTCCGGGCGGCCGGGGTGGCCGCGGTCAACGTCCCCGACGGGCCGCGCGCGCAGAGCCGCATGGGCGTCCTGCCGTCGGCGATCCTGATCCAGCGGGACGTAGGGATCGAGACGGTGATCCATTACTGCTGCCGCGACCGCAACCTGCTCGGCATGCTGTCCGACATCCTCGGCGCGCACGCCGCGGGGCTCAGGAACATCCTCATCATCACCGGCGACCCGCCGAAGATGGGCCCCTACCCGGAGGCGACGGCGGTGTTCGACATCGACTCGATCGGGTTGACGAATCTCGTGTACCGCCTCAACCACGGGCTCGACCCCGGGAGCAATCCGATCGGAGCGCCTACCCGCTGGGTGATCGGCGTGGGCGTGAATCCGGGCGCCCTCGACCTCGACCGCGAGCTGTCGCGCTTCGCCTGGAAGGTCGACGCGGGCGCCGAGTTCGCGGTCACCCAGCCGGTGTTCGACGTGCGGCAGCTGGAGCTGTTCCTGCAGCGGGTGGAGCAGTTCAAGATTCCGGTCGTGGCGGGGATCTGGCCGCTGTTGTCGCTCCGCAACGCCGAGTTCCTCGCGAACGAGGTCCCCGGCGTGTCCGTGCCGGAGGAGGTGCTCGCGCGCATGCGGAAGGCGAGCGACCGCGGGAAGGAAGCGGCGCTCGCCGAAGGCGTCGCGATCGCGCGGGACATGTTCCGGCAGGTGAAGGGCGCCGTGCAGGGGGTACAGGTGAGCGCGCCGTTCGGGCGGGTGGAGGTGGCGCTGGAGGTGTTCAAGTAAACGCGGCCTTCGTAGCTTCCAGCGATCGTTTGCACCGGATGCCCTGAACCCGGAGCCCTCATGCCCACGGCCAACGTCAACCTGCTCGCCGTCCTCGTCGCCGCCGTTCTGACCATCGTGCTGGGCGCGGTGTGGTACTCCCCCGTGCTGTTCGCGAAGCAGTGGATGCACGCGCACGGCTACACGCCCGAGAAGGTGGAGGAAATGAAGAAGCGGGGGGTCGTCCGCGCCTACGCGGTCTCGTTTCTGTGCTACCTCGTGATGGCGTACGTGGTCGGCCTGCTGGTCTCGTACACGCAGGCCACGGGCGTCGTGCAGGGAGTGTGGCTGGGGTTCCTCGCGTGGCTGGGCTTCGCGGCGACGCTCGGTCTCACCGGGAACATGTTCTCGGACAAGCCGATCGCGGTGTGGGTCATTGACGCGGGCTACCAGCTCGCCCAACTGCTGGTCATGAGCATCGTGCTCACGCTGTGGCGGTGAAGACCGCATTCCTCACCGTCTGTCTCGCCATCGCTGCGACGAGATGGGCACCGGCCCAGGCCGTCCGCAAGAGCCAGCACGGCGGCGTCACGCAGCGGGTCGCAAACACGGACGTGACGATCGTCTACAACCGCCCAGTGGCGCGGGGCCGCGAGCTGTTCGGTCCTACCGTCCCCTACGGCAAGGAATGGGACCCCGGCGCGGACGACGCCACGACGATCACCTTCAGCACGGACGTGTCGTTCGGCGGTGTGCGCCTGCCCGCCGGGAAGTACAGCGTTTGGGTCGTCCCGATGGAGCGGGGGCCCTGGACGTTCATCCTCAGCGCCGCCGCCGACGTGTTCCACACGCCCTACCCCCGGGGAAAGGACGCGCTCCGGATCCCGGTGACGCCGCAGCGCGGCCCCCACATGGAGACGCTTGCCTTTTACTTCCCCGTCGTGGACGCGGACAGCGCGGTGCTGAGCCTCCACTGGGGCACGACGGTGCTCTCGATTCCCATCAAGGCGGGGAGCGCGCCGCGCTGAGCTTCCAGGACCACTTCTCCGACGCCGCCGGGGCCTACGCCACGTTCCGGCCGCGCTATCCCGACGCCCTGTTCGCGTTCCTCGCGGGCGCGGTGCGGCGGCGCGGCCTTGCGTGGGACTGTGCGACCGGGAGCGGCCAGGCCGCTGTCGGGCTCGCGCGCCATTTCTCCCGCGTGATCGCGAGCGACGCGAGCGACGCGCAGATCGCCCATGCGATCCCGCATCCGGCCGTCGCATACGGCGTGGGCCGCGCCGAGCAGAGCGGTCTGGCAGCGGGATCCGTCGATCTCGTGACCGTCGCCCAGGCGCTGCACTGGCTCGACCGCAAGGCATTCTACGAGGAAGCGCGCCGCGTGCTCGTGCCGGGCGGCATGGTGGCCGCGTGGTGCTACGTGCTCGTCCGGATCGATCCCGCCGTGGACCGCGTCATGGAGGCGTTCTATCGGGACACGATCGGGCCCTACTGGCCGCCCGGGCGCCACATCACGGACGAGCGCTACCGCACGATCGAATTCCCGTTCGCCGAGCTCGCGACCCCCGAGTTCACGATGGAGCAGGCCCTGACGCTGGACGAGCTGGCCGGCTACGTCCGTACCTGGTCAGGGACGCTGCGCTACGTCGAGCGGAACGGCTGCGATCCCGTGGACGACCTCGTGATCAAGCTGCGGGAGCACTGGGACGATCCGGCCGCCCGGCGGGTCGCCCGCTGGCCCGTGCACATGCGCGCCGGGCGCGTTCCCTAAGTGTCGCTGCGCTTCCCCCACCCCCTCGTCCTCCTCTCCGGGTGTATCGCGCTCGCCGCCGCCGCGAGCTGGGTGTTGCCCGCCGGAGAGTACCAGCGGCGCGACGACCCCGCCGCCGGACGCCGGGTCGTGGTCGCGGGCACCTA
>Ga0099830_10002001_pt1 | contig 10649 bp, 16 predicted proteins | sample CZO8metaG_4_FD_79337 | JGI IMG/M metagenome (GOLD analysis project Ga0099830, IMG submission 79337) | Vadose zone soil microbial communities from the Eel River Critical Zone Observatory, Northern California, USA - CZOApr15con2H3.8 metaG | ecosystem: Environmental > Terrestrial > Soil > Vadose...
CTTCACGAAGTCGATGATCTGGGGATGGATAGTCGGTTCACCTCCTGAGAACTGGACGACTTCCGGGCTGCCCTCGGTGCGCACAAAATTGTCCAGCATCGCTTCCACTTCTTCTAGCGTCAGGCTGAAACCGGGACCGGCCTCGGAGAAGCAGAGCGGACAGGCCATATTGCATGCGCTGTTGACCTCGATGATGCCGAGACAGGTATGCTGCTGATGATCCGGACAGAGCCCGCAGTCATATGGGCACCCCTCTTTGATTACCGATCCGTAAGCAAGCGGGATCGTGCCGGGCTTGTTAAACCTGCTGAAGCTCGTGTAGGCTTCCGCGTCCCCGTAGACCAGAGCTTCGAAGGGTCCACAGTCGGGACACCTCTTCGCCATGAACACTTTGTTATCGCGAAGCAGGATTTTGGCGTCGATCACCTTCTTGCAGTTTGGGCAGATGCTACGGGTAAGCTCGTAGAAGACGTAATCTGCATCTTTCTTTCGAATACCGCTCACGACTGGATTGTGGATCGAAACTGCGGAATTGCTCATCGTCCGTACGCTCCCAAGGCTAAGAGGCCGTTCACAAAACTGGTTTAAGTAAGGGCTGGTTTATCAGAGGTGGTATCACCAAAGCGTCGTCGACTTGCCGCTAATTGTTCACAATCACGTTCCGGACTTGTCCAGACCCAGAGCGTCACTGAGTTTCCGTTGATCGAATCCCACAACTACCTTCTCTCCGATGACCGTCACTGGCGTCGTCATGAAGCCAAGCTTTTGCAGGTCTGAGATCGCCGATGGATCCACAGTGATGTCGCGGTCCTCGAAGAGAACATGCTCTCGTGAAAGATACTCTTTCACCTTTGTGCAGAACATTCAGCCAGGTTGGCTGAACACGGTTACTTTGCGTTCCATGGCATTCCTTTCATCATCTCAACCGCCAGATCGTCCACAGCAAAACCGGAGAGAGAGCAGTCGTGAGCATGCAATAGAAGCAGAAACTCCCAAGGTTTGCCATATCGCGGACACCTAGAAAATTCGCCAGCGTTGCCAGTGAAGCCAAAATCAGCAGCGGAATCCAGACCCAAAGTCTGGCTGCAGGACCTAGAAGGAGCAAGAGTATCGCCAGGTAGAGGGCAACCGCAATGTACCCATCCGGAATACCAAAAGGCTTGGCGAACGCCGCATCGGCAACAGCTTCGCATCCCTTCTTGAAGACTGGACACCACAGGTGCCTTACCGCGCGGCTTTGGTAGAGCCCCACATAGAACATTGCCGCAGCGCTGGCGGCGGCAAAGCCCATCGCGAGGAAGCGATCCGAAGAATGTATTAAATGTTGCTGCATCCGATCCTTTGGCAGTCTACAACTGCATTCACACCGTGGCCCTTCATTTCCACGATTCCTCAACTCAGAAAACGTTACCGGATAGTCCCGCCTGTACGCGACATTTATTGACTGTAACGCAAGCCAGATCCACGAATCGTTCGTGATGAGTGCCTTCAACCGACCTGCAGACCAGATGAGCCCGCAGAAAGCAGTTGGTATGCATTTAATTCGTTCAACAACCAGGAGAGTCACAATGAAGCAGTTTGGATATCTACATCGCATGACTTTGATTGCTGCCATGTTTGCAGCATTCGCCGCCACCACAGCCTTCGCGCAGGAAGCCCGCGTGAGCATCCCCAGCAACAAGTCCTACGATCAGACGGTCGAAACCTTCAAGATGGCTGTCAGCAAAGGCGGCATGATGGTGATGAGCACCGTCGACCAGGGCAATATGCTAAAGATGACCGGCCTCGACATGAAGGGAACCCTGTTCCTCGTTGGCAATCCCAACGTCGGCAAACAAGTGTTTGAAAAGGATCCCGCTGCCGGGCTGTACCTGCCGCTGCGCGTGTACATCTATCAGGGCTCCGACAACAAGACCTACCTGAGTTACGACAAACCGTCGGTGGTGCTCAAGCCGTTCAACAACGCGAGCATTGATCAGACGGCAGCTATGCTCGATCAGAAACTGGACATGCTCACCCACATGGTCGCCCAGTAACGGTTCCCAGGTTGATCAGAAGGGAGGAACGCGGATTCCTCCCTTCAGGAGTACTCCCATGAAACGTGCTTTGACAATTCTGTTGTTGCTTGCTTCGGCCTCGGTGTCGCCGCTGATCTTTCCGATTGCGGAGTCAGGCAGAAGCTCGATGGATGTGCTCGCGAAGCTCGCCCTCCTGCCAGCGGCGGTGCTTCTTCTGATCACGGTAGGTATGCTGTATCGTTTCGACGAATCGCTGGCGAGAACCAGCACCATCGGCTTGGCGGCGGGCGCCGTTGCCACGGTTGCCCTGGTTTTTGGCTTGGTTTCATGCCTGGAAATCTCCCGCGACTCATGGGCGTGCTCTTGCTCAATCAGTTCGCGGCCGGGCCGTCTCTGAAATCAGACATCGCCGGTTGGGCCTATCACTTCTGGAATGGCGCCAGCTTCGGTCTGATCTACGTGTTGGTCTTTGGAACCTGTCGGCGTTGGGTGGGAACCGTGTTTGGCGTATTGCTCGGTTTCGGTTTCATGTTCAGCCCCGTCGTCTCGGCTTTGGGCGTAGGCTTTATGGGACTGGAGTTTTCCAAAGGATTCCCCTTGACGGTCACGTTTGCGCACACAGCTTTCGGTCTTGCATTGGGCTGGCTCACAGCAGCGTGGCTGGGTTTTGTCGACAGCCCCTTGGTGGGAGCCGTTCGCCAGTGTCTTCCTAAGCGCCTCGTGGCCCAGCGGTTCTCGCGCTAGGTCGCGTTCCAGACAGGCTGTAACCGTTCTGATTCTGGCGAATCGTTGTAAAGGGGCGATCCTTATTGATGCCGTCTATGGAAGAGAAAGCGCTAGGGGAAAGATCGAGCGAGCCGGTGCTGATCCAGAGGATCCTGGCGGGAGAGAAAGACCTCTTCCATGATTTGATTCGGCCGTATGAGCGAGGGGCTTTCCTGCTGGCCTATTCGATTCTCCGCAATCAGGACGACGCGGAGGAGACGGTGCAACAGGCAATGGTCAAGATCTTTTCGCATCTTGCGCAGCTTTCGGAAAGTGACAAGTTCAAGCAATGGGCTATGCGTGTGATCGAAAACGAGGCGAAGATGTACCGGCGCAAGCGGCGGCAGCATCTTTACGAGTCCCTTGATGAGAGCTCGACAGAAGCCTCTGACGATAAGCCGTTTTACCCAAAGCAGTTCGCCGACTGGCGCGATCTTCCGAGTGACGCTGTTGAGCAAAAGGAAGTGCGCGAAGCGGTCGCCAAAGCTCTCGCGGAGTTGCCGAACATCTATCGCGCTGTCTTCGTTCTTCGAGACATGCAGCACCTCGATGTTGCCGAGACCGCCGAAGCCCTCGGACTTGGCGAATCAGCAGTGAAAACAAGACTGCATCGGGCACGCCTCATGATGAGAGAGTCGCTCTCCCCGATTTTTGCGAAGCCAAAGGTCTCCATCTGGGAGCGCTGGAAAGGATCGAATCCATGGTTAGCTGCAAAACGATAATCGCAAACCTCTCCGAATACTTCGACGGAGCCGCCTCTGTTGAGATGCGCGAGAAGATCGAAAAACACTTGCGACGTTGCCACCGTTGCACGGCGGTTTACGACAGCACGCGAAAAATGCTCGTCATCACCGGCGACGAGCGTATCTTCGAGCTTCCCACCGGATTCAGCGAGCGCTTGCATGGCTTCCTGAACAAAGTGATCTCCAATTCTGGAGCGCATTGAGTCACAAGACGCTTGGGCACCGGCGATTGGCACGAAAGAACAACGGCCTCTACTAGGCCACCAGCATTTACTTCTTGGGTAGGGACAAAACGAACTGCAGGCCCATTTGAATCCAGGATTTCAAGGCCCGACTCGACCGGCATCCCGGAGGCCCCACGTAAACAAAACCGCGCATTGGACGGCCAGTAAAGTCCATGGGCCGCGCATTTGGTCGACAGAGCGCCGCTTCGAACTTGTCGGGGCCGGTACGTACAACGAGGTCATCGCCCACAATTCCGCAACACATGTGGCCATTCACCATGAACGCGAGTCCGCCGAACATTCTCATTTCCTTGAATGAATGACCGCTTTGGAGAATAGCGCGGACTCGCTCTGTTAGCTTTTCATCGAGTGGCATATTTCACCGGCTTACGTCGGAAACCAACTCCGCCTTCATGCAAACGGGTTTTCATCCGCGCTGCGGCCATAAATCACTGGAACCGGAACGTCCAGCAGACGGAGATATACCGACAGTTGGCCTCGATGATGGTACCAGTGGTTCAGCATGATTGAGCGAAGCAATCCACTCCGCGGTTTGCTGAAGAGTTCTTTGCCTCGCAGCGTCAGACGCCAGGTTCCGAGCGCCGCCGTCTCACTCATCCCGCTAATACACTCTTCTGCGGACCGGACACTCTGGTCAAGCGCGGCCTGAATCTCCTTCAGATCGCCGGGAACTGGCGGCTCGAAACTGGCCTGAGAGGCGTCAAACTCTTCGAACTGCGCAAGCTTTGCCAAGCTGCCGGGAATGGTCGCCACATGAAGGGCCAGTTGCCCGAGCGACATGGACTTGGGGTGTGGCTTCCACGACAGCTTGTCGGCCGGGACTCGTTCGAGCACTCGCTTGGTAGTGACCGCTTCCTCACGAATTTCACTTAACATCGGCTCAAGCATCTGGATCATTTCCTTGTCTCCTCACTTCGCTAGATAATCTTGGCACCCTTCGGCGGTTTCGGTTCACCCACGGTCTGGTAAAACCAGATCTGATATCCGAACGGATCCATAACGGTGAATGTGCGGTCTCCCCACCACTGGTCGGTAAGCGGAGAGGTTATCTTGATTGCCTTCTTCTTCAGTTGGTCGTGGTAGGCATTGACGTCGGAGACTTCAAGATAGATTTCCACCGGACGCTTTGACGACGAGGCGCTCGTGCCTTCGGTTCGCTCCTGCGGCCGCATCAGCATCACCTTGGCGCCACTGAGCATTACGGTGCAAAAATCAAGCTGGCCGTCCTTTCCCAGCATGCCCATCATGTGGCCGAAACCGAGCTTTTCGATGTAGAAGGCACGCGCTTGATCCACCGAGTCGACCGAAATCATTGGCATCAATTGAGCGTTTTGCTTCATTCCCGTTTCTCCTGGTTGTGAGGAACCACTCGTTGCAGGGTACGGAAAAGTTCATTTGCTTTCAACTACTCTATGGAGTAGAAAACTGAGTTATGCGCTGGCAGGATTTGGAGCTGCTGGAAGAAATCGGGCTGACGCTCTATGAGCGGAAAGCCCTTGCGACACTGATGGTTCAGGGCATGGCAGACGCCGAGGCACTGTGCCGGGAGGGCGAGGTCCCCTCCTCCAAGATCTACCAGGCGATGGAGAAACTTGCCGGGATGGGCCTGGCAGAAATCCAGCCAACCCGCCCCAAACTCTACTCTGCCCTTCCCGGCGACGAGGTTGTGAACCGGATCGTCGAAATCTCGCGCCATCGTGCAGAGCAGTTTTCCAAGCGGGCAGAAAAACTAAAGGTAACTCTAAGTGCTCACGGGGAACGAGTCCGAGGACGAAAAGCGTTCGTTGACCTGGCACTCGGGGTGGAGAGCCACGTGAAGCGGCACATGACTCACCTGACGACTGCCAGAAAGCGAATCTGGTCGTATCTTGAATACGGCGACTTGGCTGCGATCGATAGCATGACCGCGCGTGGCTTCCCAGTTCTTAGGCGAATTGCTCGAAACACAACCGAGCACAAGATCGACCACCGGGTTGTCTTCGGTTTTACGTATCAGACAGCACCTCAACTGGTGAGCTTTCTTCGCAAGCACAGGGCGCACATGGGGCAGGTGACCGGAGTGCGGTACTCGGGAGAACTTGGCCATCCATTCCATGTGGTCGACGACGACCTTGTCATCCTGTCACTGGACCATCCTTTCATTCCGGAGGGACGTTTTGCGTCGCTTCTGGTTCGAGATCAAGAACTTGCTCAGAAGCTCGCGGAAGGATTCCAGGGACTGTGGTCCAAAGCCATGCGAAACCTTCGAGAGATCGATTTCCACCCTGGAGTTTCAGCAAAGTACGGTTCTCAGGTTTCCGGGGATTGAGGGGCTACTTGGAGCCCAGCCGCGACGCACCCGGAGCCTGCAGGTATCGGGGTATAGTCAAAAGATGCGGTCCAGCTCCAGCACAGAGAGAGTCGTTCGGCACGACATGCCGTGCGGAATGACGGCCGTAGGCGTTTTCTTGTTCTTCGGTGCCACGATGGCGTCGCTTGCCGGGACAACTTTGACTTGGCCCGGTACGTTCCTCGATAGGCTGTGGGTTCTCAATCCCACAGCTCATAAGCAGCTCGCGACTCTTGCCAAGCCAGCGGGAATCCTCTTTCTGCTACTTGCCGCAGTGTTGGCGATGGCAGGGACCGGTTGGTTCAAGCACCGCCTTTGGGGGTGGAGATTGGCCGTAGCAGTTATCGCGACTCAGGTTTTGGGTGATTTGGTCAATTTCTTCAAGGGCGATTATTTGCGAAGCAGTGTCGGCTTCAGCGTTGCGGCCGCGCTGTTGTTCTATCTCTTACGTCCAGTGGTGAGAGCAGTTTTCAATGGGGCCACTCTGCCATGACGGCGATTTCCGGAGTGGAATTCCTGATCTGGCTTCTGATCGCGGCCTCGACCATTGCGGTCTTGGCGAAGTATCTGCGAATTCCCTACACAGTGGCTCTTGTTCTTGGAGGATTGCTCCTGAGCCTGCTTCGGTTGCCGTTCTTGTCGCCGCTTCAACCAGACCAGCGACCGCATTGGCTAACCCCCGATGTAATTCTGATTCTTTTTCTGCCTGCCCTTGTTTTTGAAGGGAGCGTTAAGATTCAGGTGCGAGACCTCTTGCGTGACTGGGCGCCACTTCTTGTTCTAGCCAATATTGGGGTTCTGCTGGCTACTCTAGTGACTGGTTACCTAGTTCACTGGGCGATTGGCCTGCCGATTTTGATAGCACTGATGTTCGGGGCGATCATCTCCGCCACGGATCCGATTTCTGTCCTAGCCATCTTCAAAGACCTCAGAATGAATAAGCGGCTTTCGGTCATTATTGAGGGCGAGAGTCTCTTGAATGATGGGACGGCGGTGGTCGTTTTCCAGATTCTCTTTGCTGGCGTGGTTGTCGGCGGACTCGGTGGAGGAAAGGGAATCGGGCAGTTTCTCCTGGCAGTCCTAGGGGGAGCGGTTCTCGGGTTTGGCGTGGGGTACACGGGAAGCAAGATCACGCAAACGATCGACGATCCTCAAATCGAGATCACTCTGACCACCATCGTTGCCTACGGCAGTTACCTGCTCGCTAATCATCTGCATCTGTCCGGTGTCATCGCGACCGCATCGGCGGGGCTGATGATTGGCAATTTTGGCGCCAAGAAAGGCATGAGTGCCCAGACTAGAACTGCGTTGGAATCGTTCTGGGAATACCTCGCCTTTGTGATGAACTCCTTAGTATTTTTGCTTATCGGTCTGGAGGTCCACCTCGATGCCCTGGCTTACGCTTGGCGTCCTGTTCTTTTCGCAATCGCCGCCGTGCTGATCGGCCGGTCGCTATCTGTCTATCTTCTGGTTCCGGTAAGCAACATGTTTGCCGAAAACATTCCCATTCGTTGGCAGCATGTGATGGTCTGGGGTGGTTTGCGCGGTGCTCTGGCTCTGGCTTTAGCACTCAGCCTCGACAATACCTTCCCCTACCGAGATCGGATACTAGACTTGACCTTTGGGGTCGTCGTCTTTTCCATCCTGCTACAAGGCCTCACAGTGAAGCCATTGCTTAGGGTCCTAGGCCTTGCCGACGGTCGAGCCTAAGGGAACACTCAGTCCCGCTCAAGACTCTCGTGGTTGGTTCGTACCCGGAGAATCGCTCTAGAAACAACCTTTGGATCGGTGCCGAATCCTCCGATATAATCACAACCACACTTCAAATGATTTCTGGACGCATTGGATGCGAACTAGCAGTCTTGACCGTTCTTTGCGTCCTGATGATTTTCTTCTTCCCCTTGATGCAGGGGCCGTATTCCGTGGTAAACGGACCTGCCACTGTCTTTCAGGCGGCGCGAGCCGCGGCCCGGCTGCGGATCGTCATCATGCAGGGCGCCCTGAACCCCCTGGGAAACCTCCTGATTTCTCCCCTTGTCATCCTCTCTTGGATGTTGCTTTCAGAGGCTGAATTTCGCTCGGTTAGCTTGCCAGAGTACAACACCATCCTCCGCTGCTGATTCTCACGGATTGTTGTTCTAGAACCAATTAACCTTTTCAATTCGACTTCAGCGGCCGAAGCGGAGAATGTGGCTTGACATGCGTCCAACTTCTACGGGATGCAATCAGGCTTCCAGTTCGCCTTCCGCCCTACAAAGTGCAATCAGAGAGGTAGGAGTCTGATGGGACATTCCCCAGAGATCAGTGAAAGCGGCGATACGAGCGGGAGTTGGTGGAAAACTCCGCTCTTACATCGGGTCGCAAGACTGCGGGAACGCGAGGATCAAGTATTCCTCATATTGGCGCTGGTGATCGGCGCGCTGACAGGGCTCGCGGTCGTCGCTTTCATCCTGCTCACAGAACGCATGGGGATGCGCCTGTATCCGGTCGGCGGCGCTCCCTGGCGACGTCTGTTGTTTCCGATCGTGGGCTCGCTAGGAATCGGCTACCTGCTGTTTCGTTATTTTCCCTACGCGCGAGGCAGCGGAGTACCGCAGACCAAGGCTGCTCTCTTTGCACGTGAAGGCCGCATCACCCTGCGCACTGTGCTCGGAAAGTTCTTTTGCACATCGGCAACTCTCGCCAGCGGAATCCCGCTTGGGCGCGAAGGGCCTTCCGTTCAAGTCGGTGCCGGCATTGCTTCAGTGCTTGGCCGGTTCTTGGGATTACGTCCCGAAAAAGTGAAGGCGCTACTGCCGGTCGGGGCGGCGGCCGCAATTGCTGCTGCGTTCAACACACCTCTGGCAGCAGTACTGTTTTCGCTTGAGGAGATTGTGGGAGACCTCCATGCGCCCGTACTTGGCTCAGTGGTGCTTGCGTCCGCTACTTCTTGGGTAGTGCTCCGTCTCCTGCTCGGCAACAACCCACTGTTTAAAGTCCCGCAATACCAATTGGTCCACCCACTGGAATTTGCGATCTACGCGCTACTCGGGATTGCTGGCGGACTGGTTTCAGTGGCCTTCACGAAACTTCTGTTGGGCATGCGGGAACGTTTTCTTCGGTTCCCGCAAGAAACACTCTGGCTTCAACCTCTAGCGGGCGGACTGTTAGTGGGCCTCATGGGATGGTTCGTGCCGCAGGTCTTAGGCGTGGGTTATGGCTATGTCGGCGATGCCTTGAATGGAACGATGGCGCTCAAATTGATGCTTGTTTTGGTTGTGCTGAAGCTTCTGGCTGTCACCACGAGTTATGCCTCCGGCAACGCGGGCGGCATTTTCGGCCCATCCCTTTTCATTGGCGCCATGCTGGGCGGTGCCGTGGGCACGGGGGCACATCATCTATTTCCTGCGTACACGGCAACGCCAGGTGCGTACGCGCTAGTAGGGATGGGAGCGGTTTTCGCGGGCATCGTGCGCGCTCCCATGACCTCAGTTCTGATGATCTTCGAGATGACACAGGACTATGCCGTCATCGTCCCACTGATGATTGCAAATCTGGTGAGCCTTTTCATCTCTTCACGATTGCAGCGACAGCCTATCTACGAAGCCCTGGCAGTTCAAGACGGGATACACCTGCCGACGGCGGAAGCGCGTCAGCAACGTGACCATCGGCGAGTGCTCCGCGTACTGCGCCCGGCGACCCAGTCATTGCCGGTCGATATTACGGTTCAGGACGCCCTGATGCGCGTCCGCGCGAGCGAATTCCGAACTTGGGTCCTGACGAATCAGCGAGGCGTCGTCGGATTGATTAGCCTATCGACGCTCGAACGAGCAGCAAGCGAGGATGACACCAAGAAATTGAGTGCGATCGTCGATGCGCGAATCTTTCCGCACGTCCATGCAGATCAGGGACTGGATCTCGCGCTCGACCGTATGGGTTCAAACCACGTGGACATCCTGCCGGTCGTGAGCCGTGCTGATGTACACAAGTTGGAAGGCATCGTAACCCTACGCGATGTCTTGGACTCATACGGTGTCAGCCCAACTGATCGGGCTTAGGGTTAAGCGGCCGTCGCGGCGTACCGAAACTGTGTCAAAACCCCTCCGATTCGAGCCCTTGGAGTCTTGCTTGTGCGAAACGCTGACTCCCCAAGTTATTGTCTTCATTAGAAGTCGTCACAACGAGAAGAGCGTTTTGAGCGGGCGTGTGTGCGCCCAAGGCAGACAATCGGCCATCCCGTTTTGTCGATTCGGAATCAGCAAGAAGGTCCCCGATGATAACTATTTTGGTTCGAGGACTTGGACTCAGGTGGAAAGAACTGAATGAAAACTGAATGAAGAACTTGCCTTTCTCGCCTATTTCGGCATTCTCTCCGGTTGTGGAATCAATAAGTTACATAGAATCAGTGGCCCACTGGGGAGCAAATCCACCCCCCGCAACCAAACAGAGTTTCGGACCTAATCGGTCGGTGGCCCCTTCAGTCTCATCGAAGAACTAACCGTGAACTCAGACTCGTGATTTAGATCGATAAACGCCGTAAATCAAGGACATCGCAGCCAACAGCGGCAAG
>Ga0099830_10002011_pt1 | contig 10640 bp, 10 predicted proteins | sample CZO8metaG_4_FD_79337 | JGI IMG/M metagenome (GOLD analysis project Ga0099830, IMG submission 79337) | Vadose zone soil microbial communities from the Eel River Critical Zone Observatory, Northern California, USA - CZOApr15con2H3.8 metaG | ecosystem: Environmental > Terrestrial > Soil > Vadose...
CTCGATTTGCGGTACCCGTGTGGTAAACCAAAGAGCCGAGAGCGTTTAGTACGGAACAACTGCTACAATCGGGCTCGACTGGAATGAACTGCGCCTAGCGCAGGCGGCGAAGGAAAAGCGGCATCCTACAAACAAGAAAAGAAGAAGTAGGATGCTGCGTTAAGCGAAATCGCGACTGCTTGAACCAAAAGACTTAGAGGAGTTCGTGCCAGAATTCCTGCAATTTCGTGTCACAGTAAGTGCAATAATCCTACGTTCGTGCCGGAATTGTTGCGATAAATCTACAAGTCACGAAGACGCAGGCCCGGCGTACTTGAATAGGTCGTGCAGGCGGCGTCACGGATTGAGGGGAGTTCGATCGAATAGGTCGTGGGGCTTCAGCATGAAGCCCGTCCACATCACCAGAGCCTCTCCGTGCCAATAGTGACCTACATATTCACCGTCTTCGTCGCGGGGATGATGATGGATGGAGCCCTTGTACCAAACGACGATGTCTGCATTTGCAGCGTTCTGGGGCGGATTCACATAGTTCGGGAGCTGCGCGGCCCACAACTCTGTGCCGTTATAAGTGGTCACCCAGAAATCATGTTGCGTGAAATTTTCTTGGTGTCGCGAAAGTCCTCCGGTAGGCAAGGGTATGAGCTGGTAGTAGCTCTTATGACCGTGACCATTGACTAAGGTCGCGTCGGACACATCGAGTGAGTTGAAAGCGTGCGGATCCCAATCCTGCGAGCCTTCTTGAGCGATCACGGGATCGCTGTCATTCGCGGTTGCACCGGTTTCCGTATGTGTTCCAAAGCTTACGGAATCAGCGGGGAAGCCGTTGAGATCGATATCCATCCGCCAGATCGGATTGTGCATGTGAGTTTCGTACGGCACGCTGGGGAGGTTGACGGCCGTAGCTCCGACGCGGCCCAGCACCACACCGTCATCGCGAAAAGTCCATTCGATCACGTAGTTGTAATTGGCGGCGTCGAGCGCACCCCAGAGGACGAGCTCCTGACCTCGCCGGACGTTGGCGTCGTCCTTCCACGCCAGCCCGCGATCACGAACTTCTTTGCAGACATCCCCTCCGAGAGGTGTTCCTCCAACCGCGGCGGGGCAGTCGGCGCCGCCGATCGGCGTCATGGGAAAAGTGAAGTTGGACATGTCATAGAAACGGGGCGAGCCGGAGTGGTACGGCACAAAAATGTCCGAGACCCGTGCGTCCCAGAAGAGCCGCAACCACGGTGCGTTGGGCGATTTCCGGAAGAATGCCCAGTGAATCATGAGCCCGTTTCTGGGAGCTGCTTCCATACAAAGTCGCCAGTGTGTCTCCTCGGGACCGGTCACTGGAAACTTCTGATCGACCAGGTTGATTCCCGAACAGGGCATCCAGGGAGGTGGGGTTTGCCCCGATGCGAGGCGAGGGACAGCCAAGGAGCTCAAGAGAATTGCAACGGCGGCAAGGAAGCTAGTGCGATTCATTTTTCCCCCTTTCGACGTACACGTGGCGCTCGGTTAGATCTACCCACACGGTTGTGTCGGCAAGGTAGTCGCGGCCTCGACGGAACATCAGCTGCACACAGCGATGTTTGGTGCAAGGATCGTCTTCGCCTTTGCTGAAGAGACGCAAACCCGTGATCGCAAACTGCTGCGCCCGCGCGCCCGGGGATTCCGCCGCAGCGGCATAACTCTTGAGCTCTTCTCCGAGAGCACTGCGCAGCTCCGCATCCGCTAAGGCGAGCTTTGCTGCCTGGCTGATGTCTTCGGGAGTCAGGGGCAGTTCCATGCTGGTGATGCGGTCCACGGCAACAAGCGATCGCTTCGAGAGATTCACGACTGCGCGTACACCCGCCTCGTCTTCTCGACGGAAGAGAACCTCCGCATGGCGGTCGATGGCAACCGGCTCCGTTGGTACGGCCACTTGCTCGCCTTCTGGTTTCAAGAATAGAAGGGCGATGGAGACTAATTGAGAACGGTTCCCGAGTAATTCGCGGACCTTCGAGTCTTCGCGCGCGATCTGTTCGGCGAGTTTTCGCTCGGCTGGCGTTAGGGGGTCAAGAGGCAAAACCTGGCGCTTCGGCGGCTGCTTCGAAGGTGGGCCTCCTTGTTGGCCAGGCGATCGAGCTTGAAGCGGGGCGAGAGGCGCAAATAATACAGAAACAACAATCAATGATGGGATGAAACGGAAAGATCTGGTGAATTTAGAGAACATCGAGCACCTCCATTCTTGCGACTCGTCTAACGAAGTCGTCCATCATGTCCCCGATTGGTCTGCCTCCGCTTACTAAGGCGTTATTCCTCGTGCGGTGTGGCGGGCACAACTTCAGCCTCTGCCCGGAGGAGTAATGTTCACGGCTACTGGTGCGGACGGGATTCCATTGGCTACGACGAAGAGCTCCGACGGGCCCAGCTCAATGTCGCCCGGTATAGCAAGCTGAGTAGTGATAGGAGTGTTCCCGGTGGCGACACCCATGCTGGGCTGCGTGGCGTTCTGTGTGGTGATTGAGTGATTCGCAGTGCGGCAGTAGCGGACGCGTCCATTCTTGCGATTACGGATACGAACAATCGGGTAGTTGGTGGCCGGCGTGTGATCGTCTCCGTAAGCGGATGCCTGTGAGATCCCGTTGAATTGGGTTCCGGAAATATTCAGGGTCGTTCCCGGAGTGATAGAGGCCGGCGCCGCGGTTATGACTGGACGCCACGGGTCCTGGGGCGCATCCGTGCTCTGGAATAGATAAATGCCCGAATCGTCCTCGCGGGTCCAGAGGATCTCGCCTGTCGGTAACACCAATAGTCGACCGACGTAGGTGGGGCAATTGGAATTTGGCGGGTCGCTGACACGAGCAATGTTTTTTCCGTCGCACTCGAAAAAAGAACAGGGCGAGTTGTAGTTATTCCGCTGTCCATCGACCGGAGCGGCAGGGAATAGGAATTTCCCTCCCGGCTCGAGCGCTCCGGGACCGTCTTTGGAACCCAAAGGCTGACGACTACCTGGCGGCTGTGGAATCGCCGGACCGGCAGCCCAGGTTCCCTGTAAGGTTGGCGTCCCACCGCTGGTGTAAAGCGCGGTATTGCCACCGTTGGAGCCGACGAAGAAGGCCCGGCCGTCAGGTAACAGGACACCTGGTCCAATCTCGGACGACGCATTTTCCACGATGTTAGCTACCAGCGCGGAGGCGGACACCCATTTATCGGATGCCGGATCGTATTTCTCCGCATTGGGAGGATTGGCACATTCCGGTGTGACCACCGTACCGTCCGCCATTAGCACCCAGGATTCTTCCTGGGGATTCATTGTCTTGGCACCGTTTATCGCGGCCAGTGACCACTGCAGGTTGGAGGGGTTCAGAGTGAACGTCTGAGTGCTATTAATGTCGGCAATGAGCAATCGACCGTCCGCCAGCATGCAGCAAGCCGCATCTCCTATCTGCGCGAGATTTCCCGGAGTGGCGATTTGCGTCCAGATATTGGCAACGGGATCGTAGATCTCGCATTTTGGCGACTCGTCTTGCTGGTTGCTCCCGCTGGTGTCACTGTATTCGCCGCCTGCCACCACAAAGCGGCCGTCAGCGAGTACGGCCGAGGCGAAGTACTTTCTGGCGTTTAGGCTGTCGGCGACACGCAGCCAGATTCCGCCGACGTAATTTCCGCCTCCGTCTGGCGCGAGTTTCCACCAACGGCGCGTACCATAGCCAGAAGCACACTCGTTTAAGAGAACGGAACCGTCCGTCAGCAGAAATGCAGGCCCGCCGTTCCCCCCGATGCAGAAGATGAAGAAAAGCCATACGAAAAGCAGGCAAACCCAGCGTGCGACCCAAAACCACGCGAGACAAACCCATTTGGCAACCCAATACCATGCAAGACAGACCCACTTAGCGACCCAGTAGAAGGCCGTGCACACCCACTTGGCAACCCAGTAGAACGCATCACAAAACCAGGAACAGGGCGCCCAGTCGCAGCACTGATTGCTGCCTTGGTCGGCCCATTGGGCGCATTGGTTGCTGCCTTGATCTGCCCATTGGGAACACTGACTGCTACCTTGATCGGCCCACTGCCTACACTGATTGGAGCCTTCGTCAGCCCAGGAATTGCACACGCGATATGCAACCGTACGCCGCGAAGAACATATGGTGGGCATCGCGATCCAGCTACCGGGCATAGCTACACCTCCGATGGAGGAGATACAGATTGAATTGCGATGAGTGAATTGATCTCGTGTTTGAGTCGTCGGCGCGCGCGCGCTATGCCACAAACCTTACCGACGGCTGCTCCCGCAAACGCACACAGCACCGCCACGGGCACTCGCCAGAAAAAGCTTGGGGACATGATTCCGTACTTGAAAGCGAACGCCACCAACGTAATCGCAAAGCTGGCGGCCATGCACTTCGCGCCAAGCGAGCAGCCGCACTCGCGTGTGTAACTAACAATTCGCGCCGCTGCCGAAAGTCCATCCTCAGGAGAGACCCCGGGAAGGGCCAGAACTAGCGCACGTGCAGAGAGGAGTTTCGGGTTGATTCGCAAGGCACGCAGCTGGGCAACGTCGTCAATAATTACTGGCGGCGCAGCGTACGCGAGATGGGCGGAAGAAACCATACAAGACAGCAACCTGAGTCCTCAGATCCTTTTGCTGGCGACGCGAATCGATCTGGTCTGAGAACGATTCCTTGGCGGTATCCGTGGTTCGATGATTATATTTGGTTTATCTCTTCTATAGCTACGTGTCAAGCGATTTAACAGTCGGCCATCGCTTGCACCCCCTGATGGTAGTGACGCCGCGTGCGAAACCGTTTCATAGAATGTCCAAGTGCTCCGACAAACTGTGAAGAGCGTGGGCGAGTCGCATTCGGGCGAGCCGCGGTTCATTGCGCGTTCGACGTGCGAACCTTGGAGGCGAGATAATGTGCTTGACATATTGAAACGAAAGGAGTACACGTCACGTCACGTACCCTAGAAAGACCGAGGCTTGCCTTCGTTTGCAGAAGGGAGTCCGATGAACACCAGAAGGAAGCATTGGAAGTTATCCGCTATTGCGTTTCTGCTTTTCTCCCTGCTCCTTTCCTCAGGTTGTAGAACGAGCCAAGAGAGTGAGAAGACCCCGTTGTTGCCCGAGGCAGGGCCTGACGAGCACAATTTTTCTCCCGATCAGACGAAAAGTCCGTATGTGGAAGTAGGGAAAGGTCTGCTGACGCGAACTGTCTTTGAAACGGACGCCCCGGGAGACCTTCACGTAGAGGTTCGCGACTTATTGGTCGGACCCGGGCAAACCACTGCCAGTGTGTCGTTGCCGGGAGCCGCAATTTTCGAAGTTCGCCTGGGCAGTGGGACTGTCGTTGTCAATGATAGAACTCGGCAGATTCAAACGGGCGCGACAATGGCTGTGTCCGAAGGTGAATCGTTTGTGATCGAGAACAAGGGAGAGAACCCCATCGCGATCCGCGTTCACTTGATTCGTGCCAAATAGCAGGAGCGAAGGAAGGAGACGCCGACGATGCATCGCGAAAGGCTGACTTGTTTCCTCGTCTCCGTGGTTGTCATTGGGGCACTACAGGGCTGTTCCAAAGACTGGCCTGCATTCCGGCACAACGGCCTGCGCACTGCGAACCAGCTCCATAACTCCCGGCTGGCCGACCCAGCCAAGGTCTCGACACTGGCGGTTGTCTGGAATTTCCAGCCTCCTGGCGTGGCAGGATTTCGTGCTTCCCCCATTGTTTACAAGAAGCGCGTCTATATCGGAAACGGGAACGGCTTTTTTTACGCCCTAAATGCAAACGACGGAAGCCTCGTGTGGCAGTACCCCGCTTCCGGCGGGACTCCCCTGGACACGCAGTTCCACTGCAATCCCTCGAGCAGAGGAATAGCTTCGAGCGCGGTGATCGCTGAGATCGCCGGAACGGAAGCCGTAATCTTCGGAGCACCGGATCGTTCCTCCGGGAGCCACCTCGGCGATGGACACCTGTTCGCGCTAAACGCCGCAACAGGGGCGTTAATTTGGGAATCCCCGGCTGTGGCGTTGGTCACAGGGACTACCTTTGCAAGCACAACAGAGCTGCACGAGCAGATCGGTTACTCCTCGCCACTGGTTTTCAACGACCACGTTTATGTGGGGATAGCGGATCACTGCGACAACCCGATTCAAAACGGTAAGGTAATCGCCATGCGTCTGGCGGACGGCGCAATTGACAGCGGCTTCCATTATTCCTCGACCAATACACGAGGCGGCGGCGTGTGGAGCTCAGTTACCGGTTGGGATGATCTTTACGTCACCACAGGCAATGCGCGCGCATGGAATGGTGGCAGCCAACCGCAGCCAGCGGTGAACCACGCATTGAGCCTCCTTCGATTGGACAAGAACACGGGTGCAGTGGTTTGGCAACACCAACCAGTTCCATTCAGCCTGGACATGGATCCAGACTGGTCTGCGGGAGCGGCGGTGATGCTGACCAGTTGTGGAACGCAGATCGTATCTCCGCAGAAGGATGGTTGGACTTGGTCCGTGAATGCCGCGAATGGGAGTGTGCATTGGGCATTCCCCTCTGGACCTTGGACCAGCGGAGGCTTCCAGCCAGGCGACGGGACCGTTCATAACGACACGCGTTATATGCGGCCCGGCGCAGCCTGGGGGGATGTCTTTATCACGACGACAGGCGGTCTCGAGGTAGCCTCCAACGTAGGGATCGGGTATGGACAATTGCACGCTCTGAACACTTGCGGCCCCGAGAGAAGCAGGATCCGGTGGATCAAGAATGTTCCCGGCGCTTCGGGAGGGGCTTATTCGCTGGGGCCTCCGACCGTCACCAAGGGGATCGTATTCGTCGGTACGAACCTGGGACACCTTGTAGTCATCGCCGATCCCAGCGTTCGACCGGCCGTCGGCTGGCGCTGTAGCGATCCGCTGATACCGGCGCCTACTTGTGCTCTTTGGGGAACACTGTTTCCAAATTCCGTGATTCGACTTGTCCCCGATCCGGCCGTGCTTGCGGATATCACGCTTCCAGGCGCCGGAAGCATATTCGGCGAGCCAGCGCTCGCTGGAAACCGAGTATTTGTCGCAGGTGATGGTGGCAAGGTCTTCATGCTGGAGGCAGATCCGTAGTATGGAGGCAGACCATGCGAAGCTTAACAAGGGCAGCGGTTTTTGTGTTCGTCGTGGGTGCTGCGGCGCTCGCCGCGACGCCCGAGAATCCTTCTTCAAAGAATCAAGAAGAGGGACGGGCGACGGAGCGACTGAGCCGCACCGATCGTTTTGTGGGATCAGTTACGATGAAGAACAAGGCAGGCAAGTCGGTCCCGCTTCAGGTGTCGGTCAGAACGTGGGGAATCGCGGGTGGACGCGAGGCCATCCGTGTGCCTGAGCAGGGCTTTGTGATCATGCAGCTTCACTCCGGTAAACTCACGACGGTCATTGACGGGAAAGCGCAGGAGCGCGGAGAGGGTGAATTCTGGGTTGTACGGCCGGGGACCCAGATGACCGTTGAAGTGACAAGCGAGGCAGCGGTTCTCCAGTCCATAACTTTGCAGAAACCATGACCGGCCACGTGTTGATTGCAGACGGGCTTGTTAGGAAATTATAGATTCAAGAGACATACCTGCCATGCTGTTTTATTCACAGGTTATACACAGAGTTGTACATATTGTACCATTGACATACCTCAATCAGTATTTTTAGATGATGGGTGATGCGGAGAACCTGTAGTAACCATCATCGGCTGTATGCTCCGAACAGCCTCCGATCGGACGCCACGATCGACGCTAGCGAATCACGAGGAAGCTCAAAACGGAAACTCCGGTTAAGCCGATGAAGGAAGAACATGATCTGTCATATTAATTTAACTTGATGTACGCATGCTATACATATCAGAGTGATAGACAGGAGCTTCATTTCTCGAAATAGAGGATAACCAAATGACTAGATATGCGAGGGTGACAATCCCGGTCTACGTGACCGTCTTTTTCCTACTCGCCTGCGCGGGCACAGGGTGGGCACAACAGGTCACTGGTGGCGCCAGGCTCAAAAATCCGCCGTCGAACGGTTCCACCCTTTCCCTCGCTTCCGTCACCACCGACTTCACAGTGCGACCCAGCGTGATAACCAGCAAGGTTGGGGGCGGTGCGCAGCTCATATCTATTTCCATATTCTGCGTCGACCTTTTCACCGGAAACATAATTCCAAACTGCAATGTACAGGTCACGCCTAAGCCCATGGCACTCACGGGCGGACACAATCATGACGACGCAAGCCGTCCGCCGGGAACTTTTGATCCCGCTTCGGGAAACACTGGTCCGGGCGGGTTTCTCGACACCTTCTACACGGCCCCTGAACCCTCTGGCATCATCCAGGCAACTATTACGGGTTCAACCCAAGATGGCACTCCCATATTCCCAGGCGTTTTCACAATAGGTGTCAGGATTGGAGGGCTTACTTCGTTGCCGCCTGGCGCGAATTACGATTTAGTGGGAACCACTGGAATACATCCTGACAATCACTACGGCACGGCAACGTTTAACACTGCCCTGGTCAACCTCGCGAATCAGTACGCGACGGCGCTTCCTGGGCAACGTCTGGCATACAACGATATGAGTATCGTGGAAGGCGGCGTGTTCGACGTGAGTGCAAACTGGGGTCCAAAGCACTTTACGCATCGATTTGGCGTAGACGGCGACCTTCGCCTCGTTGCACCTGAAAACCGGTCCCTGCTGAGACAGCTCATCCGAGCGCGTGGATCCGGGATCGCCACTATCGTTGAAGAGACGGCTCCACCTCACTGGCACTTGCGGCAGTAGAATCGGCTTCGCGTATAAGCGAGAGCGCTAGGAATCCGCAAATGAGATGGTTGCGCAACTCTGTGTTTCTGGCCGCGATGGTCTGGCTCTTAGGCATGAGCGGCACGTCTGCTCGCCAACTGCCGGATAAAGGCGAGCTGATCCCTGAAAGCCTGGCCACTTATCTGAAGGAGAACTACGCGGGCCTTTCCATCCTCCCGAAAGACCGCGCGATCGACGAATTGCTTCGATATTTCGCAAAGGAAATAAGAGGACAGGCTTCGCCCTTTGTGTGCTCGGGTGATTTCGACGGTGATGGACGAGAGGACTACGCTCTGGTTTTGTGGGATAAGGCCCGCTCGGGCCTCAAAGTCCACGCCTTCCATCAGACGGCCGAGCACTCTTACAAGACCTTTGTAATTCAGGATATGCCGGGAGTGGTTCCGGGCGATAGCAGTACCGAAGTGTACGTCGTGTGCGAGCCACGGCAAACGAAGAAAATTCGCGGAAGGCAGGTGCGGTTGGCGCATGCCAGCATAACGCTTGGCTTTTACGAAAAAGCAGCCGATTTGTACTTTTTTGTTCCGCAAAGCAATCGATACAAAAAGATTTCGCTCAGTGACTAGGAATCACGGGAGGAAAACCATGGTGTGTGTAAAGCGCGTTGTTTCGACATTCGCTTGGTTCTTGCTTGGTGGGGCGTCTCTCTTTCTCCAGCCGACTCCTCTCAACGGTCAGGTGATTGTGCCGGTTCAGCCAGGAAACCTCCTGACGGCGAGCGTGAAGGCTAACGTGACTTTTGACGGAACGAACAGCTTGTATACCTACACCTACGAGATCTCCAGCGCGACAACCAGCCAGCAGGAAGTGTGGTTTTTTGCGCTCGAATTTTCCGGCAACATCACCAACGTCACGTCACCCCCAGGATGGTCTTTCGCCGTCCACGATGATCGGCCGATCGTGAGTTGGGCCGCGACGCAAATCGGCCCGCTTCCCCCCGATTTTGTGGACGACGGGAACGTTGTCCCGAGCCCATTTCAGATCAAACCAGGTCAATCCCTCGGTGGATTCACTTTCCAGAGTCCAGACCCTCCCAACACTGTTCGTTTCTTCGCGCAGGGATTCACCAAGCTCCCGCAAGTCACAAGCGACGTCGAAGAGCTACCACAGGGTGGTCAGGAGATACCGGATTTCACCGATGACAGCTTCATAGGGACCTCAGTTGGGCCGACGCGCGCGGCCGGGACGCCGCCGTTTCTGGGAGGTAGGCGTCCGGCCGTAGACGGTTTTCTTGTCTTTACGAACATCGCCAGTAACGACACGCGATCTGCTCCGGTCGCCATCATGATTCACTTTTCTCAGAATGGGGAAACGGTGGACCGCTCCACATTTCACGCCACGCTTAACAGTATCGATGTGACCAGTGCATACGTGCCGGATACTGCCACTGGGAATTTGGTGGGTGTTTTTGATCTCGGCACTTCGCCATTACAGTCAGGCCGGAATGTGCTCCTAACCACAGTCAATGGCATCGTCCCGGGGACTACCCGGATAGCAGCCGATGTTGATCGATTGGTCTTTTTTGTGCAGTAGATAAGGATGCGAGCAGCGGTCTTTCAACTAGCGCGACCGCCGAGCGCGAAGAGGATTTGGGCGGTCGGAGGCGGGAGCGAGAGGATACGCATGGACGAAATGTATCACAAAGGGTCAGCGGCAAATAAGGGAGTTGCAATCATCCGAGTGTTCGAAGATGGCGTTCAGCGGCGACTTCACGCCGGTCCTTGCGAAGCACACGAAGCATTTTAGCCTCATCGATGAGGTCTCTGTCGGCGTCGACCGCATGCAGCGGAATTTCGAACCAGTGCGCCGGCAGGTTGAAGCCTGGCGCGAAAGAC
>Ga0099830_10002012_pt1 | contig 10638 bp, 10 predicted proteins | sample CZO8metaG_4_FD_79337 | JGI IMG/M metagenome (GOLD analysis project Ga0099830, IMG submission 79337) | Vadose zone soil microbial communities from the Eel River Critical Zone Observatory, Northern California, USA - CZOApr15con2H3.8 metaG | ecosystem: Environmental > Terrestrial > Soil > Vadose...
GCTGGCCGTGACCTGCGGCGTGTGGGTCTACCGGCGCGTCGTGATGAATCGGCAGCCGGTGGCGTCGGCCTGGTTCGAGCTGTCGCTGGCGGCGGCCGCGGCCGCGGCGATCCCGGTTGCCTCGCTGGCGCTGGCGGTCATCCGCAGTCATCACGGCTTCGCGGTGGCGCCTGTGCAGAGCACTCTGGCGAGCGGAACACAGCTGGTTCAGCACGCGTCCACCACGTTCGAGGGTGTGCTGCTGCTGTTCGGCGCTGACTTCCTCGGCCTGCACCTGGGCTTCACCGCTCTGGGCGCGATGCTGCACGTGGTCGGGCTGGGCCTGGCCACCTGGGCGATCTGGCTCGGGATCCGGCTGTACTTTCGCGCCCGTGGCTCCGGCGATCTGGGCGACCTGGTGGTGGCGGTGCTGACCGCCGCCGTGCTCATCAACGTAGCGGCCTACACGCTCAGCACCCTCGACATCGACGCCCAGAGTTCCCGTGAGATGGCGGCGGTACTGCCGTTCGCCGCGGTGCTGGCCGGCCGCCTGCTCGCAAGCCGACTCATCGCGGCCAGAATGCTGCCCGCGCTGTCCGCGGTCCTCGCGGGTTACCTGCTCACCCTGGCCTCAGGCGTGACCCAGCCAGCCCTCCCCGCCGAGAACCAGCAGGTCGCCGACTGGCTGGTCACGCACCACCTCAGGTATGGCCTGGGCGGCTACTGGCAATCCGCCAGCATCACCCTGGGCAGCGGGACGCGCACCCAGGTCAGGCAGGTGCAGTTCAACGGCCACGCGCTGGTGCGCTACCGGCGGGAGTCGCAGGCGTCCTGGTATGACCCGCGGCGGCACGACGCAAACTTCGTTGTGCTCGGTCCGGGCCAGCCCGGCACCCCCAGCATCGGCAATGTGGCGGACATGCGGGCCATCTTCGGGCCGCCTGCGCACGTCTACCACCTGGGCCAGATCACGGTGCTGACCTACAACAAGAACCTGCTCCAAGGCCTTTCTCCTCAGCGCGGTCCGTAGTGCGCGCATTGGCTGCCGGGGCGGGCCCAGGTGCTCGACGAGGAACCGACCGTCGTCATCGGCCATGCGACCGGTCGTGGGTTCTGCCAGGCCTGTCCTGCTTCGGTTGCCGGACTGGTGGCGTGGTGGGCGGGGTCAGGGCTGGGCGTGCTTCTGGATGAAGACCAGCGCGGTGTCGGCGACTTCCCGCCACCCGTGGTCGATGGTGAGGGAATGCCCGCGGCCGGGGATCTTGACGATCTCGGTGACGCCAGGGTTGCGCTTTTGCCTCTTGTAGGAGGCGTTGGCGATGGCCCACGGGACGGTGTTGTCCATCTCACCGTCGGCGATGAGCAGCGGCCCGCGGTCGGGGTTCTTGGTGTCGACTTTCGCCTCGGTCCACGGGTTGAAGTTGGCGGTGGCCGCCTGGAACAGCGGGACACCCGAGGCCGGCACGGCGAAGGTGGCGTACAGCTCATGCGCCTCGGTTTCGGTGACGGCGTTGGCGAAGGCAAACCGGAACTGGTCGTAGGTGAGCGGGATGGCGCGGCCGCGGTTGGCGGGGTTACCGATCACCGGGGCGGCCGACTTGAGGGCGGAGACCGGGAGCGGCAGGACACCGCGGAACGGCGCGGGATCGATGGCCACCGAAGCGGCAGCGACGCCGCGGCCGGCCAGGATCTGGGTGAGCAGACCACCGAAGGAGTGCCCGATGAGGGCCGGCTTCTTCTTGAGCCTGCCGATCACGTCGCCGAAGTGGTCGGCGATCTGCCCGACACTCTTGTGCGCGAAGACCTCGGGGTGCCTGTTCGCATCCTCGACGGTGTTGGGATCATCAGGCCAGCCCGGCGCGAGGGTGACATAGCCTGCCCCCTCGAACACCGTCCGCCAGCGATCCCAGCTGGACGGCAGCAGCCAGAGCCCGTGGATGAACACGACCGGAGTGAGCTTAGAAGCATTGGCTTCCTTGATCTGCTGTGCTTCGTAATCGGTGATGTCCGCCATGGCGTTTCTCGTCCTCTCGGTAGTAAGGCTGTGGACCTGAGTCGCTACTCAGGTATCAGCCGGTGGCCTGAGCCGCGGCGATGATCACGCGGGTCACCGCGCCGGTTGGGAGATCAGGGACAGGTAATGTGCTCCGCTGCCAGCGGATGATCCGCGTGCCTGGGTCCGGGTGGATTGGCCATACCGGCATTCTCCGCCTGGGTGGGTGTGTTCGCGTCTATGAGATCCCTAGCCGACCCCCCGGCTCGATCGGCGGCCCGGCCCGCAGCGTGGGCTCTGGGCGGGGCGTTCGGCCTGTGTTCTGGCCAGGGAGCTGGATAAAGGGGCCGTGCCTCAGAGCACGCCGCGGCCTCGCGGTTCCTCGGCCGGGCGATTAGCCGCCGCATGCAGCGTACGTACGACCAGCCGGTGCGGGCGACCCTCGCCGCCAAGCAGGAGGAAATGCTGCGTACGCAGATCGCGATAGCCGAGCGGCATCCCGATCTGCGCGCCTGCCTGACCGATCAGGTGATCTTCCTGGCCGGCGGGAGCCGGGTACTACCTATGGCGGGCGTCATCGGAACGCTGACCCTGGAGCAGTCAGACGCCCTGGTAGCCAGGCTGCGGGACGCCTGATCTCAGCCCAGCCCGAGCAGACCCTCCCAGGCCGACCGACCGGCTCAGCGGCTCGCGGGCGGGTACAGGTAGGCCACGGGCAGACACCCGGTGGCCAGCCGACCAGAGAGTCGCCACGGCTGTGGCCGGTCATGCATGTGCCGGAGCTGTGAGAACTCCTTCCAGCCTGTCTTGAGCTGGCTCAGTGCATTCCGGTCGGCCGCCGACCCCCACGGACGGTGAACACCCACCAGGTACTACACGTGATAGTAGATAGCCCGGGCCAACATGGCCTGGGTCTCGAGCCGGCCGTTGCCGCCAGCCGACCCCAGTCCAGAGGAGTCCCACGCATGCGCAAGACAGGAAAGGCCCTTGTCCTCATGGCCATGGCAGCCGTTGTCGCCGGAGTGGCTGTTCCGACGCTGGCGGCAACGGCCCGGTCCGGGCCCGGTCCCCGGTCACCGGTTACCTTCACGCCCGGGTCGGGACAGTCGGCTGTCGACTGGAACCGTGAACTGATAACCATCCTCGGCACTCCGGGGGCTCAGCCCCCGACTGTGCATCCCACCCGCAGCTTCGCGCTCTTGCAAGCGGCCGAGTACGACGCGGTGACCTCGATCACGCACGCGGCCCCTCCGTACCTGTTCTCGGTGCGGGCGCCGCGCGGCGCCCGGCCGGACGCCGCCGCCGACCAGGCCGCGCACGACGTGCTGACCGCCCTCTACCCGCCGCTGAAGAGCGGGCTCGACCAGTTGCTCGCCGGTGAACTCGCGGCCATCCCCGATAGCCAAGGCAAGCAGCAGGGCATTGAGGTCGGAGATATCGTCGCCGAACGGCTGGTCGGCATCCGGTCGTCCGACGGATCAGCGGCCACCCCGCCGCCGTTTGTCGCCGGGAACCAGCCGGGCGACTACCGGCCGACTCCGCCCAATTTCCCGGCACCGGTGTTCACCAACTGGGGCTCGATAACGCCGTTCGTTCTGGATAACGGGCGTCAGTTCCGTCCGGCCCCACCGCCGCCGATCACGAGCGTCGCCTACGCCCACGCGCTGAACCAGGTCAAGAGCCTGGGCCAAGACTCCAGCACGACCCGCACCGCTGACGAAACAGCGCTGGCGAAGTTCTGGGGCGCGGCGCCGATCTGGAACGTATGGAATGAGATCGCCCAAAAGCTCGCCGTGTCCCGGCACGCCAACCTGGAGCAGACGGTCTCTGTGTTCGCGAATCTCGATCTCGCCCTGGCCGACGCCACCATCGGCATGTACGACGCGAAGTACCACTACCTGGTGTGGCGCCCGATCACCGCCATCCGGCTGGGCAACACCGCCGGCAACCCCGGCATCGTGGGCGACCCCAACTGGAACCCGCTCGCGGTCACCGCGGCCGACCCGTCCTACCCCGGCGCCCACGCGACCATCAGCCAGGCGGCGGCAACCGTTCTCAGCGCCTTCTACGGTGACCACCAGCAGCTGACCGTCAGCTCGGACGGAGCTCCCGGCGTGACCCGGGCCTTCGGCAGCTTCCAGGCGGCCGCCAACGAGGCAACGCTCAGCCGGCTTTTCGCCGGGCAGCACACCATGATCGACCTCGTGGCCGGCCAGCAACTCGGCCGCCACGTCGGCGACCTCGTGCTCGACCACTTCGGGCCGGCGCCAGCCGACGCACGCTAAGCAGGCGCACCGTGGGAGCGGTGGATGTGAACCACATCCACCGCTCCCCAGGCACGCCCCGGCGAGGACGCCCCGGCCGGCGGTCGCTCAGGTCGAAGAAGGCTCAGGCGGCCGTCCATGGCCCATGGCTTGCTAGCGAGCGGAATCGGTACGAACGCTCAACGGGAGCTACGCGTAGTCAGATGGAGAAGCAACAAAGGGCACCGCAGACACAACGATGCCCCCTCAGCCTGGCGACCCGGCCTCAGCGCAGATCGGCCCTCAGCTCAGCCCTAAGCGCAGATTAGGACAGGTCGAACTCGCCTGCCGTCACCCCAGCGGCGAACGCACGCCACTCATCCGGGGTGAAGACCAGTTTCGGCCCCTCCGGGTCCTTCGAATCACGCACAGCCACGGCACCGGGCAGATTGCGGGCAACCTCCACGCAGTCACCGCCATTGCCTGCACTCCGCGACGACTTGCGCCACTCAGCGCGGCTCAGGTCCATGTCTCCATCACCTTCGAGATCAGTTCAAGCGACGCCTTGGGCGGAAGAGCCTCAGCCCGCAACGTATCGAACGCCAGCGTACACGCCTTCACGATCTCCGGCCGATCGCTTATCTGCCCCCGGGCCGCCGTCTCCAGGTACACGATATCGGGCGCGTCATCGAACCCGGCAATGACGAAATGACCCGCCAGGCCGGCATGCGCACCCACAGACAGCGGAACGACAAGGATCTTGATCCTCGGATTGCGTGCCGCCTCAATCAGCCGCGCCATCTGCCCGCGCATCACCTTCGCCTCTCCCACCGGCCGGCGAAGCGCCGCCTCGTCCACCACGGCCCACAGAAATGGCGCGTTCTCCCTGGCCAAGACGGCCTGCCGCTCCATCCGCGCGCTTACGTGCTGCTCGATCCGCTCATCGGTGTCGTCGGGCCGACCCGCCCGCAGTACCTCCCACGCGTATTCGGCCGTCTGCAGCAAGCCGGGCACGATCATCGGCTCCCATGTGCGCAGTGACGTGGTCTCTCGCTCGATCTCCACCCACTCGCGGAACCACGACTCGTAGTTCTCCCGCGCGACGACGTGCTGATGCACCCGCGCCAGCAGGCCACCTGTGTCCAGGGCCGTATCGCAGCGCTCCGCGAAATCCAGGCTCGGTGGCCGCCGCCCCGTCTCGACCATCCCGACCAGGGAGCCGCTGTACCCGATCTCGTCGCCTAACTGCTCCTGTGAAAGTCCGGTCCTGGCCCGCGCCCGCCGAAGCTCCTCGGCAAACAGGCTCAGTGCGCCGTGATCGAGATTCCGGCTGGCGACCATAACTCACACGTCCTCACACCTGTGGGATTCCATCGTCTGCATCACCAACAAGCGCACGCGACCACTCCACGATCTCGATGTGCCCGCGCCCATTCTGGTCAAGCGTATCCCCGCCGCGACAGGCTGTTCTGCGAGATCCCAGCACACCGAAGACGGAAAAGGAGACGCGAATGACAGCCCGCGCGACATGGCCGGCAAGTCCTGCGAAGCCCGTGCCGCCGCGCGCCTTCACGCGCTCGTTCCCGGCTCGCCCCGATCAGGTCGGTGAGGCCCGCGCGTTCCTCTGCGCCGCGCTGGAAGGTTGCCCGGCGGCCGACGACGCCGTTCTCTGCGTATCGGAATTAGCTGCCAACGCGGTGCTGCACAGCGACTCCAGGAAGGCAGGTGGCACGTTCACCGTCCGGGCCGAAGTCCACCCCGGCGACTACCTGTGGGTCGAGGTGGAAGATAACGGCGGCCGGTGGCACCAGCACGCCCACGCCGACGGCCGCCCGCACGGCCTCGACATCGTCCGCGCCCTGGCCGCCGACTCCGGCATCGACGGCGACCCCGTCACCGGCTGGGTCGCCTGGGCGCGGCTCGACCTGTCCCCGCCCGGCCCGCCGCACCCTGCCGGTCAGGGAAGGGGCACCGCGCCAGCCAGCGCCGCCCGCAGAATCGCCCCGCACCACCAGCCCGCCACCCCGGCAGAGCGCTGACGATGCCTGACACCATCCCCGGCGGCCAGCACTCCACCGGCAACGACACCGGCGTCACTCAGGGCTCGTCACAGCGACACCGTAGTGATTCCGGTGCCGTTCCGCAGGGCTGTTTCCAGCAGCTGCAAGCACTCGAAAACGCGATCGCCTACCGGCGCGCCCGCGCCGCCGCCCCGTGCCCCGACTGCACCGCTGACGGCCGCAGATGCGACGACCACGCCTGTGACCTGCAGCTGATCACGGCCTATACCAGCAGAGGGCCATGGCCGCCATCGTGGACGTGTCCACACGCGTCCACGCCACCCTGGCCGGCCATGATCACGAAGGATTCCCGTCACATGCGTCCGTGAATCCTCCGTGATCATGGAAAGGGGTCGCCGTGACGGCCCGCAGTAGTCACACTCGCCACGATAGTCACGCTGGTCACAGGGCGGAGGTCCGCGATGACGACCAGACCCAAACGTGAGTGCTGGCATAGGACCAACTCCCGGCCGGGGTGCAGCGCAAGACCGCCTGGAATGACCCTCCTGGCTTCGGTGACTGATCGCTCGACGGGGTGCAGAAACCCTTGATCAACTCATGACCCTCATCAGAGCAGGGCACGGGGCGCCGGTGAACCAGTCGCAGACTGACCGTTTGGCCGACCGAGATAGGGTGGCGGCGTGGCTAGTGCGGGCGCCCTGTTCTGGGATCAGTACTTCCGCGGGCTGCGCGAGGCCGGTGACGATCTCGACTGGCAAGGGCAGTGGACCGAGCCGTTCCTGGCCCCGCTCCGGGAGGCGGGGACGCGCACCATCCTTGAGCTGGGGTGCGGAACCGGAAACGACGCGGCACGCCTGGCTCGCGAAGGCTATGCGGTTACGGCGATCGATCTGTCGGCTGAGGCCATCGAGCGGGCACAAGCCAAGTTCGGTTCGAGGGCCAGCTTCCTCGTCGCCGACATGGCCGCGCCGCTACCCTTCCGAGATAGCAGCTTCGATGCGGTGATGTCCAACGTCGCCTTGCACATGTTTCCCGACAGCGTCACGCGCTCGGTGTTCGCCGAGGTCAGGCGCCTGGTGCGGCAGGGTGGCCTATTCCTGTTTCATGTCAACGCGCTCGAGGACCGCCCGTTGCGCGCTCGCTGGCGGGCGGCCCGCGAGCTTGAGCAGGACTACGTGCTTGAGGAGTCCGGCCAGACGATGCACTTCTTCTCGGAGCCCTACCTGCGCGAACTCCTACTGGAATGGAGTGAGCTGCGTCTCGACCCGATCGAAATCGCCCATCGCGAGACGGGTGAGAAGTTCAAGCAGGTCTGGCGTGGCATTGCCCATCGCTGAGTCACTGCCAAGATCAACTTAGCCTCAGTGGGATTGGCTAGAGGCCCACCAGGTAACCAACGACCTGTTCGCAGTGATCGGCCGCGCTGGGGGTAACGCTCCGTGAAGCTCGATATGAACACTACAGTGAACTCCGTACCCGTCTGGGAATCTTGCTCGCCTATATCTCGCTCTCGCTGGAAGCCTCCTCCCCAAGGAGTCCACCGTGTCGTTGGCGTCCTCGATGTTGTTTAGCCTTGGGCACGGGATCAGCGCGCGTCCTGATGTGATCGTCGCTGTCAGCGCTCTGCTGGTCACGATCATCTTGTGGCTCATCGACCACCGGCGCAAACGCCGGCGAATCAGCTACCGGGTACACATGAACACGCAAATCGGCGCCATGCCTGACATCCGTGGCACTGGTGATTTCGTGGTACGCAGCAATAACAAGGAAGTGCCTGACCCGAGCCTGGTGCTTATTCGGGTCAGCAACAGCGGTCGGATCGATATTGTTAAGGATGATTTCGAGGCAGAGATCCAGTTTACCTTCGGCAGCCGGCAAGTCGAGTCTGTTGAGGTGTTTGAAGCAAAGCCGCCCGCGCTCAATCGTATCCTGCAACCAGATCCAAATACCAACCCTAACCAAGTGGGCCTGACGTCCAGGGGAAGCCAGATCAGCTTGCCCAAGTTCGCTTTAAACCGGGGAGATCGATTCAAGCTACTGATGTTGCTGTCCGGCAAGGGAAACACGGTCGAAGGTGACGCGCAGCTAGAGAGCGGCAATTTTGTCGAGGACACTAGCGGGAACGGCCCGAGCCGGCGAACGATCATTTTCGGTGGGGTGACCTTGCTATTGCTGGGTTCCCTTTCTGGGCTGCTGGCGTTCCGCCCAGCGCAGAATAGCAATACTGGCGTGCAGTGCGTCGCTGGCACCATCACCGTCGTTGGGTCGACGGCGTTCGAGCCGGCGATCACCGCAGTCGCTAGCGCCTACGGGCAAGCCTGCCCCAGTGCTACCGTCTCCGTGAGCGGCGTTGGGAGCGTCGCTGGAGTCAACAACTTGAACGGACAGTCCGACGCCAACAAGCGGTCTGCCGAGGCGGTGATGTACGACGGTGCGGTGACCCCTAATTCCTATCCCCAGTTGGTCGGGAACCCGCTCGCGGTGGTTATCTTCGCAGTGGTGGTCAATCAGCATACTGGGGTGCACAATCTCAGCGCAGATCAGTTGCGTGGCATCTTTATCTCAGGCACATACAGGAACTGGAATCAGCTAGGCGGCAACAATCTGCCGATCGATATCGTGGCCCGTGACACGGAGTCGGGCACTCGCACAACCTTCCAGAACACTGTCTTGGGTGGGGCGGACGAGCATGGACGCACTTCGGAGAACTGCACCACTCCCGATCGGGGGCAGGCATCGCCAGTAATGTTGTGCGAGATGAACTCAACCGCAGAACTGCTAAGAAACGTGAACGCTATTCCCGGCGCCATTGGCTACTCCGAGCTTTCGGCGTCCACTGCATATCCGAATGTCGAGCGCATACAGATCAATGGCCATGATTCGAATATCCAGCAAGACAGACGGCTCGCGTATCCCTTCTGGGCTACCGAACACATTTATACGTACAATAAACCGCCGAGTGGCAGCCTGCTATCGGCATTTCTGAGCTATCTCAACAGCGACAAAGCCCAGAACGCCATCCAGAAGAATGGCGACATCCCGTGCGCGGGCCTCACACACCCTCGCCAGCAAGAACTTTGCGGAAGCTGACCATGGCTGACCCCTCGCGAGCGTCAGCCAATGCCTGGGCGAGGTTCCACGTGGTGCGCTATGGACGAACGCGCCGAGAGTCGCGAGATGCCACCCATGTATCGCGCGCGGTGCCTCACGGAGCGAGGGTGCGGCCGAGCCAGAGTCCGCACAGCGCTTGGGTGACCGCGACGAGAACGGTGGCCACGATCGCGACCGCGGCGGCATCCGCTTGGCTGGTCGGCGCGCGGCTTCCGATGACGCCCCGGAGATCATCAGGACTGCAGGTCACTTCACCCGCCTCTCCAGTAGAGTCCTCGGGATGAGACGGATTCTGGCCAGGCCGCGCGGAACCGCATTGGCGGACTTGCCGGCGGCAGATGCCGAGTTGGAGGAAACGCTCGACAACCTCGATGACGCCGACAACTACGCGGCCTGGATCTTCGAACTCATGGCCCCGTATCTGGGCGACGAGCTGCTGGAGGTGGGCGCCGGCCACGGAACCTTCACCGAGATCCTGGCGCCGAAAGCCAAGAGAGTCGTCGCTTCCGAAATATCCGGACGATGCGTCGGCATATTGCGCCAGAGGTTCTCGGATGACCCGTCCGTGGAGGTGCTGCACGGAGGCATCGATGCGGCGGCCAGCCAGGGCCCCTTCGATACCGCGATACTGATCAACGTTTTGGAGCACATCCAGGACGACGACGGCGCCCTGCGGGAACTCGCTGGCCTCCTCAAGCCTGGAGGGCGAGTCGTACTGTGGGTGCCCGCCTTCTCGCTCCTCTACAGCGACTTCGACCGGAGGATCGGCCACTACCGGCGTTACCGCCGGACCACGCTGCGAGCGCAACTCTCCCACGCCGGGTACCACGTGCAGGACGTGCGGTATGTCAACTCAGTGGGGGCCATAGCGTGGCTGGTGGTGGCCCGCTTCCTCCGCCGGACACCCACGAGCGGAGCACCGGTGAGGATCTTCGACAGGTACTTCGTACCGGTTCTCAAGCAGCTCGAACACCGGTGGCGGCCGCCTTTCGGCCAGTCCATCTTCGCAGTAGGTGCCTGGCCACAGGATTCGCTGGACAAGTAAAGCCAGCGAGCGTGCGCCGCCTCCGGCTAGGCGTCGGGCGGTCGCGGGGTGAGGGCACGGCCGAGCCAGAGTCCGCACAGCGCCTGGATGACGGCGACCAGAAGGGTGAACGCGATGGCCGCCGCGGCGTGTGGCGGCAGCCCGGCCAGTGCGGCGGCGACCCGTGCGGTCGCCCCGACCGCCGACCCGCGCCACGCTGACCACCCGAGCGGGATTCCCCAGCCGACCGCGGCCATCAGCGCGACC